>Ga0209986_10000086_pt1 | contig 78584 bp, 76 predicted proteins | sample BlataG_FD_183168 | JGI IMG/M metagenome (GOLD analysis project Ga0209986, IMG submission 183168) | Deep subsurface microbial communities from Black Sea to uncover new lineages of life (NeLLi) - Black_00105 metaG (SPAdes) (version 2) | ecosystem: Environmental > Aquatic > Marine > Oceanic >...
TATTCTCTCATTGAATTCCGGTGGAGGAGTTACGAATTTCTCATCTACCCACAATTTCTTTAAAGGAAATTCCTTGGCAAGAATAGAAATTTGCTTTTTTATATACTCCCTTTCACCCAGTGCCTTAGCTATGAAGATTTCCATCTCATAAGAGCCCTGTTTAAGGCCAAGGTCAAGGCCTATGAAAGCCAAAAGCCCGGAGCTCGTTTCGCCTTTTCCCATAGGATATCTTCTTTCTAAGAACCGGATCCAGGCATCCTTTACACTCGGGTCATCTTTTATGGCCACAACAATGACTTCACCCGGCTCAAAAGCTCTGCAGACAAGATCTACAGTCACTCCAGAGGAAGTCAAGAGCTGCTCTTCATGCAGAGAGAAAAGGCAAATAGGATTCAGATAAATAAAAAGGAGAAAAAGTAAGAAGACTTTTTTCATTGCTTTACTATTCCAAAAAACCAAGCTCTAACTTGTTAAATTTTTCTGGGAGAGGGCATCCATGTTGACCTGCTACGATTCCAACGATCCGCCCAAGCCATGAATGAGCATAAGCGGAGAACCGCTCCCCTCTTCTTAAAAAGCGGATCTTGTATCCGCTGATAGAAATAAATGATCCTTGGAATGGAATCGAGAGTATCAAACCTTCTCTTTTCTCAAGACTTTTCCAGGTAAATCTCCAGTATGTTCGCCTTCTTTGATAACTACCCTTCCGTTGACGAGAACATACTCAATTCCCTCTGGATATTGATGAGGATCCGTCCAAGTAGCTTTATCAATAACTTTATCTTGATCAAATATGACGATATCAGCAAAATACCCGCTTTTCAGAGCTCCTCTCTTCCCAAGGCCAAACTTTTGAGCAGGTATAGAGGTAATTTTTCTCATCATCTCAGGCAGGGGAACAATTTTTTCTTCTCGAACGTACTTTCCCAACACCCTCGGAAAAGTTCCATAATGCCGTGGATGTGGCTTTCCTCTATGCAAGAGGCCGTAGGGAGCAACAGCCGAGCCATCTGTTCCGACTCCCACAAGCGGATGTGCCAGAATTCTCTCTAAATTCTCCTCTTTCATCATAAAGATAACCATATCAACCCGGCTTTTTTCTTCTATCAGGAGATCTTTCATAAAATCATAAGGATTTTTTCCTGTTTCTGTAGCTCCTGCCAGAACATTCTTGCCCTCAAATTTTCTGTTTTTCTCGGTCACTACCGATGAAATGACTACTTTGTCCCAGGAGCCTAGTTTCTTTTCCTGCTCGGCGAGATGAGCCCGGAGGCGGATTTCGAGAGCAGGATCTTTTAGCTTGGCCAAAAACTCATCAGTTGTTCCCTCTCTTGCCCAAAGAGGAAAATAAAAGCTGAGCCCGGTTGACCCAGCTATATAAGGATATCTGTCACAGAATATCGAAATACCATCTTTTTTTGCCTCTTCAATTTTAGCTAAAGCACTATCAACCTTATGCCAATTCTGAGGATAAGCAATTTTATAATGGGAGATCTGAAGACTCACACCAGTCTTGCGGGCAGCCTCTATTGACTCATCGAGACTCTCGATCAATTCATCTCCTTCATCCCTCATATGAGTGGCATAGACTCCACCATTTTGGGCAGCGACCCTGCATAATTCGATTATCTCATCAGCTTTAGCATAACTCCCTGGCGCATACTCAAGACCAGTGGATAATCCTACAGCTCCATGCTCTATGTTCTCGGCTACCATCTTCTTCATTTTTTCGAGCTCTTCCTGGCTTGGCGGGCGGTCATTGAATCCCATCGCAGCTCCCCTGATTGCACCCTGCCCAACCAAAGTGGAATAATTTAAAGCTATGCCCTTCTCCTCAAGTCTTGAGAAAAAACCCTTAATATCCCTCCATGTTAAATCAAGCTGGAAAAGTTCTTTTAAATTTTCCTTGGATTCTTCATATATTTCCTCGGCTACAGGAAAAGGCGAACTACCACAGTTTCCGCTGACGAGAGTGGTGATGCCCTGCCGGATTGAACTCTCTGCTTTGGGATTGACCAAGAGTTCTACATCAGTATGATCATGAGCATCTATAAAACCAGGGCAGACAACAAAGTCTTTTGCTTCGATTACAGACTTTCCCCTAACACTCAATATTTGTCCTATCTCTTTGATGTAATCTCCGCTTATTCCGACATCAGCTTCAAACGCTTCTCCTCCTGATCCATCTAAGATAAAGCCTCCCCTTATGATGAGGTCAAAATCCTTTTTTAAGGCGCATCCTTTAAGCAGGATCCCGCAGCCACTAAGACCGGCTGCTGCAACGAATTTTGATGATTTCTTAAGGAAGTTTCTTCGCGTGATTGTCTTTTTCATCTCTTCTCCTTAATAACAGAAGTGTCTGTAATATATAAAATCAGTAAAAAGATGTCCAGTGGGATCATTATCGGGGCCAGACCTTTCAAACTTTTATTATCAGGACAGGTCTGCATGAAGTAAACGGGATCAGTAAAGGGATTAACTTTCATGACTGTTATTATCGGGATATGGACACGAAATTAAATGCGCAATTGGACAAAATATATGGCTTCCAAGAAATAGAAAGACGAAAATAAAAACACATAAATTATAAAAGTCAGGAAGGTCTGACCCCACTTTTTCTGGGCTTAGTTACGGTTGGATCTAGCTTAAAAATTGATCTAAAAATAATAAATAAAAGAGAAGGCTTGCCTTTGTCGAGAAAATTGGAAGCTAAGCTTCACTTTCTTTGAATCCCGGTTCCTGTCTAGGGCTGATATTTTTTTGGCGACAAAGTAGCCGATAGCAGAGCCTACCAGAATATCGGATGCCCAATGTTTGTCAAGATGAACCCTTGATATTGCGGCCATGGTTGCCAGACTGTACGCTAGAATGTCGATATAAACTTTCTTCGATTGATCGGCAATTACAGTTGCCACTGCAAATGCCGAAGAGGCATGACCCGAAGGAAAGGAAGCGAACCTTGACCTCGTAGAAAATGGATGAAAACTGTGACTGGACTCACCCGTCCAGGGCCGAGCTCTCCCTACAACAGACTTTAAGCCTCTGACAATTATCCCTGAAGTCAGCCAGCTTTCCAGGCTCAACAGAGCTGTCTTCCTCAGGCTGTTGTTATCAGAAACCTCACCGGAAACATATAAAGCCGTCATCAAACCTATTAAAACGACTCCGTTGCCAAGATGACCAGTAGTTTTAAAAATGTCCTCTGATGATGAACTGCGATGATCCTGGGCCCATTGCTGAATTTCCTGGTCAACAGAATAAAGAAGGAGTCCTGCCCCCAGGACAACTGATAAACTTAAGAAATCTCCTCCCTTCCAGTTTTTTGGTGATACAAGAACATCGACAAAATCATCCCCAAAATTTAGCAAAAATTCCTTGTTGAGTTTGTCCTCATCCTCAGAAGATGTCTCTGCAAAGAGAATATTTTGAGAGGGAGAAAAAAATAAAATGCCCAGGAGGATGAAAACACACAGGTTTTTCGGAAGATTATTCATCTGATGTGTTAGTTAAGAATCTGCCATCATAGCTTCGATAGCCTTGATTGTTTTTTCTGTTGCTCCCTGTAATGAATTTAAGGTTTCCTTGGCGCTTCTTCCCATTTTTTCCAGGGATTTTTCGTCTCGAGCCAGGAACATCTCATCCAAATCTTTATTTTTATTTATTATTCGAGCCGCTCCGGACTGGACAAATTTCTCCGCTAAAAAGGCAAAATTCTCCATATGAGGCCCAAAAAAGATGGGCTTTTTGTAAAAAGCGGGCTCGAGTAAATTTTGACCTCCCCAGGGCACCAAACTTCCTCCGACAAACGAAACATCAGAAAGAGCATAAAAATGAGCCAGCTCACCTATTGTATCCAGGATCAATATATCCCACTGTTTATTCGGCGAAACCTGCGTCCTCCTCATCACTTTAAAAGGAAAATCCTGGCAAATTCTTTCCACTTCATCAAATCTTTCCGGGTGACGAGGCGCCAAAATCAACAGGAGATTTTCTTTTACACTTTTTGCTCTTGAATACGCTTCAATCAGTTCCTTCTCTTCTCCCTTCCGAGTGCTTCCGGCTACAATTACTCTATTTGTCGCGGGAATGCTCAAATTACTTTTTAATTTTAGAAGATCCTCTTCGGTCAAGATGGGCAGATTAATCTCGGATTTCAAGTTTCTGACCACTTCAACCACATCTGAATTCACACCTATTCTTTCAAGGTTTTCCTTATCTTTTTCTGTTTGAACAAGGAAGAGATCTATGTTTTTCAATATTTTTTTCGCTACAAACTTAAACCTGGAATACCTTTTAAAAGAACGCGAAGAGATTCTGCCGTTAATAAGGAGAACACCTTTTGTCTGTCTGTTTGCTTCTCTTAAGAGATTGGGCCACAATTCCGATTCAGCCAAAACAAACACTCTCGGCCTAAGTGTATTAAAATATTTACGAACAACATGTTTGAAATCTAAAGGAACAAAAAATATATTATCCGCATCAGTCAATTTCTCCTTGGCTACTCTCATGCCTGTGTTTGTAAGAGTAGAAAAATGAATGGTCCAAGCAGGGTGCTTTTCCTTAATTTTTTTGATTAAATTCTGGAGAGAGAGAACTTCCCCTACTGAAACAGCATGGATCCAAAGTGATTGTTTCTGGGCACCGTCATCATTAAGCCTTCGCCCTAATCTATCTCTCAAAAAAAAGCTCTCTCCTCTTAGCAGCTTTATTCGCACAAAATGGATAGGGATATATATCAAAAGAGATATCAAGAGAAGGAATGAATAGAAGACGTACATGTTCAATGACTATACTAAATTCCTTATTCGTGTGCAATATTCCAGAGGGCGTTCCGTTCCTGGGGACGTTCCCCGAGGTCCCATCCTTTTCATCTTAAAATAGGTTTCCTAAATCGATATTTTTTCTTATCGATTTAATCAAAGAATAAAGGATGGCACATCGGTAAACATTCCCTTTTACTCTAAAGCGAAGCACTTTGGGGAATGTCCCCAAAAAAAAATGAGAAAAAATTTATTTCTTGTACGTTATAATTATGAAGTTAAGTTAAACTTCAAAATTTAATTAGATAAAGGAGGATTCTATGAAAAAGGTGTTTATTTCCTTACTGGTCGTGGTCGCACTTGTGCTCGCTTTGTTCATCCAGAACACCAGCGCAATAACAAGCGATATAGGCGGCCTAATTGGCAGCAAGCGGGGCCAAAGGGCCGCTATAATCGGTGGGGCTATAGGTGCAGTCGTCGGATTGATTGGCGGTGCAGCACTTGGAAATGCGATCGTCCCTGGTCCCGGGACTCTTCTGGGCCTGAAAGGTGCCAGCTGGGGAGCAGCCCTCGGGACGATTCTAGGAGGTGCGTGAGCCTTGGAGCCATTTCGAACTATCAAGCAGTTGCCGGGGCATTTTCTTGTAGGAATCGCTCTTATTCTCCTGGCGGTCTTCGCGATTTATGAACTGCTCGGTGACCGCAACTTTGGCCTGTGTATAGGACTTATTATCGGCTTTCAGGGGGGGGCGTACCTGATTCTCTACGAATCAGCCCTTCGCAAGCTGGAACGACGTCGACGCAAGAATCACTCTCCGGAATGACATCGGGGCGGCGGTGGCCGATGCTTGTCACCGCTGCCCTTTTTTTGTCAACCATAATTACTGGCTGGTATGTCCACCCGGCTACGATCTCATCTCCTCTCGTCCTCCAGCGCGTGGCTTTACTGCCTACCCTCTTTCATAACCTCCGTGTAATTGTCTTCCTCGGCGCAGGCGGTCTGCTCCTGGCCGTACCCACGGTAGTCGTGGCGGCGTGGAACTCCTTTATGGCAGGCGCGCTCTTCGCAGCTGTGGCCGACTATCCACTCTGGTGGGTCTCTCTTTCTATCCATGGATTGCCGGAATTGGCAGGCCAGTTCTGCGGTACAGTCTCTGGACTGAAAGTCGCTGCTTCCTTAATCAGGACAATAGCTCATGATGGCCCTTTCCGCCTTGCCAGCCCACTCCGCTGGTTCGGATCTGCAGTAGTATTGACTCTGCTTGCGGCTGTGCTCGAGTCCGGAGTAAGTCCGCTCGTGGTGGATGCGATAGGCGGATGACTCTCTTTAACCTTCTTTTTCAGCCTGCGCGTGCCTACTCTGATATGAGCTCCACGAATCGAGGTCTGGTACAGGCCATTTTGAGTGTTGCCGGTTTTTCGGCCGCTAACGTCTCTTTTATGTTATTGTTTACCGAATTTCCACCGATTCAGCCTGGACTCGAGTGGGCATGGAAATTGGGCATTCTCGTTGGAATCCTCATAGCATTGGCCGTAGCGTTTCTTCTTTGGCTATACTTCGTAACTGGGATTTTTCTTATCCTCTCGCTATTAGGTACCGTCCCGAATTTCGCGCCGATCACCCGCGTGGTTGGGTTGAGCTTCTTCTTTCTCTTTCTGGGACGAAGTCTTACCATAGTTCTGCAATTCGCTGGGCTCTCTCCTGCGGCTTCTCCTTGGATTTATTCGGTTTTTCTAATCTGGGCGCTTCTGGCGATGGCCTACGGTCTGAAGTCAGCCCTCCGGATTCCTGTGACAAACGCAGGAATAGCCGTCGTCGTGCCGATGATCATGATCGAGCTTCTCTCACTGTGGCTTTTCACCTAGATGAAGGTCATTGCTTTTATCCCTTGCTTATAAGCTCTCCGACAAAGCGAAGCACTTTGGGGAACGTCCCCAAAAAAAACAATTGCCCTTCTGCCCCAAATTTTGATAGTCTATAAGAGAGATATTCATATTCGCTGATATGCATTGAATGTAAAAGGATAAAAAATGACTGAAGAGAAAAAAGAATCACCTGAAGCAAAAAACAAAAAAGATCTTAAACAAGAAAAAGAAAAGAAGAAAGAAGAGAAAACAAAAGCCGCACTTTCCGCTAAGGCTGAAAAAAAAGTAAAAAAGGAAAAATCCTCCCTCGCAGAGAAAATCAAAAAAGAAAAACTTCTTGAAGAAAAGGTAAAAAAGGGGAAGCCTAAAAAAGAGAAAAAAGCAAAAGCCAAACCTGAGGCCCCGCCCGAGCTGGAAAAACCAGCAGAGCCAGAAGTACTTCCTAACCCCGAAAAATTACACGAGGTAGAAAAACCGCCTGATATGGAAAAACCAGCAGAGCCGGAAAAGCCTCCCGCGCCTAAAGAACCAGCTGAAGTAGAAAAGCCGGCTGAACTAAAAGAACCAGCCGAGGTAGAGAAGCCTCCTGAGGAAGAAGCACCTCCTGAACCAGAAATGCCCCCCGAGCCAGAAAAACCGGAAGAACCAGAAAAACCAGCAGCGCCTGTAGAACCTCCTGAGGTAAAAGCACCAGCTGAACCTGAAAAAAAACTTGAAGCAGACGAGCTTTCAAAGCCAGAAGAGACAGAAAAACCGCCCGAGCCTAAAGAACCTGCCGAGATAGAAAAAGCACCTGAGGCAGAAACACCAGCTGAACCTGAAAAAAAACTTGAAGCAGAAGAGCTGCCCAAGCCAGAAGAGCCAGCTGAGGTAGAAAAACCTCCAAAGCCAGAAAAACCTGAAGCTGTCCCCTCTGCTGCCCCTGCCAAGAAAAAAAAGATTAATAAAATGAATCTTGCCGAGATCGAAACAAAATTAGAAGAGGTCAAGATTAAAATGGGAGGCTTTGATTCTAAATATGCACAGCACCTTATCCTAAGAAAAAATTATCTAAACTCCTTAAAGTAAAACATACAAAGTATTAGCTCCAGTTTAATATTTGAATCTTCAAGAAAGAATAAACAAATAAGGGTTGCCACTATTTTCCCGCTCACTTAACTAATAGATATTAAAGACTTCTAAGAGCGGGCAATGAGAGTTTTATAAAACTTCTCATATTCGCCGTTTTGTCTTTAAAGCTATAGATAAATAATAATTTACATTCCTTGGCTTTTTTGCTACTATTACAAAATAATTCCTAAGGAGTGGCTTTTGACACTGAGTAAAGAAGAAAAAACAAAAATCATCAAAGAAAACAAAATTAAACCTTCTGACACAGGTTCACCAGAGGTCCAGATAGCTCTTATAACCAATAGAATGAATTATTTAGCTGAACACTTTTCAACACATAAAAAAGATCACCACTCCCGGACTGGCCTTTTGAAAATGGTCGGGAGGAGAAAAAGACTCCTGGAATACCTAAAAAAGCAAGACCCCAGTCGATACGAAAATCTGATCAAAAAGCTTAAGCTCAGAAAATAGGCTAAGGTCTCGGAGTGAAAATGTCTGACAATAAAACCAGCATAGAAATAAATAACCGCACTCTATCTCTAGAAATAGATAAAATAGGCAAACAGGCTGATGGTTCAGCTTTTCTCCGCTACGGAGATACAATCATGTTTGTCACCGCAACCTCCAAGAAAGAAATGAAAGAGAAGAAGCCTTTTCTTCCCTTGATAGTTGATTACAGAGAAAATACATATGCGGCAGGAAAAATACCTGGCGGCTTCTTTAAAAGACAAGGGAGACCCTCAGAAAGGGAAATTCTTGTCAGTCGTCTAATAGACAGACCAGTAAGAACTCTTTTTCCAGAAGGATATCATTATGATACTCAAATTATTGCCCTTCTCCTCTCTGCTGATTTAGAGAATGAACCTGACGCTCTCGCTATTATCGCAGCCTCGGCCGCCCTCTATTGCTCTAACATTCCGTTCACGACTCCTGTGGGAGCAGTGAAAGTCGGCTATCTCAATAACGAATTTATCATCAACCCCACTGTGAAGCAGCTCGAAGAGAGCCCTCTCAACATGGTGGTCGTGGGTACGGAAGAAGGAATAGTTATGATAGAGGCAGGCGCCACAGAAGTTGAAGAAGAGAAAATCGTAGAAGGTATTATCTTAGCTCAAAAGACTATAGATGAAATTATCAAAATGCAGAAAGATCTCTACAGTAAATTAAACATACAAAAAAGAGAATTCAGTGTTAAAGAAATTGATCAATCAAAGCTGGAAAAGATCGAAAATAATATTTCTTCTTCTCTGCACAACGCTATCCTGGCCAAAAATAAAAAAGAAAGAGAAGAGGCAACAAAAAAAATCCTGGATGATCTGCTAGAAACCATTCCCGAGGAAAACGAAGACGAAATCAATGAAACTAAAGAAATATTCCAATCTATCCATAAAAAATTAACCAGAGATTTGATTTTAAATGAGAAGAAAAGATCTGACGGAAGAGATTTCAACGAAATAAGACCGTTGTCTATTGAGGTCGGGATTCTGCCTCGTACGCATGGCTCAGCGCTTTTTACACGAGGAGAGACTCAATGTCTTGCCACCGTAACCCTAGGCACGTTTGAAGACGTCCAGAGATTGGATGGACTTGGAGAAAAGTCTGAAAAAAGGTTCATGCTTCACTATAACTTCCCTCCTTTTAGTGTGGGGGAAGTTGCTTTCTTAAGAGGCCCAGGAAGACGCGAAATCGGCCACGGTGCTCTAGCCGAAAAGTCTATCCTCCCCTCTATTCCTGATGAGGAAGATTTCCCCTATACTATCCGTATTGTCTCCGACATCTTAGAATCGAATGGCTCTTCCTCTATGGCCACTGTTTGTGGGGGCGTCCTCTCCCTGATGGATGCAGGAGTCCCTCTCCCTGCGATTATCGCAGGAATCGCCATCGGGCTGGTTAAAGAAGATAACCGCCATGCTGTGCTCACTGATATTGAAGGCCTTGAAGACCATTTCGGAGATATGGACCTCAAAGTTGCTGGGACAGAAAAAGGAGTCACAGCGATTCAAATGGATTTAAAAGTCCCTTCGATTCCGGTCGAGATTTTAAAGGAAGGACTCTTAAGAGCCAGAGACGCTCGCTTAAAGGTTCTATCCAAGATGAAAGAGGTGCTTGCGCAACCTCGACCGGATATTTCTGCTTACGCTCCCCGAATCATAAATATAATGATCAGCCCAGAGAAATTAGGAGATGTTATCGGACCAGCCGGAAAGATCATCAAAAAAATCATTGCCCAAACAAACTCTAAAATTGAAATAGAAGACAGCGGGAAGATCACTATTGCCTCCTCTAATACCGAGTCAGCAGAGAAAGCGAAAGAAATGATAATGGAACTAACCCAGGAAGCAGAGGTTGGCAAAATCTATACAGGGAAAATCGTTCGTCTTGAGGAGTATGGAGCATTCATTGAAATCCTCCCCAGCATTGTTGGTCTCCTTCATATTTCTGAAATCGCTCATCAGCGAACCAGGAATATCAGGGATGTTTTCAAAATGGGACAAACGGTCCGTGTTAAAGTTATGGCTATTGACGAAGATAACAAGCTCAAATTGAGCAAGAAGGCCTTGGAATCCAATTCCTATCATCGGTCTGATCCTCTCGCTCCTAAGCCAAATAATCCTGATTTTTATCGAAACCGGGATTATAAAGATAAATCTTAATTCATTTAAAAGGGAATCAGCAAGCATGAGCAAATTATTCCCTCGAGCGAAAGGATTTACCCTAACCGAAATGCTGGTCACCCTTACTATTCTTGCAATTCTAGCAGCAGCGGTCATGCCTCTGGCCAAAACTGCCATAAGAAGAGAAAGAGAGATTGAGCTGAGACGGAACTTAAGAATAATAAGAGAAGCTATAGATGCTTACAAAAAGCTTGCTGATGAAAAAAAGATAGATGTTGAAGAAGACACTGAAGGTTACCCTCCAGATTTAGAAACCTTAGTTGAAGGAGTTGAATTAAAAGTTCAAGAAGAGGGAGAAGAAGACTCAGATACAAAGATTATGAAGTTTCTGAGAAGAATTCCCATAGACCCGATGATAAAATCTCATGAATGGGGATTAAGATCTTACCAGGATGAGCCTGATTCAGATGTCTGGGGAGGAGAAAATATCTATGATATATACACGAGAAACCCGGGCACTGCCCTGGATGGAACTAAATACAGAGAATGGTAGAGATATGACAAAAAAGCTTTTGGCCTATAAGAATAGGAATAGAGGCTTTACTCTCATCGAAATGCTAATCGTCTTCGCTCTTATTGGAATTCTAGTTGGTATGGGACTTCCTCAGTATAAATATGCCACCAAACGAGCGAGAGAATCTGTTTTAAAGGAAAATCTCTTCCAGATGAGAACATTAATAGACCAGTATTACGCAGACAAGGGTAAATACCCCTACTCTCTCCAGGCTCTTGTAGATGAACAGTATTTTAGAGCAATACCCATAGACCCTATAACCGGCTCTTCAGAAACCTGGATAGAAATGCCAGAAATGCTATCTGAGGAAGATCTGATATTAGCCGTGGAGCCTGGAATAGCAGACGTTTTATCCGGATCAGAAATGAAATCTTTGGACGGAACACTCTACAGCACGTGGTGATTTCTCCTTACCCTAACCTTTCTTTTTATGACTCATGAATAGGAAAGAAGGCTACATACTAATTATCCTCATGGTTGCTGTCTTTATTTTGGTTATTGGATTTCTTATTGCCACACCGATCTGGAAGACACAGATTCAACGCGAAAAAGAGGAAGAATTGATTTTCAGGGGGAAACAGTATGCAGAAGCAGTTCGACTATTCCAGATAAAATACCCGGGCAGTTTTCCCAAATCCTTCGAAGAATTATTGGAAGAGAAATGCCTCCGCAAAATGTTTAAGGATCCTATGACCGAACACGGGGAATGGGATGTTATCGTTCCTTATGGAGGAGCCTCAGGACGGCGAGAAGGAGCTACTCAAAAAATTCTGGTGGTGCCTCAGAGTGCTCTCTCTTCGGTCGACAATCCAAGGATTATCGGAGTTGTTAGCTCATCCCCAGATAAATCTATAAAGATCTACTTTGACCAAGAAACCTACGATAAATGGCTATTCTACTACGGCTTCGACCCTGAAAAAATGCCGGAGATTATCTATTATGGGGAAACAGAAAAGCGCTGATGGATTCTATCCTCATTGTGGCTGGAGAAAATTCTGGAGAAAAATACGGCGCTGACCTCGTCCATCAGTTTAAAAAACTCCATCCTTCTCTCTCCTTTTTTGGTATCGGTGGAAAGCACATGGAGAGAGAGGGAGTTAATCTTCTTTTCCCGGTAGAAGAGCTGGCTGTTGTTGGGGTATTCGAAATCATCTCTCATCTTCCCCGCATAAAAAAAATCTTCAACAAAATCAAAAGAGAAATAAAACGCCAAAAGCCTTCAGCAGCAGTTCTCATCGATTCCCCAGATTTCAACCTTCGTCTAGCCAAGAAACTCAAAAAACTATCAATTCCCGTCCTCTACTACATAAGCCCTACGGTATGGGCTTGGAGAAAAGGGAGGCTGAAAACCATAAAAAAAACGGTAGATAAAATGATGCTGATCTTCCCTTTCGAAGAGAAAATCTACGAAGATTACGGGACTCCGGCTGTCTATGTAGGACATCCCCTCAAAGAAAGAGTAAAAACCTCTCTCACCAAAGATGAATTCTTGGAGAAGTACAGGTTGAGTGCTCAAAAAAAGCTTATTTCTCTCCTCCCCGGGAGCAGGCGAAGCGAATTAAAATATCACATACCAGTCCTCGCAGAGGCTCTGGAGAGAATAAAAAATGAATGGGACACGCAATTTGTGCTCCTTCTGGCTGAAAATCTTGAGAAAAATTTTCTCTTAAGCCTTATTCCTCCCTGGCTTAAGGGCCTAAAAATTCTAGGCGAAGATCATTATGAAGCGATAGCCTCGAGCGACCTCGCTCTCTCTGCTTGTGGAACAGCCAATTTAGAAGCAGCGTTGCTGGAAACTCCGCTAGTTTCATTTTATCGCATCTCGCCCCTTACCTATTTTTTTGGACACAGGTTGGCCGCAATAAAAAATTTCAGCATAGTCAACATCCTTGCCAGAGAGAGAATTATCCCAGAACTGATACAGCGAGACTTTACTGCTCAGAATATTTTCGAAGAAACAAAAAAAATCTTAAACTCTGAAGAACAAAGATCAGAAATGATAACCCAATTCAGAAAAATAAAAAAACTTCTTGGGGAGAAAACCGCCAAAAAAAACGCCGCCCAGGAACTGGAAAAACTGATAAAACAAAAACAGGATACAGAAAAAAGGCAACTGGAAAGCAAATAGATGTCTTGTATTTCGGATGTCTATACGCTCTCTTGTGGGCTTCGGGCATGCTGACCTCCATTGGTTTTGCGGATTTTACACGCTTATAATGTGATTACCCACCGATGTAATGTCAATACCGCAATGGATTCATGCACCAAAGCCTAAAATAGCAAGCTTTTCTTGCTATTTCTTCTTTCGAGCATCCCGATTATTCCAGGTAAAACAATTACAGTTGTCAAAAAACAGGCTCCCACGCCTAAGAAGAGAGCTCCTCCAAGCTGGCCGAAACCACGCCATATAGAAAAGACTAAGGAACCGAATGCAAGCATTGTTGTTAGCGAGGTAAGAAGGATTGCTTTTCCTGTACTCGAATATACTATCCGTATTTTGCCTTTTCCTTCATGTCTCCAGCGATGCAGGATATGCACTCCATAATCAATGCCGATACCGATAATCATGGGAAGGCCCATAACATTCATTATAGTCAGCTTCATGCTTGTCAAATGCATAAATCCGACCATCCAGAATACTCCGAGAGCCAGGGGAATCATTGCCATCAAGGAATGGCCTGGATTTCGATAATCCACCCACAATAGAAGAAAAACAATGACCATCGTCAATAATACGGCATTGCGTCCATCACGGCCGATTATCTCAATCAGGGCGCGAAATACAACGGGCATTCCAGTAGCTTTGTCGCTCACCCGTTCCAAATCATCCGCAAACCTTTTGAGTAACTCTGCATCCTGCCATAAATTGCCTGCGGGAAAGACTGTAACCAGGAATTGATCTCGCTTTTTGTTGCTGTAACGGTCCAAAATGGATACGGGTAGTTCATCCTGGCGGATAGATTCGGCCGAGCTCATCCTGATGACAGATCTTTTAAAATACGGCGCGAAATCCTGCTGAAATTTGGACAACCCCTTGGCAGCCGCTGGTATATTTTCCTCCAACAATTGCCTAAATTCCCGAATGATATTTCTTGAATTCGGATTTTCAGGATCTCCTACAATCTCTTTGCATTTACTATCCACTTTGTCCTGTCCGCCGAGAAAAGCCATATCTTGGATTTCCATTATATTCATCTGGAGACGATCAATTTCGCTGCTTAAGATAGTTAAATCACCCTGGAGCATGGTCTGTTTAATGGCAGTGGACTGGATCTTTTCACGGATCTTTGCGAGAAGGGGAATTCTTTTCTGCTGCTGCTCTTCAGACGGAAGATACAATGAAATGTCCTCAGTGATAGCGACTGGCCCTAACTCACGATAACTTGTGGATAATTCACGGGACTGTTTGACATTGTCGGTCAAGACTAACGCATAATCCATGCTTAAATCAAACTTATCCAGGACTGTATCCTGGAGGGCAATGGAAGTGAGCCCCTTTGGCTCTATATTCATATAATTGTAATCAAAACTGATATTAGATGCTGACCAAATAAGGAGGGAACTGATGACTATCGAAGCAAGGATTGTAAAGATGTAATGCTTGCTCAGCCATTCACCTGTTCGACCCAGAAATCGGAATGAAATGTCACGCTGAACGATTTGTTTTATGCCTTTCTTTCTCTCATGCTTTTTATCTATACGGCGTTCCCGAAATACCAGCAGGGACGGTAAAAATAACATGGTGGCTAAAAGAATAGCCAGCAATCCTGTTCCCGTGGCCAGACCCATTTCTTTCATGCCGCGTGAATGACTGATGACCATGGTTAGGAAAGCGCAAGCTGTCGTTAGCGCTCCGGTCAAAATTCCTTTTCCGCTTTTTAAAAATGTTTTTTCCATAGCTTCAGCAATGCTGTCCCCTGCAACCCGCCGTTCTGTGAATCCGGAAATAATATGAATTGAAAAATCTATGCCCAGACCAAGGAGTATCACAGCCATCATCTGCGTCATCATATTCAACTGTCCCACCACAATCGCTACTGTTCCTACGGCCCAAACCAGACCCACGATGAGATTGGCTATTGCGAAAATGGGAGCCACCCACATCCGGAAGGAGATCATGAGAAGGAGTAAAATGGCAATCATAGCGATCACGGTGGTGTATCCTAAACTTTGCGCAGAATAAACCATTTCATCCCGGCCAATAGCTATCATGCCGGTCAGCCCCGCCTTCACATCCGGATATTCTTTTAATAGGTCATCAACAATTGCTTGGGCAGCATCCGCTCCTGTAACAAGAAGATCTGCATCCATCATCGAGAAGTCTGGAATGGCATTCAAAATAAGGGCCTCTTTATCATATGACAGGAAGTAAGGCTCGCCAAAGAGAAGCTTATCCACAGCTTGTTGTGTTTCTTCATCTGGGAGTTCTTCTCCTCTGGCTGCTTTTTGCAATTTAAGGACCAGATTCTGAATGCCGTCTAAGAATGCAACAGCCTGGTCTTCTTTCTCACGGGTGGAGATCGACTCTTCCTGACCTACGTACTCCTTCTCCATGGAATTATTGATATTGAATAGCAGACCTGTAATGTTGGGGTCCATGAAAACATCTTTGGTATTTTTTAAATCTTCTTCTTTGATCAGTATCAATCCATGGTTTCTTAAAAAATCGATTTCGGTTTTATAATCCACGCGCTTAAACAGTTTTTTATCCATCCGGGCTTGAAGCGTTATGATTTCAGATTGAAGTTTTACTATTTTAGAATCGTCATTTTCTTTGGTCTTTAATTGATTTATCTTTTTATTGATCTTATCAATCTCCTTCTGGAGTGAATCATTCTTACTGGTGTCAATGGCGGTTAAGATTCGTGGGGCAAGGTCTTCGGCAAACTCTTTGATGCGGCTTTCTTCTCCCTGAACGACAACGACAAGGCTTGTGGCGGCGGTAAACTCATCAATAATCTTATTGAACTGAATTGTTCTTTTATCACCAGACGGCAGGAGATCTGACCAGCGCATGGTGAGTTTTAACTGCCCGGCAAAGAAACCAAAAATAATGGTCAAGAGTAAAACAACCAGCAACATTCTCCGTGGATGATACGCATGCCAGTGGGCCAGTTTCTGAAGCATCTTTTCTCTCATTTTATTCTCCTTTCCCGCTATCGGCTAAAAGTAAACACGGACCCTTATCAATCCCCCGTTTCCCATTTTCCTGGAAAAAACTTTTCCTTCGCTGCCAAAATTCAAATTCAGATAAGCAAAAATCTCCACATTGTCGGAAAAACTGTAATTCAGAGTTGGGACTAGAGCAAAGCTATTATCCGATAGATTATAAATAGTTGAAAGTCCAATATTTAGTAAATCCGTGGCTGGGTGCTGGATGAATAGATAAATTTGATCCCGGGAGATAGCCTTTTGTTCGTTTGCTAATAACCGCATCCAGTCATTGAGGTTGTATTGTGTGTAGTCCATCTTACCCAGGGTATTCCGGTAGTATTCAATCATCAGGTAGGTTTGAAAATCAAAGGTGTAATCCGTGCCGGTCACAAGTTCGTAGAAATCCTCGGAAATCTCCATCCAGTTATAGGCGTATTCAGCCCAGACTCCCAAACCGAGAAGCTCTCCGGCTGTGCTTGCGCCGAGGAGCTTCCGTCTCTCCGGCAGTTCCAGGAAATTCATGCTATCGAAATCAAACTGCGTGTAATCATGAAAGCGCCAGATTTTTTCTATGGCGGTCAGAGAGTAATCAAAATGAGAGATTCGTCCCTTGAGTTGAATCAATTTCGCTGAATTCTCCCAGTTATCCTCAGGTGAGAAAAGGGCTGTGACTGTGTACATAGAGCCCAACGGCACGTCCAGCCGTATGGCATTGTGACCGGGTTGCTCATACGTCGGGTCGAGCACGTCTTTTATGTTAAAAACGTCCATCGGATTCCAGACATAACCCGTCCCGGGTGAGATCTGCTGTTTGCCCACAGTCAGATCAAAATGCTTGAAGGAGAGCTTGATGTATGCATTATCGAGGAAGTGCCGGTTCTCGAACGGAAGAACGTAAAAAGCCTCCATTCCTGGAGGAACCTCAGCAACGGCATCCGAAGGTAAAAAATCCAGGATGTTCCATCTGGTTTGGCCATGATAAGTGATGTAATCGAAATTTGCGGCAAAGGTGACTTTGTCTGATAAACTGGACTTCAAGTCCACCCTGAGTTTATTGGAGTAAAGCATCAAGAATTCATTGTTGACCGCAGTTCCCATTGCTTGAGACTCAAAATATCCAAAGATATCCACACTATCCTGGGCGAGAAGAGAAGAGAATGCAAAGAGTATAAATACTAAAGAAATAATTCCTTTTTTCATTTTTTCAATTCCCTTTCTGTAAACACCTTGTCATCCAATGGGACATTATATTTCACTTCCAGGAATTCCATTTCCGTTTGAGTGTTGTCGTTTTTGTTGATCATCACCACCTTCATCGCCGTCGGAATGCCATCGATGATGCGGATATCACTCTCAACCATTCTCTTTTGCCAAAGAGCTGGGTCATCCTCGTCATAATAATCGATAACCACAGGAACGAAATTCTCTTTAATCACCCACATGATTAATCTGGAATAGGAAACGTCACCGTCCGGTTTGCGGGTAAGCTCCAGCTTGTAGCAGTCATATCCCTCCATTTTTTCATCTTTAAGTTTTTTTGAACTGAAATCGTTGATAAAAGCGTCTCCACTACCCATATCCTCGTATGAAAAATCGCTGCCCTGCATCTTCTGTTTTTTGGCATGGGAGGCCAGCTTTCGAACGCGCTGGGTTCGGGGAAAATACATCCAGATGTCATCGGCATTATTCAGCATCAACACGGCCTGCCCCTTCACGCGCCTCGGTTCCAGATAACGCACAAGGTTTTTCTCTCCTTTGTTTTTGCTCCACGACTCAGAGATAAAAGTGCGCTTTTGGCCTGAAGTTGTCACGATGGTCATTTTTGCTTTTGAGTAACTCGTATCGACATTGAACAGGTCGTTGACTTTCAGGATAATATCTTCACCTGTCAGCTCCTGGCCAAATAAACCTGGGTTCAGAAGCAATACAATCAATCCTAATAGCATTGTTTTTTTCATCAAAATTCCTCCATAGATTCTACTGGCTAATTGACTGACCAATCGGTCCAATTATGCACAGAAAAATGAACATTTAATCCCCTTTTTTGAGTCCATCGATTATGATTTTCGTTGAAAGCTTAGTGGCTTCTTTATAATCAAATGTACAAAATAAAAATAAAATTGTCAAATTTTTCGTAGATTCTGTTCTAAATAAATTCAATCAAAAGATCATATTTGAATTTCAAAGAGAGACGCTTTAAGGAGAGAAGCGGCCTGATAAAAAGAGAAAAAAGAAAAAGAAGAAGTATAGCCTAAAGCTGGAGATTGTTTTTGAGTATTAGCAGCTCAGTTTTTTTCGTCCTGTGATATCCCCCCTTTACCTATGACACCCCATTCTGCTTGCTAGACCCATTTTCCTCTGGATGAGGGCAATCCTCGTCGTTAATTTACTGATTTATTAATTTTCCTGAATAAATCAGGTTTTTCAAGCCATAAAATATTTTGATCTGTCTTGACTTTTTTTCCTCTGCGGATTTCTGGAGTTGAAATTGGCTCGATAATTTTTTCTTGATCCACCGTTTCCAGGTTTATTTCTGGGGCTGAATCCTAAGCTCATGTCCGTGGCAAAAAGATCAATGTCCGCCGTTTGAACGGGAATCTTCATTCCTATAAAAGATTCGATGGCCTCGAGGTGATCAGCCGTGCCTTCGCTGGCCAATGATATAGCCTTGCCAGAATTCCCAGCGCGGGCCGTCCGCCCGATCCGATGCACATAATTTTCGCGATCCTGGGGAAGATCGTAGTTAATGACCATATCCAGGTTATCAATATGGAGCCCTCGGGCAGCAACATCCGTTGCGACCAGAAGAGCGAACTTCCCAGCCATGAACTCCTCAATGATCTTCAATCTTTGGCTCTGGGGAAGGTCCCCGGTCAGATGCCGACTGCGGAACCCGTTGTGTTGGAGTTTCTTGGACAGGCGGAAAGCGACATGCCGCATATTCGTGAAAATCAAGGCATTCTGGGGAGCTTGAGCCTTGAGAATGCCCAGCATGAGATTCATCTTGATATGGCTTTTCACGTAGTAGAGTTCTTGAAAAATCGTATCCACCGTCAGCTGTTCCGGAGTGACTTCGATGAAGACCGGACGGTTCATGTGCTCGACGGCAATTTTTCTGGAGACGCGGTTCAATGTCGCGCTGAATAGCATGTTCTGCCGGGCTTTACGCGAAGGCATTTTTTGAAGAAGCTTTTTGATGTCTGGGAGAAATCCCATGTCGAACAAGCGATCGGCCTCGTCGATGACCAGGATTCCGGTATTTCTCAGGTTTAAATATCCTCTTGTGCTTAAATCCAGCAACCTTCCTGGCGTGCCGATGGCTATGTCCAGGCCTTTTCTCAATAAAGCCAGCTGGTGAGTGTAGCCCACTCCGCCGTAAAAGCTTCCGATCGCGAACTCTAGATGGAAGTTCAAAAGCTGCGCTTCTTTTTCAATCTGAACAGCCAGTTCCCGGGTCGGCACAATAATCAGCGCCATTTTTCCATAGAGCGCTCTATCAGAGAGCATGCGTTCAAACAGCGTGACCAGGAACGCGGCGGTTTTGCCGGTTCCGGTTTGGGATTGAACGGCCACGTCCAAACCCTGAAGTGTTTCTGCCAGAGTTTGTTCTTGGACCGCTGTCATTTCTCTATATCCTCTGTCCGCGATTCCATACAGAAGACGGGACTCGAGTTTCAATTCGTTAAAATTCATTTGTTTACCTTTTTATTTGATTAAATTACCTTTTTATTTGATTAAAACATGAGGGGATGAATGTCAGAGAAAATTATCGTTCGGAAGGGAAAAACAATTTGCCTTGACTATTTCCTACCATATGTTTGATTTTGCACTATACCCTATACTCAGATATTTAGCAAGTAAAATTATTTGACTTACACTATCCGTTGAGCTCTCATGAGAACGATAAAATGAATGCGGTTACTGGAATGGACGCCGCTCATTCCAAAGAAGACAACCTCTTTTAATGATTAATCTTTGATTGGCTCTTTTCGAAAACGAATATTGTATTTTTTTATCTTTTCGTGCAGCGTGGTGTATTTTAGGCCCAAGGATTTTGCTGCATTTTTTATATTTCCATTTAATTGAGATAACGTTCTGATTAATATGGCCTTCTCCACCATGTTCATCAGTTCTTTTAGAGGAACTCTTTGTGTCGAACTAAAATATTTTATGAAGAGCTTAAAGCTTTTCATCACGAATTCTTCCCTTTCCCTTTCATCCAGAAAATCTAAGCTTAATTTATCACCATTTTCAAGTTCAAAAATTACTTCAGCGTTGCGCCTCTGGTATAACAAATTGGATTGCTCAGCAATTAATTTTTCTCTAGCCATCGCTACATCCATTCTTTTTCAGAAAATTTTATTTTCTTTTTAATGACGAAAATAGATTTTGTCGGTGATGCGCCATCCTTCGGAAAACTTGAGAAGTAAAAGGTAGTCGGTATAAATGTGCTTATTCCCTCTCATGAATTTGATCTTGACCATAGCGACATTTCCGGTGATATCTATCAGCGGATATTCGAAGCGGGTTTTTTCTTTCGGAGGGTAGTGTCCTTCTGCTTTACGCTTTTTGATGATCTCTATCCATTGGGAAATTGGAAGCACGGATAGTTTCCCGTCATTGATCCCTTTCAGGCTGAAATCTTCATGAAAACCTTTCTTGACGGCTTCCGCATCTCCGACATTGCAGATTCCATTCAAATAAGCATCTTCGATGATCTTGATGACAGCTGCTTTTTCCGCCGCTTCATCCGCAGCCATTAAGCAGGTAACAAAAACCAGTCCCAGAATCAAAACAAATGTTTTTTTAATCATCTATTTCTCCTTTTTCTTTCTAATGTTTCTCGATTCTCACTTCCTTTCCAATTTCTTGCCTATTTTATAAGGCTGAATACTTAAAAATCTTTTCATTTCTTTCTGATTATTACTTCTTATTTTCAAAAAAGATGCTACTTAAGACTCAATAAAGCCTCAAAGAGCCTCTTGTATTTCAGTCAGCTGTTTCAAAACGAGCTTTAAATTGTTTCTTAATGTCATTATTATTTTTCTTATGCAAAAAATATGCCAATTAAATCAGACTGGAACTGATACAGAGCTTTCTAGCCTAAATTCCGCATAATGACCGCAAAGATTGATGATAAAAAAATTGAAAATATTAGATATCAACAGCTTAGCAATAGAGAATAATTTTATAAAACGGGATCATCCTTAAGAAATAATCACATCAGGATTCAGCTATTTTCCACCTTCCACAATCCTCGTTGAATCATGGCTTAAAAGGATTAGATTGCCTAATTTCTTGACATTTATACACGCAGAAAAATACAAAAATCCTGGAACTTATTGAAAATAAATTGGATAGAGGACGGATATTAGATTTGTCCAATTTTCATACATCTTAAGAAATAATTTCCACTAGGTTTTCTCTCTTGATCTTATATTTATCGATTTTGTTATCCAATTTCTGATGTGTAACATAATAGGTTCTCCCTCTTCTCAAAGCTGTTTTTTGTTGATTTTCTTATATTTAGCCTGATTATTGACGATGGGCTCAAGATGTAAGCCAACAGAGACTTTTCCATAAATTTTCAAAAAGGCTATCTGTCAAACCCTTATGATTCAATGGCATATTTCTTGCATTAAAGCTGAATGATGATTCACTTAAAGCCAAATAATTTAGTTGCTAACAGAAAAAAAATTCAATTTCAAAGGCGCACTCCTGATGGAATTTTTGAATTCGGAAATGAGGCAAGAAATATAATATTCATTTCGGTAAGGAACCAAGCGAAGAATTATTGAAGTCTGAAATTATCGAGTGAATTATGAACTGATATGCCAAGTGGCCGAAATGCGAAACTCGAAGTTATTAAAAGCATATTTACTGCTAGTTGTAACATTAACCAGTTGCTCTAGAGTTTTAAGAATTGAATCAGAAATTTACTCAAACGTAGAATTCAAATCCGATTTTCAATATCGATATAGACATACAGCAGATAAGATAACAATCGAAAGTTTGTTGGCTGAAGTATGGACTTCCGGATTTCTAAGGAAAAACGAACTAATTGAGAAAGAAATTCTTAATAATAATTACGGTGTATTTCGTGGAGACAGTAAATCATCTTCCCTTGAAAAGCATCGTGCTCATTACATAAAAATTCAAGGGCAAAAAGATAAAGTGATGCTAAGCACACGTCTTTTCAGTCATTTTGCTTTTAGTTCTAATAGAATGAAAGTACACAGAACATTAGATAGAAGAATTGAAGCTACCCTTATACATGAGTTGTTCCATGACTTCTGGCATAACATATTAGATGAAAGAAAAAAGTTACTGTTTTCGATCGAGACAGAGATATTTTTTTTAGAGGCAATGATGGCTGAGAAAAAACAAGATAAGGTGATGTTTTTGAAAAATGCTGGATTAAACGAGCCATCCAAAGATGACTTTAAACCTTATGATGAATTGCAGGATCTAAAAGTGAATTACACAGATCAGGAATTTTTCGGCACTGAGCTGTATTCAATAATTGCTGACAGGGCATTTTCAGGAAAAATAATCATACCGAAACAGCTCAGGAAGTTCTATTACGGCATCTTATCAGAATCAGCCCTCAATAAAAACACAATATGATTCGGAAGCTATTTTTACATTTAATTTTAGTTTACATCTTCATTTTGACTTTCTATATGTCTGCAACACACGGATTGGATGAGAAGATTCATAATGCAACACAGCAAGGAGACCTTTTTCTAATAAAAAGGTTATTGTTAAAGTATCCTGGTTTGGCGAACGCCAGGAACTATAAAGGCTGGACTCCACTGCATTTGGCAGCATATTCGGGCCATAAAGATGCAGCTCAGTTACTTATTGCAAAGAAAGCGGAGCTGAATGCAAGATCCAAATACAATAACTTAGTCCCGTTGCACCTCGCTTCTTTACGTGGCCACAGAGATTTAGTTGATATACTGATTAAAAGAGGTGCAGAGGTGAATGTAAAGAACAAAAAAGGTCTAACTCCGCTGAATAACGCAACCAGAATTGGTCATAAAGAGATAATGGAGCTGTTGATCGAGAATAGTGCAAACCAGGATATTATTAGTCTCTAATCATAATCAACGTCTTCCCTGAATTCAGCCAGCAGCACATAGCTTAATGTCCCAGCAAATTGACAACGATGGTTGTCTAAATAAATGTTTTGTTGTTTTTATGTTCTGTCTCTATTTTCTGGCAATTGGCCTTGCCGTTTTGGGTGTGATATGTTCATCTAAGGATATCAGTGGGTGGAAATCGGGGAAAACTGAGAGGGATCTGTGACGAACACCAAAAGGAAATTCTTATAAAAAACAGCTTCTCAAAACACCGCTCAAGAACTGGAAAAACTGATGTTTCCTTTGTAAACTATTTCACAACATATTTCGTATATCACATTGAGGATTCCTCCATATCTAAAATGGTACATTTACAGCTCTTAAAAAAAGGAGGAGTCGAAAAAACAAGGAGGTATATATGAAAACCGTCAAAACCACCAAAGCCCTAATCATCGCTACTCTCCTGCTGTTGCCGGCGTGGTCTTTCGCCAAATCTCAGGTCAAAGCCAGCACGATCATCGATCAAATCAACGCAGGAAAAGCTGTCCAGTATAAAAATGCTGAAATCGTCGGCAATCTGGACTTCACATCTATAAAAGATGTGACTGTGGACGAAAAATCTAAGGCAAATAGACTCCTCAGCAAAGGTTCAACTCTTGTCTACTTGTATCATGTGAGATCTCCCGTATCTTTTACCAACTGTGTTTTCACAGGAGATGTACTCGCTTATGTTCATGATGACGATGAGAATGAAACGCACAACACCATCTTTTATAAGGATGTCGATTTTCAGGGCTGCGATTTCCAAGGCAAATCAGCATTCAAGTACGTAAAATTTAAAACTAAGGCCAACTTCAAGAACACTCAGTATAGTGATGAAGCACTCTTCAAGTACACAAAATTTTCAACCGATGTCAGCTTCTCAAACTCCCGCTTCAACAAAGTGGCTAATTTCAAGTACACAAAATTCTCGACCGATATAAGCTTCTCAAACTCCCATTTCAGTAAAGAAGCCAATTTCAAATACACAAAATTCCCTGAAGCCGTTAATTTTGACAAAGCTAATTTCCAGCGGCTCGCGAATTTCAAATACGCAAAATTCCCTGAAGGAGTGAACTTTAAAGATGTTCAATTCAAGGGAAACGCCGATTTTAAGTATACGAAGTTCTCCGAGCCCGTGAATTTCGACGGCGTAGTTTTCGACGATGATGTGAACTTTAAATACACCAAAATAGACGGAAAATCGTTCACAACGTATCTGTTGGAAAAAAAGCTGAAAAAATAATTAATTAACACATTAATATACTAAAATAGGGACGTTTCTCGGCGTATAGGGGAGCGTCCCGAACCAATCCCCTCTTCTTAATTGGGGACGTCCTCTACTGCTCACCTCTTCTTTTTCCTTAATCAAAATACAAACAACATGTAATATTTTGTGATTGAATTGTATTTAGAGTTAAAGCTAAGGTGATTTGCTAAAATGAAAAAACACATTCTAGCGATTGCCAGTCTCATAGCGTTTTGTTCGATCAAATTTCCCCTGGCAAAAGATGACTGTAAAGTAGAAAACAGCTGTTATCAGCTTAAAATGGAAATTAGGTTGAACTAGCTCCACTTAGACGACAGACTGAACATCGCCTTGTCCGAGGGCCGGGCATCAACCTTTGTGGCCCCTGCCGCGGTTAAAATAATATTTTGCGCAATTCTTCGTTATTATTATTTTCCCGTCAATCCCCAATTCCAAAAAGCCTCGCCACTTTTTCATCGAGATAACTGCTTTATTATTATCCGCTTCCTCTCGCTCAAAGAGCATTATCTTCCCAATGCGTCTTATTTTCTTAAAATATTCGTCCGCCTTATCTATTGCTTCTTTTAGCGAATAGGGCTCAGGGTCATAAAAAGTCGCGAAATCGACTTTTTTCCTGTATCCCCTAATAAAAAATTTCTTGTCTTCCATCCTTCCCTTCAATCATAAGAATCATGCAATCCCGGTTTTCCTTTCATGCATAAATTTAGTCGATCAAACTTAGTGAAAATTGCATTAAATCCTGTTCAAAGAATATCTAAAAATAAAAAAATCACCTCAAGAATCACCTCAAAAGGTTATTGACCGCATAAGGGGGATATGAAATAAAAAATATTCATAACAATAAAAAAAAGTTGAACGGCTCTTAGGGAGCAAAAATTAAATCTACTTCAAAAAGAAGATTAATTATTCAAGGAAGCGAGGACTTCCGCGACTTACATAAGTGGAGGTGATTTATAATGAGAAGAATCGGACAATTTATTTTGATTGGGACTCTTTTCCTGATTTTGGCTGCCAATATGCAGGCCACGGATTCACGAAAGATAGTCCTCACAGGGGCAATCTATCATGAGTTAACACCTTCTGGGATGGTGATCACCTCGGTTGATTCTCTGCTCAACCCCATCTACATGCTGGACAATCCCAATTATGTAAACATTGATTATGACGGAGCAATCTATAGCGGTTTCGGCTTTGCCAAGATGGAGTCTTTTGGCCTGCCCGGAGTTCTCGGTCTTCAAATCGGAAAACGCTACGGCAGCTACCGGAACAATATCTGGTCTGGTCCAGGCCAAGATATAAACAGTTTAAACGGCTTAGTTGCACCAATTTGTGGTCAAACAAATGTAGGAGTCGATGGCGTAAATGTTACTAATATAAACGGCGTAAGGTCCTTTGGCCTCTATTATGCCCTGCCCCTGGGCGATAAACTAAAGGCCGGTTTTGGCCTCAACTATGTTGGCCGTGGAGTTTCTGGCAACCGCATTACTAATCCCCAGTCAGTTTCCACCGAAAGAGAGGATACCTTCAAAAAGAAGATCTCAACCATGATGTTCCGGGTAGGTTTGGGATACCCGCTAAAGGACAACCTGAATCTGGCCATCGATATCGGTCTGGGGAAGCCCAAGTATCTCTATGAATATGCGATTGCTGAGGGCTCAACAGCAGACAATGAAAAAGCCTCATTATCAGGCACAGATATGGATGCCAACATAAGGATCGATTATAGGATAAACGACAACACCGACTTCATCGCTAATGTTAACTATCTCTCCTATGGAGGTTCCCTGAAGGTCGATCCCGATACCGATACTGCTGATGATGCAACGACCTATAAAAGAGCCCAGAAGAGCTTAGCTTTTTTGGCAGGGCCCCTACTCCATGGAGAGGGCTATAATGTTGGTTTTCAGGTGGGTTTTATGACTGATACATCACAGGAAGAAACAAGCGTGGAAACGGCTGATACAGATGCACAAAAGAATAATCCAAGCTTATCCTATTTCCCGATCCTGAGAATCCTGGCCGAGAAACGGCTGTTCAATTGGTTCACGATGCGGGCTTCAATCACCTACGAGACTTCTAAGGAAAAGACGCTGACAAACCCTGACACTGATCCTGCAACCGAAGATTGGAAGACATTAAGTGCTCAGGCTACCTCTTCTTTAGCTCCTGCTTTCGGGTTTACCATTAACATGAAGAAGGGATTTTTCATTGAAGCTTATATGTACGACACCATCTTTCTCAGAGGGCCGTGGTTCCTTACCGGAAACAGTTCAGGGCCTGATCTCAATATGGGTGTCAGCCTGGGCGTCAAGCTCTAATGGAGAATGCCGTTAAAAATCTGAAAGGAGCCAGGCCATTTCCCAAAACCTATGCCTTAACAATCATTTATATATAATGGATTTGGAAATGCTTCCTTAGCGATGTTGCATTTTGCTATTATTCTAAGATAAATTCAAGTTTGTCATAGAGTTTCAGCTGATTCTTATCAGCCATACCGGCTTTTATTTCCAAGACATACATTGCTGGAATCTTGGAAGAATAGGAAGCACAAGGCGGCTTTTTACACGGGGGGACATTGCGTTCGATATGGACAATCCTTTTCTCTTTATCCAGCCAGAGAATATCAATAGATATTTTCATGTTTTTCATCCAGATAAAGTGAAAATCTTCATCTTTAAAAACTAAGATCATTCCCTGGTCAGGATTCAGTTTTTCCCGAAACATGAGACCTAGTTGTCTTTCTTCATCCGAAATAGCTACTTCGGCTGTAATATAAAAACCATCAGGGAGAAATATCTTGACAAATTTTTTCTTTCCGCATTCTAGTGAAGACAGAACAAGAAAGAATGCCAAACAAGAAAAAAGGATGTTCCTTATCTTTTTTGAATGTCTTAACTTAAAGTGTATGTTTTGTTCCACTTCTCTTTCCTCGCACATACTCAGTGTGTCGAAATCAAGGGGACAAAACGGACAGGAAGGAGCTTCTTCTCCTTGAATTTTTTCTTTTCTCTTATAACAAGTACCAACTCCTGAAACGCAGAGCCTACAGGAACAATCATCCTTCCTGTAACTTTCAATTGTTCTCGCAAAGCTTCTGGCACTGCGACCGGAGCCGCGGTAACCATAATAGCATCATAAGGAGCGTGCTCTTTCCAACCGTAAGTACCATCTCCGACTTTAAAATATATATTTTCGTATTCCAATTTTTCCAAAACTTTCTCAGCTCTTAAGGAAAGACTCTTGACTATCTCCATCGTGAAAACTTCTTTTCCAGCCTCAGCCAGGATAGCTGCCTGATAGCCTGAGCCGGTTCCTATTTCCAAAATCCTCTCATTCCCCTTGAGACGAAGGACTTCTGACATATAAGCCACAATATAAGGTTGAGAAATAGTCTGTCCCTCTCCAATAGGAAGAGGTTCGTCATGATAGGCATTGGATTTCATATTCCAAGGAACAAACAGATGGCGGGGGACTTTTCTCATTGCTTCTAAAATTTTACTATCCCTAACTCCCCTGGCTTCTATCTGGTCTTTTACCATTTTTTCTCTTTTTTCCTGGTAATCCTTCTTCATTTTTTTTACTGAGAACTGCGGGCTTGATAAATCAAACCCCTGCATTATTTTCCCTTCGTATCCTAAATCCCTCTCAGCGTTATATACTTAATTAATATGCTTTGCCAAAATAGACTACGGTCTCCGTCGGCTTCTGACAGAAAACACACTTTCCTCGGGTTGCTTTCTTATCTTGATCCTGAAGGATAACCCGGATAGTAGCCATAGTCTCCTCTTTGATCTTTTCTTCACAAACTTGGTTCTCACACCAAAAAGCCTTAATAAATCCCTTTTTGGATTCCATTATGGCTTTAAATTCTTCATAGTCCTTCACCTCATGCGTGTTCTCTTGCTGAAACTTTAAAGCCATCTTGAACATATTCTTCTGGATCTCTCTTAGAATTTCCGGCACTTTTCTATTCATAGAGGCCTGAGACACATTTTCTTTTTTCCCTGTATCTCGCCGCACGACAACTACCTGTTTCTTCTCTATATCTTTAGGACCAATCTCAACCCTTAGAGGCACTCCCCTCATCTCCCACTCAGAGAATTTCCAACCCGGAGTGAATTCTTCTCTCTCATCCAGCTTTACTCTTAATCCTTCTTCTCCTAATTTTTCCTCAATATTTCGAGCCAAAGGGAGAACATTTTCTTTCCAGTTACCCGCAGAAATAGGAACAATAACCACTTGAACAGGAGCAATGTTGGGCGGAAATTTAAGTCCGGAATCATCTCCATGAGCCATGACTAAAGCTCCAATAAGTCGCGTAGACACTCCCCAGGAAGTCTGCCAAACATACTGAAGCTTCTGGTTGCGATCCTCAAACCTGATGTTAAAAACTTTGGAAAACTGTTGACCCAGGTTGTGAGATGTTCCCATCTGGAGTGATTTTCCGTCTGACATCATTGCTTCAATAGCAAAAGTTTCTAAAGCCCCGGCAAACTTTTCCCTCTCTGACTTCTTCCCTGAAATCACCGGAATGGCCAGTTCATTCTCCACAAATTCTTTATAAAGAGAAAGTATCATCAGTGTTTCATCCTGAGCTTCCTCAAAGCTTTCATGGGCTGTATGCCCCTCTTGCCACAAGAACTCCGTAGTCCTTAAAAAAGGCCTGGTGACCTTTTCCCAACGGACTATATTGGCCCACTGGTTAATCAGCACCGGTAAATCTCTCCATGACTTGATCCATTTAGCATACATGTTGCCAATTATGGCTTCTGAAGTGGGACGCACGGCCAGTCTCTCCTCTAATTCTTCTTTTCCCCCAAATGTTACCCATGCAACTTCAGGTGCAAATCCTTCTAAATGTTCGGCCTCTTTCTGAAGGAAACTCTCGGGGATGAGGAGAGGGAAATAAGCATTCGAGTGGCCAGTTTTTTTTATCCTATCATCGACCAAGCGTTGTATTCTTTCCCAAACAGCATAGCCATATGGCCTGATGACCATCATCCCTTTAACTGGAGCATAATCGGCCAGCTCTGCCTTTTGAATAATCTCGACATACCATCTTGAAAAATCAACACTTTTAAGAGTTATTTTCTTTACAAATCGTTCGTTTTTGTTCACTTCTTTCTCTTCCGTTTCGATTATCGGTCATTCTATATACAGCTATTTTTTTTGTCAAGAAAGGTAAAAAAAGGACCGATGAGAAAGCAGGAAAAAAATTCACCCTTTATTTCATCCAAAGGGGTGATTGACTACTCTCTAAAAAGATGTAATTTTAACTTCTCAAGAAAAGGAAGCGACTATGTCAGACAAATGTTCTTTCTGTAAGATCTTTAAAACAGGTGTAAGAAGCAATATTTTAAGCACCTTATCTCTATTTGGAAAGGGAATAAAAAAGAAGGGATTAAGCGTAATTAGCCGCAGGTCTAACCCTTCCCGATGAGAAAAATTATGAAAAAATCACCCGACAAATCATCTTTAAAAGCGATTGATACATTCTCAGCCCTGTGGCATAAATATAATCAACAATGAGTACATCCATATTATTCGATAAGTCTTCCATCCAAGGCGCAAGCAGATTTGCGAATAAAGAGCGAAGTTTCGAGCTTTCTATTCCAACTTTGGTTTCGGGAATCGATGCCACGGGAAATGAATTTAAAGAATACACTGAGCTCGCTTCTATAAGCTCTCAGGAAGCTGTGTTTTGGCTTGATTCGGGGATAACAATCGGCTCTGTATTAAAGCTATATTTGGATGTCCCCAAAACCGTTCTCTTGGAAAGTGATCTTAAACTTGAAATCACGGGAAGGGTGACGTTCGTCAAAGCCGACCAGATCAGCGAAAAAAAGCAACTCATATCTCTCCGCTTAGAAAAAAAATATAAAATAAATTCTCTCCATTCAAAAAAGATTTAAGTTTTCACGCTTTTTATGGGGTCAGACTTTCATAACTTTCATAATATAGATTTTTATTTTCTTCTTTTTTGAATGACTAGATTTTCCCTCTAATTTATCTAAAACATTCAAATAATAAAAGTTGTAAAAGTCTGACCCCGTCAGACCCTGTCGCTTTGCCCATTTTTGTCATAAAACCAACCAACCAATTCTTGACAATAGATTATTGTTTTTATAACATATTTAAAAAACGAGAAAATCATGAAAAATTCTAAATCTATAAAGAAGCCTGCCATAAAAACAACAAAGTCAGCAAAAAAAGACCCGCAGCCTATCAAAGAAGCCGCTCCCGCTCCTGCGGAGATAAAAACACCTCAAGCTGAAGAGGAGAAAAAAATCAATGTTCTTCTCTATTGTACATCAGATTTAATCCTCTCAGGAATTTTAAAAGCTATTGATGTCGCCCCCGACATGGAAATTATCAATATCGAGAAAAGCACAATTGAATCTTTTTTAGAATCTATAAAAGAACTCAGACCTCATGTTATCCTTTTTACAAATTCTGAGCCTTTGCCTAATATTCGAGAAATCTGCAAAGCCATCATAGAAATTTCAGAGGCCAAACCTAAATCCAAGTTGTTGCTTCTAGGAAACATCCCCTCCCATGAAGAAGTAGTGGGGCTCATGAATGCAGGAGTGAGAGGGTATTTTGACTTGAATGACCCTTCAGATCAACTAGAAAATGCTATAAGAATAATTAATAAAGGAGAAATCTGGCTTCCTCGAGATAAGATGAGCAGCATCATGGACAGGATTATTTCTGTGGTTGGAAGAGATCTTAAAGAAAAGACACTTGACCAACTCACCCCTACTGAATTTCAAGTTCTAAGACTCATCGGGAAAGGGAAAAGCAATGATGAGATTGCTGGGGCCCTTTTTATAAGCAAGAATACAGTCCGATCCCACATCAAAAGCATCTACGCCAAGCTTAACACTCATAGCAGGCTTCAACTTGCATTGTATGCTATTAATTCTGCGCTTTTTTAACTTATTGAAGATAATTAAGAGGAAAACATGACAAAAAAATCAACATCAAAAAAAACGGCACCAAAAAAAACCTCACCTAAAAAAGCGGCACCAAAAAAAACCTCAAAAAAAGCTAGAGATGCTGCAAGTATTGAGGTCAACCGTCGCAGAGAGTGGCGATTTGATCTCCCGCTTCCAGTAAAAATTGAGGGGAAGCTTCCTGTGGGAAAAATATTCAAAGAGAGCACAAAAATTGAAAATATAAGTTCTAAGGGAGTCTACTTCAGTCTAGACTCAGGCGTGATTATTGGTTCAAAACTCAACCTTGTAATAGACATGCCCAAGGAGCTAGGGGGGGACAAAAAACTAAAACTTTGTCTTGGAGGTCTAACCGTTCGCCTCCAAGAGCTCGATAAAAAAACAAAAAAGCAAGGTGTAGCACTCCGCTTCCACAAAAATTATAAAATCATGCCGAAAGACTTAGAGAAAAATAAAAACAAGTCATAAAATTTAGAGCCCTCAACTCAACCACCACAATCAAACAATGATAATCACCCTCCTTTTACACTCTTCTTTCCTCATGCAGGTGAAATTATTTTCGAACCTTTGATAATTGATTGCTATATTCAAGGCATAGGTTTTGATTCCAAAAGTTTTTTTCTATAAAATAGACTTGGAGTCTTCACCATGTTGATTGTGGCCTTAACAGGAGGAATCGCTTCTGGAAAATCTGTAGTTGCTGAAGTTCTGGAAGATCTGGGGTGTTACATTCATCATGCAGATAAAATTGCCCACGATCTCATGGAGCCTGAAAAACCTGCATGGAAAAAGATTGTCGCTCACTTTGGTAAAAAAATCCTAAATGAAGATAAAACAATAAATCGATCCCGATTGGGAAAAATCATTTTCTCCGATGAGAAAGAACGACGCTTCCTCAATGACCTCATACATCCTCTTGTCTTAGAAAAGAAAAAAGAGGTTAGCAGTCGTCTTGAAAAAGAAGGACATTATAATATCTTCATCTCCGAGGCTGCTTTAACAATTGAAGCTGGTTTTGCCGATTTCTTCGATAAGATTATCATGACTTATTGCAAGAAAGAAGTCCAAATAAAAAGATTAATGGAAAGGGACGGAATCAGTCGAAAGCAAACCATAAAGATAATAAAAAGCCAGATGCAGCCCCAAGAAAAATTGAAGTGCGCAGACTACATCATTGATACTTCCAGTTCGCTTCAGAGTACAGTCGAACAAACAGAACGGGTATACAGGAATTTGATGATGGATAATGAAATGAAGAATTCAATCGCCAAGCATGAATCTTGAATGGCTCTTTCCGAAAAAATGGGGACAGGCCCCATTTTCTGGGGCAAAAGCAACGTGTTTTAGAGCCATATAGCCTGAGCCTTTCTTGAATGGTAGCTTTACGCTTTAGGGTCTGATGATTTAAGTGAGACGGCCAGGAGTGGGATCATGATTTCATGATGGCCGATAAAATAAAATCCTCTCCCCTTTTTCCCATGTGGCCTCTTAACCACATTTTCATAAGGGCGGTAATGGTGAATAAAATCAAAAACAGCAGTAGAAAAGCTTTCAAGTAACTGTCCCTTGTTCCTGACAAAAGATAAAGCTTTGAGAAAAACTTCGGGCAAAATAACTGCTGAACCTATATTGACAAAAACTCCTCCATCTTCAAGCTTTTCCAATAAAGAACAAAAAAGGAAAAAATCTTTTAGAGAGGTGTTTCCTATGGCTTCCCCTTTTACTTCTGGATGAAAATGAATTATATCCGTCCCTATCGCAACGTGGACTGTCACCGGGAGGTTCAGGTTATATGCAGCGGATAAAAGGCTCATGTCCTTATGAGGGAAATCAGAAGTTGCTATCATCTCTCCAACAGCCTCACCCAAACCAAGGCCTTTCTCTTCTCCTAAATTTATGGCGTCGTTCAACATTTGGCCTGTTTCTTGGGCCATGCCAAAATAACCATTTTTAACCTGAAGCTGCACATCTTCTGAAGTCTGGCCAGTAAAGGCAATCTCAAAATCATGGATGATTCCAGCTCCGTTAAGAGCTATGGCTGTGATCCATCCCCTCTTCATCAAGTCGATAATAATCGGACTCAATCCTACTTTAATCACATGAGCTCCCAAACCAAAAATAATTGCTCTATTCCTCTTTCTTGCCTTTCCCATTACAGAAATGAATTCTTTAAAGTCGCTTCCAGCTAAGATATTAGGAAGGCTTCGGACGAAGCGAGTAAAACTTTTCTCTGCGCCCAGGATTTGAGCAAAATTGTTGATATTCACCTTGTCTTTTCTTGATTGAAGAGAATAAGTTTTCAGCCCTCCTGGAGAGAGAGGCTTGACTTTATACTTGCTCATAATTCTTTCGCTGCCTAAAAGAAGAGAGTGTTAAAAACAAATCCAGGTTTGAAAAGATAATAAGGAATCAAAGGGAGGATTCTCGGCAACTTCTTCTTTTCTGAGGAAGTAATCTCTTTAGCTCCTGGCTCAACTTTTTATCTGTTTTATATTCTTCAAATCCTGACCAGGTCTGAATTTTATTCTTTTTCCTTTAGTGATTTTGATTTGTTTATTTCGCCGGATATCCCTGCCAAAGCCTGTTTTCTTTTGAACAACCTTAAAGCTGGAAAATCCTCTGATTTCGATCTTCTCATTTCTGGCAAGAGCTTCCTTAAGAGAAGCAAGAATAGTTTCTACGATTACTAATGATTTTGCCCTTGTGAATTCGGATTTCTTTTCGATTTTAAGGGCGATATCATTCTTAATCATTGGAAACTCCTTTTATCTAATGGACTAATTATAAATAAGTTATTGAGGATAAAAAGTCAAGATAAATTATTGATAAATTATTGATCTGCAAGCATTTCTTTATCCGTGATAGAAGAAAAAATCGTCGATCAAGCTATGAAAAAAGCGTGAAAAAACAATGAAAAAACCGGACAAGCTACTTTTTCTGAAAAAAAAACGACAGTTTCTACTCATGGACAGTTCAAACAGAAAAAGCGGCCTGTCCCCTTCTTTCATATCCAGAGCTTAAATTCCATGCTAAAGGCTGTTAATTTACAGCCAAGTCTTTTTGATCCATAATTTTTGGGGGAACTTCTGTCCACGATTCCTATTGACTTGTTTTCAGCTCATTCATATAATGAAATCAGAATGAAAAAGAGGATCCTCATTTTTGCCTTCATGCTTATCCTTCCCATGATGAGTTATGCTTCTATCTTAAGAATTACTGTCGCGGCTCCTATTCATCCTATCACTTCAGAATATATTAGAGACACTATAGACAGGGCAGAAAAAGAAAATGCCAGCCTGCTCATAATAGCCTTAAATACTCCTGGCGGTTTGGATACCTCTATGAGAGAGATAATCGAGAGAATCCTGAGTTCGAAAACACCTGTCCTGGCTTATGTCAGTCCCAGCGGAGCCCGCGCAGCTTCAGCCGGATTTTTTATCGGCATTGCCTGTGACATCTTTGTCATGGCTCCTGGAACGAACACCGGTGCGGCCCATCCTGTCGGTGTATCCATAACCGGACAGTCCATGGATAAGACTATGGAAGAAAAGGTCACCCATGACGCCGCCTCTTATATAAAGACGCTTGCTGAAAAAAGGGGGAGAAACACCAAGCTGGCTGAGGACGCTGTCAGAAAAAGCTTGTCTTATACCGAGAAAGAAGCCTTTGAGGGGAAACTGATCGATTTAATAGCCGCGAGTGAACGGGAAATAATCGAACATTTCGATGGAAAACGCATCAAAAGATTCAACGGAGAAGAATTATTACTTGAGCTAAAAGGTGAAGAAATAATTGATATCCCTATGTCGGCCAGGCAGAAATTTCTTATCACTATTTCCAACCCCAACCTGGCTTATCTTCTCCTCATGTTAGGTTTACTCGGCCTTTATTTTGAATTCTCAAACCCGGGTTCTATCTTACCCGGTGTATTGGGCGGGATCTTTCTTCTATTAGCCATCTTTTCTTTCCAGATTTTACCGATTAATTATGTTGGTCTGATATTGATTTTATTAGCAATCGGATTATTCATCCTTGAGATTAAGGTCCAGAGTTATGGAATTTTATCTATAGGAGGAATCATAGCTATGATTATAGGCTCTATTATGCTCGTACCTGCTCCTATTCCAGAATTACGACCAAGTCTGAAATTTATCATTCCTGTGGCTATAGGTCTTTCCTCAATTTTTATTTTTCTGATCGTTATCGCCGTTCGAGCTCATATGAGAAGAGTTCACACCGGTAAAGAAGGCCTTGTGGGAGAAATCGGAGTGGTTCAGAGTGATCTCAAACCAGAAGGCAAGGTTTTTGTCCATGGCGAATTATGGAACGCAGAAGCTTCTGAGGAAATTCCCAAGGGCACCAAGGTCAAAGTCCTTGAAGTCATGAATAACTTGGTGTTAAAGGTCACCAAATCCTAAAAAGGACGAGAACAATCTTGGAATTTTATTTAGCTGTAAGGAAAGGATTTAAGCTATTAAGATAAATCAGAGTCAAAGACTTATAAAGAGGCAAAACACAAAAAAATTAACTAGAGAAAATTATCCTTGATTTTGTTAAAATTCAGCAGGCAATGAAAGCCAACTTTTAGATTAGGAGGTATGAAATGTTAACTTTTCCGGTTATCGTGATTGGGTTCATCGTCCTTTACTTAATGAACTCAATTAAAATTTTGAGGGAATACGAAAGAGGAGTGATATTTCGTCTTGGCCGGGTACTCAAAAAACCTAAAGGTCCAGGCCTTATTTTTGTTTTTCCTCCGATCGATCGCATGGTCAGGGTAAGCCTTCGAATAATCGTCATGGACATCCCTCCTCAAGATGTTATCACCAAGGACAATGTTTCGGTAAAAGTCAATGCTGTTGTCTACTTCCGCGTTATGGAACCCCAAAAAGCTGTGATCGAAGTCCAAGATTACCAATTCGCCACTTCTCAACTTGCTCAAACAACACTCCGAAGTGTGTTAGGGGTAGTAGAACTGGATGATCTTCTCTCAGAAAGGGAAAAACTCAATTCCCAACTTCAGGAAATCATAGATAAACATACAGATCCATGGGGAATCAAGGTTCAGCTCGTAGAAATGAAACATGTTGATCTTCCAGACAATATGGTCCGGGCCATCGCCAAGCAAGCTGAAGCAGAAAGAGAAAAAAGAGCCAAAATTATTCATGCTGATGGGGAGTTCAGCGCTGCAGATAAACTGCTTAAAGCAGCAGATATCATCTCAACTAATCCCCAGGCTCTCCAGCTCAGGTTTCTGGGCACTCTGTCAGAGATTGCAGTTGAAAAAAATTCAACCATTATTTTCCCCCTTCCGATTGAAATGCTGAAGGCTTTCCAGTATACAAAGTCAAGGACAAAAAAAGTAGACAATGAAGAATAGGGATTATAGAGAACTTCAACTTTCGAGTTCGCAACTCTTTTTTATTTTCTTGGCAATTCTGATCCTGGGTGTAGTCATTTTTCTCTTAGGAGTCTCAGTCGGTAAAAAGCAGGCTCAAATCATGAAAAGTACGCAGATAACTGCAAAAGAAAAGGCTGAACCGGCTGGAGATCAAACTTCGCCGCCAGCCGAAGAGTCGAAGGAATCCATAAGCAAAGAATTAGCCTCTCTCCAAAAAGCAACGGAAGAAACTCAAAAGCAGCCTGCGGTGAGCGATGATAGGACGCTATTCTATGTCCAGGTGGGAGCTTTTAACAGAAGAGAAGTAGCCGTTTCCTTCGCCGAGATATTCAATCAGAGAGGCTATCCCGCTATTGTCCTTGATCCTTTTCCGTCAGATAGAAGAGAGGTGTTTCGCGTGAGAATCGGTGGATACGCAACCAGGGAAGAAGCCGCAGAAGTCAGAACTAAGCTACAGTCAGAGACAAGCAGAGCGACCGATTATTTCATAATTCGAAGCTAAATTTCGAGAGCCTTTTTTTTCTTCGCCCGTCAAGAGCCAGGAAAATAAAAAAAAGTCCTGCAGGTGTCCATATCTTGAAAATCAAAATAAGGGATATACTCCTAGCTGTGGCGAGCGGAGGTCTGACAGCTCTTTCTTTCCCTAAGTTTTACCTTGCTTTTCTCGGCTGGATTTCCCTCATCCCTCTCCTATACATTATCTTCAAAAAAACTCCTAAGCAGTCCTTTCTTCTGGGACTTGCCGCTGGATTTTCATACTACGCCATCCTGATCTACTGGATCCCTTTTGTCCCGACTCATTATGGTAATCTATCAATTGGAGTTAGCCTTTTAATTTATATCATCCTTGTCCTTTTTCTGGCCCTTTTCTGGGCTTTCTTCTGTCTCCTTTGGACGAAAATCTATCGGTCCTTTCCAAGATTATCATTTCTCCTCTTGCCTTTTCTCTGGATTTCTTTTGAATACACCCTTACCTATTTCTTCACAGGCTTTCCCTGGGGACTCCTCGGCTCAAGCCAGTATTCAAACATCTACTTCATCCAGCTTGCTTCGATTACCGGAGTTTATGGACTTTCTTTTGTGCTCGTTCTCTTCCAGAGCCTGTTTCTCTACTCCATGAAATACAAAGAAAAATCCCCCTTTTTCATAGGATTATCATTAGTGCTTCTTATCCATTTAGGCGGCTTTCTAAGCTTGAAAAAGAGCCCTCACACAGAAAACTCCTTTACCGCTTCCGTCATCCAAGGAAATGTATCTTCTGATATCTACTGGGATAGGGTATCCAACCAGGAGATCTGGGATCTCTTTAGCCAACACCTTGAACTGAGCCGACAGGCTTATGAGAAGGGATCTCGTCTTATCATCTGGCCTGAATTCTCTGTTCCTCTTTGTTTCAGCTGTTCCGAAGATCTTTATCTGGCTTTTAAAGGAAGGCTCTATCAATTTGTTCAAAGAACGCGCTGCACTCTTCTCCTTGGCACAAATGAAAAAACTGGCACCCATGGAAATATCCAATACCACAACACAGCCTTATGTCTCAGTCCGGATCTCTCCAGGAGTCGTTATTATAAAATGCATCTTGTTCCTTTCGGGGAATACACACCTTACAAAAAAATCTTTTTCTTTATCGAAAAAATGACCCACGCTATCGGAGATGTCACTCCCGGGACTCAGTATTCTCTGCATCAATTCAAAAATACAGAATTTGGCTCCCCTATATGCTATGAAATCATCTTTCCTAATCTAGTGAGGAAATTTGTGAAAAAAGGGGCAAGCTTTCTGGTCACAATCACCAATGATGGCTGGTACGGAAAAAGTGCAGCTCCTTACCAGCATTTCTCCATGGCTGTTTTAAGAGCCGTGGAAAATAGGAGATATCTTCTTCGAGCAGCCACAACAGGCATAAGCGGGATCATCGATCCTTTTGGCCGCATCCTATCTAAGTCTGAACTGATGACCCAAACGCATCTCACCGGTAACATCACTCCTTCCCAAAAACTCACCTTTTATACAAAATTCGGTGATCTTCTTCCCAGGGCAAGCTTGACTTTAACGACGATGTTCCTTATTCTGACTTTGGCGAAGAGAAAAGATGAAAGAAAAAAGTTCCGTTTCAAAAGCAAGTCACACTGAGCTCCTGGCAAGGATCAAAGAACAATTTTCAAAATTTGAAGAACTAAGAGGTTTTCTTTGACCTTAGCCAAAAAAAGTCCGAGATCGAGGCCATAAACAAAGAACTCTCCGTCTCTTCTACCTGGGAAGATAAGAAAAAACTACAATCCCTCCAGAAAGACAAAAAAAGATTAGAAAAAGAGGCCAAACTTTTCTCCAGGCTCTATGGGAAAAAAGAAGAGCTTGAAGTTTTGGTGGAGCTGTCTGAAGAAGGGGAAAATGTTGACGAAGAGATTAGGGAGAGTCTGGCTTTTTTTGAAAAAGATCTGGCAGAGGCAGAGCTCCAAATGCTTTTTTTCGAGGAAGATGATGCTCGAAACGCCATACTCACCATCCACCCTGGAGCAGGAGGCACTGAATCCCAAGACTGGACTCAGATGCTTCTCCGGATGTACCTTAGATACGCCGAGAGAAAAGGCTTCAAAGTTGAAATCATTGACTCTCTTCCTGGAGAAGAAGCTGGTCTGAAAAGTGTTACGGTTCGAATAGAGGGAGATTATGCCTACGGCAATTTAAGCCATGATTCAGGAGTCCATCGCCTCGTCAGAATATCACCTTTTGATGCCAACAAAAGACGACATACCTCCTTTGCTGCTGTCTTCGTTTATCCTGAGGTCGAAGAAGACATCGAGATTGAAATAGATCCTGAAGAACTACGGATTGATACTTATCGCTCTTCGGGACGAGGGGGGCAGCACGTCAATGTCACCGACTCTGCAGTAAGAATAACCCACCTTCCCACAGGCATTGTCGTTCAATGTCAGAATGAAAGATCCCAGCACAAAAACAAAGCCAGTGCGATGAAAGTTCTAAGGGCCAGGCTTTACGAGCTGGAAAAGAAAGCAAAGCTCGAAAAGATAGAAAAATTAGAGGATGCAAAATCAGATATTGCCTGGGGAAACCAAATTAGGTCCTACGTGCTCCACCCCTACCGGATGATAAAGGACCTCCGGACAAAAGTCGAAATAGGGGATGTGGACAGGGTTCTGGACGGCGATATCGATGAATTCATCAAATCAAGCCTACTCCTGCGAAAAACAGAATCTAAATCGTAGGAAATTATTTTTTAGGGGCTTGATTTATCAAGCCCACCTGTTTATGTAGGGGTGTGATTCATCAAACCCACTTTTAAGATTATTAATTTATTTTGTAGGGGCTTGATTTATCAAGCCCACCTTTTAAATTTTATAAATAACTTGATCTTATAAATAAATTGCAGGCGCTTGATTTATCAACCCTGAGAGAAAAGGGCGAACGGATTATTTGATCTTATCCTTAGATTCTTCCCATATCTCATTCATCTCCTCTAGGGCTACTTCACTAAGTTTTTTTCCTTTCTCGTCTAATTTCTTCTCTATGAATTTAAATCTTTTTATAAATTTTTTATTGGCCTGTCTTAGAGCAATCTCCGGATTTATCCCCAGAAGGCGGGAGACATTGGCCATCGAAAAGAAAACATCTCCTATTTCATGGAATATTTCATCCTCTTTTTTCTCTTCTAAAGCCTTTTCTAACTCAGATATCTCTTCCTTTGCCTTTTTAAGAGCATCTAAAGGCTGATTCCAGTCAAATCCATAAGAAGAAGCACGAAATCCGATTTGGAATGCTTCAATAAGGGAAGGGGAACATTTAGCCAACCCATCCAAGATTGATTGTCTTGCTTTCTCTTCTTTTTTCTGTCGATACCACTCATCGACAACTTTCTCTGAAGTTCTGATGCGCTTTTGAGCAAATACATGGGGGTGTCGATGAATCATTTTCTGGTTGATTCCTTCCAAAACATCAGAAATTGAAAATTTTTCTTTTTCTTTGAAAATGCGGGCTAAAAAAACAACCTCCATGATAACATCCCCCAGTTCCTCGGCCAATGACCTGGCATCACCAGCACTGATTGCATCTACAGCCTCGTAGACTTCTTCTAAAAAATAATTAGCAATAGATTTTTCATCCTGTTCCCTATCCCAGGGACATCCTTTTTCACTCCTGAGATTGTCCAGGATCTCGACCAATTGCTCAAATTTTTTTCCTGCATTCTTAGTATCTCTCATTTCTCTTCTCCATTGAATTATTCCATCGGATATCTTAGAATTATATACCAATTGATAAAAATATTTTGTACCAGAATAAATTTCAACCACAAGTTTCTGAAGGATTTTTTTTAAGATAGGGGAAAAAATGCCAGAAAAAGAAAAAACCAAAAAGAAACAAACAAAAAAGAAAAAACCTGAGGAGATACAAGGAATCATTCCTCCTCTCGACTTCAGCTCGCTCGTTCTTCCTTTTTACACTCACGCTGTAATAAAGCTGGGCCTGGCCAAAGATCCCTTAACCAACAAAGAAGAAGAAAACCTGGAATTGGTCAAGAGATTGATTGATCTACTCGGGCTTCTGAAAAAGAGGACAAAAGGAAATCTCATGCCTGAAGAGGACAAATTCTTAGACGCTTGCCTTCACCAGCTCAGGACGGCTTACATGGAGAAATTAAACATAATCAACTTGTGATCTCATGCAAGTTATAAACGGCTTTGAAAAATATCGATCCTTTCCGAACGACTCAATCTTGGCCATAGGAAATTTTGATGGCATTCACTTAGGACATCAAAAAATTCTGCACCTACTTGAAGAAAAAGCCAAAAATCATGCTCTCCCCTCCCTGGTCCTGACATTTTCTCCTCATCCAGAAAAAATCCTAGGAGGAAAAATAATAAAAATGATTCAAACACTCGATCAGAGAGTGAGAGAGATAAAAAAAATTGATATTAAGGCTGTTTTAATCGTGCCTTTCGATGAGAAATTTTCAAGCCTTTCCGGTCAGGATTTCATACAAAAGATTGTTGTAAATACCCTTAAAGCAAAGGTAGTTATTGTCGGAGAAAATTTTCGCTTTGGAAAAAATCGTGAAGGAGATACTTCACTTCTCCGACAATCGGCTTCAAGATTCAACTTTCAGGTTTATTCAATCCCTCCAGTGGTCAAGGATAGGATGACTGTAAGCAGCAGTCTTATCCGAAGCTCTCTCCAGGATGGAAAGATCGAACTTGCTAATGATTTACTGGGAAGACTTTATGAAATAGAGGGCAAGGTGATAAAGGGCAAATCCCGAGGAAAAGCTCTTGGTTTTCCGACTGCCAACATTGAGACAGAAAATGAAATCATCCCTCCCGGTGTTTTTATTACAACTGCCTGGATAGATTCTAAATCATTTCCTTCTCTGACCAACGTAGGAAATCGTCCTACATTTAACCAACAAGAAACAATTATCGAATCCTTTATCATAAACTTGAACAAGAATCTTTACGGAGAGAAAATAAAAATCAATTTCATAAAAAAAATAAGGAATGAAATGAAGTTCAAAACTCCAGATGACCTCTCCCAGCAGATTAAAAAGGATTTTGAAAAAGCGAAAGATTATTTCAGCTTAAAGAGCTAGATCATATCCCGCCTATTCCCTGTATATTTCCTTGACTTTTTCCTTAATATATAGCATTTTCTTAGGGAAAGAATGAATTTTTTCTCAAAAAAAGAACAAAACCTTCCCCCTAGATCAGGAGTCATTTTATGGTAAAAAAAATTAAAGCCAGGATAATGGATTACGGCAAGATAAAAAGAGCCATCCAACGAATGACCACTGAAATCATTGAACGCAACCGCAACCTAAAAAATTTGGTTATAGTCGGGATAAGGACAAGAGGGATATATCTGGGAAAGAGAATATCGAAATTGATTAAGGAACTAGAAAAGAGGGATATTCCAGTAGGGGTTTTGGACATAACTCTCTATCGGGATGATTTCTCAGAATCGGAAGCCCAGCACATGGTCAAAAAGACAGAAATAAATTTTTCTGTAGCTAAAAAAGATGTCCTTCTTGTGGATGACGTTCTCTTTACCGGAAGAACAATCCGGGCAGCTATGGACAGCCTGATCGACCTGGGGCGGCCCAAGACAATTCAGCTTCTTGTCCTCATCGACCGCGGCCATCGCGAGTTGCCAATCAGAGCTGATTATGTAGGAAAATTTCTTCCGACCTCAAAACGAGAGGTTGTCCAAGTCCAGCTTAAAGAAATCGACAAAATCGATGAAGTCCTTATCACAGAACCGCCTGGAATGAAATAGGAGAAGGTCATTGGCCTTCAAACTTAAACATCTTCTTGGTATCCAGGCCTTAACTCCTTCTGAGATAATAACGGTGCTGGATACAGCAGAATCCTTTTATGAGATTTCTACCCGGGAGGTAAAGAAAGTCCCGACTTTAAGAGGAAAAACTATAATCAACCTCTTCTTTGAACCCAGCACACGGACCCGGAGTTCTTTCGAGCTGGCAGCAAAAAGATTGAGCGCAGATATTGTTAACTTTAATCAGCAGACAAGCAGCGCAGTTAAGGGAGAAAGCCTGAAGGACACTATCTTAAACCTCGAGGCCATGAATCCCGATGCCATAATAATCAGACATTCTTGCTCAGGAGTTCCCCACTTCACCACTACTTTCTGTCAATCCCACATCATAAACGCGGGTGATGGATCTCATGAGCATCCAACTCAGGCACTTCTTGATGCCATTACTATTAGACAGGAAAAAAAGAATTTTAAAGACCTGAAGATTACAATTGTTGGAGATATCCTTCACAGTCGGGTCGCACGATCCAACATCTTTCTCCTCCGAAAACTCGGAGCGAGGGTCGTTCTTGTTGGCCCACCTCCTCTACTTCCCCTGGAAATGAAGAAATTTGGGGTTGACATAGACTTCAACCTCGATAGAGCTCTAGAAGGAGCAGATGTGATCATGATGCTCAGAATCCAGATGGAAAGGCAGCAAAAAAACTTCTTCCCGTCTATTCGAGAATACAAAAATCTTTACAGTCTGACAGAAAAGAGGTTCCGACGCGCGAAAAAGAAGGCCATTATTATGCATCCTGGTCCCATAAATAGGGGTGTCGAAATCTCGGCAGATATGGCTGATTCGGCGAAATCCGTCATACTCAAGCAGGTTGAAAACGGGATTGCAGTCAGGATGGCAGTCCTCTACCTTTTGCTGGGAGGAAAAGAACGTGAAGCTTTTGGTTAAGAACGGAAGAGTCATTGATCCCTCGTCGGGAACAGATGGCAAGTTAGATATTTTAATAGAAAAGGGGAAAATTGTTGATATAAAAGCAAGGATTGAATCTAAGGGAGCAAAAGTCATCGATGCCTCAAAGTTAGTAGTTGCTCCGGGCTTTATCGACATGCATGTCCATCTCCGAGAGCCAGGCCAGGAAGATAAAGAAACCATAGCGACCGGCGCTGTTGCCGCAGCCAAAGGAGGTTTCACTTCCATCGCCTGCATGCCCAACACTGATCCTGTTAATGATAATCGGGGATTGACCGAGTATATTCTCTCTGAGGCAAAGAAAAGAGCTGTGGTCAATATCTTTCCCATAGCCTCCATAACCAAGGGGCAAAGAGGCGAAGAACTAACGGATATGGCTGACTTGGTGGATGCAGGAGCTGTGGCCTTTTCTGACGACGGTCAGTCTGTAGAAAGCAGCCAGATCATGCGTCGTGCTCTGGAATATTCAAAACCTCTAAACACTCTTATCATTGAGCACTGCGAGGATAAAAATTTAAGCAGTGACGGTGTAATGCACGAGGGGTATTATTCCTATCTTTTTGGTCTATCAGGCATCCCTGCTTCCTCAGAGGAGATAATGGTTGCTCGAGACACTATACTTGCCCAGGAGGCTGAGGCAAATATTCATATTGCGCATTTGAGTGTTAAAGGAGCTGTAGACATTGTCAGAAATGCAAAGAAAAAAAAGATAAAGGTCACTGCAGAAGTGACTCCCCATCATCTTTTTTTAACCGATTCTTACCTTGAAAATTATAACACAAGCCTGAAGGTAAACCCTCCTCTTAGAAGCAAAGAAGATGTCCAAGCTTTAATTCAAGCAGTTAAGGAAGGAATTGTGGATGTCTTTGCAACTGACCATGCTCCTCATACGCAGGATGAGAAGGATGTTGAATTTGATAAAGCCCCCTTTGGCATAAACGGTATAGAAACTGCAGTTTCTCTCCTTCTGGATAGGCTTGTAAGCAAAAATATCATTTCACTCAAAAGATTCATTAAGATGATATCCACCACTCCCTCCCTTATTCTTGGACTCGAAAACAAGGGAAAAATATGTGTGGGAGCTGACGCTGATCTGACCATCTTGAATCTCAACAAAGAAATTGTTGTTGACGTCAGCACCTTTAAATCAAAAAGCAGGAATAATCCTTTTCAAGGCTGGAAATTGAAAGGAACTCCAGCGATGACAATCGTAGGAGGAAAAATCGTCTATCCTTTCTCTTCTTCGAACAGCATATAAAAGATAGGAGTCGAACCAGGAGGAAAAACAAATTTCGTCATGAAAACAAATATCCCCCTATTTGAAAAAAAGTTAGGCTATAGTTTCAAAAACAAGTCTCTGCTGGTCCAAGCATTGACCCACAGTTCTTACGCTTACGAAAACACACAAAATGTGGAATCGGACAATGAAACTTTAGAATTCTTAGGAGATTCTGTTCTTGGCCTCATCATTGCTGACTACCTCTGTACCACCTATCCTGACATATCCGAAGGTGAGCTCTCCAAGCTCAAATCCTCTGCAGCAAAAACATCTTCGCTTTCTTACTTCAGCAAGAAAATAAAACTTGATAAAAATATACTCCTGGGTAAGGGGGAGGAAAAAAGCGGAGGGAGGAAAAAAAAGACTATCTTAGCCGGAGCCTTTGAAGCAGTAATAGCAGCTATATACATAGACGGTGGATTTGATGCAGCCAGAAATTTTCTCCTCTCCCTCCTTGAATCTTTGTTCAAAAAAATCAAGGCCGATAGTCACTTGATCAACAACTACAAATCGGCTCTGCAAGAATATCTCCAGAAGGAAAATCTTCCTGCTCCTTTTTATAAGACCATCACGACAATAGGACCTGACCATAAAAAAAACTTTGTCGTTGAAGTTCTCTTCGAAAAAGAATCTCTGGCAAAGGCAAAAGGCAATTCCAAAAAGAAAGCTGAACAAAAAGCCGCTCAAAAAGCCCTCAAGAACTTTCTGGGGAAAAAAATGAAGTCATTCACTTCAGATACATTCATCATGAAGAAAAAGAGATGATTGAATCTTACGCTTTTGGACGCATGGATGTGGATGGTCACACATACACCTCTGACCTTATCATTTTTCCTGATAAGGTAAATGACTCCTGGTGGCGAAAATCTGGTCATAACCTTTGCCTCGAAGACATAGAGGATGTCCTCAAGGAAAAGCCTGAAGTCCTGGTAGTCGGCACCGGCTTCTACGGTATAGTGAGCGTGGAAGAAGAAGTAAAAAGCCAAGCTCAATCTCAGGGGATAGAGCTTATCATCGAAAAAACAAAAAAGGCTGTTCAAAGTTTCAACGAATTCGCTTCCAAAAAAAAGACGATCGGTGCTTTCCACTTGACCTGTTAAAGACCTGATTTTTTCTTTATAACTTTATAAGCGTTCTCTTCAACCTGTCTCAAATGGCCAAATGCTCTAAATGTAAAAAAAGAAAGGGGAAAAGGCACTGTGTTGCTTTAGGAGATTATCTGTGCAGCCTTTGCTGCGGGCTCCTCAGGGAAAAAGAAATACACTGCCCTCAAGGCTGTACTTTTCTCGAAAAACACAAACCTTACCAGGAGCAGCGAATTATTGAAAAGAAGCCAGTATCCTCCCCAAGAGCTTTATCCCCAGAAGAAGACATTTTGAATGATGAGAGGATGGCCTGGCTTGCTGTTCATATAGAAGCACCTTTGAAAGAATACTCAGAAAAAAAAGAGTCTTTTACTGACAGAGAAGCCCTTTTGTCTCTGGAATATGCCAGAGAGAAAATCGAAAAAGATAAAGGACTTCTCTTTATTCCGGAAGAAAAGAGTAAGCCAAAAAATGAAATCGGAGAAGCAATCTTTCAGAATATAGAGAGATGCCGGTATGAGCGAAAGATCATCCTCCCTGGGGACGCAGCGACTTATAAGAAAGAAGAAAAAATCCAGTGCCTTGAGCGGATTATATTTGGAGTCAAATTCTGGGCAAAGGGGAATTTTGAAGGCAGAAATTATATCGATCAGGTTATAAAGCGCTTCGCCAGAATAAAAGACCTATCCCGCCAGAAAAAAATCATCACCACCTAATTTTAGGGAGGATAATGATGGAGAAGATAAAAAGAAAGCCAATAGTGGCTGCAATTTTGTCCTCGCTTGCTCCCGGCCTGGGTCAGCTCTATAACGGTCAAATTATAAAAGGAATTATCTTCCTTTTATCTCTTATTTTGCTGCCAATTATAATGTTCAGAATAGGACTCCATTATAGCTATTACGGATTGGCTATCATTCTCCTAATTTCTATGTTTTTCCTGTTATTTATTATCGGTGAAGCATTCTTTACGGCCATCAAAAAAAAAGAGTTCATCCCCAAGTCATACAATAAGTGGTATATCTATCTCCTCATTATTCTTCTGATCAACAGCATTGTCCTAGTCCCTACAAATTTTTTAACGAATAAAGTTTTAGGATTCAGTGCTTACAAAATGCCCACAGGAAGCATGGAGCCCACTCTACGTATCGGTGATTATTTAGTCGCAGATCTTAAATATTTCAAGAAAAACAAACTTCAAAGAGGGGATTTAGTAATACTCCAGTTTCCCGAAGATCCCGCTAAAATTTTCATCAAAAGGATTATCGCCCTGGAAGGGGAGAAAATCGAGATTAAGAGTAAACAGGTTTACATAGACGATATACCCTTCCCGGAAGGCTATAAAGTTCATCTTGATAACAAGGTTTACCCAGGAAGAGATAATTTTGGCCCTGTTATTGTGCCTTCTGACCACTGTTTTGTTTTAGGAGATAACCGTGATAAAAGCATGGACAGCCGACACTGGGATTCTTTACCTATCAAGAATATAAGAGGAAAACCTCTCTACATCTATTGGGCCAGGGATATAACCAGAATGGGCATGAAGATAGAATAGAACAAAAGCGATAGAATTTTTACCCTTTGCTCATAAGCTCCCCGACAAAGCTAAGCGGAGGAATGTTATCGCAAACGATTTTTATAGTTGCAGCAGTGGGAACAGCTAGAATCATGCCCGGAATTCCCCACAGCCAGCCCCAGAAAAAGAGGAAAAAAAGAACAACAAGAGTACTCAATCCCAATCCTTGTCCCATCACCCTCGGCTCAATAAAGTTTCCTATAATCATCTGGATTGAACCCAGAATGATCAAAATCCAAAAAGCTGGCCAGAGCGTTTCAAATTGAAAAACTGCGATGGTTAAAGGCAGAGCGGTGGCTATTAAAGATCCAATGTTAGGAATGTAATTCAGGATAAATGTAAAAAAGCCAAAAACTATGGCAAAATCGACACCAAAAATCATCAGGACAACTGTCGCCAGAACACCTGTGACAAAGCTAACTATTGTTTTCATTGCCAAGTACTTCTGGATTTGAGTATCGATTTTCTGGATAACATCGATAATTTGTGAAGACCTCTCTTTGCTAAAAGATTTCTCAACTTTTGCTTTTATATTTCCCCGGCCTGCTAAAATAAAAACAATAAAAATGAAGACCAGAAAAAGATTGGCAATAAAAGAGAAAAAGGGACCGAGAGAAGAAAGAAGAAAACCTCCTATTTTGTTTATATCAAGTTGCCCGAACCAATTTACAGTTTCCCATTTAGGAAAGGTGAGCTTTAGTTGCTCTTGGATCGAAGTTAAAATCGAGCTTATTTTCTGACCGTATTTTGGAAACTCAGAGGCAAAAGTTTTACCGCTGGAATAAAAAAGAAGTCCCAGGAGGTAGATAATAAAAAAACTGGTTATAAGAATAAATAAAATAGAAACAGCTCTAGGAATTTTCATGCGAGTCAAGAAATCCAGGATCGGAGAGAGGATAAAGGAAAGAAAGATAGCTAAAAAAAACGGAAAAAGAACAGGCTTTGCCTGTTGTAAAACAACCCCCCCGAGAAAAATAACAATAATTATAAGAGCGGCAGCGATAACTTTATTACCTTGCATTTGCTCTTCTTAAATTCTTTGCTCATTATAATCTATTTAGAATTAAAATCAAAATTAAAAAAAGCAAATAATCACTTTTTCAAAGACTCGATCAACATCCCAAAATACTTATCCCCGACTTCTAGAGATTCGTCCTTTATTTTCATTACCCCGCAGAGGTAATTCTCAACTCTGGCCAGATAAATGTTGTAGTAGTAGCGGTCTTTGATGCGATACCCTGCGGAGATTTCCTCGACGCTCTGCTTGCCTTTTTTTCCCAGATATTTCTTTAGCATATTCTGGGCATCGTCTGCGTTTTCTCCCTCTATCAAAAAACAATCAAACTCAAGGTCCTCAAGTTTATAATTAGCCAGATAACCACTATGGAGAAAACTGTAGCCCATAAAATTGCGCAAGATAAACTTCTCACTGTTTCGAACGAGCCCTTGCTTAGGGAAAAAAGCTAGGGCTGGCGGGAGAGTTCCCTTATCTTTGACTCTCTTCACAACTTCTTGAGAAAAAAGCTTCAGGGAGTCAGCAGAATCTTCCCCGGTGTCAAAACAGAGAAGCTTAATATAGTATTTCCCGACGATAAAATTCAGAGTTTCCTCTTCTAGATATCCTTGGTTACCTAAGGAGATAAATTGGCTATCAGGAAATCGCTCTGCACTGTAAATCCCGAATGAATTTTTTTCGTTTCCCATATCATAAATTTCTATAATAAGAGAGGCGTTACTATCTCCTTTTTTATACTGCCCTACGGTCAATTCTTTAAAATCATAGGAAAGGTAGATCTCAGCAGCACCGTTGATATACTCGAAAAGTATTTCCGGAAAATAATCCTGGGGAGCTTCAGGAATCTTCCAAGTAACAACGTCAGGTAAGAGGAAATGGAGCGAATAAACACTCTCCTCTTCTAATAGAGCTCCTTTCGCATTTAAAAAAGAAAAAAACAGAACAAAAGGAAGGAAGAATTTTAATAATTCCTTGGGCTTTGAAATTCTCATCATTATTACTCCATACATTAAACGAGGCTTTTTTCACTATAAGCTCAAATCCCTTTTTTGACAAGTCAAAATTAACCCCAGTAAGCATCTTCATTTCCGTGATAACTGGTTGCTATGTTCAGGACAAAGGTTTTAGGAAATAGTTGCAGCGACCATTGAAGAAAGGCTCAGGCTATATGGTTCCAAAACACGTTGCTTTTGCCCCAGGGAATAAATGGGGCCAGGCCCCATTTTGTAAGAAAGAGGACATTCTCATACAAAAAATGGGGCCTGGCCCCATTTATTCCCAAGGCTTCGCTCTCCTCTCCTTCGGAGAGAAACCATGCCCGCTCAGCCTTTCTCACGGTTTTTCACCATACAGCCATCGCCAAACAGGGAACCCGACGGAGTAGGGCGTCGAGTATGTCTGAGCGGAGCGAGTTACGCAGACGCCGAGAAGAGCGAATGGAGAATGGCGTTAAAAATCTGAAGGGAGCTAGGCTATTTCCCAAAACCTTCTCCAATCACGGATTTGGAGATGCTTCCTCAACCCCATTGACATCAAATTGAAAGAGGAGTACTTTTTAATTGTGATGGCATCAAAAGTCGTTCTAATCAGAGGAAAGGGAGTCCTGAAAGAAGGGGGAGATATAGATCAAAAAAAGCTACTTAACATGTATAATCGGGGAATTCAAATCTTGATGGGTCAGCAAAATCCAAAAGATGGCCTTCGTCTAATCTTCCAAAGCTCCGACAAAGTGGGGATAAAAATCAACACCATCGGCGGAAGAAAGCTTTCTTCCCGCCCCGAGGTTTCCTTCTCCTTAGCCGGATTGCTTCAAGAAAGCGGAATCCAGCATAAAAATATAATCATCTGGGACCGAACCAACAGGGAATTGAGGGAAGCAGGATACGGTCTAAACCTCAACCGCAGCGGCATCAAAGTTTATGGAACAGATACAAAAGGGATTGGCTATGATTCTCAACTCACCTCTCACCTCAATATCGGAAGTCTTTTCTCCTCGATTCAATCGGATAAAGTCACAGCGTCCATAAGCCTTGCCATTTTAAAAGACCACGGCATGGCAGGAGTCACGGCAGGGATGAAAAATTACTTCGGGGCCATCCATAATCCCAATAAATACCATGATCTCAACTGTAATCCCTTTGTAGCTGAGCTTTTTGAGACAGAACTTATAAAAAGAAAGCATAAACTCACCATTCTGGATAGCCTGATTGTTCAATATCATCGTGGACCTTCCTACCATGCCCGATGGGCTGAAAAATACGAAGCTCTTATTTTCAGCCTGGATCCTGTGGCAGCTGATTATATCGGCTGGCAGGTCATTGAAAAACTCAGAGCCAAGAAGGGACTTGCCTCTTTAAAAGAAGAAAAAAGAGCCCCTGTTTATCTTAAAACTGCTGAAAAAATGGGATTGGGAAAAGCAAATCCAGAAGAGATACAGATTATAGAAGAGGAAGTATGAAAAGAAGACAATTCTTCAAAACAGCTGGAGGAACCACTCTTCTAGCAAGTACGGGTTTGATGAATAGAACCTCTACATTTCCGGCACTCCTCATGGATTTCTATGCTCTTGGTGGGGAAGCAAACCTTTCAAAGGTTGAAGCGCGCTACTATAAAAAACACCCTGACAGGGAAATAGAATGCACTCTTTGCCCTCGCCTCTGTAAATTGGGGGATAAGGAAAGAGGCTACTGTGGGGTTAGAGAAAATATAGGAGGCACTTACTACACCTTAGTTTACGGCAAGGCCTGTTCTATCGCAACTGACCCTATCGAAAAAAAGCCTCTCTTTCACTATCTACCCAAAAGCAGTACCCTGTCCATCGCTACTGCGGGCTGCAATGTAAACTGCAAATTCTGCCAGAATTGGGAGATATCCCAGGTTAGACCGGAACAGGTCCAAAACTATGACTTCCCTCCCCCGGCAGTCGTGGAAACTGCCCAGAAATACCGCTGCCCTGTAATCGCCTATACCTACACAGAGCCTGTTATCTTCTTTGAATATATGTACGATACATCCTTAGAAGCCCGCAAAAAAGGAGTCAGGAACGTTGTCATTACCGGAGGTCATATCAACCCTGAACCTATGGAAGACCTGACAAAAGTTGTGGATGCAGTAAAGGTTGATCTTAAAGCTTTCTCCCAGGACTTTTACACAAAATATGTGAGAGGAGAACTACAGCCGGTACTTGAAGCTATAAAAATCGTACATAAAAGCTCTGCCTGGCTGGAACTCGTCTATCTTGTCATCCCTACCCTGAACGATAGCACGGATGAAATCCGAAAGATGTGCCAATGGATTATGAAAGAAATCGGACCTGATGTGCCTCTCCATTTTTCCCGCTTTGTGCCCATGTATCTTGTGAAAAACCTTCCTCCAACTCCTGTATCTACCCTAGAAAAAGTTCATAAAATCGCTCTCGAAGAGGGGATTCATCATGTATACATCGGAAATGTCCCCGGTCATTCAGCAGAAAGTACGTATTGTCCCAAATGTAAAGAAATTGTTATTGAGCGGAAAGGCTATAGTATAGGTAAAATTGTGCTCAAAGGAGGAAGATGCAAATATTGTAATAATCCCATTCCAGGAATCTGGATTTGATAACCTTTCTCCCGCCTTTTCTTCTGGGTTTCCTTGCCCTCTCCTTCCAAATTTTTTTGCTGAGAGAATTCTCTGTTCATTTCTACGGAAACGAAATCACTTTTGGTTTCATCCTTGCTGCCTGGCTCTTATGGGGTGGGCTGGGAAGTATTTCTGCCTCGAAACTGAAATTTCATTCCCTAAGGTTTCCCCAAACATATTATGCTGTTATACTTTTTCTCCCTCTCAGTCTCATCGTCCTCAGGTTTTCCCGCTTCTTCCTGAGAATGCTCCCTGGGGAAATCACGGGAATAATCCCGATGTTGTTCTATTCTCTTGTGCTTGCTTTTTTCATAAGCTTCCCTCTGGGAATTCTTTTTGTCTTCAATGCTCATTTCCAGAAGGGGGATCTTTATCGCGTTTACTTTTTGGAGTCTCTGGGTTCTTCCGTAGCAGGATTGATAGTCTATCTTTTTCTCATTCCAGTTTTCTCCAACTGGCAGGGAGCTGCGATTGTCGGAGCATCTGCTTCCCTCTTGATTTTCTTTTCCTTCGGCAAAAAAAAACAAATTTTTTTCCCTCTTTCCATTCTCATTTTCCTGGCGGCCTTCATCATCTTTGACCTCCCCAGCCAGAAAATTTACTGGAAGCCCTTTTCTCTTATAAAAAGCAAAGATACACCCTACGGCAAAATCCAGATTCTGAAAACCGAGGAACAGATTTCCCTGTATAACAACAGCCTTCATGATTATTCCTACCCTAATCTGGCTGCTTCTGAGGAATCTGTCCATTTTGCTCTTCTCCAGAATCCCATAGCTAAAAATGTTCTGATGGTGGGCGGAGGAGCCGGTGGAGGATTGAGCCAGATCCTTAAATATTCTCAGGTCGAGGTGGACTATGTCGAGCTCGACCCTGAAATCATTCGACTCTCCCTCCAATTTCTACCCGAAAAAGAGAAGAGTGTCTTGAGGCATAAAAGGATCCATATATTCTATCAGGATGGAAGAGCCTTCCTCACCGAAACTCAGAAAAAATACGATATGATAATCCTCAACCTGCCTGAACCGGCCACAGCCCAAATCAATCGTTTTTATACCAAAGAATTCTTCCATGAAGCGAGAGAAAAGTTGACTGAGAAAGGTGTGTTTTCTTTTCGAGTCCCCTCGGCAGAAAATTATATAAGCCTTGAGCTTCAAAACTTCCTTTCCTCCCTGTATTTCACCCTCAAAGAAGCGTTCTCTTTCGTAGAAGTTGTACCTGGAGATACAAACATATTCCTGGCTTCGTCTCAGCCTCTATCCATAGGATTCGAGGAACTCAGCCAGAAAATAGAGGACCTAAACCTCCAGAATTCCTATATAAGCCCCGAGCTCCTATTTTCTCGTCTCAGCCCACTCAGGATAGAATTTATAAAAGAGAAAGTATCTTCGGGTAAGCGAACAATAAACCAGGACTTCTCCCCAATAAGCTATTTCTATAACTCTGTGCTCTGGAGTACTCAGTTTAAAGGATTAGAGAGGAAAATATTTTTTTTCTTCTCCGAGGTTCATTTCTTCTGGCTCTTGGATCTTCCTCTAATTCTTTTTATCTCTCTGCTCATTATCCTCTGGTTGAGACGGAAAAAATCAACTTTTCCCCTCGTTCCTCTGGCTGTTATGGGCTTCACCACCATAGTCGTTGAGCTCATCGTTATCATCTCCTTCCAAACTATGTATGGATACGTTTATCGCCGGATTGCGCTGCTTCTCACCTGCTTTATGATGGGCCTTTTTTTAGGTTCTTTCAGAGGGAAGAAGAGAAAAAGAATTTATTTCGCTCAGTTACTTTTCATCCAATTTGGCATTCTTCTCCTTGTCCTCCTTCTCCATCTTTCTTTAAAGATACATCCCCCCGAGCTTTTTTTCTTTATTTATCTTCTTCTCCTTGGCTTTTTGGGAGGAGATATGTTTGTCGTTTCCAACAATCTCTTTTTAAGAGAGAAAAAGAACTACGGCCTGGGCTATGGCTTAGACTTGCTGGGTTCTTTCTTTGGAGCACTTGTCGCTTCTTCTTTCCTTATCCCTCTAGTCGGGCTTCCTCTTCTTCTTAAATATCTTTTCCTCCTTAATTCATTCTGCATCCTCTTTCTCTTCGGAGGGCTGAAAAGATCCTAAAATTATGCCAAATATCTACGCTGTTAATAAAAAAAATGAAAATGGGGACAGTAAAAATGGGGACAGGCCATTTTTGTTTTTATTTTGCAGGATTTGTGCCGAAATAAGATAATTTTCTTGACAGAATTCACGAATTATGTTGTACTGAAAATTAATTCATTTCTGTACTTATCCTATGTTACCTATAGGATATTGTGTTCTATAATTTAGGTAAGTAAACTCTGATGAAAATCAACATCTCCAGAAAAAAAATCAAAGATCCCTTTGTGGGCAAGGTGGAAGAACTAAGCGGCCAGAATCTTCTTGCCTGTTATCAATGCGGCAAGTGCTCTGCGGGCTGTCCTGCGGTCTCTGAAATGGATATCCTTCCCAATCAAATAATCCGCTATGCCCAGCTTGGTTTCAAGGATGAGCTTATGCGGTCAAAGTCCATCTGGATTTGCGCTTCCTGTTTTACCTGTAACGCCCGCTGTCCCAAGGGAATAAACATTGCTGAAGTCATCGAAGCCATAAGGCAAATTCTGCTCAGAAAAAGTGAGGACCACCTCAAGGTTAAAAAGCTTTCAGATGCAGAAAAGGGAGATGTTCCTCCTATTGCCATCATAAGCAGCATGAGGAAATTTACCTCATAAATTTTATTATTATGTATAATTTTTTCAATCAAAATACCATAAGGACTTATAATGAAAATAAGTTATTACCCTGGTTGTACTCTGAAAAACAATGCGAAAAATTTTGAAGACTCAGCTCTATGTTCCTTAAAGCGCCTCGAAGTAGAAGCTGTAGAACTTGAACGATGGAACTGCTGCGGGACAGTCTTCTCGTTGGCCACTGATGACTTGATTCATCACGTAGCTCCCATCCGAAACCTCATCCGAGTCAAAGAAACCAACACAAACAAATTCATGACTCTCTGCGCCATGTGTTTCAACACCTTGAAAAGAGCAAATGAAAGAGTAAAATCCGATCCAGAGAGCCTTGATAAGATAAATAAATTTATGTATCGCGAGGAAGTCGAATACGAAGGAGACGTTCAGGTCCTTCATCTCTTGGAGCTGCTGAGAGATGAGATAAAATTCGAAAACATCACCAAAAAAGTTGTCAAGCCTTTGAAAAACCTAAAAATAGCTAATTACTATGGTTGTCTTTTAGTCCGTCCCAAAGAGATTGGTCTCGACGATGTTGAAAATCCGACTGTTTTAGAAAATCTCATGACTGCTTTGGGTGCAGACGCCATAGATTTTCCTTATAAAACTGAATGCTGTGCTTCATACCAAACCGTCGATAAACCTGAAAACGTGGCCGATAGAACATACCACATCCTCACCTCGGCTCAATCCCAGGGCGCTGAGCTAGTTTCTGTGAGCTGTCCTCTCTGTGCTTTCAATCTCGACTACCGTCAGAAAGAAACTGTCCAGAAATATCCCGAGTTCAAGAATATCCCAATCCTTTATTTCACCCAAGTAATGGCTCTTGCTCTGGGTTGTCCTGAGAAAGATTTAAGGTTAGATCTCCATTATATTGACCCTAAGCCCATTTTGAGAGAAAAAGGATTACTCTGAGGAACAAATGGTTTATTTCGGCGATTTAAAAGAAAAAAAGGGCAAAGTCCATATTGATAAGGATAGGTGCAAAGGATGTAGATTCTGTGTGGAATACTGCCCCAAAGATGTGCTCGAGATGTCTGAAGAATTCAATGTAAAGGGCTATCATCCTCCCTATGTCAAGAATGAGGATGATTGCCTTTACTGCCAGCTCTGCGAGACAATTTGTCCTGAGTTTGCCATATTTGTCACTCTTAAAAAAGAGGAGGAAGAAGGTGAAAAAGGTGAAAGCAGATCCTAAAGGAGTCTTAACCGGAGCCCATTATTTAGACGGAGACTATGCTCTTGCTGAAGGGGCTCTGGCGGCTGGGTGCCGTTTTTTTGCCGGCTATCCTATCACTCCTTCCACAGAAACGGCTGAAAGATTTTCTGAAAGAATTCCATCTGTGGGAGGAGTTTTTATCCAGATGGAAGACGAACTGGCATCCATGGCAGCTCTGATAGGAGCCTCCTGGGGAGGGAAGAAAGTCATGACCGTTACTTCTGGCCCCGGTTTTTCGTTGATGATGGAGAACATAGGATTAGCCTGCATGATGGAAACTCCTCTTGTGATTGCCAATGTCCAAAGAGGAGGTCCTTCTACAGGACTTCCCACCTTGACAGGTCAGCAGGACATGATGCAGGTCAAATGGGGGTCCCACGGTGATTATGAAATAATCGCCCTCTGCCCTGATTCTCCTCAGGAATGTTTCGACCTCACCATCGAGGCTTTCAATCTATCCGAAATCTATCGTGTTCCTGCCTTTGTCATGACAGACGAATGTGTGGGACATATGCATGAGAAGGTTGTTATTCCTCCAGCTGAGGAAATTGAACTTGTCGAAAGGAAATGGTTCAAAGGCCCAAAGGATAAATACCTGCCTTACAAGCCTGATAAAGACATGATTCCCTTTATGGTCAAGGCTGGTGACGGCTACCGCTTCCACACCACAGGCTTAACTCACGATGAACGCGGCTACCCTGTTATCAACGCAGAATGCCAGGATGTCTGTGTCCGTCATATGATGGAAAAAATCAGAATGAATGCCGATAAAATCATCAAAATTGAAGAAGAAGAGACAGACAACGCTGAAATCATAGTCATCTCCTACGGAATCACCTCAAGAGTTACGACAAAAGCTGTCCAGCAGGCAAAAAAAGCAGGCATAAAAGTGGGGACGATAAGGCTTATTACTGTCTGGCCTTTCCCTGAAAAGCGAATAAAAGAGCTGGCGAAGAAAATAAAGGCATTCGTCGTTCCTGAGATAAATTATGGTCAAGTTGTCCTAGAAGTGGAACGGTGCGCTCAAGGCCAAGCTCCGGCCATCCATGTTCCTCACTGCGGTGGCTGGGTCCACGATCCAGATGTTATTTTTAAAGCCATCAAGGAGGCTTCAAAATGAAAGAAGAAGACCATCTCGAAGAAAAAAACCCTATGGAAGGTTTACTGAGGATGGACAGAATCCCCCACATCTGGTGCCCTGGCTGTGGGATAGGAACTGTTGTTACTTCTTTTGCCGAGGCTCTGAGGAAAAGTAAAATCGACCTGGATAAGACCGCCATTGTATCCGGAATAGGATGTACTGGAAGAGTAGCTGGCTACGTGAAGCTTGATTCTTTCCATACTACCCACGGCCGAGCTGTTCCCTTTGCCACTGGATTAAAACTGGCAAATCCCGAGTTGAAAGTCATCGTCTTCAGCGGAGACGGAGACATCGCAGGAATCGGGGGCAACCACTTCATCCATGCCGCCAGAAGAAATATGGATATAATCATAATATGCGTGAATAACTTTAATTATGCCATGACAGGAGGTCAGGTAGCAGCCACAACCCCTACCATGGCTAATGCCTCCACCGCTCCTTACGGCAATTTTGAATATCCTTTCAGCCTTCCTTATCTTGCTGAGGCCAGTGGTGCAACTTATGTTGCTCGCTGGACTGCTCTTCATCTGAGGAGGGTGACCAAATCTATACAGGAAGCTTTCACCAAGAGAGGCTTTTCTTTCATCGAAGTCATTACTCCCTGTGTAACTCTGTATGCTCGCAGGAACCGTCTCGGCGATGGATTGAACCTGCTGAAATATTATTACGAAAAATCTGAAATTCAGCATGGAGCGGACACCAGAACTCTTGATATCAGTTACCAGGGAAAACTCATAGTCGGCAAGTTTGTCGACAAAGAAAAACCAACTTTTCTCGATTGCATGAATGAACATCTCGGCAAAGTATTAGGTGATAAATACCAGCCTTATGGAGTAAGTCATGAGTGAAATTAGATTTTCTGGTTTTGGTGGTCAGGGAATCATTCGCTGCGGCCTCATTGCTGGAAAGGCCCTTTCCCTTTTTGACAATAAGCAGGCGACAATGACCCAGAGTTTCGGTCCTGAAGCCAGAGGAAGTGCCTGCAGTTCTCAGCTCGTTGTTTCTGATGATCGAGTTCTATATCCTTACATTTCCGTCCCGGAAATTCTTGTTTCCATGTCGCAGGAAGCCTATGAAAAATACGAACCGGAACTGCGTGATGATGGAATCCTCCTCATCGACAAGGATTTGGTGAAGTCAAAACCTCCCCGAGAAAAAATCAAAACTTATTCTATTCCTTCTACAAGGTTTGCCGAAGAATTAGGGAACCGTATTATCGCCAACCTGGTTATGCTGGGATTTTTCACGGCAATAACTCGTATTGTTTCTCCCGAAGCCATGAAAAAAGCACTCCCCGGCCTAGTCCCGGGAAGATTTCTTGAGCTTAACAAGAAAGCTTTTGACAAAGGTTATGAATACGGCAAGAAAATCAGGACTGAAGAAAAAAAACCTAAAACCACAAAACAAAAGGTAAAAAAATGAAAAGAATGGGGCCTGGCCCCAATTTAAAGGTAAAAAAATGAAACGAACAGGCGTTTTTGTTTGCCACTGCGGTATAAATATCGCCGGAACCGTGGATGTCAAAAAGGTTTCCAAAGAGCTTTCCAAGCATTCAGGAGTCGTCCACGCTGAAGATTACATCTATGCCTGTTCTGACCCGGGTCAGAATATTATTATTGATGCCATAAAGGAAAAGAAGTTGGACAACGTGGTTGTCGCCTGTTGTTCTCCAAATCTTCATGAGACAACCTTCAGGAATACTGTCAAATCAGCCGGACTCAATGCGTTCCAGTGTGAGATCGCTAATATCCGCGAACAGTGCAGCTGGGTCCATAAAGACATGGAAAAAGCGACAGATAAAGCTATAAAACTTACCAAGAGCGCTGTGCAAAGAGTTCGCAGGAATGAACCTCTGGAACCGATAAGCGTCCCTGTTACCCGGAGAGCTATGGTTATTGGCGGCGGAATAGCAGGCATCCAATCTGCGTTAGACTTAGCCAACACTGGCTTTGAAGTCATTCTGGTAGAAAGGGAACCTTCCATCGGGGGCCATATGATTCAGCTCTCTGAAACCTTCCCTACTCTCGACTGCTCCCAGTGTATTCTGACGCCAAAAATGGTGGAGGTTTCCAAACACCCTAAGATTAAACTCATGACTTACAGCGAAGTTCAGGAAATCTCCGGGTATGTGGGAAATTTTAAAGTTAAAATTCTTAAAAAGCCCACTTATGTTTATGCAGATAAATGTACTCTCTGTGATGAATGTACCAAAGTCTGTCCCGTGGCTGTCCCTGATGAATTTAATCTAGGTTTAACCGCACGGCGAGCCATTTATATTCCTTTTCCTCAGGCTATTCCAGCCACCTTTACTCTGGACATAAAAAATTGCCCCGGCCTTCTGCCGATTGCCTGCGGCAAGTGCGCAGATGTCTGCGAGCCAGATGCAATTGACTACGATATGAAACCTGAAATCGTCGAGGAAGAGGTAGGGGCCATTATCGTCGCCACTGGATACGATCTGTATGAAAAAGAATTGTTGACTGAATACGGGTATGGAAAATACCCGGATGTCCTGGATGGACTTCAATTTGAAAGATTACTCTCCGCCTCTGGACCGACATTGGGAAAAGTTCTCAGGCCGTCAGACCGCAAAGAACCCAAGGAGGTTGTTTTTATCCAATGCGCTGGCTCCCGTGACCCTGAACTTCACTGCGCTTACTGCTCTAAAATATGCTGCATGTACACGGCCAAACATGCCATGCTCTACAAGCATCATGTCCCAGATGGCCAGGCCTATATTTTTTATATCGATATCAGGTCAGGGGGAAAAGACTACGAGGAATTCGTCCAGAGAGCCGTAGAAGACGATGGAGTCCTCTACCTCAGAGGAAAGGTTTCGAAAATATTTGAAGATAAAGGCAAAATCAAGGTCTGGGGCGTTGATACCCTGGCCGGAAAAGACATCGAGATCGATGCCGATATGGTCGTTCTGGCCACAGCCACGCGTCCCTCTAAGGGAGCAGATGAACTGGCCAGGAAACTCAAAATCGCCATGGACAAGGATGGCTTTCTCGCCGAGGCTCATCCGAAGCTCAGGCCTGTAGAGAGTGTTACGTCTGGAATGTTCCTTGCAGGAGCTGCTCAGGCACCCAAAGACATCCCTGAAGCTGTGGCTCAAGCAAGCGGAGCAGCGGCCAAAGCTATCTCCATCTTATCCCAGGACAGACTTTACCATGCTCCCACAGTGGCCAAAGTTAACGCCAATCTCTGCACTGGCTGCGGAATGTGTGTTCAAGTCTGTCCTTATGATTCTCTTTCCCTCAAGGACGGCAAAGTCGAGGTGAATGAAGTTCTCTGCGAAGGATGCGGGACTTGTTCGGCAACCTGCCTGAGAGCAGCCATCCAGGTTAAAAATATGACTCCTCTCCAGGTAGACGAAATGATAAAGGCAGCACTCGGAGGCTAAAAAGTGGCAGAAGAATTTGAACCAAAAATAGTTGCTTTTCTCTGCAAGTGGTGTTCCTCAGCCGGAAGCGACCTGGCTGGAGTCTCCCGAATGGAGTATCCACCCAATGTTATTCCCATCACTATCATGTGTTCGGGGAGCGTGTCCCCTCTCTACATATTCTCTGCCTTTAACAAAGGTGCAGACGGAGTGCTCGTTTCAGGTTGTCATCCAGGCGACTGCCACTACATCAAAGGTAACTTCTATGCCCGGCGGAGAATTGCCCTGGTCAAGAAGCTTTTAGAGTATGTCGGCCTTGAGCCCGAGCGCTTCCAGATGTCCTGGGTCTCGGCGGCAGAAGGAGTAAAATATACTCAAATTATAAAAGATTTTGTCCAAGAACTAAAGCCACTCGGACCTCAAAAAAAGCTGAGGAGAACTCAATAATGGTAAACCTCGAGGAGCTCAAAAAAGAAGCCAGCCAAGTCTTAAAAGAAGGAAAAGTCAAATACATCATAGGCTTCCAAAGAAGCTCAAACGGCCTGCTTCCAGTCCCGGCTTTTATAAAAAATCCTAAAGACGTTGAGAAGCTGGTCTGGGATCCTGCCTGTGTTTATAACCTAACGCTCTTTCTCCAGGACGAAAAAAGGAAAAAAGCTAAGGAGAAGGAACCTGACGAGAGGCCAGTTGGAATCGTAGTAAAAGGATGTGACAGCCGAGCCATCAATGTCTTGATTCAAGAAGAATTCATCAAAAGAGATGATGTTTATGTATTAGGCATCTCCTGCGAAAATACCGGAGTTTTGGATGAGAAAAAGCTTGCCAAAAAATTGAAAGGAAAAAAAGCTAAAAAAGTTGAGTTCGGCGAAAAGGATGATTTTGTTGTCACAACAGAAGATGGGAAGATTAAAATTGCGGCGCAAGAGGTGCTTTCAGAGAGATGTCTTGAATGCAAAGCCCATTTCCCGATCATCTACGATGTCCTAATCGGAGAAAAAACAAAACGTAATGTAGAAAATCCTTTTAAATCTCTGGAGAAGACCGAATCTTTACCTCCAGAGGAAAGGTGGAAATTCTGGAAGGAACAGATTGAAAAATGCATTCGATGCTATGCCTGCCGGTCTGTATGCCCGATGTGCTATTGTGACGAATGCGTCGTCGATACCATAAATTTTGTTGTAACACCAGATACTCCTGCCGAAGAAAAGACCCAAAAAATAAAATGGCTGGAAAAATCGCCCATATCTTCAGAGAATTTTGTCTATCACTTTGTCAGGGCCATCCATCTTGCTGGACGCTGCATTGACTGCGGAGAATGCGAGAGAGTTTGTCCTCTGGATATCCCCGTCAGGTTCTTGAATAAGAAATTGGAAAAGGAAGCCAAAGAGCTTTTTGACTATGAAGCGGGCTTTGATCCTGACAAACCTTCTCTTGTCTCAAGCTTTAAGGATGAAGACCCGGAAGATTTTATAAGGTAAATAAATGGAAAACGTGCTATTAAAAAAAGCCTTCCCCCAGTGGGTGAAGAAGCTTGAATCTTACACAATATATTCTCCGCAAAAAGATGGCGATCTCTGGAATTATGAAGTTATCAAGAATTCTGAAATCATAGACCTGGACTATCTCAACACTGTCCTCTCTCCTAAAAAAATCATCTTCCCCCAAAGAGAAGTGCTCCTGGAGTTCAGCACTTCAAACGAGGAGGAGCTCAAAGTCAATGAGGTCCTTCCTGAGGAAACGCCATCTGTTATCTTTGGCGTGAGACCATGCGATGCAAAGGCGCTTACCCTTACGGACAAGGTTTTTGGCGGCGACTTTAAAGACCCCTACTACTGGAAAAGAAGAAACTCAACAGCACTTGTTGGACTTACCTGTAACACACCTCCTTCATCAAACTGCTTCTGTCTCTCGGTTGATGGCTCCCCTCATTCTAAAGAAGGCCTGGATATTTTAATGACTGATTTAGGAGATAAATACTACACAGAATCTTTCACGAAAAAAGGAGACGAGCTCCTGAATTTAGCCAAGGTCCTCTTCAAGAGTCCAACAGCCAAGGACAAGAAGGATTTGGAAAAAATCAAGACCGAATCCAAGAAGAAAATCAAACGGCAGATTAAAGATACAGAGAAAATTCCAGCCAAACTCAAAGATATGTTTGACTCTCCCTTCTGGGATGAAGAGTCTTTAAGCTGCATCCGCTGCGGCATCTGCACTTATCTCTGCCCAACCTGTCACTGTTTTGATATGAATGATGAAGTTACTTCATCCTCTCCGATCCAAGGAGAGAGGGTAAGGACTTGGGACAACTGTCAGTTTCCTGATTTTACCATGCATTCTTCAGGACACAACCCGAGGCCTGATAAAGCCTCACGGTTGAGACAGAGAATCCTTCATAAGTTTCAGTATTTTGTCGAACTTTACAAAAATTACCAATGCACAGGCTGCGGAAGGTGCATTTCGAAATGCCCTGTTGGGATAGATATCATAGAAGTTCTCGAAAAGGCGAGAGATCATGGATCATAATACCTATATTCCAAGACTGGCAAAAATAATCGAAATAAAAGAAGAAGTGGGTGGGGCAAGGCCTATCAAGACCTTCAGGACTAAGTTTCTGAACATGAATGATTTCTCCTTCCGTTCTGGACAGTGCGCCATGCTTTCTGTGTTCGGTGGAGGAGAATCGATGATCTCCATCTCCTCTTCCCCTCTTATGAAGGATTACCTTCAATTCAGCATTTTGAAGATGGGAAGGGTAACTTCATCCCTCCACGAAATGCAGGTCGGTGATGTCATCGGAATAAGAGGGCCTTATGGCAACAACTTCCCCGCAGAAGACTGGAAAGGAAAAAACATCATCTTTATCGGTGGAGGGATCGGCTTGGCTCCTATCTGGTCTGTCCTCAACACAGCTCTGGGCAAAAAAGGAGACTATGGAGACCTTATGCTGATTTACGGTGCCAGAACATCCAAAGACCTGGTGTTTAAAGAAGAACTGGAAGAGCTCAGGAAGAAAATGCCCGTTCATCTTTCAATAGATGTCGAGGAGCCAGAGTGGAAAGAGTTTGTCGGGTTTGTTCCTCAGAATGTCTCTGATAAAAAACCTTCCCCCAAAAATTCAATCGCAGTCACCTGTGGGCCCCCGATCATGATCAAATTCGTCATCAAAGCGCTCGAGGAACTCGGGTTTAAGGACGAACAGATTTACACAACTGTCGAGAATAAAATGAAATGCGGTATCGGAAAGTGCGGAAGATGCAACATCGGCTTTCACTATGTTTGTAAAGATGGCCCTGTCTATTCATGGGCCGAGCTTAAAAAATTACCACAGGAATATTAAAGGGAGATATTGATGATGGCAACAAAGAAACCAGCTAAAAAAGCGCCCGTAAAGGAGACCAAAACTAAATCTACAAAAAAGACTCCAAAAAAAGAAATGGCTACAGTATTCATCATGGGCAAAGCCCATGAAGTGCCGGCTGAAGCGACGATAATGGGAGCTATCGAGTACTCTGGTTATCAGATAATAAGAGGCGCAGGATGTAGAGAGGGTTTCTGCGGTGCTTGTGCCACTGTCTACCGGCTTCCTGACGATTATAAAATTTACACTGGCCTGGCCTGCACAACTCTCGTTGAGGACGGAATGTGGCTTTCACAGCTTCCGGCTATTCCTGCCCAAAGGCCTGTTTACGATATTAAAAAGATAGAGGCGAATGTCGCAACTTTTCAAAAGCTCTACCCTGAAGTTTTTCGCTGTTTAGCCTGTAACACCTGCACAAAAGCCTGTCCCCAAGACCTGGAAGTCATGGATTATATCCAGGCCGCTATCCGGGGAGATATCGAAAAAGTCATGGACCTTTCCTTTGACTGTCTCTCCTGCGGTATGTGTGCTATAAGATGCCCGGCGGAAATAGTCCAGTACAACGTGGGGCTCCTCGCGAGAAGGCTTTACGGAAGATACCTCGCCAAGGAGAGCAAACAGCTTAAGAAAAGAATAAAAGAAGTCAAAGAACACAAATACGATAAAGAGTACCAAGAATTCATGAAGATGAAAAAAGAAAACTTGAAAAAGAAATACTATGAAAGAGACATTGAATAAAAGGAGCATCCGATGTACCCAGAATACATGAATGAATCACTCGAAAAAGTCGCTAAATCCCGAAACAAAAGGTTTGAGCTTGAAAAATCAGGAAAGCCTGTTTTTCCTCCTATGAACGCTGAAGAAAGGGAGCAAGTCCTCAATAAATTCCATCCTGACTATAAACCTGAAGCAAGACGCAAAATCCATATAGGCCCGAATAAAGGGGAGAAACTTACTACCGAAGTGGCTGATATGCTGGAGTCTTATTCCAGGATCAAGCCCGGACTTTTCGACTTGACAAACCCTGATTATGAAACAGACATCTTGATCATTGGTGGAGGCGGTGCAGGCTGTGCGGCTGCCATCATTGCCATGGAAAACGGCGCTAAATCAATTATTTCCACCAAACTGCGCCTTGGGGATTCCAACTCCATGATGTCACAGGGAGGTATGCAGGCAGCCGTTACTTCTCAAGACTCCCCGACAACGCACTATCTGGATGCAATCGGCGGGGGCCATTTTGATAACAAGCCCGAGCTCGTTCGAACCCTTACTGAGGATGGACCTGACGTGGTCAAGTGGCTTGAAGATTTGGGCGTTGTCTGGGATAAAAACGAAGACGGCTCATTACAGGTGCTCCATGGAGGAGGAACGTCCAGAAAAAGGATGCATTCCTGTCGCGATTATACAGGAGCAATTATAATGCGGACTTTGATGGATGTAGTAAGAAATCACCCAGATAAAATCACATCGCTAGAATTCATGCCCACAGTCGAACTCATCCTGGATAATAAGGGACGATGTGCAGGCGGAATTCTGTACAATCTTGAAACAGAAGAATATTTTATAGTCAAAGCCAAGGCGACGATTATCACGACAGGAGGTTACGGCCGACTTCATATAAGAGGATATGACACGACCAATCATTATGGAGCTACCGGTGATGGCCTTGTCATCGCTTACCGTGCAGGAGCCAAGCTCCTCTACATGGATTCTGTCCAGTATCATCCCACTGGTTCCGTCTTCCCTGAACAGATTGCTGGCTTCTTGATCACAGAAAAGATCAGAGGAGCTGGCGGACAGCCTCTCAATAAACACGGCGAACTCTTTGTCTTTCCGCGGGAACCCAGGGATGTAGAGAGTTCAGCCTTCATTAAGGAGTGCCTTGAAAAAAATAATGGCATTGAAACTCCTAGCGGCCGGCTCGGTGTCTGGCTTGACTCCCCCCTTATCGAGATGCTCCAGGGTGAAGGATATATAAATAAAAACTTCCCGGCTATGCACCGTCAGTTTATCCGTTACGGAATAGACATCACTGCAGAACCGATGCTCGTCTACCCTTCCCTTCATTATCAGAATGGTGGAATCGAGATAGACGAAAAATGCGAAACAAACATCCCCGGCCTCTATGTGGCTGGCGAGGCTACAGGCGGAGTACATGGAAGGAATCGGCTTATGGGAAATTCTGTTCTTGATTATAACGTTTTTGGACGCCGTGCCGGGAAATACTCCGCTGAATCTATCAAATCCGTTAAGCTTGGACCGCTGACATTGGAGCATATCTCGAATTACGAGAGTGAACTGAAGCGAGCAAAAATCAAAACAGACCGCATTGCTCCAGTTCTCCTGCCATCCTATACCCCAGAAAATGTGAAGAAGCGCCAGCTAACAGCCCACTACCAAGGAACCCTAAGATAAGAACTGAGCTACAATAATCCCTTTTCATCAGCAGTACAGATAGGGACATTCTCCAAAGTACCACCCTGTGCGTACTCAAATACACGCAGCGTCAGTTAATAAGATTTTTTGATGCAATAAAATCAAGGGTGATGTTTTAGGGAACGCCCCTTTTTTCTTTAAAGGGTGGTACTTTGGGGAACGTCCCCTTTTTCAAACTACGTTTTCTTTTGACTTTTAGAAGGAATTTGATATATTAAATACGTTTTTCAAGGAGAAGAAGATTTTATTTTTAGTTTGGCCTAGATAAAATAATTTTTTGGAAGCATGTTCGGAAAAGAAAAAAAAATTAAAGCCAAACGTTTCCCGAAATCGCTGTTTCGTACGAAAATCCTTAACTAAAGCTCGACAAGAGAAGGATATCATTCATGGAAAATAACGAAGCCGGAAAAAGAACGTGCATCCGGTTTGCGATTCCCGGGGCTACCATCAGCTATGAGTTCAAGGATTACACAGAGGAATTTTCCCCTCTTGACGATATCAGCCGCGGGGGAGTTAAATTTCTAGGTAAATATCCTCTCGAGAAAAATGCAGATATAACCTTGAAAATATCCGTTCCCGGTGAAAGGATTCCCTTAACCCTCCACGGGAAGGTCCGGTGGATATCCTTCATTGAGGGAAAAGAACAATACCAGGTCGGTGTTCAATTTAATCCGTATGGAGAAAAGGAAAGACAAAATTACCCTGGAAATCTGGTGAAAATCATTTCACTCGAACAAAAATTTGCCCCTACAGATAAAGCCAAAGTCGGGAAATATGAAATTGACAGTTGATAAATATCCAATAAATCAGCATAATATCTAAAAATAAACGTTTGTTGTTAGGATTTAAATATTAAGACTCTTTTTGCTCTCTTCGAATAGGATGACGGCCTCAGGCACCGCTGCTCAGATATCAACTGAAATACTGCAGAGCAAACAAAGGAGACTTTAGTTGGAAGAAGAGGGAATAGAAAAAAGGACATGCATCCGGTTCCAAATTCCTGGAGCTACTGTCAGCTATCAGTTCAAGGAACATTTAGAGGAATTTTCCCCTCTTATTGATATAAGCCGCGGGGGACTCAAGTTTATAGGAAAAAAACCTCCCGAGATGAACTCTGAAGTAACCCTGAATATTTCCATTCCCGGTGAAAGAATTCCTTTAACTATGAAGGGAAAAGTGCAGTGGATATCTTATGTTGAGGCCAAAGATCAATACTTTATCGGTGTTCAATTTAATCCCTACGGAGAAAAACAAGGGGAAAATTATCCAGGAAACATGGTGAAAATCATCGCACTTGAGCAAAAATACGCAATTAAAGGAAAAGCTAAAACCGGGAAATTCGAAATTAACTAGCTAATACAAGAGATGGGAACATCCCTTTTTTCTTATTTTTCTTGTCCTTCGATGACTATTTGAGAGTAATCTGCGACTTGGATCAATAGTTTGCTTATGGCTTGGAGGAGAGCCAGACGGTTTCGCCTCATTCTTTTCTCATCAGTCATTACCAGAACATTATCAAAAAACTTATTTATTGAAGATCTAACCCTGAAAATAATTATCTGAGCCTGAGAAAAATCTCCTTTAGAAATTAAGGGCAGGACATTATTCTTTATTATGGAAAAAGTAGTATAAAGCTCCCTCTCATCCTTTTCAGCCAGGAGCGCTTGATCGATTTTAAACAGAGGTTGATCTTTCAGAATATTGTTTACCCTTTTGGCAATGATGATCAAAGGTTCAAAATTCGGACTTTCCTTAAGGCTGTCCAGCGCTTTAAGCCTGAGATAAGAGTGATAGATGTTATCAATACTTACGGAAACGGTAGCACTGATCAAGTCATACCTATATCCTTGCCTCTCAAAAATGTAGCGCAACCTGTTTGAAAAGAAGTCCAGACAGTAACTCTTTATTTTCTCTTTAGGCTTTTGAAGCTTCTCTCCGTAAATAGCAATCACCTTGTCCAGAAGCCGCGAGAAAGATAAGCAAAGCTTTCTCTCGATGATTACCTTGCAAACACCTTGAGCATTTCTTCGCAAACCAAATGGATCCTTGGACCCTGTCACTGTTATCCCGGTTCCAACCACTCCCACGATAGAGTCCAACTTATCGGCTATGGATAGTATGGCTCCAGTCAAGGAAGCGGGAGATTCATCATCCAGGCTTACAGGCTGATAGTGTTCATAAACCGCTTTCCAAACCAGGGCAGGATATCTTTCTTCCCTGGCATAGAGCCCGCCTACATTTCCCTGAAGTGAGGGAAATTCTCTTACCATATCTGTAAGGAGATCTGCCTTGGAAAGCTCGGCCGCTTGAATAACTTGCGTCTTTTCCTTTTTAGCCTCGATCTTATCGGCCAGGTAAGAAACTATTTTCTTTAATCGCTGAGTTTTATCCTCATAGCTCCCCAGTTTTTCCTGAAAGACAATCCTATCTAAGTCTTTTGTTCTATCTTTTAAGGTTATCCTTTTGTCTTGTTCCCAGAAAAATTTGGCATCCTCCAATCGAGCTTTAAGCACTCTCTCATTTCCCCTTCGAATAAGAGACTTTGAATCCTGGTAGGCATCAGCCACACCTAAAAAGAAAGGCCGTTGTTTCTTCTCTTTGACAATAGAGAACAGTTTCTGTCCTTCTCGCATGGCAGTGCTTAATACTTCCAGAGGTAAGTCTAAATATTCTTCCGGAAACGAACCCAGAATTACATGAGGATATTCGATATCATAGACAAGCCGTTCAAGGAGGTCTTCATCCGGATGAAGCGCGGCTTTGAGAGTGGCTAACTTTCGCCCTATCTGATTCAAAATCATCTTTCTTCTTTCTTCCTGATCAATCACAACCTTCATCTTTCTTAGAGCGTCTTTGTACTCTCTGAAGGATCTTACTTTAATTTCCTTGGGAAAATATATCTTATGACCGACTATTGAATCCCCAGCCTGTATTCCTCCTACAGAAAAAGAGAGCATTTTCTCGCCGAAAAGACAGAGAATATTTTTTATCGGGCGAGAAAATCTAAAAGAACTTTCCCCCCATCTCATCATTTTAGGGAAGGAAAGGGAAGAGACAATTTGAGGCAGATTCTCGGAGAGAATATCTCCTGAGGGCTTTCCTTTTTCGATCTTTTTTAAACCCAGATACTCTCCCTTTGCAGTCTTTATAACCTTAAGTTCACTGACTCTTACTCCTTGAGACTTGGCAAATCCCAAGGCTGCGGGAGAAAAAGTTCCGTCCTCCCTAATTCCGACAGCTTTAGGAGGACCGGTAATTTCCTCTTCTCTATCTTTTTGGGATGGAGCAAAATCACCGACAACAACCAAACGACGGCAGGTTCCATATGTTTCGATTTGTCCCCCATCAATATTCTGCGAAGAGAGCTCTTTCTTTAATTTCTCCTTCAGTTGCACAAGAGCAGCTTTCACGTGTGCAGGAGGCATTTCTTCGGTGTTTATCTCTAAGATAAATTCCATCAGGGTGAACTCTCCCTAGCTATGTATTTTTCTGCAATCTGGCTGACCAGGCCTCTTATCTGAGCAATCATTTTGACTCTCTCTGTAACACTTATTGCCCCTCTAGAGTCCAGAAGGTTAAAAAAATGGGAACATTTTAGACACATGTCGTATGCGGGAAGGAGCAGATTTTTATCGATGAGCTGCCTGGCCTCTTTCTCGTTCAAAAGGAAAGAGTCCTTAAGTCTCCCCACGTTTGCTTGGCTAAAATTGTATTCTGAAAACTCCCTCTCCTCAATGAACCGTAAATCCTGGTAGCTGACGTCCTCAGACCAGTTCAGGTCATAAATATTATCTTTTCCTTCCAGAAACATTTCTAACCTTTCCAGGCCGTAAGTGATTTCAACGGGCACCGGAAAAAGGTCGATCCCGCCTGCCTGCTGGAAGTAAGTAAACTGAGTGATCTCCAGGCCATCCAGTAAAACCTGCCATCCGACACCCCAGGCACCGATGGAGGGAGCTTCCCAGTCATCTTCATCGAAACGAATATCATGATCCTGGAGATTGATGCCCAGAGCACCCAAACTCTTAATGTAGATTTGCTGAATGTCCGAAGGAGAAGGCTTTATGATAACCTGGTATTGGAAGTGCTTCTGGACTCGGTGAGGATTTTCTCCGTAGCGGCCATCCGCAGGCCTCCGCGACGGCTGAACATAGGCAACTTTCCACGGTCTTTTATCAAGAACTCTGAAAAACGTATCAGGAGTCATGGTTCCCGCACCAACCTCAAGGTCATAAGATTGAGCAAGATAGCATCCTCGGTTAGCCCAGAACTTCTGAAGATTCATAATAAGGCTTTGAATACTCATTTTATCTTTTTTTTCTCCATCCACATTAAAACAGGATTCCGCGCAGCACTAGTCTCGTCCAGGCGCCGCACGTAGGATGTATGTGGAGCAGACCTCACAACCTCTGGATTCTTTTTTGCTTCTTTCGAGATCTGCTTCATGGCATCAATGAAAAGATCAAGATCTCTCTTGCTTTCAGTCTCTGTGGGTTCGGTCATTAACGCACCACGAACAATCAACGGAAAAGACATGGTCGGAGGGTGCAGGCCAAAATCGATGAGCCTTTTGGCTATGTCAATGTTCCCGACGCCGTGTTCTCTCTGAAACTTATCTGAAAAAACACACTCATGAAGAGTAGGTGTCTTGTACTTCAGATAATACTCTCTTTCCAGGCTCTTGCGAACATAATTAGAATTCAAAACTGCAACCTCTGATACCTCCTTTAATCCTTCGTGTCCTAAGGATAGAATATATGCCAGCGCTTTGACAATAACTAAAAAATTTCCGTAGAAGCTGTGGACTTTTCCGATACTCTTCGGCCGGTCAAAGTTAAGGAAGTATTTTTCTTCTTTCCTTTCTATGATGGGAAGAGGAAGATAAGGCTTCAACATCCGCTTTACCCCTACCGGTCCAGAACCGGGGCCGCCACCGCCATGAGGTGTGGAAAATGTCTTGTGCAGATTCAGATGGATCACATCAACATCCATATCTCCAGGTCTGCAGATTCCTATAAGAGCGTTCATGTTGGCTCCATCCATGTAGACAAAGCCACCTTTGGAATGAACAATTTCGGCTATTTTTTTTATATCAGCCTCAAATACCCCTAATGTATTCGGGTTAGTTATCATCAAGGCAGCCACTTCTTCTGTCATGTTCTGGGCGAGGCTCTTCAGGTCAATCGTTCCCTTTTTGTTGGATCGGATTTCTTGAACACGATAACCGCAGAGATGGGCGCTTGAAGGATTGGTTCCATGAGCTGAATCCGGAATGAGGACGATTTTTCTCGGGTTTCCCCTCTCTCCAAGATAGGCACGGATGAGCATCATGCCTACCAGCTCACCCTGCGCCCCTGCAGAAGGCTGAAGACTAAAGGCCTCCATTCCTGTCAACTCAGCCAGAAGCTCCTCTGTTGTTTTAAGAACCTCGAGATTTCCCTGGACTAAATCAAGTGGGGCAACAGGATGGGAGGAGTTAAATTCCAAGAGAGAGGCTATTTTTTCGTTTATTTTAGGATTGTACTTCATAGTACACGAACCCAGAGGATAAAAACCCACATCTATGCAATGATTTGTCTGGGAAAGCCGGGTAAAATGCCTGACAATTTCGACTTCTGATACCTGAGGAAAACCTTCTATTTCATCTCTTACTGGAAGATTCCGAAGTAGGTCCTTTTTAGAAGGAACATCAAGCTCGGGCAGAGAAAAAGCTCTTTTTCCCTTCTCGCTAATTTCAAATATCAAAGGTTCACGAATCATTTTTATTTTTCTTTTACGCCTTCTTTTAAAATCGCCGCCAGTTTATCAATCTCTTCTCTCTTATGCATCTCGGTCACACACACCAGGGCACATTTCTTAAGCTCTGGATAATACTCACCAAGGTTCAAGCCTCCGACAATTCCTTTTTTTCTGAGAAAGCCACTGATTTTTTCGAAACTTCCTGAGAATTCAAGTACAAATTCGTTAAAAAAAATTCCCTTGAATTTTCTTTTTATCCCCTTTATCTGGCTCAGTTTTTCCAGGGCATAATTGGCTTTCTGGATATTCTGCCAGGCAAGCTCTTTTAATCCCTCCCGGCCCAAGGTTTCCAAGAAGATCGTGGCCCTCAATGCACACCAGGCCTGGTTGGTGCAGATGTTTGAAGTAGCTCTTTCTCGTCTTATATGCTGTTCTCTCGTGGATAAAGTCAGAACAAATCCTCTTTTCCCGTCTACATCCTTTGTCTGACCTGCAATACGCCCCGGAAACTGGCGAATATATTCCTTGCAACAGGCCATGAATCCCAGATAGGGACCGCCAAAACTCAAAGGAAGTCCAAAGGACTGCCCTTCCCCTGCTACGATATCAGCTCCCAGTTTTCCCGGGGCCTCCAGAATGCCAAGTGATACTGGTTCTGTGACTACAGCTATGGATAAAGCCTGGACGCTGTGAGCAAGGTCAGATATCTTTTTAAGGTTTTCTATTATCCCCATAAAATTGGGCGACTGAAAGACAACAGCCGCTGTCTTATCATCCAGCTTTTTTCTTAGATCCTTAAGGTCGAACTCTCCCGTCTTTGAATACTTGATCTCTTCAATCTCAACTCCTAAGTTTTTCACATACGTTTGGATTACTCTCCTGTAATGGGGGTGGAGGGTTTTGGCTATTATAACCTTTGATTTTCCTTTCAAGCGATGGGCCATAAGAACTGCCTCAGCCGCAGCAGAAGCCCCGTCATAAAGGGAAGCATTGGCGATATCCATTCCCGTCAACTGGCAGATGAGAGTCTGAAACTCAAAAATGACCTGGAGTGTTCCCTGGCTGACTTCAGGCTGGTAAGGAGTATAGGGGCTTATAAATTCTCCTCTGGAACTTAAGTAATCCACGATGTAGGGAATCACATGGTGGTAAGCTCCTGCTCCAAAAAATGAAAGAAAATTCTGATACTTGTTTTTCTGGGTTATTCTCTCAAAGAACTGAATCAGCTCGAGTTCTGTCATAGGAGAAGGAACATTAAGCTCCCTTTTCAGCATTATGTCTTTAGGGATCGTGCTAAAAAGTTCATCCAGGGAAGAGATGCCGATTTTGGCCATCATTTCTTTCCTGTCTTTATCGCTCAGTGAAATGTAACTCATAAGCTAAATATTCCCTTTTTACTCTTCGATCCCCTCTATGAATTCTTCGTATTCAGAGGCTGTTATAAGCTTTTCGAGTTCTGTCTCATCCTTTATTTTAAGACGAATAAACCAACCTTTGCTATGAGGGTCTTGATTAACAAGTTCGGGGGAATCATCCAATCCCTTGTTTACCTCTATGACTTCTCCGGAAACAGGAGAGTAAACATCGGAAACCGCCTTAACGGATTCAATGACTCCCATTGATTGATGAAATTCCAGTTTCTTTCCGACTTTAGGCAACTCGACATAGACAACATCTCCCAGCTGCTTTTGAGCAAAATCTGTAATCCCCACAGTCGCCTTATCGCCTTTCACCTGAATCCATTCATGGTTCTTAGTGTAGTAAAAGTCGTCAGGATACATCTTGCGCCTCCTGTAATGGCTTGATTCAGCCAAGCCCACCTTTTATGGGTATGGTTTCTCAAACCTGCTTTCTATTCAATCTTGTAGGGGCTTGATTTATCAAGCCCACCTTATGTTTTTCTATGTAGATACTTGATTTACCAAGCCCACGTTTTATTTAACCTTGTAGGGGTTTGATTCATCAAACCCCCCTTATTTTTATCGAATGGCTCAATTTTTCTCGCCCCTCTTATAAAAAGGAGTGGGAACCACTCGGGCTTTGACCTTTCTGTCCCTTATTCCAATCTCAAATTCTGTTCCTATCTCTTTATATTCAACGGGAAGATAGGTTAAGCCGATACTCTTTTTCAAGTAAGGAGAAAAAGTGCCTGAATTTACCTCAGAGACTTTATTGCCTTCTATGAAAACTGGGTAATGCGGCCGGGCTATTCCCCTCTCTATGACCTCAAAACCAGCTAATCTTCTTTTGATTCCGTCTTCTTTCTGTTTGAGGAGAGCATCTCTCCCTAAAAACTCTCCTTTTTTAAACTTCACAAGCCAGCCCAAACCAGCTTCAAGCACTGTTGTAGTCTCATCTATATCATTTCCATAAAGCATGAGTCTTGCTTCCAGGCGGAGAGTATCTCGAGCACCCAACCCTATTGGAACGACACCCAAGTTTTTTCCTCTTTCTAAAATAACGTCCCAGATCTTTTCTGGCCGGGAAGAAAGAGTGTATACCTCAAAACCATCCTCTCCCGTATAGCCAGTGCGAGAGACAAGAACTTCCTCTCCCTCTATTTCTCCCCAACTCGATCCGAAAGGATTCATCTCCTCTATATTAACATCAATCAGAGGCTTTAGAATTTCCAAAGCCCTCGGTCCCTGAAGAGAGAGCTGAGTGTAGTCATCACTTTTGTTCTCAACCTCCGCATCAAAACCTTCCTTGTGGTTCAAAATCCATTCATAATCCTTATCAGAATTAGCACAGTTCATGACCAGCAGGTATTTCTCCTGATCCAGGCAGTAGACCAAAAGGTCATCAACAAAAGTCCCCTGCGGAGTGGTCAAGCAGGAGTACTGCGCTTTCTCAGGAGTTAGACGAGCAGCATCATTGGGTGTCAAATATTGAACAAAATCAAGAGCCTGTTTTCCTGAAATGACTATTTCTCCCATATGACTCACATCAAAAAGTCCTGCCTTCCGGCGGACAGCCAGATGCTCATCAATAACTCCACTATACTCCACCGCCATCTCCCAGCCGAAAAATTCAATCATCTTGGCGCCAAGCTTTTTATGGGAAGAATTAAGGCGGGTTTTTTTCAAAATCTTTTCTCTGCGAAATTAATTTACTAACATATAACTTTTCCCGATGCAAGAAAAATCGTCAGAAGTCTTGTCCAAAGGCACAAATCTGATATAATTAGAAACCAATCATGCTTGAATTCAAAAATTATTTAAACTTGTGAGAGTTTAAATGATATTCTTTGGAACACAAAGCGAATATGGAAATTAAAGAAAGGAAAGAATTAGAAGTCGCTGTCGACAAAAGACATATTATCTCTATCGGCGAACGCCTCTATACAGAAAGCGTAGAGCTTCTCAGAGAGCTTGTCAACAATGCCTATGATGCTGATGCAACCAAAGTCCATGTAGAGATCAATCCTGAAAGAATTGTAGTCAGAGATAATGGCTCAGGCATGGATGAAGAAGGTCTAAAACAATATTTCATCATCGGTTCTGACGAGAAAATAATTCATTCTCGCTCTCCAAAATTTGGAAGAACTAGAATAGGACAGTTTGGCATCGGAAAATTTGCGTCATTAGCTGCTGCCTCCTGTTTTGAGGTTATAACTCAACATAAAAATTTTGCAGCGAGAGTCATTTTTAACAAAAAAGCCTGGGAGAAGGCAAAAGACAGGTGGTGTCTTCCGCTAGAAATTCTTGAGCCTGATCATCAAATAGCAAACGGCACAACTGTCATTCTTTCTGAACTTTCTAAATCGTTTACCTTTGAAGAAGTGGAAAAAAAATTAATAGAAGGGGTTCCACTTAAAGCCCCAGATTTTACAGTGTATTTAAATAATCGCCGGCTTTTACCAAGAAGCCTTGTTGGCCAAAGGATTCCCATCATGGAAGGCTGCAAATACGGGCTTGTCTCAGGAGAGATTGTCATCACTCCCAGCTCGATGGCTTTGTTAAAAGATTTGGGTATCGATGTAAAAGTGAAGGCAGTTACTATAAAAAGGGAACTCTTCGGAATGGAAACCTGGGGAAAAGTTATAGCCAGAGTAAAAGGGGAAATTAACGCAGATTTTCTTCCGATAACCAGCGACCGTTCAAATTTCGTCATTGATTCAGATGAATATCAAGAATTCCTCAAAATTATGAAAAAGCTTGTAGATATTATCAAAAAAACTTTGGGAAAGGAGGCTGATCGGAGGGAAGATCGAAGAGCCAGCCGTGTAGTAAAAGAAGCTTTGCAAAGAATTCATAAATCATTAGCCCGAAACCCGGAATTATCACCGTTCGGTCTTATTCCTTACGGTGAAGAAGGAGGGATAGGAGGAGGTGCTGTGGCTGAAGGGGAAAAGAAAAAAGCTGAAGATGAATCTGAAATTAGACTGCAAAAAAAAGAGACCAAACAGAAACCAAAAACCAAAAGGCGACATCATCCTCTAGTGAAAAAAATCACCCCTAATGCCATTGTGCGCAGGATGAGGATGGGAGATAGCAGCGTCTCTGTCTGCCTTGATTTTTTTGGGGAATCAGGGCCAGAGTGCTTTTCTGAAGGGAATGTTATTTACATCAACCGAGACCATCCTCTCTTCAAGAGAGAGTCAAAGAAAGCTGCTACCTATACGATGTACTTAGCACGCCTTTTGACACAAGAGATCTCTTTGATGAAAGAGACGCGAAGCCCCCGCCTTGCTTTCAGCCGCCAGAGTAAACTTCTCAAAGACGCCTTTGCAGAAGAATAAAAAGCAAAATAAAGCTAAAGTCTAAAAATCGTTGTATTATTTTTCAGCCAATTTCTTCGATTTTGATAATCAGGCATTGCAATAGAAAGAAGCTTCCAAAAATCCGAGGAATGATTTTTGATCTTTAAATGGCACAGCTCATGTACAACTATATAATCGATTATGGAAACCGGAGCCATTGAGATCCGCCAGTTAAACCTTAATGTGCCATCTTTCGAACAACTTGCCCAACGCTTTTTCTGATCTTTTATTATTACCTTTTTAGGAAACAGATTCAGCAATTTGCTATAGCGGTTAACCCTTTGTTTGATGATCTTTGATGATTTTTCAAAATACCACTTTATCAAAGTATCTTTGATTATTTCTTTTCTGTCTTCGGGAGCCAAATTACTATGAACATATATGAATAATCTTCTTCCAGATAACTTCGGGATACTTAGATAATTTTCTTCTTTTATTTTTAAACGGTACTTTCGACCTAATAACAAAATTTGTTCTCCGCTTACAAGCTCTTTTTCTGGGAAGAGCATAGCCAATCTTTTGAAATGTTCTTGTTTTTCCAGAATCCACAGGGCTTTCTTTTTGACAATAGTCTTGATTTTTTCCCTGCTGAAATTATTTGGAGCCAATACAATAACCTGGGAAGCAAGAGTTACATTGATGGCCAGAGTTTTTTTGCGATTTCCCCTTTTAATAGTGTAGTCAATGCGCTTTGTGCCGAAATTAATATAATCCATTCTAATCCTTAAATCTAGCTCTTGCTAATTCCAAGACTTCCCTAGTAAATAATTCCAGTTTGCGATCAGGAAAGTTAATTTTTCTCAAGCGATTTTTGATATCTCTTCGCATTTCTTTCTGAATATCTTCTTTTTCTACCCAATCAATAACTCTTTTGCTCTTTATGATTTCAACAATGTCTCGGGTCAAAAGACATCTTTTCTCATCGTCCCCACTAAAAAGTTTATTACTATAGGGTTCCAATAATCCATAAAAAGCAAATTCATCCAGTGTGAATCCTTTTTCTTTAGCAATAGCTTCTTTTTTCTCTTCTTGTTTTCCGAGTTCTACTAGATCTTTAAGCAATTCCGCCTCATCTTTACGCCTTTGGCTGTCTTCTTCAATAATTGCTTCAAGTTTCTCCTCCAGGGA
>Ga0209986_10000087_pt1 | contig 78489 bp, 54 predicted proteins | sample BlataG_FD_183168 | JGI IMG/M metagenome (GOLD analysis project Ga0209986, IMG submission 183168) | Deep subsurface microbial communities from Black Sea to uncover new lineages of life (NeLLi) - Black_00105 metaG (SPAdes) (version 2) | ecosystem: Environmental > Aquatic > Marine > Oceanic >...
TGATGATGAGTTCCTCAAGCAGTGGAAGCGGCGATCGACTCAGGTGTGCAAACCATGTTGGGAACTCAAGTACTGTCCCTACGGCCCATTCGTCGAGCAGTCACCTCTGTTGCCGCCGACTCGTTCCGAGGCTATGGCCCACAACGACTACCTGAAGGAATGCCTCGCAACGGGGCAAATCGGCACAACTCGACCGTTGGACGACGAAACGAGGAAGCTGTATGCCGAGGTGATCGAAACTGCCAAGGAAGAGCCCAGTATCTTGGCCGAGTTGGTTGCCCGAAAACTGTCGGCGCGGGACCTGTTTGCCCAAGCCGAAAAGGAAGGGAAGGACCCTCTGGAGGTCCTTGCGCCCCCGATGTCTGGTTTCGAGAAGTACCAAGTACCCTTTCCTCTGGATGAGGCTGAGGAGGAAGGGAAAACGATCGAGATCACACCAGACATCCAGGCGGGTATTCAAGAGGAACTCGAGCGTATGGAAAGCGCTCTCGCTTCTGGAGTCGAGGACAACAGAATGCCCCTTGACGAGTCTCGGAGAAAGGTATTCCAAGCCGAGGTCGATGCTTTTAATCCGGAAGAGTACCCGGAGGTCATTCCTGAGCAAGTCGCGTGGATGGCATGCAACATCTTCGGTCATATCTGTCCAGTCGTGTTTGTCGGCGAATCGATAACTGAGACCACGGAAAAGCGACGAAGAGGGAGGTATATCCCCTTCCAAGTCAAGATGCGGGTAGTGAGACGAGACAACTACACTTGTCAAGAGTGTGGGAAACACCTGAGGGACGATGAGGTCGAATTCGACCACATCATACCCGTATCCAAAGGCGGCAGTTCGGAGGAGCATAACATCAGACTCACATGTTTCGACTGCAATCGAGACAAGTCAGACACGGTTGAGATATAGGATGAGTGAAGCATTCAGCATGCTCTGCTTCCCAACCAGGGCATCCAGCCGATGTCCTAAAGGCCGCGACTGATGCCAGACGTTAGGCCACTAGAGCGCCAAGGAACGTTGTTTGTCGTGATTTCTGAGGGTGAATTATGCAAATCAAGAACGTGCTTGTAGAAGAAATTTCGTTTGATGAGACCAACCGTATTGGGGTGGTGACGTCCACGCTTTACGAGTTTCAAGAACCAAGATGGGTTAGCATTCATCGAGAGCGAGAAGGGCGTAGGCTTGGTCCAATAACTCTCCTAAACGAGCCTCAAGAACGCGACGAACTTCTCAACGTAGCAATACGCCGATTCGGAGAACGCCAGCTACACACTGAAGGAACTCGTCGCCTGACTATTTCCTATCGAGATCGGTGGACAATTCCTCCCTGGACAGTTTATGCCCTTGTGTTACCTAAAGGTTTTATTGCATCGCATATCACAGTAATGCGCCAAGAACGTACTGGATGGGAACCGTCGTTACAACTTGGCGTAAGTCACGATGACCGTTTATTCTATCATATGGTATTTGAATGCGCGGAAACTTGGCACGTCTTCGATGTTGAAGCAAGGATTGAAGAGGATACCAAGAAATATCAGGAGTTATTGAAGAGCGCTGAAGCAGTGAGAGGAACAAGTAACTACGAGCACTTACGTAGAGCAATAGGGCGAGAGGTTGCCTCTTCTGATTTCTGGTTCAAGCTACTTGAGCTCGGCGGCAAACTGATAGGTATGCCTTGAATTCAAGACAAGTCGCGGCCTAACACCCGCTCCAGGTGACCCGCCTCCGCTGGCGCTTCGGCGGGCGGCTGAGCTTTGTCGTTAGGTAGACCTTGTACATTTCACAAATCTGAGAATGGTGAGTGCGTATGGCCCGAATGTCGTCTGTTTCGACTGTGTTTCATCGCGCAGTGCCCTTTTGGCGCAACGTTCGTTTTATCCGGGCGCTGAGCCAGATCGCCTTCGCCATCCTGCTCGCGGTCGTTGCGGGAGCGCTCTATTCGAATATGAAACACGGCCTTGAGAGCCGTGGGCTTTGGGGAGGGTTCAGCTTCCTCAGGCTGGAGGCCGGCTTCGACATCGGGGAGGGGATAACTTACGACCCCTCCGATTCCTACGCCCGTGCTTTCCTCGTCGGGGTGGTCAATACCCTGCGCGTTACCGCCGTGGGGATCGTTCTGGCCACCATCCTGGGGGTGGTGGCAGGCGTCGCAAGGCTGTCGAGCAACTGGCTGGTCAATAAGATGGCCAGCGTCTACATCGAAAGCATCCGCAACACGCCGCTGCTGGTGCAGCTCTTCGTGTGGTATTTCGCCATCATCCTCAAGCTGCCGCGGGTCAAAGAGAGCATCGCCCTGCCCGGCTCGGTCTTCATCAGCAACCGCGGCCTCACTCTCCCCTGGCCCGTTCCCTCCAGCTCCTTTGGTTCGTGGCTGCCCTATCTCATAGCAGCGTTCGTCGTGGCCGTGGCTCTCTTGATCGTGCGGACTCGCGGCGGGCGACGGACAGGACGGCCCCCCTTCAGCTTGCTATGGGTGGGCGTCCCCTTCGTCGCTATCGCTACGCTTGGTTGGTTCCTGGCGTTGGGGAGCCCCTATGTCTTGGACGTGCCGTCCCTGCGGGGTTTGAACTATAAGGGCGGCCTCACCCTCACGCCTGAGTTCACGACGCTGCTGGTGGGGCTGGTGCTCTACACCGGCGCCTTCATCGCCGAGGTCGTTCGAGCCGGGATCCTGGCGGTGCCCCGGGGCCAGATCGAGGCGGCCAAGGCAGTGGGGCTTAACGAGATGCAGATCCTGCGCTTGGTCACCTTCCCGCAGGCGCTGCGCATCATCATCCCCTCGCTCACCAGCCAATACCTGAACCTGGCCAAGAACTCTAACCTGGCCATAGCCATCGGTTTCCCCGACCTCTTCAACGTTGCGGGCACGATCTTCAATGTGACCGGCCGGTCGGTTCAGGTGATCGTGATGATCATGGCCAGCTATTTGAGCATGAGTTTGTTTACCTCGCTGATCATGAACCTATATAACCGGCGCGTACAGCTCGTTGAGAGGTGAGTAATGGCGGCGATCTCTGAAGCAGCACGCCCTCCCCGCACCTCGGTGGGTGTACTTGGTTGGCTCAAAGAGAATCTGTTCAGCACCTGGTACAACACCCTGCTCACCTTCGGCTCCCTGTGGCTCATCTACGTGATCCTGCGTGGGATCGGCACCTGGGCCTTGACAACGGCGAGGTGGAGCGTGGTGATAACCAACCTGGCGCTGTTTCTGGTCGGCCCATTCCCGCGCGAAGACGTCTGGCGTGTATGGATCTGCGTAATCATGGTTGCGCTGCTTGGCCTGCTTACTTGGGTGCTCTGGGAGCCACTGGGACGCGGCCGCACGGGAGCGAGGCGCTGGGTGATAGCCGGCTGGCTGCTATCCTTCCCCCTGACGCTCCTTTTGCTTCGGGGACTCGGCGGCAATTCGATATTGCCTCCGGTGGGGACGAACCTTTGGGGCGGACTGTTGCTGACCTTCGTGCTGGCCATAGTCAGCATCGTGGCTTCCTTCCCCCTGGGCGTGCTGCTTGCCCTGGGCCGCCGGAGCAGCCTACCGGTCATCCGCATGTTCAGCACTCTATACATCGAGCTAATCCGGGGCGTGCCGCTGGTCACGGTCCTGTTCATGGCCCAAATCATGTTGCCCCTCTTCTTGCCCGAGGGGATGAGGGTGGACAAGGTGATGCGAGCCATAGCGGGGTTTACCCTGTTCACGGCGGCCTACATTGCGGAGAATGTCCGCGGGGGGTTGGCGGCGGTGCCCTTAGGGCAGTACGAGGCGGCAAAGGCGGTCGGTTTATCCGGCCCACAGGTGATGGTTCTGATCGTGTTGCCGCAAGCGCTGAGGGCGGTGATCCCGCCCATCGTGGGGCAGTTCATAGCCCTGTTCAAAGACACCTCTCTGGTGGCTATCGTGGGCCTCATGGACCTGTTGAACATCGCCAAATGTGTGGTGGCCCAGCCCGAGTTCATGGGGTTGAAACGTGAGGTATATCTCTTCGTGGCGGTGATCTACTTCGTTTTCAGCTACGCGATGTCGTACGCCAGCCGCAGGCTTGAGGTGGCATTAGGCGTCGGGGGGAGATAGGGGTAAATTCGTAGATTGGTAAATCGGGAGATCGGAAAGCTGACCAATCTATCAGTCCACCAATTTACCACTGTACCAGGTTAGGTGGGGCACCATGCGGAATGGGACACTAGACACCACAGAGGACATCATCATTTATCGGGACGTCCACAAGTGGTTCGGCGACTTTCACGTGCTGCGGGGGGTGAATCTCACCGTCAAGAGGGGTGAGGTGGTCGTCATCTGTGGCCCCTCAGGCTCGGGCAAGTCCACCTTCATCCGGACGATCAATCGCCTGGAGGAGCACCAGCGAGGCACTATCATCGTGGACGGCATCGAGTTGACCGACGACGTGCGGAACATCGCCGCCGTTCGCAGCGAGATCGGAATGGTCTTCCAGTCAATTAACCTCTTCCCCCATCTGACGGCTCTACAAAACATCACCCTGGCGCCGATTTGGGTTCGGAAGTGGCCGAAAGCGAGGGCCGAAAAGATCGCCTTTGAGCTTCTGGAGCGGGTTGGCATCCCGGAACAAGCTCACAAGTACCCCGCCCAGCTATCCGGCGGGCAGCAGCAGCGGGTCGCCATTGCCAGGGCACTGGCCGTGCAACCCAAGATCACGCTCTTCGACGAGCCCACCAGTGCCCTCGATCCGGAGATGATCAAGGAGGTACTGGATGTGATGAGGGAGCTTGCCCACTCTGGCATGACCATGATCGTCATCACCCACGAGATGGGCTTCGCCAAAGAGGTTGCCCAACGCATCTTTTTCTTCGACGAGGGTGTGATCGTGGAGGGCCATGCGGCGGAGGAGTTTTTCAGGAATCCTGGAGAGGAACGCACCAAGCTCTTCCTGAGTCAGATTCTAACCCACTAATGGCAGATAGCAGACGGCAAATAGCGTATGGCACTATCGGCTGTCTCCCATGCCAAATATGAAGCCCCTCGGCAAAGTGAGAACCGAGGGGCTTTGCTATTACCAGCTACATCTGCTGCCTCACCCCATCAATACTCGCACGCTGTTGCTCCGACACTGAGAGCACATGCGCTCCTCGTCTGCAGCAGGATCGTAGGTCACGGCCCACTCGTTCCCGCAGCGCATACAATGCATCGTTGCCGCAGTCGGTTTCTTCAGCCTGTCAAGGGCGCTGCGGGTAGGGGTTTTGGCTTCTTTCAACGCCTCGCGGGTTTGCTCCATTTCCTCAGTTGTGACGCCCGCCCACAGGTCGTCCAGCTCCCGCATCACCTTGGCCCACTTCTGCCCCTCGGCAGCGCTGATCCAGTCCAACTGCAAGCGCTCAGGGCGCACCGCCCGCTTCTCCAAGCCCTCCCACAAAGCATCAACGCGACGCACCGTCTGGCGGTTGGCATTGATGTAGTGGCAATCCGCGTAGTGACAACCCGAGACCAGCACCACGGGCGCTCCTTTCCGGAAGGCGTACCACACGAAATCGGGACTGACGCGCCCGGAGCACATGGTGCGGATGAGGCGAGCATTGGGGGGGTATTCCATGCGCCCAACGCCCGCCGTGTCCGCCCCAGCATACGAGCACCAGTTGCAGGCAAAGGCCACGATGGGAGGCTTGGCCCTTCGGCGGAGTTTATCCTGAGCGGCGGCGACGGGCTCAGGACAGGCCCCGTCCACATCGAGCATGGCATCTATCATGGCGTAGACAGCCTGATCAGAGAAGTGACGCATGGCAATGGCCTCATACTGACACTCGGCGGCGCAAGTGCCGCACCCAGCACAAGCAGCCGAGATCACCTGGGCCGGCTCTTTCTTCTCCCATGTGATAGCACCGTAAGGACAAACCTTGGCACACAGCCCGCAGGACTTGCACAGCGCCTCGTCAACCACGGCGGTGATAGCCTCCACTTTGATGGTGGGGGAACTCAACAGGATCTCGGCGCGAGAGGCGGCGGCGGAGGCCTGGGTCACTGAGTCCTTGATGTCCTTGGGCGACTCGGCACAGCCGGCCAGGAAGACGCCCTTGGTCGGCGCGTCCACCGGCTTCAGCTTGGGATGCGATTCCATGAAGAAGCCATCAGGGCTGCGCGAGAGGGTGAGGAGCTGCTTGACCACCTCGCTGTCCTGGCGAGGCACGGCGCCGATGGAGAGGACGAGCATGTCCAACTCGTGTTCCTCCAGCCGCCCAGCGGTGGTGTTCTCCACCAAGATCCGTAAGTTACGCGTTTCAGGATTCTCCGTCACCTCGCCCGGCAACCCCCTGATGTACCTGACCCCCGCAGCTTTGGAGCGCATGTAGAGGCCCTCAAAACCCTTGCCGAAGGTCCGCATGTCCATGTAGAAGACGGTGATATCGGTATCTGGGTAGTGGTCTTTGAGCAGGAGGCTATCTTTGACAGTGTTCATGCAGCAGATGTTGGAACAGTAGGGATTGCCCCGCCCATCCTGGGAGCGAGAGCCGACGCACTGCACGAAGCCAATGCGCCGGGGTGTCCGCCTATCCGTGGGACGGATCAAATGGCCCTCGGTGGGACCACCGGCGGAGATCAGCCTCTCGAACTCCATGCTGGTGATGACGTTCTCGTAGCGGGTGTAGCCGTACTCATCCATCTCCGTGGGGTCGTAGGCTTCCATCCCTGTGGCCACGATGACGGCTCCCACATCGAACTCGACCATCTCATCCTGCATGTCGAAATCAATGCACTTCTTGTCGCAAGCCTCCTGGCACTTGCCGCAGGCAATGGGGTTATCGCCCAGACATTCCTGGATGTTGATGACGTACGAGGAAGGCACAGCCTGGGCAAAGGGGATGTAGATAGCCCGGCGGGTGGAGAGGCCCATCTGGTATTCATCGGGCTTGACGACCGGGCAGACCGAGACGCAATCGCTGCAGGCAGTGCACTCCTTCTCGTCCACGTAGCGGGCCTTCTTGCGCACCCTGACCTTGAAATTGCCTACGTAGCCGGAGATGTCCTCTACCTCGCTATAAGCTAAAAGCTCAATCCTGGGATGCCGACCGACATCCATCATCTTAGGCCCCAGTATTCATATGCTGCAGTCCATCGTCGGATAGGTCTTGTCCAGTTGGGCCATGATCCCGCCGATGGAGGGCTCCTTCTCCACCAGATAGACCTGGTGGCCGGCGTCGGCCAGGTCGAGAGATGCCTGGATGCCAGCGACACCCCCGCCGATGACGAGAACCGCGTCGGTGACAGGCAACTGCTCCTCGGTCTGAGGGAGGAGCCAGTATGCCCGCGCCACCGCTACGCGCACGATGTCCCTGGCTTTGTGGGTGGCCGCCTCCCTATCGCGGAGGTGTACCCAGGAGCAGTGCTCCCGGATGTTGGCCATCTCCAAAAGATAAGGATTAAGGCCCACCTCTTGAATGCAATTGCGGAAGGTGGGCTCGTGCAGGAGGGGCGAGCAAGAGGCCACCACTACCCGGTTGAGCTTGTGCTCCACGACGTGGCGCTTGATCTCCTGCTGGCCGGGGTCGGAGCAGGTGTACTTGTTGCGGACCGCCACGACGACGTCGGGCAGCGTCTCCACGTACTCGCGGACCGCCTCGGTGTCTACACTGCCAGCAATGTTCAGCCCACAATCGCAGACGAAAACGCCGATGCGTAAGTCTTCTTTAGCCATCTGCACCTCCACTTTGGATTTCGCCTAGCTCCCCTTTCCAATCCCCCGATAAATAAACCCCGCCTCCCGGTACGCCTTGGCGCTAAAGACGTTGCGGCCGTCAACGATGACCGGCGTGCGCATCAATCCTTTCACGTGCTCCAGGTCCAGCTCAAAGTACATCTGGTGTTTGGTGACCAGGGCCAGGCAATCGGCCCCGCGCAGAGCTTCATCCAGATCACGAGTCAGCTCCTCGCCCTCATAGCCCCACACAAAGGGATCGTGAGCGATGACCGAGGCACCCCTGGCTCGCAAAGCATTGATCAGCGGCTGAGCCGGGGTGTTGCGGATGTCGTCCGAATCCTCCAGGTAGGCGATCCCCAAGACCGCCACCCGCGACCCCCTGACCTCCCTACGCGCCTCAGCCAGTGCCTCCTCCACCAGGCGCACCATGTGATCCGGCATGGCGTCGTTGATGCGGCGGGCCAAGGTGATCATCGCTGTGTCCACGTCCCGAGTACCGTATTCCTTCACCCCAAAGCGCAGCAACCAAGTGTCCTTGGGCAGGCAATGCCCACCCACACCAGCTCCAGAGAGGTGCATGTGGCGGTCCGGACGGGCGTTGATCAACTCCCGCATCTCGTAGACATCCACCCCCAAGCTCTCGCAGATCAGGGCGATCTCGTTGGCGAAAGCGATGTTGACATCTCGATAGGCGTTTTCCACCGTCTTGGCCAGCTCAGCGGTGAGGACATCCGTGGCCGTGATCTCCCGCTTGACAATAGTGTGGTACAGCTCCACCGCCAATTCAGTGCTCTGCACATCAATGCCCCCAACAACTCGGGGGAAATCCACCATGTATTCCAAAAGTTTGCCTGGCATCACCCGCTCGTAGGAAAAAGCCAGATAGAAGTCCTTGCCAGCTTTCATGCCAGAGGTCTCTTCCAGAATCGGCTGCACGATGTTCTGGGTCGTACCAGGCGCTACGGTCGATTCAATGACTACCAAAGTGCCCTTCTGCATATACTGGCCTACCCCAGCGCTGACCTCGCGCAAGGAGAGATACTGAGGAACCCTGCCGCTATCGGTCGGCGTCTGAACGTCAATCAAGATGACGTCGGCGTCCCTGCAGACCGCAACATCGTCCGTCACCCGGAACGTCCCCTTTTCCACCACCCGGGCGATCAGTTCGGCCAGCCCCGGCTCGTGTCCCTCAAAGGGACTTTTACCCTGATTCAAGGCATCAATCTTCCATCCGGAGCGCTCAGAGCGACGCTGCACTCCTATCACCTTGTGGCCGGCGACATCAGCCAAAAGCGCCGCGCAGGGAATGCCGACGTATCCCATGCCGATGACCACAATCAATTTCGAGTTTCGAAATTCGAATTTTGAATTTTGCATTTCCCCTCCAATCTAGTATTATCATCTACTATCCTCAGCTACCCGGATCTCTGTCAGAGCAATCCACCGCTCCCTCCCCTCAGCGGTCATCACCTCACCTGTATCAGCTATCGAAACAGCGACCCGAAGGTGATACCGGCCTGAGGGAAACCCGTCGGGCAGCCAAAAGCTGTATTGATCCCGGATAATCTCACCCTGGTCCCACTGGGTGGTGGGATAGTAGCCATCAACGGGACGGGTGCTTATCCGTCCCACCTCCTCTCCCTGCTCATCCAGCATCACTGCCGTGACAAGCAAATCTCCTAAGCTTGATGACTCAGCCCACCAAAAGAGGGTCAAGTGCACGAAATCAGGTGGGTTAAAGACGTCTCGATTGGTAGCGTAGCCAAGAAGGGTCACCTGACCAGCAAACACGGCCCCAATGACCTCTCCCATCTCCAGCGACTCCAAAGAGGGCTCTGTCTTCGTCTCCCTGACGTGGATGGTGGCGGGCAAGACTACACCCTCCGAGACCATCTCACCATCGGCATTCAGAACGGGCAAACGCCGTCCGCTGCCCATCTCGTAGAACCCCACCTCAATCTTGTACTCGCCTGGCGGCGTGCCGGGTAGGGCCTCGATCTTGTGCTCATCCCGCACGTACTTGTCCAGGGGCCAGCGCGAGGTGGGAAAGTCCCCAGGGTTCAGCCGGTCGTCCTGCCCCCAGGTATGGACCTCCGGCCTGACCAAGTGCACGAAGACACTGTAGTTGTGGGACACCGGTTGAAGTGCCTTCCAGAAAAGCACCAAGGGCATTTCCTCGCCTGGCCCAGCTTTGGCCTCAGGGAGGTCATATCCCAGGAGGACTATCTGGTTGTCAAAATTGGCTTTCAGGTCGTGCTGAGCACCTATCACATCCAGGCCTGTTGAAGTGACCCTGAACCAGGAATGCTGAGGGTCAATGAGCCCCACCTTTGCTCCGAAAAACAGGAGGGCCAGAGCACTCAGCACGGCAGCCCGGCGAGGCGAAAGGTGCTCCGGGCGAGCCCTCATGGTGCCTAGGCCTTTGCGCCAACTATAGACAGCGATTCCGCCAGCCGCAAATGCCCACCCAACGGAGGCCCAGTTGCCTATCGCTCGAGGCAACGTATCCTCGAAGCGCAGAAGCAGGGTGTGCTTGCCCTCTGGGATGTCCACGGTGATAAACCCCTCAGGCTCGCTGGGGACAATCCCCACGGGTTGATGGTCCAGATAAGCCCGCCAGCCGGGAAAGTAGAAGGTGAAGAAACGAGCTGTGAAGGGCTCGCTGGCTTCGAAAGAGAAAATGTCCTGGGTAGCACGGTGTTCCATTGTCCAGCCACGGCTACTGGCAGGCACTGAGCTTGGATCGAGCTTGTCTATTGGGCCCGTAGACTCGTAGGAAGCGATCAGATTGAGCGAAGGCTCAGGTTGTGCCTTTACCCAAATGGGTAGATATTCCCCGGTCGCAGTGGTACCCAGGGCAATGCCCAACTGTGCGAACCTGATTATGTCCAGGGGAGAAGTTCCGCCAAAGGAAGACTCCCAAGGGCGAGGGTACATGTTGGGCAAACTGCTGACCAAGATTAGAGCGACGCCCACAACTACAGCAGGAAAGCCCAAGCCATGCCATCTCGTACCTTCGAAAAGCAGCGCTGTAGACCCGGCCAGGAAGGATACAGCCACAGCGGAGGGGCCTAAGAGTCGCCAGGGAAACTGAATGTATGGCATGAGCGGCACGCTCTCCCACACAAACTTGGAAGCAGGCAACATCAGGAAAACGAGAAACAAAGCAGCGACCTGAAAGAAGATGAGGGATCCCGATCGTTGACTAAACTTTATGAGAACAAAGACCGAAAGGCCAGCTAGAAGCCACTGGACCAAGCCTATGTTGTACAAGAACTTAGGATTTGTAGCTCCCAAATCCAGAACAGGCGATGGAGACAGGAGCTCCTTCAATGTAAGAAAGTGCTGGTGAAAGTCGAAATGCCCTGGCCCAATCACTTTCTCGATCTGCACCCAGCCCCTCTCAGCAAAAACCGGCAACCAGAAGAAGGACGTAAGCCCCAACCCTAAAGTCAGGCAAAGGGCAACTTTGACCACCGCGTACTTTGCTCGGCTTGCCGCGAGCTGAAAAGCCAAGTAGGCCAGGAGAAAGCCAGTAAGACATAGGGCCATAACATTGTGAGTCACGATCACGCCAGCGAAAAGCAAAGCGCTGGCGACAAGACCTGTACTGAGCCCTTCGTCCCGCTCAGGGCGGGGCCCAGTCGAAGTACAAGTGTTCTTGGCTTCGCAGATGCGGTGCCCTGAGCCTTGTCCTGAGCTCTGTCGAAGGGCTGTCGAAGGGAGGCGTCGGAAGGCCCACAGGAGAGCGGGAAAGATAGCAAAACTGAAGCATTCGGCTAAATTGCCCCGCATGTAAGGGTCTATCAGCAATAGATAGGGAGAATAGACATAAGCCACCGCCGCCAAGATCCCAGGCAACGCTCCCAGCTCCTCCCTCGCGAAGACATACATTGATACGCCACCCAACAGGCTGCTGAGCACGAAAACGGCCTTCACCGCTCGAATCACATCAAAACCAGGCAGCAAGTCAAACAGTTGAGCTAGGTAGTAAGTAAGCGGAGCGCAAAAATTGAAGATAGGGTAGCCATAGCCGTAATAGAAATCCGGGGCCCAACGAGGATAGAGGTTCCCCTCCCTCAAGATATGGCCAAGCTCAGCGGCTCGATAGACATGTAATTCAGCATCGGTGCTCCGTGGCAGGCCGGGCCGCGTGAGGAAGGGCAGCACGGCAAACACGGACAGCATCAGGACGATGGCCAGACCCAAGTCTATGAGGCAGCGGCTCCTTACTCCCTTCACGCCTTTGATCCCCCCTCCTCCTGAGCCAGCGCTGCGTCCACCAAAGTGACTAGATCGCGTATCTCTATCCCAATCTCCTGATCTAGCCTTGCATCATCCAGGGCGCACTTGAAATGAATCTGGCACTTGGCGCAGGCGGTGACCAATAGCTCGGCGCCGGTCGCCCTGGCTTCACGCAGGCGGTCCACCTGGATCTGTTTGTTGATGGCCCCACAATTAGTCCAACAATTGGTGCCACAGCACAGGGCATTCTTGCCACTATGGTTCATCTCCACCAGCTCCAGCCCCAGAGCACTTATGACCTGGCGCGGTTCCTCGTACACGCCCATGAAGCGTCCCAAGCGACACGGATCTTGATAGGTGACCTTCTTGCCAGTAAGTGGCCAGCGACCAGCGGCTGGCAAACCACCTGCTCCCTGCTCCCTGCTCTCTGCTAACCTCTCCGCCAGAAGCTGTGAAATGTGCACAACCTCCATCCCTAGCGAGCCCACGTACTCAGGATAATCCACGCTGAGGGTGCGATAGCACTCAGGGCAGGCAGTGATGATGCGCTTAGCTCCCGTCGCCTGCAGCATAGCGACGTTCAGCTCGGCCAGCTTGCGGAAGTTGGCGACGTCCCCTTCCCACAGGAGGTCGTGGCCGCAACAGCGCTCGTTCTCCAAGATGATGGGCTCGATGCCCAGGCGGTTGAGCACCCTGACGGCGCTTTGGGCGATCTCCACCCCCTGCGCACCAATCTTTGTGAAGAGGACATCGTAATATGGCAGGCAGCCGACGAAATACACAATATCGGAGTTCGCAGTGTCCTGAGGCCCCTCCTGAGCTTGACGAAGAGCCTGCCGAAGGGTGGAAACCTTGAGATCTTCATCGAGCCACTTCAGGCGATTTTGCTTCAGATCAGGCGAAGCCATCATCCGCATCCAGGTTTGGATGGCTTCGCCGTGAGAGCAGAGCCCTTGCTCGCCCGCCCCCCGCGCCAAAGCCCGAAGGTCACGGATGAACTCCGCGTAATACACATCCGAGGGGCAGCGCTCCGAGCAGTGCTGGCAAGTGAGACAAGACCAGAGTAGCGCGTCGGTCAACAGCTCCTCTCCCTCACCCCACATGGCCCTCTCCACCGTCAGGCGAGGCGAGTAGGCTGGCTCCCGCCGTGAGATGGGACAGACCGAAGTGCACTTGCCACACTCCAGGCAGTAATAGGCTTTGGTGCTCTTAATTATCTGCTGAATGGCTTCCATGACCCCCATCCCCGTCCCTTCCCCCTGGGAGGGGGAAGGCAGGACATGGCTGCTGGGCGCACGCTGGGGCGGCCCGACGTTCAAAGATCTCTCCGGCAAGTAGCCTGCCGATAGAACTCCGTCACTTTCTGGACAAACGCCTCCCCTTCCCCCGCTCCCACCCAATCCAACATCAATCGTTCGTCCTCAATTCCGAGGAGATGGGCGATGGCCCTGGTCTCTTTGAAAAGCTCCTCAGCCCGTTCGTTGCCGAACTCGTAGTAACACTCTCCAGGCGGGCAGCCAAGGAGCAAGACACCAGCGGCTCCCAACTCGAACGCCTTGAGAATGAGGCCCGGCTGCAGCCGTCCCAGGCACATCACCCTGATGGGGCGCACGTTCGCCGGATAAGCCAATCGCTCGCAGCCGGCCATCTCCAGCGCGCTGTGGGCGGTCCAGTTACAAGTGAACACAACAACGCGAGGTTCCATCAATAACCTAGCAATTCGGCCAACATCGCTTCAATCTCTCTATCTGTGGAATAACCTGCCGTGATCGCTCCAGACGGACAGTGGGCGGTGCAGGTGCCGCAGCCCAGGCAGGCCGCCTCGTTCACCTGGGCGACCAAGACGCCCCGCCCGTTCTCGCGCACCCTGACAGCGTGGAACTCACAGATTTCCTGGCACGTGCCACAGGCCCGGCAGCGGGCGGAATCCACCTGGGCGACGATGGGCTCGACCACGGCCCACCCCTTACCCAGCAGAGCGGCAACCCTGGAGGCGACGGCCAAGCCCCAGACTTGTGGAGCGTGCCCATTGTCTGGATCACAGACGAAGACCCCCGGTTTTCCAACCTCCGGCTTCCAATCTCCAACCTCCAACTCCCCCTCTCCCCCAGGAGCCAGGACCATAGCCCCAACCCTCAACTCTCGCTCCCCACTCGATTCGGGCATGGCGGCGGTAAAGTAGCCCAAAGAGCCGCTCACAGCCAGAGGCGGCGCCTCACTCCGAAACACCCTGAACCCTTGGGCCTGTAATGCCCCGGCGCAGACCGTACCAGCCATCCCGTCCCCGACCACCAACACGCTTTCGTCGAGGGAAACGGTGCTCCTGGCCCTGGCCTCGTCCTGGCGCACTTTGGCGACGGCGGAGGCGATGAGGCTCCTGGCTTTAGCCGTGGCCCTATCCGGCTCGTCGGCGTGGACCCAGGCGCACTGCTCGCGGATGTTGACGAACTCAAAGCCAGTTTGAAGTTTGAAATGTTCTTTGCAGCGCACCCGCTGGTAGGTACAACTGTAGCAGACCTGGTCAAGGGAGCAGCAAGAGCAGGCGGCCAACACCACCCGGTCCAGGCCTGCCTCAACGATGGCACGCTGGATGGCCGCCGCCCCCTCCTCGTGGCAGGCGAAAGGCAGATCGTGAACGAGAACCACGTCAGGCAGAGCGCTCAAGTGCCCTTTCACCCCGTCAATGTCAATCACGTCGCCAATCTCGCCACCACAGCCACAGATGAAAACGCCAATTCTAGAGGGGACTGAGGGAAATGAGGGAAAGGAGGGGACTGGGGGAAATGTGCGATATGCAGCCAGGTCGGCCATGACCTTAGCAGCGGCAGCGGAGGCTCCCAACACGTCCTCAGGCTCGATCGAATACACGCCTTCTCCGCGCTGCTGCCTGCCATCCGCTAGAATTGCCGCCGCAAAGTCCAGGCTCAGGCGCTTCCCTTGAGCGCTGTGGTCTATGGCCTGAGGCTGGCAAACCTTGACGCACTCCAAACACTCGGAGCAGACGGCGCAGGAGAGGCAGCGCTCAGCCTCGGCCATGGCCTCTCTCTCGCTGAAGCCCAGGTTGATCTCGGCGAAATCCGCTCTCCTAGCCAGCGGAAGCTTGGACATTCCCACCCTGGCTTCTGGCTCGACGACGGGTGGGGTGTAGTACTCAATGCCGGAGGTGTCGGGCCGCCCCAGCGTGCGTCCGGCAGCCAGGTTCTCGCCCCTGAGGTATCGGCCGATGGACTCGGCCGCCCGCTTGCCGGCAGCGATAGCCTCGATGACGGTGGCTGGGCCCGTCACCGCGTCGCCTCCGGCGAAAATGCCAGCCCTATCGGTCGCCAGGGTGAGCGGATCAACGATGATCCAGTTTCCAACTTCCAACCCTTCGGCTACGCCCAGGACAGGCTTCCAACTTCCAACTTCCAATGCCTGGCCAATAGCCACGATGACCGTATCCGCCTCGACCGCGAACTCCGAACCGGGGACGGGTATGGGCCGTCTTCGCCCGCTCTCGTCGGGCTCCCCCAGCTCCATGCGCAAGCACTCCAAGCCTGTCACCCGACCATTCTCGCCCCACACCCTGGTCGGCGTTGCTAAGAATCGAAAGGCAATCCCCTCTTCCTCAGCCTCGTCGATCTCCCATGGATTGGCGGGCATCTCTTCGCGGGAACGGCGATAGAGGATGGTGACCTGCTGCCCCCCCAATCGCCTGGCTACGATGCCTGAATCAATGGCTACATTGCCTCCACCAACTACCAGCACCTTCTCGCCGACCGTGACCTCTCGACCCAGGTTCACCTTTCTCAGGAAATCAACCCCGTGAAGCACGCCGGCCAAATCCTCGCCCTCAATGTTCAACCTACGGCTGCCATGAGCGCCCACAGCCACGAACACGGCATCATAATCTCTTCTGAGGTCATCCAAAGATAAATCGCCGACCCCCCTCTTTTCCCCCCAATGGGCGGGATGAGGGCCGATAGCGGTGTTGGTCCGGATCTCCACACCCAATTCCTCGATGGTCTGGATCTCGCTTTGGAGGATATCTCTAGGCAAGCGATAAGCAGGGATACCGACAGCCATCATGCCGCCAGCCACAGGCAGGGCTTCGAAGACAGTGACGGGATAGCCCTCGCGAGCCAGGAAGCAGGCGGCGGTGAGGCCGGCAGGCCCGCTTCCAACGATGGCGACCTTGAAAGGCAACGGGGAACGAGACAACGAGCAATGAAGTAACTCGTTGCCTCGTTCCTCATTAACTCGTTGCCTCGTTTCCCAATCCGCCACGAAGCGCTTGAGGTACTGGATGGCAATCGGCTCGTCGTGCTCGTCCCTTCGACAACCCGTCTCGCAAGGGTGATGGCAGACCCGGCCGCAAATGCCCGGGAAGGGGATAGCTTCGCGGATGAGGGCCAAGGCTTCGGTGAATTTTCCCTGGGCAATGAGGGCCACGTAGCCCTGGACGTGGATGCCGGCCGGGCACGCTACTTTGCAGGGCGCTAGCCCACGTTTTTCGATGGCGAAAATGCTCGGCACAGCGTTGTCGGGCTTGTAGATGGCTTTCTCAGCGTCTAGTTGCACCGTCACCGGACAGACGGGGACGCACTCGCCGCAAGCTGTGCACTTGGCCATGTCCACGTAACGGGGATACTGCTGCACCTCAACCCGGAGATCACCCCGCTCTCCCTGAAGCTGCGTCACCTCAGCCTGGGTAAACACCTGGATGTTCGGGTGTTTAACTGCTTCCAGGAGCTTGGACGTCAGGAGATGCTGGGGTATTCCAACACCGCTTCCGAGCCCTTCGACTGCTCCACTGAGCTCGCCGAAGTCAAGCTCAGGACACAGAAAGGGCGATCTCTCCACCAGGTAAACTTCTAGGCCCGAATTAGCTAAATCAAGGGCAGCCTGCAAGCCAGCAATGCTACTACCGACGATCAATACCGCTTTAGTCATAGCGTCTCCCCATCCGCTTATCCGCTATCAATCCGCTGCCCTCGCGTACTCGTACCCCTTCCCAAAAGCTCTCAGGTTCAACTCCTCGGTCCCCTTGGGAACTGAGGTGCGAACCGCCTCTCGCATGGCCTCCACTGAGACCACATCGGTCACCGCGGCAAGGAAGCCCAGCATGACGATGTTGGCCACGATCTTCCGCCCTAGCTCCTCGGCCAGGCGCGTAGCCGGGACCGCGAGGAGCCTCACATCGCCAGCCAGATCGCCCGTCTCCACCAAGTCCTCGTCAACGATGAGCAAGCCCCCGTCTCTCAGGGTTGGAGCATACTTATTGTAGGCCTCCTGCGACATCACGACTAGAATGGATGGGTCAATGAGATGGGGGTAGCTGACTGGCTCATCAGAGATGATCACCTGAGCGCTGCAGGCTCCGCCTCGCGACTCAGGGCCATAGCTCTGAGTGAAAGTGGCCTGTTTCTTATCGTGGATGGCCGCTGCTTTGCCTATTATGTAACCAGACAGAATGATGCCCTGACCTCCAAAGCCAGTTAAACGGATTTCTGCTCGACTCATGACACCCCCGTTCCAGTTGGCTATCCAACACTCTTAGCTAACGCATCACTGCAAAAATCCAGAAAAGTGGGCTTCTCGATGTGCACAAACACCCCTTCGATGATCTCCCCATGCAGCCCAATATCGGCTTCCTTGGGATCGAGGCCATGCCTTATGACACCCTGGTCATGGTAATACTGCATCTGGGCCAGGCCCGTGCGCTGCTTGTTCCAGCGACCATATAGAGTAGGACACGGAGAGATGATCTCCACAAAACTAAACCCCCTTTTGTGCAACGCTTCGAGGATAGACTTTTCCAGGCGCCGCACATGGAGGGTCGTCCAGCGGGCCACATACACCGCCCCACTGGCCGCAGCCAGGTAAGGAAGGTTAAAAGGGTGCTCGAAGCAGCCGTAGGGTGAAGTACTGGTTATAGCCCCTGGAGGCGTAGTTGGCCCCACCTGCCCACCGGTCATACCATAATTAAAGTTGTTGACGCAAATGACCGTCATATTGACGTTGCGGCGAGCTGCGTGGATAAGGTGATTGCCGCCGATGGCGATCAGGTCGCCGTCACCACTGAAGACCACCACTTTGAGCTCAGGATTGGCCAGCTTCAACCCCGTAGCGAAGGGGATCGCTCGCCCGTGGGTAGTGTGGAAGGAATCTAGGTTGACGTAGCCAGCAACCCGCCCCGTGCAGCCGATCCCCGAGACCACCACCACCTTGTCCAAATCCAGCCCACACTTCTGGAGCGCCTTAATAAAACAAGTCAAAGCCACCCCGATGCCACAACCTGAGCACCAGATGTGGGGCAGGCGGTCCTCCCGCAGAAGCTCGTCCATAGGGTGCCTGTCAGGTTTCGAGTTTTGGGTTTCGAGTTTCGGGTTCACTGTCTGCTTGCTGCTCATCGCACTGCCCTCCTAATCGCCTCCAGCACCCTCTCCGGCTCGTGAATGTCGCCGCCGGCATGGCCGACAAGGGTTACCTCGGCCTGGCCAGAAGCGCAACGCTCCACTTCCAGGGCGATCTGGCCATAGTTTATCTCTGGCACAACGAAAGCCCTCACCCTGCCGGCCAACTGTCTGATCCGTTCCTCGGGAAACGGCCAGACCGTAATCAACCGCAAAGTGCCCACCTTTATGCCTTCCCTCCGAGCCAACTCCACAGGCCAGAGAGCCGTGCGGGCGGAGATGCCATAGGAGCAAAGCACCACCTCAGCATCCTCTAAGCCATTCTCTTCAAGTTGGATTATGTCATCCTTGTTCTTTCTGATCTTCTCGACTAGGCGGGTGATCAATCTATCCTGGGTTTCGGCATCTATGACAGGGTAGCCCCGCTCGTCGTGGGTAAGCCCTGTTATATGGAAGCGGTAGCCGTCGCCAGCATTGGCCATAGGGGGCACGAGATCGTCGTCAGCCTTATAGGGTAGATATTCATGGGGAGGGACAGTGGGCTTGCGGCGCGGAAAGGTTTCGATCTCCTCTGGTGGGGGAATGACCACCTTCTCCGTCATGTGCCCCACTTCAGCGTCGGTCATGACCAGCACCGGGGTGCGGTACTTCTCGGAGAGGTTGAAGGCGCGGATGGTCAAGTCGAAAAGCTCCTGGGGGGAGCTGGGAGCCAGGGCGATGATCTCATAGGGGCCGTGCGAGCCCCAGCGAGCTTGCATCATATCGCCCTGCCCCACCAGAGTAGGCAACCCCGTGGAGGGGCCGCCCCGCTGAACGTTCACCAGCACGCAAGGGGTCTCGGTCATGATCCCCCAGCCCAGGTTCTCCATCATCAAACTGAAGCCGGGGCCCGAGGTGGCCGTCATGGCCTTGACCCCGCCCCATGAAGCTCCCAGCACGGTAATCATGGAGGCCAGCTCGTCCTCCATCTGAACATAGGTCCCCGCTATTTGGGGCATTCGCTCAGCCATGCGTTCGGCAATCTCTGTGGCTGGAGTTATGGGGTAGCCAGCAAAGAAACGGCAACCGGCGGAGATTGCCCCCTCGGCACAGGCAACATCGCCCATCATGAAGAACTCACCGGTCAGAACCCCCTCTCCGTTCACGGCACTGGCACCTCCTCTTCCTCATCCAAATAGATGGCAAACTCGGGACAGAGCATCTCGCAGAGACCGCAGTTAACGCAGGCCTCCTCGTCTTTGACACAAGGTGGGTGGTAGCCCTTGGCATTGAACTCCTCAGATATCTCTAGCACATCGCATGGACAGTATTCCACGCAGAAACTGCAGCCTTTGCACCGTTCTTTCAAGATGTGGATTCGACCACGGGGGATCTTCAGGTACTCGATATCCAGCGGCTTTCGCCAATACTTCACCTCATCCTCCCGTCAACACGTCTTTCCTGCCCACTCAGCGAACAAAGCGGGGGAACCCGGAGTGCATCCCCCGCTAAACTCGCCGTATGTCCCGTCAGAAGGCCGTGAATTTTTTCCCACCCTGAAGTATATCAGCCTCCTCTGATTCTGTCAAGAAGTCAGGCAGCGGGGAACTGAACACTTCAAGAGCTCTTCCTTACCAGGTCGGATATCTCGCCGGGGTAACGGGCTACCTTCACGCCGACCGCCTCCAGGGCCGCGATCTTCTCCGCCGCCGTGCCCGTGCCGCCCTCAATGATGGCGCCGGCATGGCCCATGCGTTTGCCCGGCGGAGCGGTTCTTCCAGCGACGAAGGCGACCACAGGCTTTGTCATATCACTGGCTATGAAATCAGCCGCCCGCTCCTCATCAGTGCCTCCTATCTCGCCAATGAGCACCACTTTATCGGTGGCCGCATCTTCCTCGAATAGAGCCAGTATATCCATGAAATCGGAGCCAAGAATGGGGTCGCCGCCGATGCCCACGCAGGAGGACTGGCCCAGGCCATGCGCAGTCAGGTCATAAACCACTTCATAGGTCAAAGTGCCGCTGCGGGAGACCACACCCACCGCCCCCGGCTTGTGGATGTGGCCGGGCATGATGCCCACCTTCGCCTCGCCGGGGGTAATCACCCCGGGACAGTTGGGACCGATCAATCGCACTCCTCTCTGATCCAGACATGCCTTCACCTTTATCATGTCCAGGGTCGGTATCCCCTCGGTGATGCAGACGATGAGGGGGATGCCTGCGTCGGCTGCCTCGTAGATGGCGTCCGGGGCGAAGCGGGCCGGCACGTAGACGATGGACGTGTTGGCACCCGTCGTCTTGACAGCTTCCTTGACTGTATTAAAGACAGGCACGTCGGCCACCTCCATCCCACCCTTGCCCGGCGTTACTCCAGCCACCACCTTGGTGCCGTAGTCCAGCATCTGGCGAGTGTGAAACTTCCCTTCCCGCCCAGTGATGCCTTGGACGAGAAGGCGGGTGTTCCTATCAACCAGAATGCTCATAAAGAAGCTCCTTGGAGACTTCGAAAGGCTTTGGAGACTACGGACATCGGCTCCGACTCCGCAAGCCCCTCCTTCGTTCATGCTGGCAGAATCCCCCCTTCGACCAGGATGGCTCGTAACGTGGCTTGTTGGGCCTCGTCCAGCGGGCCCAGGGGCGAGCGCACTGGCCCACCGTAGTAACCGAGCCAATCCAGTGCCAGCTTCAGGCCGGGGACGCCGAAGCGGGCCGTCACGGCGATGTTGGGGGGAATCATTCTCAACTGCAACTGCCGCGCCTCCTCGTGACGCCCCTCTTGAGTATACTGGTAGATGCGATGGCACTGCTCCGGAGCGATGTTGCCCAAAGCCATGATCCCTCCCACTGCGCCCAGAACGAGGGCCGGGTAGAGGAAGCTGGCCGAGCCAGCCAGGACATTGAAGGTGGGAGGCGCAGCCCTGATGATGTCTCCTAACTTGACCACGTTCCCTGAGCTATCCTTGATGCCCACGATGTTGGGGTGCTGCGCCAACTCCACCACGGTTTCCGCAGAGAGGTCAACGCCCGTGCAAGCGGGCATGTTGTAGAGGATGATGGGTAAAGGGGAGCGCTCGGCCAGCTCAAGGAAGTGCCGCCGCATCGCCTGGGCGTCCATTTTGGATGTGTAATAGCTGGGTGTAAGGACGATGGCCGCGTCCGCCCCGATGGCCGCGGCCTGCTCCGTCAGCCCCAGGGTGGACCTGGTTGACTCGCAGCCGGTGCCGGCGATGAACAGCTTGTCTTTGGGGATGGCCTGGCGAGCAGTTTTCAGCACCTCGAGTTTCTCCTTATCGCTCAGGTAAGTGAATTCCCCGTTAGAGCCGAGGACGAGGAGGCCAGCCAGCGGCGTCTGACTCCACCTGGCGATGTTCCCGGCCAACTGGTCGTGGGCGACCGCCCCGTCGGCGTCAAAGGGGGTTGGGATGGGAGCGTATGCTCCCAATAACGATAGCTTTTTCATAATCGCTCCTCTCCTTCGGGTTTTTACTTCACGGGGTGCAGGCTTGCGCCTGCACCCCAACTCTAGGGGAACGGAGTGCGGACGCGAGTCTGCAAAAGTTACACAGGGATTTCCGTCCCCTTAATGCTTACGTTGGTCGCCCTGGCTTCCTCGATGAGGGCCACCAGGTTCTCAACCACCGCCCGATGATACCTTTCGCCCTTCTCCCTGGTGGCGAGGGTGGGGTCGCCGGAGACGCCGGTGGGGGCTGTCTTTCTCTTAAACTCCTCGGCCGTACTGGACAAGAACACGCTGTCGGCCTCGATCAGGGGGTCGTGGAGATGGAAGTAGCAGAACCTGCCCACCGCGCCGATGCGCTTCCGGGTCTTGCTCATATCGGCCAGGTCGCCCGTGAAGTACAGAAGATGGGATGTCTCCAACTCATCGGCGTGGCCCAGCCCGCCTGGCTCCGATTCCCTCACCTCGCGGCCGATCCTGTCTCCGATGAAGAAGGGATCCGCCACCGCCACGTAAGCGCCGGTCTGCTCCCTCAGCCTGGTGGCGGCGATAGTCAAGGGGGCCATGTTGGCGACGCGGTGGCCGTTAAGAATGATCAGGCGGTGAAAACCGTGGTAGATCAGACTGCGGCAAACGTCCATAATCAGCTCGATAAGCGTCTCCGGACGGATGGTGATCGTGCCCGGATAAGCCATGTGATGGGGACTCCAGCCAAACCAGATGGGCGGAGCGACGAGGGCGCCGGCCTCCTTGGCCGCATCCTCGGCCAAGGCGATGGCGACCATGTTGTCCGTGCCGAGGGGGAGGTGGGTGCCGTGCTGTTCGGTGCTCCCGACGGGGATGATGACCACCTCATCTCCTGTAGCCATACCTTCATCGCAATGCCTCCTTGATAAACTCTCCCTCCCGCAAGATAGTTACGCCGTCCACGGTCACTGTGGGCTTCAGTATGACGGCGTCGAGGTGCATCGGCGCCTTCGTGACACCTCCCAGCGAACGATTGTCACCGAAGCCGAAGTGGACCGAACCGTATACCCCTTCGTCCTCCAGCATCCTCCCGCAGAGCCTCGCCTGAGGGTTCAGGCCGATGCCCAGCTCGGCCACCACGTAGACGCTGTCCTCACCTGCTCCATCCAGGAGCTTCCGGAGGGCTTGGGCCTGCTTGCCCCCCTTTATCTCCACGATGCGGCCCTTGCTCACGCTGAGGTCGATGGGCTCCTCGATCACACCGATGTCAGGCTGTGGGATGCTGCCGTCAACGATGATGATGCCCTCGGCTGTGCCCTCCAAAGGCCCCACCGCCGTCTCGATGTCTGGCGGGGAGGAGGTTGTGCCCGGCTCGCGGCTCATCCCCAGTTGGGGGAAGCCGGAGCGCCCGGTTATGTCCATGACGACCCTCGTCCCCAGAGGCGACGTCACCTCAGCGCGCCGACCCTGGGTGAAGATCTCGCCGATCCTCTCGGCCACGGGCCTCATGGCGAAGAAGTCGGCCATCAACCCGCCAGCGACCAGCACTTGCTCATCGTAATCTACCATTTTCAGGTGCAGAAGGTATACTTGCTATTAGATGCTGCAGCCACTATCACTTTTTGCCACAACATATATCAGTATAAGCTGCTGCGATGGTTCCAACCTTTGCCACCTCGCGGCGGATCCTGGCCGCCGCCTCCTTGATGGGCATGGTTCTTCTCACCTCCGGTGGCCGGGCCAGGCGGAGCCCGTCGCCATACCACCGAGGGATGATGTGCATGTGGAAGTGGAAGACATCCTGGCCCCCTGCACGCTCGTTGCTCTGGACCAAGTTCAGCCCCTCGGGCTGCAGTGCCCTCTTGATCGCCCCTGCCACCCGTACGACCGTCCCCATAACCGCTGCCGCTGTGTCCTCATCCATCCCATAGATGTCCTGGATGTGTCTCTTGGGGATCACCAAGGTATGGCCGGGATTGGCCGGATTGATGTCCATGAAGGCCAGCGTGTCCCCATCCTCGAAGACCACCTCGGCGGGAGCGTGGCCCTCAATGATAGCGCAGAAGATGCACTTCCTATCGCTCATCCTGCCCTCGTCCGTATGTCCGCTCTCCATACGTGGACGCAGCAGCTACCGCTTTTTGGGCTGCCTCCTCCAAAGTAACAGCGGTGATCATCCTGGCTTCAGCTAAGATTTCCCGGCCCTCCTGCTCGTTTGTGCCAACCAGGCGGACAACCATGGGCACATCGGTCTCGACCTCTTGCAGAGCGGTCAGAATGCCCCTGGCTACCTCATCGCAACGGGTAATGCCCCCGAAGATGTTGAAGAGCACGGCTTTGACGTTTTCGTCCGAAAGGATGAGGCGCAAGGCGGCAGCCACTCTATCAGCTTTGGCTCCGCCTCCAATGTCCAGGAAGTTAGCCGGCACGCCGCCGTAGAGCTTAGTGAGGTCCATAGTTGCCATAGCCAGCCCAGCTCCGTTAACCATGCAGCCGGTTGTCCCGTCGAGCTGGACATAGCTGATACCGTAGCCACGCGCCTCGCGCTCCGCCGGCGTCTCCTGTTCCAGCTCGCGCATCTCGGCGAGCTCTGGGTGACGAAAGAGGGCATTATCGTCCAAAAGCATCTTGGCATCTACTGCCAGCAACGTCCCGTCACCAGTGACGACCAGAGGATTGATCTCAGCCAGAGAGGCATCACATTTCGTAAAAGCAGTATATAGCCCTCTAGCCACCGCCAGAAAGCCTCGTATCAGGTCGCTGCCCAGATCGATTCCGTAGGCCATTTCCCGGACCTGGTAATCCTGCAAGCCCAAGAAGGGATCAGTGGTGAGCTTGATGATCTTCTCTGGAGTCCTGCGGGCCACCTCCTCGATCTCCACACCCCCCTCGGATGAAGCCATCATCACCGGCGTCTTCGCAGCGCGGTCAATGACCATCCCCAGGTAGATCTCGCTGGCAATGTCGGCGGCCTCCTCGACGAGGACACTTCTAACGGGCAACCCCCTTATGTCCATGTCAAGGATTTGAGCAGCGATGGCCTCCGCTGCCTCAGGCGTCTCAGCTAACTTGATGCCACCCGCCTTTCCCCGGCCACCTACCAGGACCTGGGCCTTCACGGCCACCGGCTTGCCCAGTCGCTCAGCGATCTCTCGTGCCTCTTGGCGAGTGGTAGCTACTCCACCCTCAGGGACAGGCACACCGTACTGGGCGAAGATGCGCTTAGACTGATGCTCCTGAAGCTTCAATTGTCCTCCTCAAACTAAAGCCCCGCCACCGGCAGGACCTAAGATCAATGTAATTATACCACACTCGCCAGATTCTTCAAACCGAGCGCCCTTCGTCGCTTCCACCCTGACAAAGGGCAGATGGCCGGCGCGCCAGCCCACTCAGCGAGCTATCGGCTCCAATACCTGCACCCGATTATTGCCGCTATCGAGCACGTAGATCTGACCAGCCTCACTCACAGCCAATCAGCAGGGACAGAGAAAACCAGCCTCAGGGCCACCAAACTCTCCCAGGAAACGCCCATCATCCGTGAAGCGGCGGATCCACCCTGTGCCAGAATCCAACACCAGGACATATCCCTTCTCGTCCCAAGCCACGGCTGAAGGCCTCACGAACCTCTCATCTCCGCCCTGCCAGGAGGCAACGAAGCGGCCAGCAGCGTCGAAGACTTGCACTCGGCGGTTGCCGCCATCGGCCACATACACGTTGCCCTAGGCATCAACGGCCATGTCTTGAGGATTATTGCACTGCCTAGGAGCGAACCCGTGGCTTCCCCAGGCAAAGCCTTTAGCCGCTGGAACTTGCGTCTCCGTACCGGGAGCCAGAACGGTTTCCTTCCTGGGGAGGAAAACCTCGGCTGGAACCAACTCCCTCCGGCCATCCGGCCTAATCCAATAGAGTTCCAACAGCCGCCAACCGGAGAGGTAGCGATAGCGAAGCTCCAGCTTATGCAAGCCAGCGACCAGGTCTGCTTCTGCCCTATGCCATCTCTCCACCACCGGTTGATCGTCATGGAGGACCAATTGGCCACCGATGGAGAGCCAAACCTTGCCATTGGAGAAGGTCTCGAAGGTATAGCGGCCGCACTCAGGCACGCGAATCCAGCCTTCCCAGTGAACGGAAAAGGGGGATGCCGCTGGCTGATGAAACCATCGGAAGGAAATAAGAGGATCAATGCGCCGCAACACCGCCTCGCCTGACCAATCGGCATTCGAGTAATAACTCCCCAGCAAGCCGTTGGCCTCCGAGTTTGGCGTCAGCACATGGCGAGGAACCTCCCTCTCGCCCTGGCCTGGGGGTCGCCAATAGAGCGCAATCTCATCTTCGCTGCTTGCAGCTATGCCCATCACCGTGATGGCATGAGGCCCAGCGGCTAAAGTCACCTCCGACGCCTGTCGTCCACCGGGATTATCAATCAGCAGCGAGCCGTCAATGAAAAGGCGAGAGGATTGGGTCGAATCCAATCCCATCGGGTATTTACCGTAGGCGGGAAGATATATTGTCCCCTCCCATTGAACACTGTAAGGTGGGGGCTTTGTTTCCTCGCTTTGGTCAAAGGAGATCGCTACTCCTTCCCTGGTTACTTCTGGTTCCCCCTCCCAGCCCGCACCTCGGTAGTAGCGGGCCACCAAACCCTGCTTGCTGGCTACTTCCTGCTGCGTAACCAGATAGGCAGCGAACAACGACCTACCTTTCGGATCCTTAAACTCGCGCAAGACACTGCCGGGATAGTAACCCTCGATGATGGGGAATGTCTGGAGATGGCTACCCATTAGTACAAAGGCCACATCCCGGTCAACCTCCTGCCGGACAGGCACAACATCGGCTACATTCGCTACGTCCACACCTTCTACACCGTGAGCGATGAAGCGTATGGTGCCATGCTTGATATAGGTGTGAGGCGTCCCAAAGAAATAGATCCTGTAATCTTGGCCTAGCTCACGGATATACTTGGCCATGGTCGTAATGTCCAACCAGGGCCACCTCTCGGCATAGCGGACGAAGTAGGCATCTATATTCACGTAGGCTACGATGCCCAAGAACAAGGCCAGGAGCAAAGCCGGGTAAAGGCCCTTTCGCCAGCCTGCCACCTTGACCAGCTCCCCCCGGAACTGCTCAACAGCGATCCCTGAAAAGACAAAGGGTACTGGGATCATCGCCACTATGCGATGGACTTGGGGAGGATCAATGGACAACAAGCTTCCCTGCAGGGTCAAGATATACCAGCAGAGGAGGAGGGCGTATCTCGTGTCCTTCCAGTGATATGCGCTGTATGCGAACCCCAGCACATAGAGCGCTGCGGTGAAGAAATCCAACACTGGCTCCTGGGTGAAGCCGTAGAAGGTGCCGGCATCTTTATAGTAGTTAAACACCAACGCAGTTCGCTCCGTCTGTATCCGCAGCACTTCCCACACTTTCGTGGTGCCGTACGCTCTATAGAGGCGGTCCCAGTTTTTGAAGATAGATCTCTCTTGCGCCCGAGCCAACAGATACTTCTCCCAGCCATTGCGGGCATAGAACAGCCCCAAGGGGGCGAAGACAAAAAGCACAGCAAGGACCAAAACGAAGATGTTGCGCCACTGACGCCGGAGAAAGCCCCGTTTGACGATGACCAGGTATAAGAGCGCGGAGGCAATGAACGGCGGAAGTAAACGTGACTTGTAGCCGAAATAGCAACTTAGACCTATACTCATCCCCGCCAGACAATAGTCGAGGGGGCGCCGCGACCTCACACCTCGATACAGAAAATAGATAGCAAGAATGGTAAACAGAACAACCTCAATGTTGTTCGAGACCAGGCGGCTGTGATGGATGTGCCAGTGGGAGACCGCCAACAGGAAAGCAGCCACCAGGGCCGTCCAACTACCGAACATCCGCCTGACCAGCAGATACGAGCCGAGCAAGGTCAGTGTGCCCACTATGGCCGAGAGCATGCGCACGCCTGTGACGTTCATGCCAAAAGCCATCATTGACAGAGCCTGGAGGTAGAAGAACAAATTAGGGTGCCTATCCCAACCGGTGCCAAAGGGTGGAACTGGGCTGCCCTCCAAAATGGCGACGGCCTCCATCGCGAATTCACCTTCGTCGCCGTGAAAACCGCCGGGGATGGAATCCAGGTTATAGGCTCGCAGGGCAAAGCCAAACGCAAGGACCAGCATCACCAGGCATACTTCGACCCAATGGGACTTCAGCCTGCGCCAGAAGGCAGTCCCTCCTCGCGTACCGTAGGGCCAGCAAGCAGCTACCAGGAGGACCAGGCTCCCGAGCCAGCCGATGATCTGCCCTAGATAAGTGATATCCCTTCGCTGGAGCATCAAGGACAAGGCCAAGGCCGCTAGGGAGGCGAGAAACAAGACGACCCTACGCTGTGTGAAATTGGGGCGCTCATTGTCGGGCGCCGCTGGAGCGAGCTCGCCTTCCTCCGATTGAGGCGAACCCGACCAGCGCCCCTCCAACAAAGCGTAGACCCAGACCACTACGATGCCCACGCCGTAGAGGATCAGCGCCTGTCGGTAATGGCTTCTATCCTCGGCGAAGAAATACTGAGCGGCAAAGGCCAGCGCCAGAGCAAGTGTAAAAAGAATAAAAGTTGCTCGCTCCCTCACTGAAGTCTCCTGCTCTCGAACTTCTGCACCCGATGGTTTAAAGTATCGGTCACGTAGAGGTTGCCAGCCTCATCCAATGTGAGGCCCACGGGGATGCGCAACTGCTCCGGGCCACCCCACTGGCCCAAAAGCTCGCCCCCACGGGAATAGCGCCGCACCCCGTGCTGCTCAGGAGTGGTGACAAAGAAACTGCCATCGGCAGCCAGGGCCAGGTGAGGACCGTTGTAGGCGTTGGCCAGAGGAATAGCCCACTCAGCCTGATAGCGGCCAAAGAGGTCCCAACGCTGCACCCGTAGGTTGGCCGTGTCAGCCACGTAGAGGTCGCCCCCTGGGCCGATGGCCACGTCAGAGGGCTCCAGGAGCTGGCCGGGACCGTTCCCTCTCTCCCCGAACTGGGTCAACAGGTTGCCCTCGGTATCATATTTGACCAGCCGACAGCCACCCGTGTCGGCGATGTAGATGTTGTCCTGAGCGTCAATGGCCATTCCTCGGGGATGGAAGAACTGGCCCTCCGGTCCGCCGAAGCGGCCCAGGGGCTGGCCATCAGCCGTGAAGCGATAGATCCATCCCGGCTCGGAGTCGAGGACAAACACCTGGCCCTGATTGGTCACGACCACAGCCAGGGGCTCGACGAAGTTCTCCTCCCCGCCGTTCCAGGCCAGGAGGAATTCGCCTCGGCTATCGAACTTTTGGATGCGGCGGTTGCCGGTGTCGGCCACGTAGATGTTCCCCTCTTTGTCAACGGCAATGTCCCGGGGCTCGTTGAACAACCCCTCGTCCGTTCCTGGGCCACCCCAGACCTCAGGCTGGCCCAGGGCCATCTCCTGGGGCTTCGTGGGCACAGGAGGTGGCGTCGGCGCGTGTAACACCACCTCAGGGTAAGCCCCTTGAGGTGGAAGAAGCCGCTCCGGGGGCACGATCTCCTGTCCTCCACCGGGGGGCCTCCAATAGAGATTGATATGGGAATGGCTGGTCCTGTCTACGTACCGCACGCTGATATCGTGCCACCCCGCTGTCAAGCTAGTCTGCCCCTCGCGGTACTGGTTGGGCACGTGAGTTTCCACTATCAGCCGCCCGTCAATGTAGACCCAGGAGTCGTCAATGGACTCCAGCCCGAAGCCATAGCTTCCAGTTGTAGGGGCTTCCAGTTTGCCCGTCCACTCTACAGTGTAGGGCCTGGGCAGGAGAGTGATGTGAAAATAGAGGGCCAAAGAGAGGTCAATCTGTTCCAGCGCCGGCTCTCCCGCCCACTCCAGGCCCCGGTAGTAGCGGCCCAGGAGGCCGTTGTTGGTTACCGGCGGGGTGGTATAGAGAAACCGCTGGGGAACAGGATTGGGTGGCTCTCCCGGTGGCTGCCAATAGAGACCCACTCGTCCATCCCCACCTTCGGCTTCCACTCGCAGGGCGTGGTTCCCCTTGGCCAGGAGAAGCTTGGCCTCCCCAGGCTCATCCAGCAGGAGGTTCTCGTCCAGATGAACTCGGCCCTCGGCGGGGGCGATGAGGCCCAGGTTGTAGCACCCATATCGCGGGACGTAGAGTATCCCCTCCCAGCGGGCACTGAACGGCACGGGCAGTGGGGATTCGGACCCCCAATCGAAGCTGATCTGGGCCTCCTTGCGTTCCAGGACGGGCTTGCCTCCTTCGGCAGGCCCTTCGTCAAGCTCAGGAGGGGCCTCAGGACACTGTTCCCACTCGCTTCCCTTGTAATAACGGCCCACCAGCCCCTGGATGTCCGTGATCTGTCCAGGCGTCAGTTGGCAAGAGTATAGCACAGCAGGGCCATCGAAGTGGGGCTGGAACTCCTCAAAGGTGCCTCCAGGATAGTACCGCTTGGCGTCCAGGAACAGGGGACGCCTCTCAGGGTCGATGAAGAGCACTGCCTCCCGCTCCCCGCTCTCCCGCAAGGGCATGGTGTCGGTGGTCTCCAGACGCTCGTACTGGTTTATGTTCCTGGCCAGAAAGCGCAGGACGGGATGGTTATGATAGAGGGAGATGACGTGGAAATCGTAATCAGAACCCATGGCGGCCATGCGGCGGGCGGTGAGGGTCTCGGCGGTGGAGAAAGCGTTCCAGACGGCGAAGTCCTTGGCCTGCACCTGGAAGTAAGTGTGGATATTCTTCCAGCCGATATAGGCTAGCAGCAGGCAACAGGCAGCGGCCAGCAGCCAGGAGCAGCGCTTCACTGCCTTATCCCATTCCGTAGCGATGAGGTACAGAGGAACGCAGGCCAGGACGTAGGCCGCAGGTAGGGTGCCGATGGCCCGCAGGGATTGGGGGGCCTCGAACTCCAGGGAGAGGATCCCCCCGCACAGCATCACCAAAAGCCAGAGCGCCAGGAACAGGTATTTGGGCTGGCGCCAACGCCATAGGCTGTAGCCCAGGCCCAAGACAAAGAGGGCAGAGGTGGCGAAGTCTAGCATCGGCTCGCCGGGCAAGTTGTGGCGGCCATTGGGGTCACCGCGATAGTTGAACATAAGGAGATGCTGCTTGGCGCTCTGGCGCACTGCTTCGATGGCTTGGGAGCCAGTCTTATCCCTGAATATCGAGGTGGTGCGCGTGCGATCGAAGAAGGTCTTTGGGTTTCGCCAGGCGAATTGGCCCACGGGAGCGAGGACCAGCAGGGCAGCCAAAGCGAATACGAGTACACTAAGATAATGACGCCTCACGAAGCCCCTTTCGACAATTGCTTTGTGGACTAAAAACAACCCGATGACAAAGGGGAAGAGGCGGTAAGGAGCATAGAAGCAGAGTCCCAGACCTAAAGTCACGCCTCCCAGGGCAAAGTCCAGGCGTCGCTCGGTACGCAGTGCTCTGGTAAGGAAATAGGCGGCCAGGGCAGCGAAGAGGGGTGTGCTCACTCCGTGCATCCCTAACCGGCTGAAATTCACATCCCAACGGGAGACCGCCAAGAGGAAGGCAGCCACAAGGGCCAAGCGATGATCGAGAATCTCCCGGACCAGAAGATAGACAGCAAGAACTGTCAGCACCCCCAAGCTGGCGGTGACCAGGCGAATGGCCAATACATTGACCCCGAAGAGTTTGAAGGAGAGAGCAACGAGGTAAAGGAAATGAGCTGGCAGGTTAGTGGACTCTACATAGATGGGACGATAATTGCTATCCTCCACGATCCTAAGAGCCCATAGGCCGTTGTCAGCCTCGTCGTACCAGACGCCGAAGGGGAGAGAGCCCAGGTGGTAGAGGCGCACAAAAGCAGCGATGATGAGAATCGCAATCAAGACAACGATGTCTCTCTTAGGAGGCCACAGCCGAGACGGTGTCCTGAGGCCCCTCCTGAGCTTGACGAAGGGCCTGTCGAAGGACGGAAGCTGTCGGAGGTCCCAGGCCCCCGGTTCGACTTCCATCGCCCAGAAGGCGGCTACAAAGAGGACAACGCTAGCCAGGTAGAGGAGCCAGGCACTGGTGGTGGGAGCACCTCGCCCAAAGAGGCGCAGAGAGAAGAAGATGCAAACGCCAGCCAGAGCCAGCAAAACGAGTCCCCAGCTTAGCTGGCGTGTCGAAATCCCTGCTCGCATTGCGGTGTCCTGAGCGGCTCGACTGAGCCCCTCGACCTGACCTCGGGACGAAGGCTCGCCGAAGTCCTGCCGAAGGGTTGGAGAGCCCTCCGCCTCGATCCCCCCACCTCTTCGGCGGTTAGCATAGGCGAGGAGCAGAACAGCCACAACGTAGAGGATTAAGGCGTCGTTAATGGGCCCTGTTCGGAGGCGGCTCTGGGCGACGAACCCCAGGCCCACCGCCGCCAGGGTCAGTACTAGATTAGTGATCTTGCGCCGTTCTTGCATACTTAGCAGATAGCAGATGGCGAATGGCAAATCGCAGATAGCAAATGGCAGAGGCCATAAGCTATCGGCCATCAGCTATTGGCCATTAACCAATTGGCCCAAACTTAGTCACTCGATGATTGGCCGAATCGGTTACATAGATGTTTCCCTGCCTATCAACGGCGATGGCCGTCGGCAGGCTGAAGGAGCTGCTGTCGAAGCCATACTCGCCGAAGGTGGCTACGAATTCGCCGCCCTTGTCGAAGACGATCACTCGATAGCCCTCGGGATCGGTGACGTAGACGCGACCCCCAGCGGCGGCCAGGTAGGGCTTGTTAACCACCGACTGGCCATACCATCCAGAGATCGGCCACTGGGTCACCAAGTTGAAATCTTGGTCGAACTCCTGTACCCGCTGGTTCCAGGTATCGGCCACGTAGATGTAGCCCTCCTCGTCAATAGCGATGCCCACCGGCTCATCCATCTGGCCGTCCTCCACCCCGAGACCGCCCCATTGATCGAGGAACTCGCCATCGGGACTAAACACCTGTACCCTTTTATTCCCCGTGTCGCTCACATAGACCTTGCCCGCCGCGTCAATAGCTATGTCGCGCGGTCCCCAGAAGAAGCCCCCATCGCCGACCGCAGCGCCCCCGGTAGCTTTGTGGCGGCCCCACCGCAGCAGGAGATTCCCCTCGGCATCGAATTTCTGGATGCGATGGTTCCAGGTGTCGGCCACGTAGACGTGACCTTCAGCATCCACAGCAATGCCCCAAGGCTCCTGGAACTGACCCGGTCCATTCCCCTGGCTGCCCCACTGGGTAAGGAACTTGCCACCTGAGTCGAACTTCTGGATACGATGGTTGCTGCTATCAGCGACGTAGACGTTGCCCGCCTCATCCACGGCGATACCTCGCGGATCCCGAAACTGGCCCTCGCCACTACCCTGGGTGCCCCAGGTCCGCATGGCCGTCACCTCGCGCTTACCCTTTTCATAGGTATCCTCCACCAGCTCTATCGGGGCCGGGCCGACGCCGTAGTCCCAGAGCTGGTTGATCACGTCCCTGCGCACGCAGAAGTAGAACTCGTCCCTGTGATACCAGTCGTCGGTGGAGCGGGGGTACTTGCGATGGAAGACGATGTTCCACCACTGACGTCGCTTGGCCGGATCCCGCAATATGGCAAGGAGCTTGCTTGGGGTCCAGTTCTTGTACTCCTCCATAGGCCACCAAATCTGTCGTCGCTTGAACCAGTAGTAGTTCTCGCCCAGGAAGGGCTTAACCTTGGAGTCATTTGGGGGGGCGACGATGACCACTGGTGCGTCCAGAGCCTGCTTCGAAGGCTCAGCGCCATAATAGGCTCGGTTGGGATAATCCTGCAGGTACCACTCGAAGGGCCAGGTGGATTCGTTGTCGTAGGCTACTTTGATCTGCCCATCGCCCACCGTGCGCCGCGAGATGTCTTCGATCTCTTTCATGGTCAACGTTATGTCGGGAGTGCCATGAGCGTAGACAATGAGCTCCTTAGCGGTATCGTAGTTTATGTAATTGGCCATCCAACTGAAGCGAACGGTGAGAAGCGAGAGGAGAACAAAGGCCGTGGCGAAAACCACCTCCAAGCTGCGCCTTGTCCCTAAGCCTCGCCAATAGCGTACCAGGCCCACGCTAAGGATAGCGCTCACCACCAGAGCTGCTAGCCACTGCATAGTCCGGCTCAGTTCAGCAAGCGACCTCCCCTGGAAAGGAGACGCCCTTACAAGAGCCGAACCGGCGAAGAAAGTGAGGAGCAACAGAAGAGCCAGGATCGGCCCACCGCCCCGCCAGACCCTCCGCCAATCAATCCGCTCGAAGACCTCGCCGACAAAATGTCCTGCCAGGACGACCATCGGCAGGACAGGATGCAAGATCAACCAGGGCATCTTCTCGCCGGCCCAACTGTAGAGAACCACGCTCGTGATCAACCAGTAGACCACAAAGGGAACAAAGGGGGCTGATGGGATTTCCTTTCCCTCATTTCCCTTTCTTCTAACAACGTAATATCCCATACCTATTAAACTGAACAGCAGTGGCACGAACTCATAGAGGGGTGTGAGGACGAGGTAGTAATACCAAGGTTGGCCGCCGCGCTGGACACCATGTTGGGCCAGCCAATAGCCCAGAGAGCCGACCACACCCGTGGCGAAGCCTTGGCCGTTGGTGAAGAAGGTGGTGTACAGGACGATGAAGACGCCGTAGAAAAGCCCAGCAGAGATAAGCCAGCGTCTCCAATCCCACCAAAAGCCAACAGCGGCGGAGATGGCTACAAGGGCCAGAAAGACTGCGCTGGAGCGAACAATCCCTGCCTGGCTGTAGTCCAGGGGATCGAAGCCCAGCAGCCTAACAGGGAAAGGGGTGAGGAGAGGCAAGACCAGGGTGCCCATCACTAGGATCAGGTCGAAGGCAGGAAAACTCTTTATCGCCCGCTGCCTTTCACCAAGCCATTGAACCAAGAAGAGCAACACCAGGAAGGACCCGAGGACAAAGCCAGCAATAAAGGTGTTCTCCTTGGTGCAGAAAGAGAGGGACAGGATCGCAGTCATCAGATAGAGATGAAAGCTTTTGCGTTCCTCCAGGTATTTGAAGACGGCGAACACGAGGAACAAGGTCCAAACGGCGATGTAGATATCGTTGCGGATGTAGCGGGAGTAATAGAGGAAGGAGGGCGAGATGAGAAGGAGGGCCGAAGTAACCAGAGCCCCCATCCGTCCCAGCCACTTGCGGAGGAAGTAGGGCAATGCGACCAGGGCTACGCCGAAGAGGGCGGGCACGATGCGGGCCGTGTAGTCGTTCACGCCAAAGAGAAAGTAAATGAAAGCGTTGGCGTGGAAGAGAAAGGGGCCATGCATCATGGGGCTGTGTTGGTAGCCTTGGCCAGCATACAGCTTCCAGGAGTAGTGGGCATGCAAGCTCTCATCGTGGCTCATCGCCCGCGCTCCCAGGTCCCAGAAGCGGGTAGCTATAGCCACAGCCATAAGAAGTAGATAGACAGCTATTTCCCAGTTCAGGTTGAAAAGAACCTGGATAGGGACATCGAGGAAGCTAGTCTTTCCAGATGGAGATTTTTGCATTAGAGTCACCTTTCATAATTGGTCAAATAGTCCTTGGTCATTGAGTCTTGGACTTCTGCTGTTCTCCCCGTTATTCGCCGCCTTCTTGCGGCAGCTCTTGCTTCAACCACAAGATTGCATTGTCGGTTTGCACCGACGTTGGAGCCTGGCGATAGAACAGCCAGCGCATGAGGGTGGACCCAGAGAGACCTTGGGGCTTCCAAGAGGACGTCAGCGCAAAATCTTGCCCGCTGTACTGGGCACCCAAGCCCGGTTCCTGCTCCTCGGCCGGAGCGATGACTACCGGCGTATCTATGGAAGGGCTGAGCCGGGCGACGAATTTGACATTGCTGAAATCGCGTAAGTACCAGGCCAAAGCAGGCCCCGCGCCCTGGTGCACAGTCACAGCAATGGTCCTGGGATCGCCTTCCCTGCTGGATACCATTTCTATGGTCTCCAGCAGGTCGAAGAGGCCACGAGAGGTGGGTGAAGCAACAATGATCTCGCGAGGGTCACTGCCCCGCTGATAGTTCAAGTTACAACTGGTGCCGACGGTCAGGAAAGTCAGGCTGAGCAACAGGAGCAGCCCTCCCGCCCCCAGGGCTGGCCCTGGCCCGAAGGAGACCCAGTAGAGAACAAACAATCCGATCAAAATGAAACTGGCAGCCAAAGCCACCAACAGGTGGTCGCGCCTGCCGCTGGAAACATGGCCACCCAATTGCAGAGTCAAATGCACGACTATGGGGCACGCCAGGACCGCAAACAGACCCTCCCGCACCCAGGAAACTTTCGCAGCCAGCTCATTGAGCAAACGCCCAATTAGCGCGCCCGCCAGCAAAGCCAGCGGCAACACGATTAGCAGGACATCACCCGGCCCTCGACCACCGGCAACCAGATAGATCAAAAGCGCGACTGCTGACCAATAGGCCAGGAAATCGGAGAAGAGGTCGCGCCGCCTCAGCAAATAGACCACCGCCGCTAGGCCGCAGATCAGGATGAGTGGTTCGTAGAGGAGCAGCAACTGGAGATGGTAGTACCAAGGATGGCCTGTCCTGAGCATAGTCGAAGGGCCCCCAATTTGCAGTCTGAAAGCGGATAGCCAGGCAGGGAACAGGTCTATGCCATCCTGCAAGCCCGAGAGGTGAAGCAAGAAGCCTGTGCAAACCAAGACAAAGATGAGAAGCAACAAGGTTGCACAATCCCTCAGCAAGCCCTTTTGCCTGCGCGCTGCCCGCCAGGCGTCGGAAATCGCTTGCCAGTACCCGCTGGGACCTGAGAACCTGTTGACTAGAGAAAGCACAAGCGCGAAGTTGACCACGGAAAAGATGAAGGTAAAAGCCCCTGCTCCTGCGCTCAGAGCAAAGCCCAGAGCCGCTGCTACCAGGTACAGGTACCCTGGCCGCCTCTGGTCGAGATAGCCGAACAGCCCACAGGTTATTGCCAGAGCGCAGGTCGCGACGATGATGTCACCCCCCAGATAACGGGAAAAGAAGAGAACCGAGGGTGAAAGTGCTAAGAGAAACGAGGCCGCTAAGGCACCCATCCGCCCCAGACGCTGGCGCAAGAAGTAGGGCAAGATTACCAGCAACGCTCCGCTGAGAGCCGGCACAAGCCGAGCTAGAAAGTCACTGGCACCGAACAAAGCAAACAGGACCAGGTTGGTGGTGAAGAGAAGGGGGCTGGATTGTCCCAGCGTTGAACCCTGGGATAACCCTCCGGCTTGACCTTGCACGAAGCGCCAGGCAGCCAATGCTTGAGCCGCTTCGTGGGCCTGCATGGGCCGACTGCCCAGCCCGTAGAGACGCAGGCCCGCTGCAATCAGAGCGATGATCAAATAGAGAGCCCCCTCCACCGTCAGTTGCGACGGCTTGACAATCTGCCCGGCTCTCTCCCTAGTACGTTTCGCTACAGTCATCCCTTCGTTCCTTCCCCCCATCGTAATCATCCGAGCCTACTTACAATTCGTGGAGACAGGTTCGTACAGAGCAAGGTTTCCTCTTGATTTGTCACTCTGAGCGGAGCTTGCGGAAGAAGAGTCTCTGGTTCGCTCTCACCTGAGATTCTTCGCTCCCCTTCGACTTCGCTCAGGACAAGCCTTCGGTCGCTCAGAATGAAACCCTTTCACTTGTCGGTTTGAGGCAAAGCTCCGCTAGACACTTACCCCCCATCTATGGACGCCGCTCATAGATGGTCACATTACCCTGTTGGAAAACCACGTGCATGAAGCGGTCGAACTTGGTTAGCGCTGCTGGGCTATACCTGCCTCGTTCCAAGGAGCCAACGTAGACGTAGCTTATATCATACTTTTCCAAGAGCGTCAAGACCTGCTGGGTGTCCATACTGCTGTAGATCGCATTTATGTCGGGTTCCCGGCGGCCTGGCTCCTCGTAGTTGCCCCGCCACTGCAACTCGTGGCCGCCCCAACCCAACACCGTGGGCAGCCCCGTGCGGCTGGAGACGAGCCCGTACTCAGTGTAGGAGCCGCCCGTGACCTCCAGGATGACCGGCGTGCCCGACACGTGTTGGTTCAGCCATTGGATGGCGGCATACTCATCGGGGGAATGTTGACGCACCCAGGCCAGGCCATCCAGAGTCGGTTGGTGGGCAAAGCCGCCGGCCTTGTCGAAACCCGCGGCCAGGGGGTAGACTGTGCCCAGGGCGACGAGCACCGCCACGCCCGCCAGGAACAGCGAGCGTCCCCATCCTTTCGCCTTTTCGATGACGTAATACACCCCGTAGGCACCGGCCAGAGCCAGCAGCACCCAGGCCTGATAGTAGAACTTGAACACGGTGTTCATGCGAGTGCCGAAGGTGTCCCGCAGGTAGACGAACTCCACGCTGAGGGTGAGCAGCAGACCGGTGGCGATGATGAGCAACACGAAGAGGGTGCTCGGCTCGGCAATTCTCCCCTCACCTTTCCCCGCTCGCAATCTCCGCCAGAGCAGGGCGACGACCCAGGTGATCAGCAGGGCCAAGAAGAGATAGGTCCAGGGGTTGCCTAGGCGGATGGTGATGAGCCTCCTGGCCAGCGAGGGCCAATCGGCCCCGTCGATCTGCTGCCGCACCATCTCATTCGCCAGGATGCTCTGCAAGAAGGCCTGCCCCCTGGCAGTGAACATGATGAGAGCGATGGATCCCAGGGCAAGCAAAGTCGGCAGAAGTACAGCCCCCAATAAGACTTTCAGGCCGCCGCCTAAAAGATCTCCATCCTCGACCTCAGCTCTCCATCGCTTCGTCACCAGCGTTGCAAAGCCAATGATGACGAACACGAACGGCCCGAAGAAGATCAGGTACTGGTGCAGCCTGGTGGGGTTGAACAGGTTGGGCAGGATGCCCCCGGCCTGCGACTGGAAGCCAAGGTAGAAGGGCAGGTAGAGGAGGCCACCAAGGAGCCCCAACCCAAGGACCCTGTAGGCGACATCCCTCAGCAAAGCCCGGTTCACTTTGCCATGGTGTCCATAGCGGTACAGCCCATAAGCCATCGCCACCACGAACAGGTAGATGGGGAAGTCCCAGGTATTCAAAAATGCCAGGCTGCCCAGGCAGAGAGCGTAGAGAAGTGGGTGCTGGAAGTTGGATGTTGGAAGTTGGAAGATGGAGGATGGAGCATGGAAGATGGAAGTTGGAGGTTGGGAACCTGCCTCCTGCTCCCCTGCTCCCTTGCTCCCTTGCTCCTTGCCTCTTGCCCCTTGCCTGAGCACGTTGAGCGCCAGGGCTAGTGCGAGCAGGACGAAGGGCAGGGCCAAAACGTGGGGGTGCATGTCGCCTAGCGTGAAGCTGAAGAAGGGGAACTCGTCAATGACCTCCATGGTGTTACCCAGCAGGTCCTTGTCGTGGATGACGCGGGAGGCGCGCCACCACCATCCGCCGCCGAGATCGAACCACCTGCCGGTGACCCGCCCATGGCTCACCAGCTCTTTTATGTCCAGCCAATTCCAGAACCCGGCCGAGCCGAGCCCTTTGGAGTAGAGCACCTCGAAGATAGCCTCCAGGTTGCCAAGGATGGCGACAAACAGAGGGCCTAGCAGGGGAACGAAGTAACGGGGTAACGAGGTAACGAGTCTCCCTCGTTGCCCCATTGCCTCGTTGCCTCGTCCCTCAATGAGATTGTACACCAGCCCGTAGGCCCCCGTCACCGTCAGAGCGAAGAGGAGCGTGATGCCCAGGTTGAAGGCGACGGGGGAGGGCACGCCCGACAGCTTGGTGAGCATGGCCATCATCAGGTAGCCGAAGTAGTAGTAGCTGATGCCGAAGCCGGAGAGCCAGGGGTCGTGGGGAGGGAAGGTCTCGCTCCGCAGGATAGCGTTGAGGAAGGCGAACTCCATGGGCTTCTCGGTGCCCATGATCTCAGGATTGTAGGCTCGGAAGAGGGCGAAGAGGACGAAGGCCAGGGCGAAGAGGACTTCGTTGGCGATGACCATGCGCCTGTTCTGACCAAGGAAGCTGGCTATCCCCGCCTCTCGGTCTTCCCTGGAGTAGAACCACCAAGAGAAGACAGCCACCACCAGGATTGAGAAGACAATGCCTCCCCAACTGTTGCGCAGCAAACCGAAACTGGCCCCGATCCAGAGGACGTAGCTGGTCAGGAGGATCCCCAGCGGCTTGGCAAAGGCGTAGCCCCTATCGGGCAGGTTCTTGAACAGCCGATAGGTAAGGGGCAAGGCTGCCAAGCCCAGTATCTCAACTATCAACCACCAAATCAAAACAGGAACCAAAACTGCCACTGTTATCTCCTTTATGAGGGGTCACACAGGATCCCCTGCCATGCCCACTCCCGCTGGACCAAACCCTCGTTTCAAGCCCTCTCCGCCCCTCCTGACGCGCTGGTCGACAAAGCCGCCAGACGGTATCACACCCCGCACCACCATCAATTAAAAGATATATGGGGTCACATAAGCTCCACAGCCCCCCCTAGAACGGCTCTGGCAAAGCCCTGTTTTTCCCAACTGGTGTAAACACCGTGTGTACTATTCTGGACTTACACTGTGTTTAAAAGACGCTTTCACCTTCCCCGTCCTCAGCTCCTCGAGAACGTGGCTTAGGGCCCAGGCCACGAACTCGCTCACTTTGCAGCCTTCCTCCTTGGCCTTCTCCTTAACGGTTTTCCCTAACTCTCTGGTGGCAAGCGATAGGTGAAGGGCTTACCATGCTTCCTGGCCACCTCCTCCCAATCTCGCGGGCCTTGATAATCACTCCTCCGCTTCCGGGGCGGTCTCAACAGTTCGTCAACTGCTTCAGTCGGTCTCCGCTTCGTCATGGTGCGTCCACCTCCTCAGCCAAGGCTCGATAGTCCTTGGCCCCATAGCTTTCGGGAGCGAAATCGAAAATGCTCCTGCCCGCCATCGCCGCCTCTTTCAAGCGGACGTTCATCCTGATCACCGTCTCGAACACGTTCAGCTTGCCTTTGAGCACCCGTCTCGTCTCTCTGATCATATCCCTGGCGTGTCGGGTCCTTCGATCAGCCATCGTCAGGAGAATCCCCAAGATTGTCAGTCCAGGGTTGGCCCGGCGTTGCACCTTCTCGATAGTCTGCAGAAGGAGGTTGACCCCCTTCATTGCCAGGTAATCAGCCTGGAGAGGGATCAATACCTGATCGGCCGCCAAGAGCACTCCCAAGGTCAGCACGCCCAAGTTGGGCGGGCAATCCAGGATCACGTAGTCGTAGTCTCTTGGGAGTTTCGTCAAGGCATCCTTCAAGGCGAAGGCCCCGAGGGGTTCCTTGGTCAGCTCGATGGCAGCGCCGGATAGGACGAAATTTGAGGGGATCAGATCGGGCCCCGCGTCGGTAATCATGATGGCGTCGGTGATCACTCGTTCGCCTAAAAGAACGTCCGCAATTGTGAGGCTCAGATCACCAGGCTTGAACCCCAGGGCCAGGGTCAGCGAGCTTTGCGGATCAACGTCTATTAGAAGTGCTCGCCTACCCCGCTCCGCAAGTGCAGCGACCAGATTGAGGGCCGTCGTCGTCTTGCCGACCCCACCTTTTTGGTTAGCAATCGCTATCTTCCTCATCGCTATCTTCCCTACTTATGTCACAAAGAATGCGGCGCCTGCGAAACTTAGCGCGGATATGGTAAGAGCTACAGGTCACCGCCTAAGCCCTCTTACTCTGCAAATCTTCACCATCTCATTCTCGTACACCACCTCTAGCTCCCCTCGCTGCTCCATCTCATCGAACTTGGCCAGGCCGGCGGGATCGTAGACTGCCCGCTCCAACTGGCCCACGTAGATGTAGGAGATGCGCAGCTCGCGTATGAGTTGGAGGGCGCGGGCGATGTCGGGGGTGTTGAAGAAGTCGCGCGCCTGGCCATCGCGCTCTCCCACCTGCGAAGCGTAGCGCTGCTCGTTCTGGTGAGCCCCCAACAGAGTGGGTAGTCCCGTGTAGGTGGCGACCCGCAGGCCCCCCTCACGATAATAAGGCAAGGCCGCCTCAGCCACGACGGGCGTGCCCTTAATGTTGGCTAACAGCCACTGGAGGGCCTCGTAATCGTACCTCAGCTCGATGCGGTTGTTGTCAGGCCAGGTGTAGGAGCCGACGGTCATGAAGGCCATCCCATCCAGGGTGCCCACCGGCGGCCTGGCACCAGGGAAGCGGTCGTCCACCCGAGCCGGGGTGTAGAGGATGGGATAGAGCAGACTGGAGAAGAACAAGAAGGCCAGGCCAGCAATCCAGGCTCGCCGCCGGGCAGCCGATTGCCAACGCCTCAGCCTGGCCATGTCCTGAGCCCTTTGTCCCTGGGCCAAAGGACCAGGGGCTTGCCGAAGGGCCCAGAGACGAGGCAGGGCCACAGCCGCTGCGATGCCCAGCATCACCCAGACCTGGATGTAGAACTTGAAGATGGTGTTCATGCGCCACCAAACCTGGTCCCCGCCCAGGTGATCCTTCAGATAAAACACCTCGCAGCCCGCTGCCACGAGCAACCCGGTGAAGACTAGCAGAGAGACGAAAAGCTCCTCAGGCGAGGCATCGCACGTTCGTCCTGGACGAAGTACAGGGTCCCGCAAAAGGAGTAGTAGAGCTCCGACAACGAGGGGCAACATGAAGGCCAGAACCCAGAACTTGAGGACGGCCAGCGCCACCGCCAGCAGCAGCATGCCTCCAAGACTGCACAGAACCAGGAGATAGCCCGACGTCTGCCGATGCACCAAGGCCTTGTAAAGCTCAGCCAGGTGGGGCAGTACCTCCCACCGCGCTAACACCACCCGCACAAAGCGCAGCACACCCAGCCTGTCCCGCTGTCGAACCAGCTCCACCAGCAAGAAGGTGACGACGATGAAGAGGAAAAAGCCCCAGACGGTAAGGAAAGACGCCAAGTCCGTCCGCCCCCTGGTGAGGGCCAGGCCAACGCCGACATTGAGGGCTTTGTAATGGGCGAAGAAGGGCCAGTAGAGCAACAGGCTCAGGCCACCAACAGCAACGGTCGAAACCACGGGCCAGACCAACTTCCATTTACCATGTGCCAACCTCTCCCGAAGGAGGAAAGCGACAGCGATGAGGCCCAAATAAGTCGGCAGGTCCCAGGTGTTGGTCACGGCCAAGGCCCCCAGGCAGATGGGGAGAGAAAGATAGCGAACAGCAGTTGCCAGGGGTTCACAGCCCTCAGTCCTTGGGCCTGAGGACCAAGGGCCTGCCGCTTCTCGCCGCCTCCCGTCTAGGACGATACTCAGCGCCAGGGCCAACACGAGGATGGTGAAGGGTATCCCTATCATGTGGGGGTGCAAATCGGCGAAGAGGAAGCTGAAGTAGGGAAACTCGCTGATGGTGCCGGGGATAACGCGGGTGCGCCCGAAGTAGTCCAAAGGGGGCATCGGCTGGCCCTGGATGAGCTTCAGCAGGCCCGGCCAGACCCGCACCAGCCCTTCAAGTCCAGGGATGCTGCTTTTGAAGCCAGAGCCACCCAACCCACCCAGCCGTTGGACCAAGTGTACCATCCCGTCCAGGTTACCCAACACGGCCACGAAAACCGCCGCCAGCAGCCCAGCAAGGACGGAACTCCTCGCCCGCCCCAAATTATACCCCACACAGAATGCATTCCCAACCGTCAAGGCAAACAGCATCGGAATAGCCAAGTTGAACGCCACCGAGGGCATGATGCCCGTCAGCTTGATCACCAGGCCCACGATGAACTGGCCGTAATAATAGTAATTGATATAGCCACCCGCGAAGTAAGGATCGTAGGGCGGAAAGTGGGGGGTCTTGAGGATAGCGTTCAGGAAGGCGAACTCCATGGGCTTCTCGCCGCCAAGCCAGGGCTGCCACAGGTCGGGGTTGAACATCCGGATGACGACGAAAAACAGGAAGGCCCCAGCGAAGAGGGCTTCGTTGAGGAAGATCAGACGCCTCCTATCGCGCCAGAAAGCAACCATCGTCTCTTTGTGGCGCCGGAAGAGATAAAAGGAAAGGAAGGAGAGAAGGGCAAGGGCCAGTATGATGGTAAACAGACTGTTTGACAGCAAGCGCAGGCTGGCCGAGATCCACACCAGGTAAGCCACGATGATGAGGCCCAGGCTCTTGGCCAGGATGTAACCCTGGTCCGAGAGGCGGCGGAAGATCACGAAAGTCACCGGCCAGGCAGCCAGTCCCACCAGGACCACAGCCAGCCACCAGAAGATGACGGCGAACACATGATAGCGGTTGGCCAGGCCGTTCCAGCGGAAGTCATCAATGACAGGAAGTTGATCCACTGGCCGATCGAGGAGCAGCGTCTTGCCCTCTTTGGCTTTGCTGGGTGGCGAAGGTCGAGAAGTAACGCCCCAGAAGCGAGCCAGGGGTGTCGGCGCACCCACGTAGCCCGGGATGGCCTCGTCCCAGCTATCGCCCAGCAGGGCATCCCATTCCGCCCCGCTCAGCTCCCGCACCTTCCGGAAGATAATGGGCTTGGGATGATCGTAGACAGTGAAGCTCTCGTCAGCAGAATCGTCATTGAAGGTGAAGGGGCCCAGGCGAGGGTAAGTAGTGAACTCGGCCACCTCCTCGAACCCCAGTTGCCCAGCGAAAAGAAGCTGATAGTACTTGCTGCTCATGGGATAGCGCTGGGGCAAGCGCAGGATAGCCCCGTACAGGCGGTTGCTGGACAGGACAATGTAGTCCGCCTCGCTCAGCCGAGAGCGGAGCCGTTGGTACTTCTCTTCGTTATCCTCCTCATACATGGGCAACTCGACCAGCCGATACCCGTGCGTGCTTATGTTCGCCCCAGGCTCGGGCAGTCCAAGAGGCAAGTCATCGTCCCAGTGCTCTGAGGCCAGCACCGAGCCGTCGGGTACATGGTCATAGATCCAGCGGGAGGCCGTGATCCAGGTGTGCTCCGTGCCGTAGACACCAACGACGAAGGCCAGGGCCCAGAAGATGGCCCCGCCCAAGGTCACAGCTATGAGCAAACTCGGAAGCTGGAATCTTGCCACTTGCGACTTGCGACTTGCGACCTGCAACTTGCACAGCATCCCTACTCCCATCACTGTAAAGAGCGGCACCACCGGCACCATGTAGCGCATGAACTTGGCCAGAAAGAGGCCAGTAAAGCCGAAGTAGGGAACGATCCAGGAGAGCAAGATCAGCTCACCCGGCTTGGCTCGTCGCAGGAGGGTCCGCACCAGCACCCAGCCCAAGCCCAGGAAGGCAACGATCCCCAACGGCCAACCCATCCCCCAGCGAAGCTGCTCTTCGATGTGATAAGAGTAAGGGACAGTGCCCCGGTACTGGCGGGTGAAGGGAAGATCCGCTCGGCCGCTCGCCATCGCCCCTTGCTCCTTGATCACTGCCTGCACAAAGCTGCTCCAGTCGAGCAAGACGAAGGGCGAGGTGACGGCGAAAACCAGGAAGGCAACGACAAAGGCGAGCAGCAGATGCCGCAAAGCCTGGGCACTGTCGGTTGGCCCGGCTTGCCTTGACTGCCACGCGATGATCAGAACGGCCACCACCGGCGCGGCCAAGACCGGCAAAGCGCTGAACTTGGAAGCGATGGCCAAGGCAGCGCCAAGGCCGGTGAGGGCTGCCGCGCCTGCCGTGCGTCGTTCTACCATCAGTATAGCGCCATACAGCGCCAATAACGTGAAGGTAGTGGATATGGGATCAACGGCAAAGAAGTGGGCGAGCTGGATCTGGGTGACGGTGAAAGCGGAGAAAGCCGCCGCCAGCAGCCCTGCCGCCTGCCCATAGAGGCGCCGGGCGATCAGGTAGACCAGATAGACGGTAGCAGTGTCGGCCAGAGCCATGAGGAAGCGGCCCACGTAGGCGAAGCCGGGCGACCCGTTGGCTGTGGCCAGGGCCTGCACGGTCTCAGGAGAAGCACCGAGGCGCTCTGCCAAAGGTGCCAGGTTATGCGCTAGGTTAGCAGTGATGGTCAGCAAGTAGAGAGGGAAATGGCCGTAGGTGTAGCTTCGGCGGTGCTGGTTGTTGCGATCCCAGAAGGGGTTCAAGGTGGACTCTTGAGGATCGAAGGCAGTTGACCAATCGTTCGGCCAGTGCATCGTCGGTGCATAGAAGGCCACCGTCGAGCGCTCGTCCGGGTGTGTCAGCTTCCCGCCATCCCAGTTGATGTTGTAACAGCGCAGGGCAGCCGCGACCAACAGCACGGTCACCAGCGCCAACTGAATCCGGTTTCTCCTCAATCCGACCATTACTCTCTGCATAGTCCAGATCAATTGTGAAAATGGCTTGAACGTAAGCTTATTTTATCACTATCGGCTTTTGATGACAAATGGAACAACGGACTGGCAGGATTTACGGATCGGCTGCGCGTTTGTTTTGGACTTTGGATTTCCGCTGACATACCCCGTCATCCGCAAACCCTGCGCATCCGTGTTCTCAGCAAGTACAGAATGGCTTCCAACACTCCCCCACCGATGGCCCGGGCCTTATCGGAGATGGTGAAGCAATGCTCTCGCACGCCCCGTGGATCTATGTCGCCCACTTTCATACCGGCTTTCACAAACAGCCCGTCGGCCAGCAACCCCCTGACCACGCCCGATATCCTTGCTGCGATGGGCTCGCCAGAGACGAAAGCCATTACCTTGTCTGCCTCCACCAGATCGCCAATGTGCCGCTTACTCGTGAAAGTGCCCTCGCAGGGCGCACGGAGCACTCGCTCACGGGTGCTGCCCGCCGTCGGCCCGGGTACGCCGGTGTGCGGTTCGGCGCTCCCAGACAGGATAATCCGCCCCAGATTGTGCCCGCGATTGGTCTCGATCACAGCGTGGACGTCCACGCCAGCAGTAAAGCCTGGCCCCAGGCCAATGACGATAGGAGCGTCGGTGATCCTGGTCCCGGTGTTGCGCTTGGCCATGATGGCATCAACGACAACGGTGGGACGCAGTCGAGTTATCACCCCTCCACGCGGGTCTACGACCACGGGAACTCGGCCCCCAGCCAGGCCCGCGCGTATTTCTTCATCGCTTTCGGCCAGCCGGGCTACCAATCCCTCCACCTCTACCTGTCCTTCGTAGACAGCAGAGGCCACGGCTACAGCCCGGCGGATAACCGTAGGCTGGGCCAGTTCTGCAACCACGGTCCCCATTCCTGCCCGATGCAGGCGATGGACCACACCAGTAGCCAGGTCACCTCCACCTTTGATCACCACCAAAATATCCCCAAGCATCGGTTTCTCTCCTATCTTCCCCAGCATCTCGGACGCTGCCGCTCGATGTTATGTAGCGTCGCAGCTTGACTGGGGGGCTTGAACCTCGTACCTGGGCTCTTGCAGCTTCAAGGTCAAGAAAAGGGCCAACGCATAAAAGGCCAAGGCCAACGAGAAAAGCACGGTAAAGCCCACCAGATCTACGATCAGTCCTCCAACAGATGAGGCCAACAAAGCTATCCCCAAAATGGTGTTGGTGAGGCCGATGTAGAGGGGCCGATCATCGGCCGGGGCAATCTCCAGCAGAAAATTCATGTTGCCCATCATTGCACCAGCCTTGGAACCGCCAGACACGATAAAAACAAGGGCAAAAAGGCCTGAAGTGAACTCTCTCAGCCCAGGCAACAGATCGGCCAGCGGCACGATGGACATAGCAATGAGAGGTATGAACAGCCCCAGCGAGCTGGACAAGATAATGAGCAGCTTGTTGCCCCGCCGGTCGCTGATGCGGCCCCACAGCAAGGTGGAGGCGAAGCCGGCCATGGTGGCCCCGGTCAAGTACACACCCACCATGCTCACCGACACGGAGAGAGCCTGTTTGGCGTAGATGATGTAGAAAGGAGTGGCTATCTCCGCCGCCATCAGCAGAAGGCGCATCGTCAAGAAGCGACGGTAGTTTTTGTCTCGACGCGGCAAATCCAAAGCCCGCCTGAACTGCTTGCCCAGAGTTATCTTCGCCTTATTGACCGGTTCGAGGGGTTCCACCAGCAAGATGAAGCAACCCACAGCTACGCACAGGGTAAAGAAGGAGAGCAGGAAGAGGACGGCATAATTATCGGGGAAAGCGAGGCCACGCCGTTCATCGAGGGTGTACTTAACCAACAAGCTCCCACCAAGGGCCAACAGTCCCCCAAGAAAGCGACGCCAGCCGAAGAATGCTCCGCGTCGAGTGGGTGGGATGGCTTTAGCTACGATGTCTACGAAGCAGATGCCACCTAAGCCTGACCCCAGGCTATAGGCCGCAAGCAAGATGAAAAAGACAACGAGCAGCACAGCAGCGTCCTCGATGAGGAAGACGGCCAGGGTCATCAGCCCCCAGATCATCACTCTTACCCCAGCTATGTAAGTGTAGAAGGGCAGTTTTCGCTGGCGCCTTTGTAGATAGCTGGAGACCACGAGTTGGGGTAGAAACCAGCCTCCCTGCTGAATGGGCACGATTAGGCCAATGAGGAAGTTAGAGGTCGTCAGTTGACTGACGAACCAGCTCAGGACCAAAGAGGGGTCCAGCAGGGCACTGAAGAGGTTGAAGAAGGCACCGTTAAGCAGCCCCAGGCTGAAATTGCGCCTCAGGTGGCGTTGGGCGGTGGTGGTGATGGTATAGGCCAAGGGAAGCTATCTCCTCCTGGCGCTCAGCGACTGGCCATTCGACCCTTCGACAAGCTCAGGACGACGCAGGCTCAGGACGTGGCCCTTACCACCCTGGCGCACCATGATTATCTCGGCCATGATGCTGAGAGCTATCTCCTCAGGCGTCTCTGCCCCCAGGTCTAAGCCCACTGGAGCATACACCCGTGCCAGCCGCTCTTCACCCACCCCCTCCTCTCGCAGGGCCTTGAAAATGAGGCTCACCTTGCGTCGGCTGCCCATTAGCCCAATGTAGGGTGCTGGGGACTCCACAACCGCCCGTAGCGCCGCGGCGTCACTTTCGTGGCTGCGGGTGGCGATGACTACCCAAGTATTTGGGGTTATGTCGAGTGCACTCAAACCGGCCTCGATCTCTTCGACCAGCACCTCCTCAGCTTGGGGAAAGCGATCCCGGTTGGCGTATTCAGCGCGGTCGTCGAAGACCACTGTCCGGAATCCCAAAAGGTGTGCCAGCTCAGCCAGGGGGACGGCAACGTGGCCAGCCCCGAGGAGCAGCAGGGTTAGCTGCGGGGCGATTACATCAATGAAGACGTCCAAGTCTCCTCCACAGACGCCGAGGTCTTCCTCGCGCTTATTGGCGCGCAAACCGTAGTGGACGAGGCGCGACTTTCCTTCGTCCAAAGCTTCCTGGGCGGCCTTGATGATGGCCGCCTCCAGTGCCCCTCCTCCGATGGTGCCTATGCTCGTGCCATCAGGGCGAATCAGCATTCTTGTCCCAACCTGGCGGGGCGTCGAGCCACTAGTCTGGACAATGGTAGCCAGAGCCACAGCCTCCCTCTGACGAACAGCCTCGGCGATGGCCTCATAGATCGTGTTCATCCATCTACCTCCTTTTGCTGACCACGGCTCCTATTGATAACTACTCACGTCGGATGTTATGACAAGCATCCTGAGCCTGACTTCGGCGAGCCTTCGGCATGAGGGCTCAGTCGAACGCTCAGTCGAGCCGTCGAAGGATGCGTGGCTTGCAAAGCCGCACCCGTTCGGCTGAGCTCACGACGAAGCCTTCCACGAGCCCTCGGCCCGAGACTTCGGGGAGCTCAGTCGAGCCGCTCAGGGCGAGGGCTCAGCGTGCTGAGGTGATACTGCCAACAGCGGTGATCTGTCTTTTCCATCACTCAATCAAACCCCGGTTGAGCAGGCGCTCATGCTCCCAGGTCGCATAGTCCACAGGGGGGTGGACGATCTCGGAATCCGGCTTTCGCTGGAGCTTGGGCACATCATTGGGACATCCCGTGACACACAGCCCGCAGCCGATACACCGCTCCCGGTCCACAACAGCCACCCCGTCTTGTTCAAAGACCGCGTGCACCTGGCATCGCTCAATGCATGTCTCACATCCCAGACATTCACCAGGATCAATGACCGCGTAGTAGTTGGCATACGCTACCGAGTTCTCGATGCCCCACTCGTTGATTCCCCGCAGTATGCCGCAGCAGCAACCGCAACAGTTGCAGATGTAGCTGAGCCCTTCCATTATGTTGCTTACCGTATGAACCAGACCGACTTCCTCAGTCTGATCAAAGATGGCTAGTGCTTCTTCCTGGGGAATGTCATCTGGCCTGGGAGGGCGCTCAACTGAGGAGAAGGTAAGGCAAACTCTCAGCGGAAAGTCGCACCGACGACCGATGTGGTCCTGCTGCGCCCGACAGATGCAATCACGGACACGAAACGTCTTGGCGGCCAGGAGAATTGCCCGGACATCATCATAGGGGAGGATCCACTCGGACTTCACCGAGCTCTGTACAGGAACAACACGGTGTAGAGCAGGTTGTGGCTTCATGATCCCCGCTGCCCCTCCGTCCGCCAGATACTCTTCAACGAGATGCGCAAACTCGTGATCCATGAGCTCTAACTGTGCTTCGTAGATTCCCACGACGAAGGGGGCCAATCTAAACCGTGGCCCGGCCTGCCTATCGAACCACACCAGGCCACGCCTGGCCATCTTCATCAACCTTGTTCTGGCCTCCTTAGCAGACAGCCCAACCCGTTCGGCTATCACGTCAATGGGCTCCGTGTCGCCACGCAATTGACCAGCCAGCGAGGCCTCCTCTGGCGAGAAGATCTTTTTCAGAAGAGGTGTCTCGACATTCGATGGTGTTCTGGGAAAACCGTTGGGCAGCCTGTCCAAGGCGTCCGCAAGCTGCTCATAAATGTCATCGGTCATCCTGCATCACCTTTCTCTTGTTGCGATACCTCCTGGCTATTATCCGGTTGACAGCGTGTTTGTGGGGAATCCCGCTGGACATACAATCGAAGATTTCCTCCACACAGTACAGGATCTCCCAGTCCCAGTAATAGCTCATCAACTCCCCCGACCTGTACAGGTATGCAGTCGCTTCGGCGTCCGGCGCTCTCGGAATGAATGGTTTTTCCACAAATACAGAAAGCGCGTTGATACCATTGGGTGAAGTGCAATCCTTGTAGTTCTGGAAACGCTGACTTCTCACTTCAGGCGGCAGATATTGCAAAGTTCCCGTCGAGAAGATGACGTCCCAGGTATCTTCAAGCTCGCAGTTTACAATGTCAGCGTGGATCGTTTCGACGTAAACTCCGACTTCCTCAGCGTACCTCCTCGCTTTCTCCAGGCCGGGCAGAGACAAATCGAGGCCGACGACCTCAAAGCCGTGTTTGGCAAAGTAGACAGCGTTTCTTCCTTCACCACAACCCAGGTCCAGCACCTTGGGGCGAAAATCTGCGCCCGGTCTACTAATTTCTATGACCCTGTCACACATTGCCGAGGGCTTTTTCCCCCAATAGAATTCCTGACCTGCATACTTTTGGTCATAAGGGCCTTCCTTCTTCATTACCGAATCTCCCTCTAAGCACAGCCGTGTTATGTGAAGTTGCCGAGAGTTATTCCGACCCATAGACCTGCCTCGGTGCAAGGTATTGTGGGAACCTATCTATTAGAGCCAAGCGGACAAGATAGCAGAAATGACATGCATCAACGTACTTATCCTCGTGTTCAACATTGTATTCTTTAGCCAAAAGAGCGGCCCCTCCACTAACCAGCGGCCCACAGACGGGGTGTGAATCAGCATTATAGTTCCTAACTAGGATTGACAGAGGAGTCTTCCACATATTGCCTATGCTCAACCCCTGACAGAGATGGACATTACCATATGGATCGAGGTGAACTCTCCCTGGCTCCTTTAGGTCTTCGTACGGACATTCTGTGAGTTCTTCCCACCGTCTTTGTGGAAGCCGTTCTACCAACTTCTCAACTGCCCTCCCTCTAAACATAGCGCCCCCGCCAATAACTGGCGCTCCCTTCTCTTGCTCCTTATCTATTTCAACCGTAGGTTTCTCAATGCAAATCGAACCGACGGGCATGCCTAGTCTTCTTGCCGCAGTTAAAGCTCGTTTGGCAGGACGACTTTTTTCCTCTTCATGGTGAAATGAATCGTCACTTATGCTAAGATCAGATATTCCTAATTCACAAAGAGGGCTGAGCCAAAGCTCTGCGTCCTCTTCAGATGTTGCGTAGTACGCATTAGTTACCACTCCTGTTTTGAACCCCATGCTACGAGCAATTTTGATTCCCTCAAGCATTAGAGGGTAGAATAGAAACGGCTCGCCACCTTCAAAGTATATCCACTCGATTGTGCCAATCTTGGTTGCTTCATCAAGAACCTTCCGTATTTGGCTCAAAGTGAAAGTACCCTTGGCATCCGGGCCGCTGTATACAAAACAATGGTCACATTCTGAATTGCACATGTAAGCTAGAAGAAAATGAAGTCCCTTTAGCATGATACTCCTCCTCTACTAGATACAGGCAATTTCACATAACGGTCTGCGTGTTTGCGGAGTTGCGTGCCGAAAAAGTAAGGAGCGCAGCGTGAATGCAGCCGTTGGGCGACGTTGGCTGCCTTCCTGGCGACGACCATCATCTCCATCTCGTCAAGGTGGATCCTACGCCGCCCCCAGTCCCCTGCGGTCCCACCCCAGATGTGTTCCGCTTCGAACCCTGCCTGGCGAAGGAGCATGACAAGCTCTGTGGGCACATAACTGCGCCCCCTCTCACCAGCAAGCTCTTCTTGCCTTCCGGAGTATCCCACTCGACGGTGAAGGCTTCAACCATCGTGACCGGATCAAAGCGGCCGTTTTCCACATCCTCCTGGGTAGCTTGGCGAATCAGTCTACATCCGTTGGGCGCAGTCAAAATGAACCGAGCCCCTGGCTTGAGGGCAGCATATATATTGCGAAGAATGGCCAAATCGTGTTCTATGGGATCATCATAGCTACCCAATAACGAGAAAGCTCCCTCGCACAGACAGATCGTTGCATCAAACAGCCTGTCTGGTATGAACTGTGTCGCATCAGCGTGTATCCACTCGACGTCAACATCAGCTTCCCTGGCCGCCTTCTCCGCTTCAGCCAGCATCCCAGAAGAGATGTCAACACCTGTGACCTGATATCCACGCCTGGCAAGCTCAACAGCGTGGCGTCCAGTCCCACAGCCTACGTCCAGAATACGACTGCCCGGTGGAAGTCTCAGCTCCTCAAGCACAAACTCGACTTCTTCCAGGGTGTTCTTGGTGAAGGAGTTGTCCATATAAAGTGGAGCGTGACCGTCAAAGAATTCCTCCCACTCGTTTCTTCTTTTCATCCTGCACTCACAAGCGAATGAGTTCTTCCAACCATGGCACCGGTTCGTGCTCGCGCCGCCAAAACAAGTCTTCAAACAAATAGTGTGCCGCGAGCATTTTCCAGCAGCGCCAGCGCCGCTCAACCTCAGCCAAGATTTGCTCGGTCGGTACAAGCTCTTCGTCAAACAGCAACCGTGAGTAGATTCTCTGTTCCCAAGGGGAAACGTGCTCAAAGGCATCATAGCGATGGAAATCACCCATCAGGTACGATACCGTCGCCGGCCCGACGCCGTAGAGCTTGAGCAGTTCTCGCTTCAGTTCCTCGTTGGATAGGCGGCGCAAGGCGCTGGCGTCTACTTTGCCACGGGCAAACTGATTCGAAATTCTCTTGAGCGACTTAGCTCGATAGCCCACCTTGAGGGCACGCAAGTCTTCTTCCGGCGCGCCGTCCAGCACCTCAGGTGACCAGAAACCATAAAGGGCCTGACCGTCAAAATGCAATCGCGTGCCATAGGCCCGAAAGAGGTTGTCTAACATTTGCACCGAGCGACGAACAGTAGCGTTCTGCAGCACGATGTAGACGATCAGACTTTCGTAGAGGGAATCGCTCATATTGCGCATTCCGAGCCAGCGATTCAGCACCGGCCGCATCAGTTCGTCACGCTCAAGGATGGCATTGAAGGGAGCGAGGTCAACGTACAGATCAAAGTTATAGGCCACCTCGTCGCCAATGGCAGTTATTTTGTCGGTCGTCAGGGCACGGTCGGCGAAGATCGTCAAACGTACCAGCGGCGCATCAACCGTGCCAGCATTCTGGAGTTTGAGGCCGAAGAGATCATCACCCATACGTTGTGTCACCCAGAGCGTGCCGGGTTCCCAGATGCTATCCCCGCTCGGGAAGTGACTCGGCTTGTGCACCGTGCCGTCGAAATGAAAAGGCGTCGTTGGCTGCAACTCTATCTCGTGTGACGTGCTAAGGGCCATCTGAGGTATTATGTCCATTTAAGTATCATGATTTCACGGCACGCACATATAAAAACAGAACTGCGTGATCCCGCCACCTTTGGAGCCAGCGATGTTTCTCGCACATCTACTGGGACGGCCGGGGTTCTTTTATTCTTTTCAAGACGAATCCTACCTCAATCAAAACGTTTAGGTAATCGGAGAGGGTCCTGGGAAACCTGGGCACGGCAAATGGCTCAACATCCTCTGGGGTTGGAGCCTTTGAGAATCTCCAATACTCCACCCAGGGTTCGCGAGCAAAATAATCGGACACCGTAATCTTCACAGCATTGTCGTGTTCATCAGGAATCCAGCCGTATCCTTCGGTCATGAAACATGGATGAGTTATGCTGAAGATCAACTCGCCGCCTGACCGAAGCACCCTGAGAATCTCTTTGACGGCACCCTCGAAGTCAGGACCATCCATGACCGCCATAGATGACACCACGACATCGAAGGATGCATCGTTGAAGATAGAAAGGTCGGAAAAAGATGCCACCTCGTACCGAATCCCAAGGGGTTCCCTTTGCTCCTCCTGTCGAGCCAGTTCAATCATCCTCTTGGAAATGTCCACCCCAGTCATTCGCGCCCCACTTCTGGCGAGGAGCCGCGTGTTGTAACCCTCTCCGCAGCCGGCGTCCAGAACCGTCTTTCCGCCAAGGTCACCAATGAACTCAAAAAAGGCGGGATTATTGAAGTACTCGCGGTAAGCATCCCACCCTTGGCGGACGTGATCGGCCCATACGTTGGCGTCTCGTCCCAGTATCGGGCGACTTCTTGTTCGAGTATTTCTGAATGATTCATACCTCACCCAGACTATAATCCAAAGGCTGTCCGCTTCCCCCTTGAGGATTGGTATGCACAATACGAACCCCGCGCTTATAGCCTAGGAAGCACAACATCGCTCTTGGTTCTTGGCCAAGGAGACTCTCCATCGCCCGTGCATATCGCGTCATCTGAGGAATATACTTCTCCACCCCCTCCCGCAACTCGTTTTCATCCCGCAGATCGTCAGTCTTGAACTCCACTAGCCTCCAGCTCTCCTGCCCACCAAAATACAGGGCATCTATGATCCCACTCTCAATGTGCCCGTCCACTACGAGGCTGTACGGCACCTCGTGCAACCGGCGGTCAGCACCATCCATCTCCCGGTAAAGCTGATGGGCCTGGAAGCGGAGCAGGAGTCGCCGGCTCTGGCGAACCGCGTCGGCCAACTGCCCCCGGTCAGTCAAACCATAACCGCGAGCGCGGGCTTCCGCCCACCGATCAAACCCACCACCGTCGGGGAAGCACCACGCCGCCAACGCCTTGTGCACCAGCGAGCCAACTACCCAGGCCGGCGCCCGGGGCCGCTTCACCGCCGGGACCACCCGCCAGACCCGCTGCGGTGGGATGCGCTCTTGCTCCGATGTCCGCTGGTCCACCTGCTCTATCCCCGGCGACACAGGTTCCAATAGGGAAGGCAACAATGTAAACAACGGCTCGGCCTCCCCCCTCGGTACACGAGGACGATGGTCCCAGACAACCCCCGGCTCATAAACAGTGCAGGAGACCGGCGTCTCATCCACCTGCAGGTCCAGATGGATAGTGTTTGATCCTTCCTCATCATATTCGATGGCCGTATCTACAAACCCCAGCCACCCGCCGATCTTCCCCAGCCAGCCTCTCAGCTTACCTGGCGTGTCGTCCTTCTTCAGGCTGATGCAGCCGCTGAGGAGCAGCTTCTCACGCACGCGGGTGGCAGCCACGTAGAGCAGCCGGTCCAATTCGGCTTCGTCCTGGTCGTCGTCACGCTCCTTGCCCAGGCGGTAGATCGCCGCCCGCTCATCCTCTTCGTCCTTCACGGGTAGCAACACCCCCAATTCGCGGTCAATCAATGCAGAATGGCCACTGCTCCTGCTGTAGGTGATGTCGCCTATAGCGACCACCGGGAATTCCATCCCTTTGGCGGCGTGGACGGTCATCACCTGCACGGCGCCTTCGGCGGTGGCGCGCGCCTCCCCTTCCCGCGTACCGGTGCCGCGCAGGCTGTTTACATACTCCGAAAACTCTCCCACGCTCACGATAGCGCTGGCATGGGCATCGGCCAGGAGCTTGGAGACGTTGCGCGCACCCCGACGCTGCCCGGCCTGGATCAGCGCCGCCCGGTAGTCGGTGGTGTCCAGGAAGGCCTTCAACAGGTCGGCTATGGCGGTCCGCCCCACCTGATTGTGCAGCTCGGCGATGATGCGGGCAGCTCGCGCCGCCTTGTCGCCGTCCTCGCCCGTCACCACCGTATCATTCCGCAACACATCCCACAGGGAGGCGGGGGCTTCGGCCCGGTCGCGCTCGCGGCAGAGGCGGTAGATCGCCGCATCCGAAAGCGCCATCGCCGGCGAACGAAGTAAACCTACCAGAGCCAGGTCGTCGGTCGGATCGGCCAGGGCCCGGAGTGCGTTGAGCAGGTCGCGGATCTCGGGACGGCCATAGAATCCACGCCCGGCCACAGTGAGAAAGGGCACACCGGCCCGCTCCAGGGCGTCCTCGTAGGCAGCGAAGGAGGTCGAGGCGCGGCAGAGGATGGCGAAGTCGCCGTAGCCCAGCGGACGCGCTTTACCGTGCTCCACAACCTGGACGTCCTTCTCCGCTACCAGTTCCACAATGCGCCAGACGAGGGCGTCGGCAGCCCGGTCCAGTGCGCCCGCGCTCTTGCTGCCTACGGTAAGGTGGAGTTCGACGTAGGGCGGCGTGAAGCCAGGGCCGGGCGCCTCGCGATAGGGAAGCAGAGGAGCGAAAGGTTCAGCCCAGGGCCGGTGTGGGGCGATCTCCTCCCTCAGCACCGGTCGGACCAGGTCGTTCAGCCCCTGGACCAGGTCGCGATGGGCGCGGTATGAGGTCTCCAGGCGGAAAGCGGCACCACCCTCCTGCTCGATCCGCTCCCGCTCGGTGCGGAAGACGGTCACGTCGGCTCCTCGGAAGCGGTAGATCGACTGCTTGGCGTCGCCGACGACGAAGAGCTTGCCTCCCTCGCCGTTCAGGAGCGTCACCAGATCGCGCTGACGCCCGTTGGTGTCCTGGAACTCATCCACCAGGGTGGCTTGGATTTCCTCCTGCCAGCGTGCCCGCACCGCCGCGTGGTTCTCAAGCAGCGCCAGCGCGCCACCCTCCAGGTCGTCAAAGTCGAGGGCGTTCCGCTCCCGTTTGAAGACGTCATAGCGCCGTTGGGCAACATCGAAGGCCGTGCACAGGACGGGGATGGCCTCGGCCAGCGCCCCGTCCAGCGACGTCAAGGTCAGTTCCAACAGATCCGACTGCTCACGCCAGAGCGAGCGCAGCGTGCGTAAAGCATCCTTCACGGCCTTCGTCTGCGTCTTACCACCGGGCCAGGCGCTTTGACGACCACCACTCAGGTTGATCTGGTCAAGGTGCGCAAGCGAGGTCAGGCGATCGGGCAGCGGGCCCCTCGCGCCGTCAATTGCCGCCAATGCGATCCGGCGCTGGATCGCCATCCGGTCGCCGGGATCGTCGGGGACGTTCTGCCGCAGTGCGGCGACGGCATCCGCCCACCCTGGTCTCTCCAGAAGTGCGTTCAAGAGCCGCTGCTGTCGCTCCTCCAGAGCGCGCTGCCAATGGCTCAGCAGATCCGGTGGCGCCTGGTCGAAAGCCTGTCGCGCGTCCAGCCCCCGCCGCATCAGTGTGTCGAGCGTGGTGCGCAGATCGCGCTCGCCCAGCAAGGCGAACAACTTCACCGCCTGCTTGTCATCGGCGGCCCAGGCCATCGTCTCGTCCACCGCCCGGTCGCGCAGGATGTTGGTATGGCCCTCGTCCAACACGTCGAAGCGCGGATCCACGCCGGCCTCGGCCGGGTGGGCGCGCAAGACCTCGGCGCATAGGCCGTGGATAGTGCCAATACGCGCCGCGTCCAGTTGGCTGTAGAGGGCCCGCCAGCGGTCACGCTCTTTCTCAGCCAGGTCGGGACGCTCCAGGTACTTGCGCACCTCGTCCCGCACCCGGTTGCGCATCTCCCGTGCCGCCTTCTTGGTGAAGGTGATGGCTACGACAGAGCGCAGAGGCAGCCCCTGTGCCAGCAGCGACAAGTAGTGCGCTACAAGCGTGCGGGTCTTGCCCGTGCCGGCCCCGGCGGTGACCACGGCGTCGTGGTCCCGAGTTAGGATGGCCGGGCGTTGTTCATCGCTGGGTGACATCTGAGCGACGATGGGATGCACTGCCTCTCAGCCTCCGAACTGCGGTTGATGATGCCAGCAGAAGGCCGCCGCCGGGCAGTAGGGCGGGCAGCCGCCGTCGGGCGAACTGGGCACGAAGTAGCCGCTCCGCGCGCCGCGTACCGCCTCCCAGGCGTGCTCTACGGCGACCTGCATCGCTTCCTCTGGCCCAAAGTTCTCCAGCGTGAACCGGCTGGGCTCGGCGTGCCGGACGTGCCAGTAGAAGCCACCGACCACCTGGCCCAGGCCAAGAGCTTCCTGGGCAGCCAGGGCGTAGAGGGGCAACTGGAGCTTCTTGCCGTCGCGGACGGCGCGGTTGCCGAAACCGTGGGGGCTGGCGGTCTTGTAATCTATGACCCGCACCTGCCCGTGCGGCGTGCGATCCACCCGGTCGATGAGACCGCGCAGGCGGAAGCGGTCCTGTCCATCGCGCACGACGAGAGGCCGTTGGCCTCGTAGGCCGAAGGCCGCCTCCTGCCAGTGGGGGACGAAATCCCCCTGCAAATCCGCCAGAGCCTCCAGCGAGCGGCGGACGTTCTCCACGATCTCGGCGCGGGTCTGGGCCCACCAGGCAGTCTCCCGGAAGCCCTCGCGTTGCGGTGCCTCGTCCAGCACCGCCTTTGCCACCTGGGGCAAGGCAGCCAGAAGTTGCTCCAGGTCGGTGGGATCGCTCACGTCAGAGGCCTGATACAGTTCCTCGAGGATCCGGTGGTAGATGTTGCCCAGTTGCCGGGCGTCCAACCCCTCCGTCGGCTTTTCCCGCGGCTCCAGGCCCAGCACTTTTCCTACGAAGAAGAAAAACGGACAGGTGCGATAGGTCTCCAGGCGGCTGGCGCTCCAAGTGTACCAGGGCCCCAAGCGGCGAGTGAAGGCGTCATCCAAGTCACGCAGGTATCCGTCGTACACGCTGCCGGTGGCGCTGTATCGCCGCATGCGAAAGAGTTGAGCCGCCGCGTCCAGTGCCACCTGACGGGCAGGCATCCCCTGCTGCACCCAATCCAGCGTCGCCTCGTGGGTGGCATGAGCGGCCAAGCTCTCCATCAACTCGGGCCAGGAAGCGACCTGACCGGGCGTGGGAATACTCTCACTGGTCAGTGTCACCGACTGCACATCCACCAGCCGGCGCACTTCCTCCCAGAAGGGCGAGGCCTGCCAGGGCGCGCCGTTGTCGGCCAGGCGGGGGCGGGTGAGGAGCAAATGCTCTCTAGGACGGGTAACCGTTTCGTAGAAGAACTCAGCCTCGGCGCTCTCGGTGGAAGGCTCCAACGGCACACCGAACTCGTCGCGCAAGCGCGCTCGATCGGCATCGCGCAGGAAGGGATCCTCACGCAGCGTAGTGGGAAACTCCCCCTCGGCCAGGCCGAGCACGGCCACCGCCCGGAAGGGGACGCCACGGGCCTGGATCACGTCGGCGACGAGGACCTCCTCGCGCTCCGGGCGGGTCGGGAGGCGGTAGAAAGTCGCTTCTACCACGCCCAGCAACTCGTTGAAGAAGCGAGGGAAGTCGACGGGAGGCATGTCGAGAGCCTCTTCGGCCCAGACCAAACCCCGCAGGATGTCCTTGAGAGTTTGGAGTGCTGCCACGTCCCGCTCCGCCACGTCTTCGGCAGCATCGCGCGCCTGTGCCACGATCTGCAGGGCAATCGGCTCCTCGGACAGGGGAAAACGAGGGGACTGGAGCGCTGGATCGGGGCCGATGAGTGCCTCCAGCCAACCGACGAACTCGCGGAACGTGTGCTTCCCCTGGGGCGGCGTCAGCCTTCGGACGCAGCGATGGAACTTATCCCACAACACCTGAGCCTCGGAACCTACCGGGATGGTGGCAGGAAGTTCTCGCTCTTCATCAATTATGACCTCACGGGAGTGGGCAGATAGGTCGTCCAGGATCTCTTTCCACTGAGAGAACCCCCCAGTGACCCGTCCCCAACGGGCGGCGGCGTCCAGCGCGTCGGCGTCCCCCGGGGCGATGCCGATGGGCTCTGTTGCACCTTTCTCTGGCAGAGCCAACCAGTCGAAGTAGGGCGAGCGCCAGGCCTCGATCACAGGGCGGCGGGGGAGGGCCAGTTCCTCGTCGTTGTCGTGGGCAGGCAACGTCAGACGCAGGAGATCCAGCAGCGCGGCAATGGCCGGATTCTTGCGCAGCGGCAGACCGTCGATCAGGCGGATGGGCAGTCCAAACTCGGCGGAGATCTGCTGGATGAAGGGGCGGTATGGGGCGAGATCGCGGGCCAGCAGGGCGACCTCACAGGGGCGCATTCCGTCCTCCACCAGGCGTTCCTTGAGCCAGCGCAGCGCGGCGCGCACCTCCCCCGCGCGGTCGGGAGCCTCGATCAAATCAACTGTGTCGGTGCCTTCAACCTGGGCTACCTCGCTGCGGAAGAGGTTCGCTTCCAGGTAGGCCAATGCCGGCGATTGATGCGACACGCGCTCAGGTAACGGCGCCGCTTCTACGCCCAACGTCTCCTCCAGTCGCCGACGCGTGTCGTCAAACCTACGGTGGACGAGAGGCCGCCGAGACCCGTCGGCGGTGCCGGTCAGAGTGACGATCATCCTCCCTACCCGACCCGCCAGCACCCTAAGCAGCGCCAACTGCACCGGCGTGAAGTTGTCGAAGCCGTCCACCGCTAGCAGCGGCCAGTCCCGACCCACCTCGGGCGCGCGCTCCTCCAGCGCCTCGACCGCCAGCCATCCCAGTCCGGCCCTGTCGGCCCAACCCTGGTCCTGGAGGCGCTTCTGGTAAGCGGCGTAGACGTGAGCCAGTTCGCGCAGTCGAAGCTCTTCGCCCAGCGCAAACGTAGCTTGAGTGAACATCTCAGGCCAGACTCGCGCAGCTTTCAGCTCACCGATCAGCTCTTTCAAGACCTGGATGAAGCCGGGCCGGTCGGTCAGGGGTGCGTAGTGGGTCAAGGGCAGCTCGTCCACGACGGCCCGGATCAGCCGGTATTGAACGGGCTCGAGTTCGGTGTAGACCTCGCCGGCGGCGCTCAGGCACTCGGCATACAGGCCGTCAAAAGTCAGCACCCGTACGCCGATGGCGCCCCCGGCCTCTGCCAGCCGGCGGCGCCAGACGCGCACCTGCAGGTAGGACGGCACGACGACGCGGGGGGTAAATCGCAGGCCTCGGGCCGCGTCGCGGACGAGGTTCAGTACGTATGTTGTCTTTCCGGCTGCGGCCGGGGCGAGGTAGAGAAGGACAGACATCAGGGTCTCCACCTTAAGCGTGCAGCAGGTGAATCCTACACTATCGTGATCCATCCTACGTCATCACAGCAACTTGGCCGAGTTCGGCCTGGAGAGTCACCGGGGAGTCAGGTCGATCTGATATTTCAGAATATCCTCGATCTTGACATCGCCTGATAGCCTTGATTGCAGAAAGTTGAGCAAATCCTCTTGCCTTGGTTGCCCAAAGACCATCCGGTAAGTGACAAGAGCGTTCTTGAGATCCTCGAACTGTTCCAATTCGCGGCTCATAGGCAAAGCAGGAAGGCGCCGTTCGATCCTGAATGGCCCTTGCTCATAGATCCAGTACGGAATCAGGTCAGTGTCTTTGCAGCGATCTTGCTCGGCTTGGGCAAACAGATGAGCCCAGGGATCATCCAATGGTTGGACCCTCGCCGCAAGTGCCGACAGTCCATAGTGTTCAGCGAGGTTCTTACGGATCACGTGCCCCTTGTAGCGATGGATTCGCCCTTCGCGTTGCTCCAAATCGACCGGGTTTGATGGCAAGTTCCAGTGGTAAATGGCGTGGCAGTATTGATGAAAGTCCAACCCCTCCTGTCCAATTGAGGTGGTCGCCAGAATGAAGGGTCGGAAAGGCGAGTTGAAGGCTGTGCGGACCTGCTCGGCGCGCGTGACATCGTTGTCGTCGTAGTTGCGCCCCTGCCCAAAAGACAGGGCATACCGGCAGCGTATTCGATATCTTGATCTCGGGCGCACGATCTCACTGCCCTTGAGTTGTATTTCATCAAAACTCAAGCTGATAGTGCGCAGAGAGACCGCATCCTGTATTGCATCTGCCAGCGATTGTGCAGCCTCCTCGGGAGCACTATTCCGCGCTCCTAATGCCTCGTACAGTACATGTACGTACTCGTCCATCACGGCTTGAAGGTTGCCGTCAACCGCATAGTCCAGAGCCCGTTCCCAATAGGGGTTGGCACTGCCGCTACTCTCCTGTTCAACGTCGTCAGAATCATCAGGGCTGCGGATCAAGGTGATGGATTCAGGCAAGTTGAACAGCGTCCGAAAGCCCATTGCCGCCCGGGCTGCGGCACTGAGAATCGAGGTCTCCTCGATATCCTTCCACTGCCTGCAGAACGCACGTAGCGTTACCACCGCAGGCGATGCCAGGGCTATCTTGGTCAGCACATCACCCAGGTCGTCGGGACGGGGGCCGAGTTCAAGTTCCTCAGGGTTATGAAGAGCGACACGCAACTGGGCAACGTGCTCTGAGAAATGAGTGTCTTCCTCGTCAGAGCGACTACGCACCATATCTTCCCAGGCGAACGTCTCGTTTTGCTCGCCCAACCATCGAGTGACCGGTGCAAGGTTGAAGTGCCGGTCAAGAAATATCGGCGCTGCCCAGTACCAACGTCGATCTGGTATACCTGTACGGCGACTGCTCTCAACCTCGATTTGCTCAAGCAGACTCTCGATTCTTTTACGAATTACTGCATACACTGCTTCGTAACGCGGTGGCCGGCCATCTGAGGCTAGATGCACTCCGGTGACTAGCGGGTCAACCTGCTGTACCAAGGTTAGACAGGGATACAACAACGTGAAGACCGACATGCCAGTCAGGCGGTCGTCCTGGCGACGAAAGTGCAGCAAAGGCCGGCGCCTGCGAGTGAGATCGCGATAGTCAACACCTTCGCGGTGAGCATAGCCACTCACCATGCGCCGTTCTGCCTCATAGCTGCACAACATCGAGATGGCCTTGGGCACAACCTTCCAAGCCGAAAAGACCAGCCGCTTGGTCAGCTTGCCCTCGTCCACCTCGGCGTACACACCACGAGGCTGATAGTACGGCAGAGAAGGCGGAATCCAAAGGAGTTTCCATCCCCCAGGCTCCAGAGCGTGCTCGATAAGTGTCCGCAGCTTGGCGTTGGCAGGATCAATCTGTTGATAATTGCCGATTGCCTGTCTACTCAGCATGGTGTTCATCCCCTGCCGGATGCACTCTACAAGCTGGGGGTATGCCGTCCCAGATTTGACTGCGTCGAGCTTGCGCTTTACAACATAGTCGTCCATGAGGTTCAGGAGATATGGAGCGGATTTCCAGTATTCGACGGGATCGCCCGCCTCCAATGCCTGAGCCACGCCATCTACGGTCTTGAAAGCAGCCAGGTCTTGTGGACGTAGTTGACCTCGGTCATCTCTGGGTTCAACAACCATGCCATTTCGATCTACGGTCATCGCCAAGCGCTCAGTGCGGATCATTACGCTGCGCAGTGATTCTTCGATCCGATCTTTTATCTGGTCCAGGCGGTGCAGGCTTTCGTCATCGTGATGGCCCAGGCGATAGAGCTCAAGCCGGTAGGCTCTCAACAATGCGCGGAAGGACTGTGTCTTCTCTTCCGAATCGAACAAGAACCGAACTGTGTCAATAAAGTCCTGGTAATGATCGTCTTTCTCAGCTTCATGGTACGTGGTGTACATCTTGTACGGCGTTGCCGAGAGCAGAATGACTTTGGCTTCGTGGTCAGGCACTCTCTTGTCCTGGTATTCAAAGAGTTGGTGCGCCAGTTGACTCATTGGATCCTGCCCACGGAGCAGGTACTTGAACCGCTGGAACTCATCAAGGATGATCAGGTCCGGCTCTAAGGCTTTGACACAGCTCACCGCCAAGATGAAGCGCAGGTCGCCGATTAGCTTGTTGCGAGCAGTGCGATCCCTCCATGAGACGTGCTTGCGAAAATGGCTAAATCGCCCGACCAGTTCTTCGAAGCGTGTACGGACATCGGTCTCTCCTGTGAGATGGCCCTTTTGGATGTGATCCTGCAGCTCTTTGACGAAAGCCTGGGCGAGGTTCTCATCAATCTCGTTCCAATCTCGAAAATGCTTCAAGTAGCTTCGCCAGGAATCCTTTCCGGCCCCACACTGCAGCAGGTTGATCGGTCCAGCTATATTCCCGAAACCCCATGCCCTTTTCAAGATACAATAAAGCAAGGCCCTCTCACGCATCACACCGCTGCTGGAACGGAGGTCGAAGGAAGTTCCCGGCGTGAAAGAGACAAAGTTCAGGTCCGTCAGTTTGCGAATGGTGATTGGCAATAGAGTTATCCGTGAGGCACTAGAGAATCCTGCTTGCTTTGGGATCTTGAGCCGGCCGATGTTCTGGCGAGCGATGTTTGCGTTGGAGCAGATGTAGATCACGTCAACTCGATCCACACCTCGATCCCAAAGGTGATTAACGGCCTTGGCGATAAGCCCACGGGCGACCAGGGTCTTTCCTAAACCTACCTCATCAGCGATCAGGAATCGTTTCGCAGGCTCCTTATCTTCGTAGAGACGGCGGAAAACGTAGTCCACGGAACGTCGCTGGAAATCTTTCAGCCCTTCGAGTACCTGCTCAACAGGTATCCTGCTGTGACTCATAGCTGCGCCTCCAAGCTAGCTTTCCAGATGACTTGCCACAACTCCTCAAAGCCTTCAGGCAGCAACTGTCTTCCCTCTGGTGTCTTGCACAGATCATCTACAAGCTTCGCGATAGGCTTGAGCTTCTCTGGTGCCCGACTGTAGGCACGCACGAGCTTTTCCATCAGGACGCTCTCGCCCAGCTTGAGGCCGGATCGGCTGTCACTGCCAGGAGGGGTGTACCTCTGTGGGTCCATTAGCCAGGTGGGTTCCGTGTCCTCCTCAGACAGCAGGAACATCAGATAGCGCAGAAAGCGGTTGCGCCCTGACAAGATGCTTCGCAGAATGCAATCGTTCCTGTCCTCTGGGATACCTTCAATAGGGAGGTTCAATACAAAACGGGCCGAGTGTGTTTTCTCTCCCGACTTGGCCGCAAGCTCAAAGGCTATGAACCCAGTGACAGAGACGGTAGAGATGCTGGTGAACACGATTTCCCTGGCAGTGAATAGCGTGCTCAGGTCCCTGGCATAACCCTTCTGAAGCGTGATTGGCCAACATCGCCCCTCGACTTCCTCTAGCAGAGGGCAGGGCTCTTGGGAGTCTATGCACAGAACAAGATCATAAGTACTCTCGCCTGTGACCTGGCGCACGGACAGCCGTAGGTCTGAAGTCACAAGTTCTTGACGTAGCGACTCGACTTTTTCCTCGAGCCGACGCATCTCAGGATCCTCGGGAGAAATCGGCTCTTTGGGCGGCGCATAGCTTTTGAGTAAATCGCGAAAGGTCGTCGCGTGGTCATCGTAGGCGAGAATCTTGTCAATGCCTATCTTGCCGCGCTTGCCACACAGTTCGACCATGAACTCAACGTTGCGGCCGCTGAAGGCTGCGTTGGTGGCGTTGGCCGACCCGGTCCATAGACGCGCGTCCCAACCGGCTTCGGCTACAAACAGCTTGGCGTGTAGCCCAGATAGTCCAAGATCTTCAAGCTCTACGTCTTCTGTTTCACTGGCTTCTTTCTCCTCAGCGATTTTCTCATCCGTCTCTTCCAATCTTGCGGATGCTTCATCCATCACCAGGATTTCATTGAAACGTGCTCGCTCTTTCTCTCGTAGCTGATCGAGGCTCTCCACTCGGGACACAAGTACGTGTTTGCCCTGGTTGTCGGGCAGGCGTCTCAAGAGACTACCCGACAAGAAGGGAGAGACGATCAGAAGCCGGTCGACTCGCCCCTTTATGGAGAACCTTCGGTGATTGGGAATGCCCACCGGCCAGAAGGCGATCTTATCCTCGAATCCTGCAGGTGGCTTGAAGTCAACTCGCCTGACTTCCTTGGACAGAACCTCGATGTCCTGCTCGATTCTCTCATTGACTGGCGAGCAGGCCAGTTTCGGCAAGTGAGCGACAAAGTCTGATAGGGGGCGATTGCGACTATACCCGACCTTTCGCTGCTGAACTTCGCCCTCCAGCACCAGTACGGTGTCCCACGACTTGTCGAAGGTCAGGTTGCGAGAGAGGCACAAGAACCGATGAATCGTCGGCTCACCCTCGGCAACGAACCGCATTAGCCAGACCTTGGGATGGAATACGCCGGAAGAGTTTGGAAGCGTGACTTCGAGCACCATCGGCTCTAGGTAGCTGTAGAGCAATTGATCCGCAGGCGGGATTGCAATGCGGCCCTTCTGACAGAAGACTGTGAGTTTGTCCGTCGTCCGTCGCAGCGCCTCCAACAAGCCAATAGGATCCTTGAGAGCCTGACCTGCGTCTTCGCACTCGAACATCGCAAACGACAACGGGACCATCAGCAGCGTGAGCAGGTCCAAAGAAAACGTAGTCCCTACTGCCTGATCAAAGTGATATCCTTCCGGTGGTCGCAACGTTTCCAGGTAAAGGTAGCGAGCGTTTGGATCAAGCATAGTTTTCCATCCCCAGTAGAATGTCGTTGATGATTCTGTTTACTACCACACTCCACCGATAGTCGAGCTGACTGGCACCAGCAGCACCGCTCCAGAGTTCAAGTGCCCGTTGGTTGTGCAAGCGAGCCCTGTTGTGTTTCAGAGCCAGCTCACGGTCATAGATCAAGCTGCGGGCTATCTCGTCGGTGGACAGAGCAGCCAAGTCCCCACTTTCCGACACCAGGTTAATCCAACGATCAATGAAGTTACGAGTTCGCGAGGGTACCCTTGCGCGCTGAGATTCGACGGTTCCCCAGAAATCCTGGCGATCCCAACGTGTTAGTCCTGCCTTGCGAGATTGGATGTTCTCTCTCCATTTGACAAGTCTGTCCCCATATTTTGTGACCTCGTCTTCCCGACCGCTCTTTTCACCCAACATCAGGTTGTAGAGCAGTGCTGCCCCGTGCATCACTTCTGAGAAATTGCGTGCGTGCTCCACTTGAAGCCGCAGCCTTTGGGGAAATTGCGCCAATTCAGGGTGCATCCAGATAAAGGAGACCTCGGTGGGAACTGTCCGATCAACGAGGAAAGCGAGCAGACTCTGTCCATAGCTCGTCACGATCCGGTCGTGCAGGTATTCCGCCTCCTGCTTGGTGAGGACGAGACTGGCCTGGCGTGGGAAGCTGTCTGGTGGCTTTGGCAACCCAGGATCCCAGTTCTCACTTATCCAGGTGGCCACAGGTTCCCCGTCGTATTTCAGTTGCCGATACTGCTCTTTGCGACGACGATAGAAGACATCCAAATACCGATGGTATTGAGCCTGAGAGCCGTCAAACAAGCGGATGCCCCATGTCCTCAGCCCTGACCAGTAGATGCCGCTGGGTATCCGCTGGAGCCTTCTGCGTGCCTCTTTGCCGATGACGCCTTCGGTATCACTAGAGTCGAGCAGGGCCTCGATGAGATTCAGTTCATCGTTGCGGGCCTTTCGGCCAATATCCTTCGAGGGAGTCCATCGCTTCTCGTGTCTCAAGTAGATCCAGGGCACAAAGAGCATATACTTGGCCCGAGACTGGACCGTGCTCGTCCCCGGAAAGAGGAGATTGGCGAAAGCGTCACGCACAGAACCAAGTCCTAGTTCATCCCGAGTGTCCCGCTCACGAAACAGATGGATCATGTCAGCCATTCTTTGGCGGTCTCTTTCAGAAAAGTCTATCCACCCAAAGGTTGATGGCATTCCCTTACTGTCCTTTCACATCCTGCCCTAGTGCTTACAAATCGCATACTCCGCTTTCGCAGCCCCATCAACCGAGATCCCATCGGTCGAAATGGTCCCCACGCGTTCTGGGCGGACCCGCACGCCGTTTTCGTCTATCTCAATGCAAGCTACGTAGCCAGCACCTCTCTGATCTACCGCGGTCGGTTCCGGCGCGCCGGAATAGCAGGCCGCCACCTCACCCTGGGAATAATCCGCGAAAGAGTGCCAATCACCCAACGCCACGTAATCCATCCCGCTGTCGCGAATTTCCTCGAGTCGGATAGGGCGCGAGGGATCGTCGATGTCAGGGCGATCGACATTGCCATGGGCCATCGCTACGTGCCAGCGGGTCTCCCCAATCGGAGACAGGTCGCGCAGCGGCCTGCGCTGGGATTGACTGGACAAGATTGCGTTACCGTAGACCGCCACATCAAGCTCGGCGAATTCCCGGATTGTGGGCTGGTCAGTGAAGATGATCGCGTTATCCGGGAAACGAGCCTTGCGATATACCGAGGTGTCATCGTAGCAGTCGTGGTTACCAGGCAAGATACAAACAGGGATATCCAGCCTCCCGATCTGGGAGACGACGAAATCCACGGTGTCCTGATGGGGGCGGTTGTCGTTGAAGAGATCGCCAGTAATCACCAGCAGGTCAAATTCGGCTTCAGCCACCATGTCCACAATGCGCCGGAACGTCTCGCGTAGCTGCTGGCGGTGCTGTTGTCCTTTGACACCCAGGAAGTGAAACGGCGCGTCGAGTTGGACATCGGATGTGTGGAGTATTTTGACCATTGGCATCCTCCTTGACTTGCGAACCTATCTACTTCCGCCACTTGATGCCTATTTTAGCACAAAGCGGCAGACACCTCAACGGCCCACTAACACCGGGATGGTCCGCCTGCAATGGGGGCACTTATTGTCCTTCAACCTGTACCGGACCACGCTCAACCCCCACCGCCGGACCAGCAACTCCCCACACCCCCGACAATAGGTGTTCTCGCAAGCGAGGCTTTCCGCCCGATGCCCCACTACGTTGCCCAGGTAGACAAAGTCCAGCCCTTCCTCCCCGCCGATGTCGTGGGCCCGCTCCAGGGTCTGCAAGGGCACGAGGAGGAGCGAACTCAGCGGTTAGCATCACGGTAGCTCTAGCAAGACCTTTATGTGTTGGTGCAACTCAGCCAGATGAGCAGGGCTCAATCGTCCGATCATGCGCCTTAGTCGCCTCTTGTCAATGGCGCGTAGCTGAAACACCAGGGCGACAGAGATCATGGTCAAGCCGTTCTCGGAATCGGGATGGATCAAAAACGTACCCGGGAAGGCTTGCGCTGCCAACTGCGCGGTCAGGGGTACGATAAGCACGGTCGGCAACTGGTTCTCGAACTGGGGAGCTTGTACAATGATGGCCGGGCGAGAGCCAGCCTGCTCATGTCCATCACTGGGCGGAATCTCGACGGTGTAGATGTCCCCAATGTCCATCACTGGAGCCCCTTCTCGAACTGCACTAGTGCTTCATCGCTAAGCCGATCCCATTGGGTGAACTCAGCCTGCAAATCCAGAGCTGCCTGGCGTCTCTGAAACAAGATGCTCTCCTTGAACAAACGGACGATCTGCAACAGGTTAGGGAGAGCTTCTTCCGGCAATTCCTTGACCTCGTCAATCAAGATCTGTTGATATTCAGTTGTCCTATTCATGAGATTGTTCCTTTCTTATTCTGATAAGCCAGTGATCTTGGATAACTCTCCAATACACGAGTACTTCTTGTGCCCCTGCTACCCATTTTATCACAAAGCAAGAAACACGTCAACGGCCCGCTACCACCGGAATGGTCAGCCCGCAACGGGGGCACCCCTTGTCTTTCAGCCTGTTCTGGGTCACGCTCAATCCCCAGCGCCGGATCAGCAACTCCCCACACTCAGGACAATAGGTGTTCTCGCAAGCGAGGCTTTCCGCCCGATGCCCCACTACGTTGCCCAGGTAGACGAAGTCCAGCCCCTCCTCCCTGCCGATGTCGTGGGCCCGCTCCAGGGTCTGCAATGGCGTGGAGGGGACGGTGAATTTGTAGGCGGGATAGTAGCCGCTACAGTGCCAGGGGGTATCGGTGCCCAGTTCCTCGCGGATGCGCCTGGCGATGCCCTGTAAGGCCCCCTCATCGTCATTGACTGTCGGTATCACCAGCGTGGTGACCTCGATGTGGACTCCCGCCTTCTTGGCCTCCCGGCAGTTGCGCCAGACTTCCTCCACGTCGGTGCCACAGTGTTTTTTGGCCGCTGTCGCGTCCCCTTTAACATCCACATTCATGGCATCCAGACCCGCCTCGATCAGCAGCTCCAGCGCCTCAGGGGTCATGTAGCCGTTGGTCACGTAAGTGTTGTAGAGACCCCTCTGAAGGGCAAGCCTGAACACGTCGAGAGACCATTCCAGGGAAAGGGGGGGCCCGTTGAAGCTGATGGAGGTGCCTTGGCAGCCACGGCGCGCCGTCTCAGCGATGAAATCCTCTGGTGAAATGTAGCGTGCAGGGCGCTGACTAGCACTACTGCATAGTACATAGTCAGGCCAGTGAGCAATGGGGGAATATAGGTCGGGTCTCGAAGCAACGAGAGGGTAAGCGCCAGCCCAGCAAAGGCATTAGCCAATGCATCACGCGGAGTGTGAAGAGTCGCTCAACCCAGAAAGTGCCAATCACAAGAGCAGCGATGTTTTGAAAGAGCGGTTCACTGATTGGAAACAAGGAGTGAAAGTAAGTGGCTGTAAGCCCCCAACCTACAGCAACGAGTACCAGCGTGAAGACCGCACTCTGACGCCGTTCCGTTTTGAAGACTGCTGTAATCACGTCAACGAATCGTCCGATGTCAATGCCTGCTGAAAGGTTATTACATGCTTGAGCCAAAGGTCGAACGAAGTCTTCCGGTGACTTGGTCCAGTCACCAGGCCACAGAAGTGAATAGAAGCATAGGCGTTGTGTGGTCGTGGATTAATCTTGGGCAGACAGCCCCGGCAGTTCGATCATATTGTCGGCAAACAGGTCATATGCGTCGCTACAGGTGAACAGCAGTACTTGATGCTCCTGAGCGATTTCTTTACACAATGCCATTGCCTGCTCGCGTCTGTCTGCATCGAACTTCACAAAGGGATCATCCAGCAGCAAGGGAGGCTTTGTATCGCGATAGAGAAGATCGAGCAGGGCCAGCCGGGCCGCCAGGTAGAGTTGGTCCACAGTGCCCCGACTCAACTCGCCACTGTCTGGCGTAACCCAGTCTCCTTTCTCCTGGCTGAACACCCGTAGATTCAAGTCCTCATCGGCTTCCACCTGGGTGTAGCGATCCTGTGTGATGCGGCGGAAATAAGCACCGATCCTGGGCTCCAATTCATCGCGTGCCGAGCGCATTGTCTGCTCTTTAGCCTGCTCGATCACGTCGCGCGTCAGTTGATAGACGGCTAACCGCCCTTCCAGATGGGCCAAGGACCGCCCGGCTGCGGCCTTTTGCTCCTCCAGACGACGAACGTCTTCAATAGTGTAGTCCGCAATCTCGCGACGTATCCGATACTCTCTTCGCTTCTGCTCTTTCTCGGCCAGTTCCTCTTCCAGATGCTCAATGTCCTGCTTGAGTTCCTCATACTGAAGGGGCGTTATCCCGATTGCCCTCTGCATCTCCGGGTCTTCCAGGGCCTCCTCCGCATCACGGCGGTGACGTGACGCGGTCTTGCGCTCCTCGATCAATGCCTCCAGTGTCTGATCTCCCAGAAATGCACCACGCCGGGTCTGAGCATCCCGCCGCTGGTTGAAAAGCGTCCTACACTCGGAAAGCCTCTGCGAGAATTCATCCCAGGTTGCGCATCCAAAAGGAGCCAACCCTTCGGCCAGGTGCGTTGTCACCTGCCGTAGCTCGTCATGACTCTTCGCCAGGTCTGCTTCACGGGCACCGATTTGGGAACCTAGATCGAGTGGGCGTGGCTGGCTCAGGACAACCACAAGCCAGATCAGGCAACCAATACCTATCAGCAGCCCAAGCAGGCCGACCAGGATACCAGCAACCGATGAATTTGCCACGCCAATCACAACGCCTATCAGAAGTAACACAAATCCAGTCCCGGCTCCAACGAGAGGGGCTATTGGCAAGCCGGGTCTGGTCCGCGTCTCGATGGACTGCTTGGCTCTGAGTTGCTTCAGTTCAGCCGACCGCCGCTCAACTTCTTCTCGCAATACCTCAACTCGCTGATGCAGATTCGCCAGTTGTCGTTCAGCTTCGGAGTCAACAGCATCAAATCCTGGATATGCTCTCAGAGCCTCATTTGCCTGCTCTGTTTGCTTCGTCGCTTCCTCGACCTGCTCGATCTTCGCTTCAAGCTCCGCTTCTTTGGCTTTCCAGTTGCCTTGCTGTTCTACCAACTCAAAGCGCCTATCGCACAACTCCTTGAGAGACCGAATGGGACCCAATGCCTCTTTTATCTCCCCGATCCGGGTCTCAAGGGCGATCAATTGCTCCTTGGCTTGTTCCACTCGCTCCACCTGCGGGCGTATTTCGGACAACCGGCTCTCTATGTCGCCCATCTCATCCTGCTTCACCTTGATCGGGCCAGGGTTCCTCGGCGCATGGGTCCGCCAACCTCGCTCTATCTCAGCGATCTTGGCATCCAGGTCTTTGAGAACGGCCGAGACTGTTGCCTCATCTGCACCGCCGCCAGTGACGATGCTTTGCAGTTGGTCGCCTATCTCCCGCCGGCCGGCCGAAATCTCGTCAACGGCATCCTGCTCCACGCACACCGTGCTCTGGAGCAACTCCAACGAGCCATGGCCCAATATCTCGCTGATGATCTGCTCGACCGAGTCAATATCCTCTTCACGGTCACCTGTCTGCAAATTGGTCAGACAAACTTTCTGAGCATTCCAGTCCTTCTCCAGACGATAGGGAGTGCCGCTCTCGTCTGCAAAGTCCAACGTGATGCTGAAGGGTCTGTCTTCACCCCACGAGATGCAATCGTCTCTACGCTTATCACGATGCAATGTCTTGAGGCGGGGATTCCCCAACAGCGCAAAGAGGATCGCTTCTTGTAAGGTACTCTTGCCAGCTTCGTTAGGTCCCTTGATGAGGTTCAATCCCGGCTGCAATGTGTACTCACGTCGATCAAGCTGCCGAAAGCGTTCTAAAGCGATACGCTGTAGAAGCATCACAGCACCCTCCTCCCTTTCAGCAAGGCTACGCCCACCTGGAGCGCTTGTTCAGCCCGCCGACGTTCTATGTCATCGGCTGCATCTTCTATTCGCGCTTGCATCAGGCGGCCAAATTTGCCCACTACAAGCTCTTCAGGAAAGTCATCTGGGGAAATAGATGCAAGCTGTGGGTGGGACTGATCGGAACAGCCAATGTAGTAGAAATGGGGGAAAAGCTCCTGCTCCAGCTTCTCGGTATCCAACACTAACCCCAGATCCGTAAGCCCAGAAAGTGTGACCTTCAACATGAGGTTTGGATCGGTTCGAGCCTGAATCTCTTCCATGATCTGGGTCACCGATTTTCCAGATACGTCAAGTGACATCTCGCCGGTTGAGATGGTGCCCACCTGTTCTGGGCGGACCCGCACGCCGTTTTCGTCTATCTCAATGCAAGCTACGTAGCCAGCACCTCTCTGATCTACCGCGGTCGGTTCCGGCGCGCCGGAATAGCAGGCCGCCACCTCACCCTGGGAATAATCCGCGAAAGAGTGCCAATCACCCAACGCCACGTAATCCATCCCGCTGTCGCGAATTTCCTCGAGTCGGATAGGGCGCGAGGGATCGTCGATGTCAGGGCGATCGACATTGCCATGGGCCATCGCTACGTGCCAGCGGGTCTCCCCAATCGGAGACAGGTCGCGCAGCGGCCTGCGCTGGGATTGACTGGACAAGATTGCGTTACCGTAGACCGCCACATCAAGCTCGGCGAATTCCCGGATTGTGGGCTGGTCAGTGAAGATGATCGCGTTATCCGGGAAACGAGCCTTGCGATATACCGAGGTGTCATCGTAGCAGTCGTGGTTACCAGGCAAGATACAAACAGGGATATCCAGCCTCCCGATCTGGGAGACGACGAAATCCACGGTGTCCTGATGGGGGCGGTTGTCGTTGAAGAGATCGCCAGTAATCACCAGCAGGTCAAATTCGGCTTCAGCCACCATGTCCACAATGCGCCGGAACGTCTCGCGTAGCTGCTGGCGGTGCTGTTGTCCTTTGACACCCAGGAAGTGAAACGGCGCGTCGAGTTGGACATCGGATGTGTGGAGTATTTTGACCATTGGCATCCTCCTTGACTTGCGAACCTATCTACTTCCGCCACTTGATGCCTATTTTAGCACAAAGCGGCAGACACGTCAACGGCCCACTATCACCGGGATGGTCCGCCTGCAACGGGGGCACTTATTGTCCTTCAACCTGTACCGGACCACGCTCAACCCCCACCGCCGGACCAGCAACTCCCCACACCCCGGACAATAGGTGTTCTCGCAAGCGAGGCTTTCCGCCCGATGCCCCACTACGTTGCCCAGGTAGACAAAGTCCAGCCCTTCCTCCCCGCCGATGTCGTGGGCCCGCTCCAGGGTCTGCAATGGCGTGGGCGGGGCGGTGAACTTGTAGGCAGGATAGTAGCCGCTGCAGTGCCAGGGGGTATCGGCGCCCAGCTCCTCGCGGACACGCCTGGCGATGCCTTGCAAGACCTCCTCATCGTCGTTGACTGTCGGTATCACCAGGGTGGTGACCTCGATGTGCACTCCCGCCTTCTTGGCCTCCCGGCAGTTGCGCCAGATCTTCTCCACATCGGTCCCGCAGTGTTTTTTGACCGCTGCCGCATCCCCCTTAATGTCCACGTTCATAGCATCCAGCCCCGCTTCGATCAGCAGCTCCAGCGCCTCAGGGGTCATGTAGCCGTTGGTCACGTAGGTGTTGTAGAGGCCCCTCTGGCGCGCAAGCTTAAACACGTCGAGAGACCATTCCAAGGAGAGGGTGGGCTCGTTGAAGCTGATGGAGGTGCCCTGGCAGTCACGGCGTGCCGTCTCAGCGATGAAATCCTCTGGAGACGTGTAGCGTCCAGGGCGAGGCGGCGATTTGGAGATGTCCCAATTCTGGCACCAGGGACAGTTGAAGTTACAGCTCCAACTGCCGGCCGTCAGGGCCACGCTGCCTGGGTAGAAATGATAGAGAGGCTTCTTCTCGATGGGGTTGGCTGAGAGGGACGATACGTTACCGTAGATGAGAGTATAAAGGGTGCCGCCCTCGTTCTGCCGCGTGCGGCACCAGCCCAGGCCGCCCTCCGCTATCTCGCACCGGCGCTCGCAGGTCAGACAGCGCCCTTTCCCGTTGACCTTCTCTTGAAGCAAGCCCTCCCTGAAATATGCTTTGTCTATCTTGGCTCTCCGCTCTTGACTTGCCAACTTTGCAGCCCAATCACAATTCGTAGTAGTAGTTGCGGCGTGGTTTGTCACTCTGAGCGGAGCCTTCGGCCTTGAGGGCCTCAGCCCGAAGGCTTGCGGAGCGAAGAGTCTCTGGTCCGCTCTCACGAGAGATTCTTCGCTCCCTGTGGTCGCTCAGACTGACACCCTTGCTGAGCCCTGCCGTCTCAACTCCTCCAACACCACCCTAAGATCATCGGGCAACTCCGCCGTGAGCTCGATGTACTCGTCACTGCTGGGCAGGCGGAAGCCAAGGGTTTGAGCGTGGAGGAATTGACGCCGCAAGCCACTCAGACGCTGCTTGCGGAAGCCGTAGACAGGGTCTCCAGCCAGGGGGTGGCCAATGGAGGCAAAGTGGACGCGCACCTGATGGGTCCGGCCGGTCTTGGGCTCGGCTTCCACCAAAGTGTAGGGGCGGGACCCCTTGTCCGCCCTGTCACCGAAGTACTTGTACTGAGCTCCGCCGAAGTACTCCACGACCCAGTACTCGGTGCGGGCCTCGCGTCCCCCCTCCACCACGGCCATGCGCTTGCGGCGCTTCTTGTCCCGCCCGATGGGAGCCTCGATAACACCCCGCACTGGCTCCAGGTGTCCCTCCACCAAAGCCACATAAACCTTCCTTACCTCCCGGCGCTTGAACTGGCGCTGGAGGTGCCCACGGGCTGAATCATGCTTGGCCACGATGATCAGGCCTGAGGTGTCCTTGTCCAGCCGGTGAACGATGCCCGGCCGCAGGTCACCCTCTACCCTGGCCAGGTCAGGCCAATGGGCTAAGATGGCGTTGACCAGAGTCCCCGTGCGGTGGCCGTAGGCAGGGTGCACCACCATCCCCGCCGGTTTGTTCACCACGATGACGCCTTCGTCCTCGTAGACGATATCCAAGGGGATTGGCTCAGGCCGCACCTCCAGGGGCTCCAGCGGCGGGATGCGCACCACTACCAGGTCGCCGACCTCCACCCGGTAGCTGGGCTTGGCTATCCGACCGTTGACCGTGACCAACCCTTGTTCGATTAGCTTCTGGGCGCGAGAGCGGGAGAGGTCCGGCACCATCTCGGCGACGTATCTGTCCAGACGTTGTCTGCCCTCGCTCACCCTCAGTTCGATGACCTGCTCCATTGGCCTCGTCCCAATCATTCCTGCTGGAGTGCGGGCTCATGAAGTTCAAGAATCTATTCGGGTAACCGTCGGGTGGCTTGTATTGCGATACTACAGCTCGGAAAGCTGTAGTTTGGGCAACTTCGCACCGTCAAAAAGACCGTTAACTGCCTAAACTACACCATTTCATTGTGTAGTGCCGGTTCACCTGACCACCGTCCCATTATCCGATTATTCTCTAAAAGTCCGTAAGCCCCCCATGCGACAAAAAGCCGAGGCCCGCAGGCTCTCGGCTCAATCTCTCAAGGCAGCTTCAAAAACTCCTCTGGGGTAAGCCCAGCATCTTTGATGATCCTAAACACAAAGGCCTTGCTTCCTGGCCACGATAAACCACCCCTGGATGGCGTCTTTAATGTTTTCCAGCGCCTCTTCCTCCGTGTCACCCTCCGAGATGCACCCTGGGAGGGCGGGAACCACCGCCGTGTACTCTCCCTCTTCCGCAGGAATCAGAACCACCTCATAGTTCATCGTTGTTCTCGCCTTTCCTGACCTCCTTCTAGCTCCTTTCTACGCTCGCGCGGGGAATGCGACGAATTAGAAGCCATCACTGAGCCATTGTTCCGACCCCACTCACTCCGCAGCAGGTAATAAACCAACAGGGCCACCCCCACCACAATGGCACTATCGGCCAGGTTGAAGACAGGCCAGATCTTGAAGTCAATGAAATCTATGACGTGGCCATAGCGCAAACGATCCAGCAAGTTGCCCAGAGCTCCGCCCAACTGCAGCCCCAGGCTAGTCTGAACCAACCACTGCTCGCCCGGCAAGTGGCGGTAGTAAACGACTATGGCCGCTACCACCACCACGGCGATGACCATGAACAGGACACCGTGATCGGGAAACAGGCCGAAGGCTGCCCCCGTGTTAGTCACGTGAGTCAGGCTCACCCAACGCTCCAGAGCGGTCACGGGATTCCAAGACTCGCCCAGCCGCAAGCTGGCCATCACCACCCGCTTGCTGATTTGATCAACAACCAGGGTAAGAATGGCAACCCCTGGCAAGAGGAATCCTCTCCACTTCTCACGAGGCAAAAGGCAAACTCCCCTACTTCGACAGGACTTCGGCGAGCCCTTCGGCCCTTCGACCGGGCTCAGGACAGGCTCAGTCGAGCCGCTCAGTACAGGTTCTCTATGACCTCTCGCGCTGCTGCTGGCACTGGATGCACAGGGCGGCGTAAGGAAGAGCCTTCAAACGAGCACGATATATCCTACCACCGCAGTCCTCACACAGCCCATAGGTGCCTTTATCAAATTTCGCCAGGGCATCGTTCACCTGGCCCAGGAGACGCTGCAGATTCTGACGCAATGCGTGGTTCTTAGTGTTTTCCAAAACCTCGGTAGCATCATCGGCTATGTGGGTGCTGTAGCCAGGGTTCTCCTGTTCCGTCACACCTAGCCGCTCCAGATCCGCTATGAGGCGTCCCCCCTCCTCTTCGAGCCGCTTTCTGAACGATTCATCAGCCCTATCCATCACGACCTCCTCCCAGTTCATTACCAGGCTGACTTGGACTCTATTCTACCCGATTGTCACCAAAAAAGCAAATCCCTTTCGTAGTTGAGGTGCCCGGCACTTCTTGAAGTGCCGGGCACCTGAGTCCTACTCCTTCAGCACCAGGCCCAAGGTGATCTCCTCACCCTCGATTTCAAAGGCCTGAGTGTATGCCTCGGCTGGCAGCTCACCTTCGATCAACTTTGTCGAGAGGGTCTCGCTCTTGATGTACTGGCCGAGGGCCTCCAACACCTCCCGCAGGGCCGGGCCAGCCTGGTAGTAGGTGATGATGCGATCTTCTATGCGGAAGCCGGCCTCCTTGCGCATGGTCTGGATGCGTCGCACCAGCTCACGGGCCAGGCCCTCTTGGATCAGATCCTCATCGAGGGCAGTGCTGATGCCTGCCAGGTAGCCGGCCTCCTCGGCTACAGCGTAGCCCTCCTTGGCCTCGGTTCGCACTTCCAGTTCCTCAAGCAAAAGGTTCACAGTCTGCCCTTCGACCTCCAGAGCGATGCTCTCGCCAGCCTGCACGCGCCCGGCCAGCTCAGCCGAATCAAGCTCGGCCAGAGCCCCCCGGATCTTGGGCAAGAGGGCACCGTACTTGCTGCCCAAGAGACGCGACACAGGGCTCACTTGGTAATCAACCACCTGGCCAGCATCCTCCAGGATGACCAATTCCTTGACGTTAAGCTCATCCAGCACCTGATCGGCCAAATGGCGCAGGGACTCGGCTTCGCT
>Ga0209986_10000089_pt1 | contig 77881 bp, 86 predicted proteins | sample BlataG_FD_183168 | JGI IMG/M metagenome (GOLD analysis project Ga0209986, IMG submission 183168) | Deep subsurface microbial communities from Black Sea to uncover new lineages of life (NeLLi) - Black_00105 metaG (SPAdes) (version 2) | ecosystem: Environmental > Aquatic > Marine > Oceanic >...
AATGGCTCAATCGACTTGTCAAGGAGCCACAATTATGTGGAGTAAACTATTGAAGAGGTGACAGACATGAATGGATAAGTGCAAATCGAGGATATCAGCTTTACATAATACGAAGCTTCACATAACACGCATTATGTTGAGCTCAACATAATGCGTGGTTGGTCATCAGAGCCCAGGCATAGATTGCGGTTCCCGTCTCCAGGGCGATCGTTCCCATACGAGAGACAAAATCTTGCCGGTCTCGATCGTCGTCAACGATGTTTCTTCGTTCAATACCCCGGACAATGATATGATGCAGGGTTCCGGGGCATCCAGCCTGGCTCTTCTTGGCATGGCTCAGTTTCCGTCAATCTGATTTATCCTTGCATACGAAATCAGGTTAAAAAAGTCAACGGCGTCCCCAAAGTGTTCCCCAAAATTCGCCAAAACCCGGTCCATGCTCGGCCTACCAAAAAGCGAGTTGTTATCATTTATGGCTCATGGCTCACTTTGGTATTGTTGTTGCATGTGAGGCCAAAGGAGAGGATCAATCAGCTACAAGCCATCTTAAAAAGATAGTTGATGACGAAAACAGCTTTTTAAGAAAAGGAGGAGACTAATGAAAAAGACTTATCTGACTCTATGTTTGTTGTTGGCTGTACTGCTTTTACCAGTATCATCATTCGGTTTTGAGGTTGGAGCAAGAGGCTACTACTGGTTTCCTTCACTTGATGGTACCGTGAAAGTGGATGAGGACAGTATTCCAGGCACAACCATCGATTTTGACAAGGACCTTGGGATTGACGATGAGGATTACCCCTGCGTTGAGGCTTTTGTTGGCCTTGGCAAACATCATCTCTCTTTGGCTTATACGGATATTGACTATTCGGGCAGAAAGAGGCTTACTAGGGAGATTAAATTCGCGGGAGAGACTTATGCCTTTAACGCCCTGGTAGATTCCTCAATTGAATACACGATGATTGACCTTCACTATCAATACGATCTTTTGGATCTGGAAAACATACTGGCCGGTTTTTCTTTGGGTGGTGTTTTCCAGATCAAATATCTTGAGGGTGATGTTAGCCTGAAGACTACAACAGGACCTACGACAATTGATGAAAAAGAAGATTTCACCCTTCCCATTCCCATGCTTGGTCTTAATCTACATGTGGGAATACTGGCTGATGTCCTGGAGGCAAGAATAAGGGGAACTGCTATTGGCTATTCGGGAAATACAATTTATGAGGTCATGGGTGATATATCATGGACTCCGTTCCCCTTCATGGATATTCACGGAGGTTATAAGACATTTGTCATAGATATAGATGAGGATGATGTGGTCTTTGACTATGATATGTCCGGTCCTTATGTGGCACTTACCGTAAGTTTCTAGCCGTGATTTGTGGGGGCTCTTCAAGAGCCCCCTTTTTCAACTCAAGCCCTTCTTTGAGTCTTATTGCCCGGCCTCTCAATCCTGCTAATGTCATTGTACATCAAGAGGGACGCATCAAGACGGGCATAAATATATAATTAGTTTGACATGATGTTGGCGGTGAGGGAACCGGGATACGCGTTGACGGACTTATCCAGGCGTCTCGGGATGACCCAGCCCGGAGTGGGGTACGCCGTAAAAAGAGGCGAACAGTATGCCGAAGAAGACAACTTTCGGCTCATAGAAACTTAGTTATCTACTTATGCCCGTCCCCCCTGACGGAAGATAGTGGTGCCAAAATGAACACACTTTGAATTTGGTAAAATGTTCAACCATGACCCCTGGACAGAATGCTGGTCAGCGTCGGCTTTGGTTTTGATAGCGTGGATTTCCGGTGGGATCTGGTTTCTAGATTACGATATCAGGGGGAGTTGATTTGGACTTGGGATCTATTTTGGAAGATGTGCTCACGTGTTTGTGGATGTTCTAAGAGAACGGGATTGTACACTTCTACACGATTTACCGATTCCGTTCAGGGAAGGATCGCTGTGGCCTGGTTCGAATGAGGCTTGACCTATGGAACCGGTGTGGTATCCATAGAAAAGCTGTGTTCTTTGCGGTGTAAAGCGTTTGGCAAGCTATGCGTGTTCGGGCTTTTTCTTACACCCTTTGTGATGTTGATAAAGATATCTGGCCTAGAACAAAACCATACGAATTTAAGGAATTATGGCTGAGAAAAAAATAAATTGGACGCGTGTGGTATTCTCCATACTCTACGCTATTGTGGCACTAACACTATTTGGCATCTTTCGAGATACCATGTTCTATTTCAAGGCAGAGGAGAATTCCTGGAACATATATCGATTTATTTGGTGCTGTGTCGGAGTATCTTTGGGCTTTGCTGCCATTGCTCTCGGACTTAGGTGCCACCCACGATCTCCACTGCCTGAGTACTTGACCCATTATCCACTTCAACTCGTGGCTATGGCAGCTCTTGCCTTCGGTGGTCTTCATATTTTCGACGCAACGAGCGGATACCTGTTCTATTATCTTTCTTTTGGGCTGTGTTTTACTCTGGGCTACTTGGTCGATAGCTACTGGTCGTTTATTATGAGAGTTGTCGGCCGGGCAAACAAATAGTAAAACCTGAAGGGTGGAGAGGGACGCGAAGATCTGCGGCGACCTTGACGGGCAAGGCTTTGGACGCGCCCCTCACCCTTAGCGTTGGCTGTCAAATAAGGAGGGCACAATGGGCCTTTTCGGCAAGATGTGGAATAAGTTTCATGTCGGCACTTTCGTTAACGCATGCAAATATGGCGATGAGCCTCAGGTCCTATCAATGCTCAGAGAAGAACCAGAACTCGCCTACTCAAAGGATAAGAGAGGAATATCGGCTCTATTCCATGCAGTCGCGAACGGCCACAACAAAATCGTAGAAATACTGTTAAACGTAACAAACCAAGCAAATGATGTTGAGCCAGAAAAGGGATTCACTCCTTTGCTGTTAGCCGCAGGAAACGGCCATATTGCAATGGTGAAACTATTATTAGAGCATGGCGCTGACCCAAATCCAAGGAACTTTGACGGTGTTACTGCTTTGCATAATGCTGTCTATGAGAATCAACTAGATATTGTAGCCCTGTTATTAGATGCGGGTGCTGATCCCAATATAAAAGATCGCTTTGGAAATAGTGCTTATGATTTAGCACAACAAAGTGGAAATCCTAAGCTTATAGAACTTTTATAATTGCAGCCAACCTGGCGCTTGAGAAGGACCGGGCAAACTGCTCCGCTTTTCAAAGGTCATTTTTTATCTAATATTTTTAACTATTGCCTCGGTTGCTGGGTTGCCGTTCCAGCCTCACACTCATGCGATGTTTAAGCTTTCAACATTGGGGGTGGCCATGTTTTCCTTGTTCAGAAAGAAGACAAAAAGGTTATTCGAAGTTAGCAATGCCATATGTGCTTGCGTCAGGATGCTGTTGGTCTACCGCATTAAAAACGATAACTTTTACCGGGCTCAGCTACAAGTAGGTGGCATAGATCCAGGAGATGAAGATTTCGAAAAAGATTTGGATATGCTAAGCCCAGAGCAATTATCGTCTTCTGAAGAGTACTATATCATTTATCTTATTGTATTATTCATCACGTTGGAGCGCAAAGCAGGAGAACGGTTTTCCTACCAAGATATTGTTTATACTATCGACCAGCAGCTACCAAAACCACAAGGATATGTACCAGTGGAAAAATGGGCTCCAGAAAACTATGCCAAGTACATTAAGTTTAGGTTAGCCATTGATTGCCCTGATGCCCACTATCCAAATTTTGCGGTTGATGATTTATATGAAAAAGCATATTCATATTTATCCGACAATTTTGATTATGATGGGCCTTTTAGTTTTTAGATAACCCGGTTCAAGATACCTGCAATAACGGGTAAGAAACTAGAGACCCCGCATCTCTTACATATGCAAATGGAATCTTGGCTGTGCTCCTCTGATTACCGAATGAAAATCATGGCAAAAGATATCGCCGGAACATAACATTGATTCCAATAGACTGGTTCACTGTTCAGGCTTTCCTAGTAAAATAGAATATCGTATCTATTAAGAAACCAAATACATCCACTAATCTACCACCCCCTTAATTCCATCTATCTCCAGCACCCCGTATCCTAAAGAAGCACTCCGATATTTCCAACAACCTGTTCCATGCTCAAGTATCCCTTGGCTTCTTTATCTCAATGTCCATTTAGGATCTACGCGGTTAGATGGAAGTTCATGGTTAATGGGATTGTTCTTTATCAGGATGAGATTGTGGATGTTCTAAGAGAAGGGATTTGTAGACTGCAACACGATTTACCGATTCCGTTCAGGGATCGCTGTGGCCTGGTTCGAATGGGCCTTGACGTGTGGAACCGGTGTGGTATCTATGTGAAATCTTGGTTCTTTGCGGTGTAAAGTGTTGGCAAGAACTATCTAATGTCTGGGCGCCGTCCTCCGTTTCCTGTGTCATTCGAACATGAAAATCCTGCTTGAAAATAAAAAATTAAAAAAAGTAGCCAAATGGCACCGTTAATCATTTTCACGTGTTATCGAATATAGACAACTCTAGAACTACATTCTTCCATACCGACCTAAAAGTCTATGTTGATCCCTCAAGCATTCCCCTAAAACATACGTTGACACCTGTGTGAGAGAGATTCTTGTGTGATATGGGCCAAATTACTTACCGTACCAGTGACTTGGCCTAACTCTTACTACTTCATTGTGTCTTATTACGAACCAAAGTGATTCTCGCTCATAATTCCCGAATTCATCCTTACCCCAGAACTGACATTGAACCAAATAGCCGTCCTCTTCATGGTACGCGATATCGGAACAATCTTCAATAGTTAGACTATGTGGATACATGTCGTATCTATCAACCAAATATGCTCTAACATATTGTCGCACGTTATATTTTGAGGGTGGTGCGCCAAACTTATTATTACGCGCCTGTATTTCATCGATTTTCATCTTATAGAAAGCTAACTTATCCTGATAATGGGCATTGTTGGGATCAAGTTTAAGTAATTCCGTATATATTTCGAATAGTTTCGAGGGCTGCCAGTTCGGAGTGTTTCGCAACTCCTTTTCCCAGAATTCTAAGCTGAATTGACGGTCTATTTCCGAAATGTCATTATATTCCATCATATTATAAAGTCTAAATAATCTAAGCTTATCCTCAACGCATGTTGAATTGTGCTTATTAAAGCAATCTACAAGCTCCCGATAATGATGCTCTATGTTCGCAATGAATAACTGTTCTCTTTCCTGCTCTGTAACTGGTACCTTTTTGTCTGGGTATTTTGGGCAGCGATCAAGCACCAAAACGAACAGGAGAAGCACGCAAAACAAACCGTAAAACAGAATCTTTCTTTTTGCCATGCTTGAATCCGTTTCTTCAGCCGATCCAATTTTCATAGTGAATCCTCGTGGCTTGGAACAACCTCCTATGATTGCTTCAATGATCAATGAGCCGGGAGCTGGTTGCGAGGCACTTTAAGGCGTTTACAAGAAGCACGAATCATTCCTTATATTGATGTATTAATTACGGTTAGTTGTAGGGTTTGTATCAGGTAATCGTGTGAAAAGAAATACGAAAAGTTGGCAAAAAATGTAATAAATTGGGAAACAGGATTAAGGCGTGAAACCACGCATGCAGGGCAGGTAGTGAAAGGCAGAGCACGCGTGTTAAGGTTTGTTTTGAAGCCAATGCATTATGAAGACAACTTATGTGTGAAAGTCCTGATCCGGATGAGGATGTTGATATTGCCCAGAACGTAGATTTTTGCCGTAGCTGAAGATTTGCCCGAAATCTTCGCCTCTAACAATCTGCCGTCGGTTAGATGTCGGGTTGAACAATCCAAAAAATGGAAACGTCCGAATCAAAACAGTTCTGCTAACAGGCAAAAACTGGAGACTCCGCATTTCTTACATATCCAAATGGAATCTTGGCTGTGCTCCTCTGATTGCCGATCAGGCTTTCCTAGTAAAATAGAATATCGTATCTATTAAGAAACCAAATACATCCGTCAATCACCCCCCTATCTCCAACACTCCATAGCCTAAAGAAGTACTCCCGATACCTCCAATAACCTGTTCCATGTTCCAGAATGCCTACGCCTTCCTTATCTCAATGTCCATTTAGGATCTATCCGTTTGGATGGAGGTGGTTCAAGAACAATGGGGTTGTTGTTTATGTGGATGTGGTTGTTGATGTTCTAAGGTTATTGGGTATGCTTTATTATCTGGTTGTGGTTGTTGGATGTTCTAAGGTTATGTGGGTTGTAGATCAACATTACTACGCTAAGGAAGCATTCATAAGTGCGGACTCAGAGACATGAAGGTCGATTGTAGGCAGTCTCTGGCCGTCTGGAAACGAAAAAAGGCAGAGCCAACTTTGACCCTGCCATTGATGTTTGACAATTAGGTTGTGCTACTTACCGCCTTTCATATCCTTTGAGTTCCATACAATCATCTATCATCCCTGGCCAAGACAACATCATATCCGGATTTCCTTGCCAGATCCTGTGCTTACATTCCTTAAAGTCGTATTCAATTTGGGATTGAGTTGCTCCTGGCTTGTAGTAGTTCCGCTTTGCACACCCTGTAGTTACCAGTAGAAGAATTAATAGACTCAGTGTCACTGCTTTCTTCATTTTGTTTCCTCCGTTCATTGACAGTAGCACCCGTATTTCGCGCCACCTACATCGTGGCTGTTCCGGTTGGTTTATCCGCTTACCCCTTTGTCTTTGAAAATTCAGTTGTGCTACTTACCGCTACGGACTGGCCAAGTGTGATGTGTTTCGGTAGTCTTATTTCCGTTTCTCGTCGCCCAAATGCCACATGCCGTCCACCACGCACCGTATGCGTGGTTGTGAACAGTTGTGCTTGTCCAATAACCTTCGGCATCAAGTCCTACGTTGACAAAAGGATGGCCGTTCGGCAGAGCAGGACCGTGGTTGCCGTAGTCAGCTAGGCTGACTATCTCCCGTATGTTAGGTAGTCGCCAGTCGGTGAATCCTGCTCCACAGTTGGGGTAAGTCCCGTCATTTATGCCAGTCACGAAGTCTAGGGCATGTTGCCAGAAGACTTGACCATCGGCAACCGTATCATCGTTGTCAAACCCTGAATAATGCGTGTCTATACAGTTTGTGTCTTGAAGCCAAACAAGCCCTGTCAGATTGTCCTTCACAGTGCCGTCCCCAATGTCAGTAAATCGTGGTTCAGGCCACTGTCTTCCGATCTGCAAATCGCCGTCTTGGCCTGTGCCAGCACATGGAATCACCGTGCCGGTTTCGTCATAACAAGTGGTCTGCCCCGTCTTTGGGACACTCTTCTTGCACCCCTTCTTCACAATCTTTTCTATGCTCTTGACCTTTTTTAGAATCTTCAGTTCAACTTCGTCATCTGCCAAGATACTGTTAGAGTTAAAAGCCATCATTACGAAACACACCATTGCCGCAACCAGGAATAGCTTACTTGACTTTCGCATAGTCCTGCCCTCCTTTTATTTGTGGTTGATGGATTTGCCGAGATGCGAGTAGTTGATTAACAACGGAAACCACACCCAAAACGCTTTATACCTGTTAACAAATAACGGTGTAATTGTCAATGACAACCTACGCAGGCAGGCAGGCAGGCATACGGCAAAGGTCAAAAACCACTACAACTCCTTTTTGGGGTATGGGTTCGAGTCGCTAAAGTACCGTGTCGTAGGCAACTAATCTTGGCTTGAGAGCATTAGCACCTTTTTGACCATGTAAATCTGGACGGTTCTAGGGTATCTGGGATACTTTATTATTTTACTACTACCCAAGCATAGGTTGGAGTCGTTGTGCCGTTAGAACGCAAATGGGAGCGTCTGGAAGGCATTTTCAAGCTGTGGCAGGAACGTTTGGTGTTGATGAAGAAAAGACAGGTGCCAGTGTTTCAAGGAAGTCAAAACCAACTCAAAACCTGGCATTCACAAAGACCTGTACTCGACTTGACAGGTAAAAGGGTGTAGTCGATACTTTGCCTGACGTCCAACGTCAACAAGCAATATCACAACTTCTTGGCCGCTCTCAAAAATCGACATAAATCACAGCAATCTATGATCGGTGTCGATTCGAGATGTATATTCACTTTTGCAGGAACAATTCTGGGCACAATATATGGCAATGGAAAGGCAGGATTTCAGAAGGACGTCGTGGTACTTGCCTGTCGATTCCAAATACCGACGGTTCGTGGAATCGGATTTCACATTAAGCTTATACGGCTGTCTTTGGTGATTCTCAAGAATCTGTGTATGATATCTTTCTCCCACTTTTCAGGTTTGCATTCAATTCTGCCCTTTTTTCCGGGCCTTCTACCTTTATCCATAAAACCCACCTCGTACTTCCGAACCGTTTTCTCAGACGGTTTCCAGACTAGAAAGTGGTCTGCTACGTCAGTATAGATCTCTTTCCACTCGTAAACGCTACGAATCCCAAGATGTGTGAAGTTGCGAAAGGCTCCATCCTTTTTTAAATCAACAACCACGCATGCATTGCCTCTTGGTTCAGGTCGATAATTGCAATGCATCAGTTTCAGATAATAGTGATTGGTTCCCTTCCTGATCTGCAAATCGCCCTTCAGTTTATTTTGCCAAAATGACACTATGGTTTTATAGACATCTTCGGATATCGTCACGTCCATGCTCCCCTTTCTAACTCGTTGATGTTCTTCCTCTTTCGCCGAAAACATTGGCTGCACACTTGTCATTGGATCAGCCTTGTCTTCAACAAATCAGCTTTCCACCCTTGTAGGTTTCCTGTTGTGTTCGCCAACGTGTCGTCTTTCTATCGTTTGTAGGCTAATAATTCTTCCGATGCTTTTGCCCAGAGTTGTTGCTTAACCGGGTCCACACAATCGCAGATTTCACGTAACATCTCGCCTTTCCAATCTTTCTCCGCAATATCGGAGCAGAGGGTTTCATAATCCTGGAAGGAGTTCCATATACCGAAGGATTCATCATAGGCTTTGTCAATGCAGGAGCGGACCACCGAATTGGCTTCCCCTTCGGGCAACATGCGTACAGCGAGTTGCAGGTATTGAACCAATGCTTCACAGTCCGCTGTAACCCCAGAACTCCTGATACCATTCGCAATTTGATAGCATTCGAATATACCTTCCAATTGCTTCGAAGCTTCGGACTCTCGACCAATAAGGTTCAACTGGAGCCTTGCCTCTGCCACAGCCTTGCTATACTCAACAATGTTGACGCCTGTTTGTAGTTGCGCTTCAATCCTTTTTAGAGCTTTATAGCTCTCCTCTATCTGTTTTCTGTCAGCACAGGAGTAGAACGTAACAAAGCATATGATCAATACTGGAAATGTCCATTTTGGGTATATCATGCTGTTCATTCCTTTTTGCTTACATCGGCAACACGTTTTTTGACACCTAATCCAATTGAGGATGAAAATCACACATATTGCCATTATCACGCCTGATACAAGTGTCAAGATATTACCAATACCCTTGCCTTATCGCCATTCTTAGGAAATTACAGGGAGTGATCATTGTCTGATGTACGCCAAACCGTTGGACTAATTCGGCGGTGGTTTCTTCGTTTCGCAAGGCAGCCAGAGCCACTTTGGCTTTGAATGCGGGGGTATACCTTTTACGTTTGTCGCCCATGTCAGCTCCTTTCTTTTTTTGCTGACTTGGAGCTTATCACATTGTCCAAATTTTGGGGACCACCGCCCAGATATCATCAAAATGAACCGCTTGCAATAGTGGCATTAAAGTAAATCTTGATTCTGAGCGGTGTCAAATGATCTTAGTCGAACGGCACCTGAAAGCCCGGGTGCCATATCTCTTGTTGAAGAAGCTTCAACAAGATGAACTGAAGCCCTGACATTAACAAGATGGACTTTATCCTGAATTAGGGGCACAGTCTTTCTTGCGAAAGGTTGGTTTTCAGTTCCGTCAGGAACATCTTGCAATAGAAGACTCTTTGAAAAACTCTTTAAAAGACTATTTAGTACGGGGGTACATTTTTGGTCCGATGCAATACCATTTTTGGTCAAATTGAATACCATAAAAGGTCAGATAGATACCGAAAATGGTAAAGAACTTGACCAAAATCTGGCATTATCATGCATTCTCGTAATAATATCTGTAAGTTCCATTATCATCAACCTCGCCAAGGATATAGACGTTGTATTTGATCCTCCCGTCATCATCCTCATCACAGGTAATGCGCTCAATCTTGAGCAGACCATCTTTCTCAAGAGCGTCAGTCCACGCTGTGATTCGCCTTTTTTCTTTGCCAAACATTTTTGCCAGTTGAGCCCTGGATATTGAAGCAACCAACAGCTTTCGCTTGACGAAGTATTGCTGATAAAGGTTCAGCTTTTCGTTTTTGTTCCAGTCCACAACGTTCTGCAAGAGGACCAGAAGTAATCCAGTTTTGTTTGCGATTTTTTTCATTAGTCCCTCGTTCTTGAAGAATTTATCATAGCTTAATGCCAAAAACTGCCCATCGATGGGTTTGCTTTTGTGATCATTCTTTTCAGGAAGATATGCATCTTGCTTTCTCTCGAAAGGTACGTATGTGGGAACCTTTTTGACTCCCGGTTGATCGTTGTACTTCTGCAACGCATATGGTTTGCTCGTGTATAGGTTTTCAAAATATTCTAAACTCCGCGCTGACATAATATCCTCTCTTATTAACCTCTCGCTTTATGAATTCAGTGTGGGTGGGGAGTGGAGAGGCACTCTTTTCAAGTAAGGAAGCCAGCCTTACTCTAACCCACACTGTTGTTCAAATTATTGATTATTCACTGTCGCCTTCAAGGCGCTTTCTTTCAACCTCGCTGAGTCGGTAAAGGTTGTAGGCAATAATGCCAATTTCGCACCTGTTCAGGATTTCATTGTAAATCTCACATTCCGTCTTTAGACAATTCTGCTCTAAGAACGGGCATGTTTTTTCTTTGGTTTTCTTACGCATCCTTCGCACCTCCATTTTCTTCCAAAATATCAGCCGCAGCCTTTTCCGCTGCGCTATTGAGCCGGAATCCGGCGTCAAGGTACCGCTTGATCTTCTTGATGATTTGAAGATCCTCATTCATAAATTGCCTGTAGGCCCTTTCGCCACACACGACTCTCTGGGGCTCGGGAATGTATTCCCGGTCCTGCCAGTGTCTGATCTGTTTGACCGTAACGCCACAGAGTCTGGCAGCTTCACCTATGGAGACAGTCTGTCTTTTGATACTCATAATGAATTCCTCCTCTAATTTTTTTAGGGGCAACGACCCCTTTTTCGGACACTGGAATGACTTTCCAAAAAATGTCCCTCTATACATAGGGAGGTCAGTTTATTCGGGTCAAAACCGGAGGTTGTGTTGGCTGTCAGATTTCTCAGTGAGGGGCTGTCAGGGCCTAAAAACAAGCGGAGTTTATCTCGTGGGATAAATGCCAAAGGAACAGGCGATCACAAACTCCGAATGCGGGCAGATTGTCTTTGGGCTGGATCAGGGGCCGATTGGTTTGTTGGAGGGTGAGAGATTACCGATATAGGAAGGTGCCAGTGAAGAATTGATCATTTCAAATGGAGATCTGAACGCCTATAGGGGGATTGTGGAACACAGATGGATTGCAGTTATCAGTGTTCGTGAACTTTTTCCCTTGCGGACAGATAGATGACAGAAAGTTGTGTCGGGGGAATTTGGTTTTCGGATGAAGATCTACAAATGAGAGTTATACCCGGAGAATCCTGATCCTCTGGACGCAGAATGACGAAATCTACACTCTTTCTGGAATGCGGTGTTATTGCAGGTATACGTAACAAAATTCGACCAACAGCGGATTGATGGTGCACACACAACATCTTGTGCCAAGAGCCAATGAAAAAAGGCAGGCCATTGAGACCTGCCTTTGATGTTTGAGAAGTAAATGTGGTTACTTTTTGAGTTTCTTCCTGAGGCCCACAAGTCCCACTAAACCAGAACCGAGGAGCCAGACTGCGCCTGGGATGGGGACGGGATTACCTGTCAGGGAAAAGTTGTCAAAAGTGGTTTCACTCTCTGACACAAGTCCTACCGCACCAGAAGATAATTTAAACATTGGTTCAATATTCGATAGCGATATAAGATTTGTGCTTGTACCCACTTCATCCAAATCAATAGCGAAATAACCCTGAGAGTTACTTGCAACAGTCAAGCTATAAAAAATATTATAATCTATTTGACCATCAAGGTCGACAGTTAGTAAATTATTTCCGCTTCCAGAAATTCTTTCATCAAATTGTAGATCGAATTCAATGGCAGGTCCTTCATAGTCAACTTGAACGCCTATGTAGTAACCGTTGTTAATATTAGAGGCGATGTAAAAACCGCCAGCCCCGGCAGTTCCATTATAAGTTCCAGTGTTGTCAAGGCGGAATAAAGTTTGTACTGATAAGTTTTGTGTCGAATACAACTGACCATTATTTGCAAGATTAACCGTTGGATCTATAGAATCCTCTTGGCTTCTACTAAATGTGTCAGCATGATACCCAAGATTTAAGCCTGATATGGTGACAAAATCCCATACGGGCGAGGGGGTATAACCGTGATCGAACACTGACCAATTAGAGTTGGTGAAACTGGTATTATCGAAGTTGTCTGAGAAATTAGCACTAGCTGGAACGGCAAGAAACAAGAATAACGTCACAACCAAAAGCACTCTGATTTTAGCGAACATAATCACGCTCTCCTTCCTACTGCGATCTATTTTCTAAACTTCTTCCTGAATCCTGCAAGCCCCACTAGACCAGAGCCAAGGAGCCATACAGCACCCGGGATGGGAACAGCGGCACCAGTAAGGGAAAAATTGTTAAAAGTAGCTTCATCGGTGGCTGCAAGCCCTGCCATCCCAGAATTAAACGGTGTGACGAGACTTACACCCGACAAGCCACCCAAATACGAACTTGAACTGGCTTCATATAGTTCGACGTCGATGTCGCCTTGTGAATCAGTCGATAACTGCAGACTATAAAATGTATCAAATGTAATAGTGACTGCGGTGGTGCCTACTAGAGTACTAGTTTCACCGCTAGGCGTAATAGAATTGCTCCATACATTCAATTCACGATGAGGATAGTCTGGATCATCGTCATAATCTATTTCCAGCAAGACAGTATACTCACGATAATCCGACGACGGCACAGAACCGGAAATGAAAACAAAGCCGGTGCTCGTATTCTCTTGATCTGCCTCATTGCCATCCAACCTCAAGAGAGAGTTTACTGTAAGGTTTGCCTGAGAATAATATTGCTGGTTGTCGGCAAAAGACGCAGCGGCTGGGTTCCCTCCAACATTGTTGTTTCCATGATAGCCGAAGTCAGGGTCACCCAGATCAACATGATCCCACGAATTAAGCAACACGTCCCAATTCGCACTGGTATCAGCCTCGCTATCGAAGTTGTCTGAGAAATTAGCACTAGCTGGAACGGTAAGAAACAAGAATAACAACACAACCAAAAGCACTCTGATTTTAGCGAACATGATGCCCTCCTTAGATATGAACCCCAAATGGTACGCAGTCAACCAATGGCAAGGATGGATTGTCCTCCAGGAGGATAATACAACTTAAAATACCTCGTAGGCTATTCAATGTAAAAAGTCAACACCTAAATCGCTCTATTATTAAAAATTTAAGAGCGTTAGAGGCACATTGTGCGAAATTAAGACACCAGACGGGAGGGATACCAACCAGCACTAACGGAAGGCAGGACGTCGACAACATATGGTGAGTCAGCTCAGGAAGGCCAAATCACAGCTTCCTTGCCAACCACTTTAATCCTTAGCCCATGATTTTATTGTAGATAACACACCAAGCCCTATTGGGGAACCAAAAAAGGACCGCAAAGATCTCGATTTGATATCAGTGGCTCAGGACAAGGATCACAAAAACATAACTCTCCTTGCATGATCTTGACCGAGCGAACCAAACGATTTTTTCAAAGATACCAGAACGAAATCAAAATTCCGACCTGTTCCCGGAGCCCGTTGTCCGTCGCCAACTGCCTACAAAACAGACTGAAAGTCGAACTTAACTCTCACCGTTAATCTTATCTCTCAATACCCCAGAGCACCTGAAGGTTATGACTCTTCTCGCTCTCAGCCTCATTGCCTCAGCCGTTTCAGGGTTCCTTCCTATCCTCTCCCTCTTGTCCTTGACGCAGAACTTGCCAAATCCACTGATCAGCACATCTTCCCTCTTGACCAAGGTTTTCTTGATTATTTCCAATAGAGATTCAACCACTTCAACAGACTGTTTCTTGCGAAGGTCAAGGCTTGTGTAAATCGAGTCCACGATGTCATTCTTGGTTAGGGCCATGATAGATCGTTGCTCCTGTAAATGCGAGATTTTGGTTGATTGGCAAGGGGTTCAGTACCACAACCTGGCTGCTGATGTCAAGCCGGGGACAAGCATGACAACACATGACGTGCCACCTTGCCAAAGACCCTTCCTGCTTTTCAACAGGGCTAAAAACAGTCATCATCATATTCCTTTTCCGTATCGTCCAAGCCCAAGATTTGTCTTTCAAGCTTTTTCCGCTTTCGTTCTTCCTCTTCCTCGTCTTCAACCAGCGCAAAGAAGCCGCCAATCAGGGCCCCTTCCTCCGCTTCAAAATCACCATCGAAAAAGTCGTCAAAATCCATTGAATCTCACCTCCTTCAACTGTCTATCAAATGTGTTTTTGAATGGCAAACATCTTAACCAAGAGGCCTGTCGCCGGTTAACGTTATTCAGTTCTAAAACATGCACAATTGGACAGAACCCGGACCACCTTTCTCTTTAATCATTTCATCGAGTTCAGATGCTTTAACCTCAACCCTGATCACCTTTTTCCTCCTGCCCACATACTCAATAAAGGAAACCTTGAGGACCTTATCGCCTATCTGTTCCGCCTCAATGCTTATCTTCTCAACGCCGGTGGGTAATTCTGGCTCTTTTATGTCTATGGGTGTGGTTTGGCTAACATTGCAGTCTACCTGGATCTCTTTCTTTCGATAGGCGGCCCACAGGTCTTTCAAAGCGCCACTATCATCGATCTGTTCTAATAATGCCCGGGCCAATTCTTTGGACATGGAATCAGAACTCTCTGACAGAGCTGATAATCCTTTATCCGTCAACTCACCCTCCAGCGCTAGGCTTGTTTCGAGTTTAGTGGCAATCAGCTTCATCGCTCGTGTCTGCATCGTATCCGAGTAGGTCAGGTAATAGACCTTGACCGGATTTTTTTGGGTGATCCGCCATGACATTCTTGATGCCTGTCTCAAAGGGGGCTCAGGGGGGACGGGCATAAGTACATAACTAAATTTCTATGAGCCGAAAGTTGTCTTCTTCGGCATACTGTTCGCCTCTTTTTACAGCGTACCCCACTCTCCGGGCTGGGTCATCCCGAGACACCTGGATAAGTCCGTCAACGCGTATCCCAGTTCCCTCACCGCCAACATCATGTCAAACTAATTATATATTTATGCCCGTCCCCCTCTATTGCGGAGCAACAAATTCAGTAAACCTATGTTTGCCTGGGCTATTCTATTGGATAAGTGATATTTTTGAGGTCTTGGGCAATGCGTCAGCTTCTAAAATATTACAGAGATGCGCACCAGCACACCCGCTATGCAGTACAAAAGCTTATCGCCACAGCAGATACCAGGATTCTGATTAACCAAAGAACGGATCACTTGCGACTCGCTTTCGGGTCGGGATGAAACAATGAATAGACAACCGGGATAAGTACCAACGTGATCAGCGTCGATCCGGTGAGGCCTCCGACAACCGCCCGTGCCAGCGGGGCCTGGGCCTCGGATCCTTCGCCGATGCCCAGAGCCAGGGGCAGCAGGCCGAGGATGGTGGTCAACGTCGTCATCAGAATCGGCCGTAATCTGCGACGACCGGCCTCGGTCAGGGCATCCCGTGTGCGCATCCCGTCGCGAACCAACCGGCCGGCCTGGTCCACCAGGAGGATCGCGTTGTTGACCACGATCCCCCCCAGCATAATGCAGCCGATGTAGGACTGCACATTCAGCGTCGTTGTCGTAATAAACAACGTCACCAGCACGCCTACCGCCGCCAAAGGAACGGAAAACATGACGACCAGCGGATCTCGTAACGATTCATATTGACAGGCCAGCACCATATATACAAGGACCAACGCCAGCACGAGTGAGATGACCAGTTCCCTGAAGGCCTTTTGCTGTTCTTCGAAATTTCCGGCGACCGTCAGATCATAGCCGACGGGGCGTGGAATTTGATCCAACAGAGCCTGCACGTCAAAGGCCACAGAACCCAGATCACGCCCCGCGACGTTGGCGCGGACCGTCACCCTTCGCTGTTGGCCTTTGCGGTCGATCAGCATCGGACCGCGGCCCGATTCGGACGTGACGACGTTGCGCAGCGCCACCTTTTCACCGGATGCAGTTGTTAGCGTAAGGTTGAGAATTTCGTCTAAGGAGCGTTTCTCGGCATCCTTGAGCTGCACCAGAATGCGATAGGAATTGCCCCCCGTTCGGTACTCGCCGGCTTTGGAACCGGCCACCGCGGTTTGCAGGAGCTGGGTAACGTCGCGAACGCTCAGACCGAGATCGGCGACTTTGTCACGGTTCACGCGGATTTCCTGCTGGGGTATGCCGGCTTCGAGACTGGTCTCAACGTCCGTGATGCCCGGCAGAGCCACAATCGACTTCGCAACGCTCCCGGCCAAAGCATCGAGCGTGGCAAGCTCGTAGCCGCGGATCTCGATGGTCAGCCCCTCGTCACCGCCCAGGAGTCGTTCCAGCAAAAACTGACCCTGCGGCGCCCGGATACGGATCTCCATACCGGGGACACTGCCGTCCAAACAACGCCGCAGGTCTTGGGCGATTTCCACATTGGAGCGTTCGCGTTGGGCGGCCGGCAGCAGAGACATGCGTATTTCACCCTCTGAGCCCGCGTCAGCCCGCCAGCCGGCGGCGCCGACACTGACCACCGACGCCACTGCCTCGGGCACGGCCGGTTGAATGATCTGCTCCATTATGCGTGTCTGCCGATTGACCAGCTCGAGCCGGGTACCGATTTCCATCTTACCGGTTACGCGAACCTCGCCCTCATCACTCGGGGGCAGAAATTCGCTGCCGATTAGGGGCAAGAGCAGCAGACTTGCGCCGAGCACGGCAGCAGCCGCAAAGACGGTGACCAGACGATGGCCCAAGACCCAACGCAACAAATCCAGGTAAGCGTTTTCGAGACCCGAAAAGACGGAATTGGCGGCGGCGGCCCAGCGGTTCGTCAGAGACGCCGGCTCCTTGAGGCGCTGTTGGCTTGACGTCAGGAGCCTGGACGCCAGCATGGGCACCAGACTCAGCGCCACCGTCAGCGAACAGATCAGCGCAAAGATGATCACGTACGCCAGCTCCTTAAAGAGGATACCCGAGACGCCACGGACGAAAATCAACGGCAGAAAAATTACCAGCGTGGTTATAGTGCTGGCCATGATTGCCGGCCCGACCTCCCGGGCGCCTTCCACCGATGCTTCCTTCGGCGCTTCGCCATTCTCACTGCGGCGGCGGAAGATGTTTTCGAGTACGACGATGGAGCTGTCGACCATCATGCCTACCCCAAGGGCCAGCCCGCCCAGGGTCATCAGATTGAGCGTGAATCCCCCGAAGAACATTAACGCAAAAGTGGTCACGATCGAGATCGGGATCGACAGGGAAATCACCAGCGTGCTGCGGATGTTGCGCAGGAAAAACAGCAAAACCACGATTGCCAGCCCGCCACCATAAAGTACCGAGCGGACAACGTTGGCGATTGACCGCTCGATGAAATTGCCCTGGTTGATGACCGGGACAATGTTGATCTGAGGAAAGGCCTGGTTGACCGCGTCAATTTCAGCCAGGATGCGTTTAGACACTTCGACCGTATTGGCATTGGCCTGTTTGCGAATACCCACGCGCAGGCCGCGCCCGCCGTTAACGCGTACGATGCGCGTCAGCTTCTCATAGGTGTCTTTAACCTCGGCGATTTGACCCAGCGTTATGGCGGCACCGTCACGCTGGGCGATGACCGTGTCTCGAATCTGATCGAGGTTGATAAACTCGGCTGGTGCGCGCAGCGTGACCTCATACCGTCCCTGTTCGATCTTGCCCGCCGGGAGATCGAGGTTGGCGTCGCGAATGGCCTCGAGCACCTGGTCCATAGGCAGACCCACGGCCTTGATCCGGTCAGGATCCAGTTCGATCCGGACCTCGCGGTTGAAGCCTCCAAAAACGTCAACCTGCGCAACACCCGGAATGCGGGCAAAGCGGTAACGGATCTGGACTTCAATCAGCTCCGTGAGCTCCACGGGATCGAGGTTGCTGGAAATACCCAACAGTACGACCGGAAAACTGGCGATGTCGAATTTTCGGATGCGGGGCCTGACGATATCATCCGGTAACTCGTTGATCTCGTCTTCGAGTTTGCCCTGAACGTCAATCGCCGCCGTGTCGATCTCCGTACCCCACACGAAACTGACACGCACCGTGCTGCGGCCCTCTGAGGATGATGAGGTGATTTCCTCTACCCCGGGCACCGTGGCCACGATCTCTTCAAGAATCTGAGTCACCAGCCGCTCCATGACCTCGGGACTGGCGCCCTCGTAATCCGTTCGGATGGTCAACGTCGGCAGTTCGATGTTGGGCAGCATGTCGATCTGCAGCCTGCTCAGAGAGACGCCCCCCAGTATGACCAGGATCAGGGTGACCATGGTTGTGAAAATCGGGCGCTTGACGCTGAAACTCGGCAGGTTCATTGGGATTCAGCCCTTTCGCGGCCGGCTGCGGTTTGGTTCTGCTCGGCAGCAATCGTGATCGGGGAGCCGTCGCTTACCAGTTGCTGCCCCAGGGTTACGACCCGACCGGACAGCCCCTCGCCTTCCACCTGCACCCGATTGCCTTCGCGGATGCCCACCTTTACTTCGCGCCAGACGACCGATCGTCCATCCTCACTGACGATGAAAACACCGCTCCTGTCATCACGTATGGTCAACGCTTGCTCCGCGACGATGGTAGCCTCCGGCACCCGGGCTAATACCACTGTGGCGCTGATGAACATGCCGGGTTTGAGCCGATGCTGTGGATTGTCGATGATCATTTCGATCCGCGCCTGCCGGGTGGACTTGCGGAAGACGGGGGCAATGCGATCGATGCGGCCCGTATACTGTTCGCCCGGATAGGCGTCCGTCGTTAACGACACGAGCTGTCCGGGCTTCAGGTGAGCGTAGTCTCTCTCGGTGACGAAAACCACCCCGACGATGGGATGTAGATCGACGATCAAGAGCAGCGGCGCGTTGGCGGCTACGGTCTGGCCTTCGTTCACATAGCGCTCAGCGACGACCCGATTCTCGTCGCCGCCGGTCCAGCCCGCTGTTACCTTGGTATAGCGGAGCCGGATATTTGCGGTTTCCAGCGATGATTCGGCCTTCGTTACCTGGGCCGCAGCGACTTTAAGTTGAGCCTGCTTTGCCAGTTGATCCTGGTTGGCGGCATCAAATTCAGAATCGGATGCGATCCCGCGCTTTAAAAGTGACTCGGTGCGTTTAAACTCGCGATTGGCAATTTCCAGGGCGCTCTTGGCCTCGGACAGCTTGGCCCTGACCACTACCAGATCGGCCTGGGCCTGGGCTACAGCCTGGACATATTCATCATTGTCCAGCTCGGCCACAACCTGACCCCGCTTTACCGTATCGGCAATATTCACGATCACACGCTCCACGCGGCCGCTTACTTTCGGCGCAACAACAAACTCGGCCAGGGCTTCCAACTCCCCGCTAAATGTTCGCTGTAACGCGATCTGCCCGCGCTGAATCCGAGCCACTTCTACCGGCGCCGGTCGTGAAACCTTACCGCTTTTGCTCGAGCCGGCCCGGTCCTGAAATTGACCGAAAATTACCCAGCCTAATCCCGCCGCCCCTCCAATCAGAAGAACCGTCAGAATAAAAATTTTAAGGCCGCCCGATTTCATGGTAAAACACCTTTTCCGTTGTCATTATAATGGACACTGACCAAAAATATATGCAGTTTGACCTTACATATGGAACATTGTACTTTTACGGCCGATATTGCAACGAAAAAATGGTTGATGAAAGGATTCATATGGAGATCCGTTAGCGCCGTTTTTCCCTGTCAAGCGTGTAGAAAGACGCGTTATATGTTCAAAGCAGTTTTCGGTTGTCATCGTGAAGCAAAAAACTATATAGCCTAGCAAACGCGTTTTAAAAACACCTACAAATCGAACCAAACCGACCGCCATCGGGCGAGGTCGGGATTCGTGAGGATCTGATATGATGTTTGCAAGATGTTATCATCGTCTGCTGGAGTTCCTTGCCGTGTGCGGGTTATTGCTGGTATCGGCGTCGTGTACGCTGGTCGAGGAACGGATTGACCGCACGGCGGGAGGGCCGAATGTGCCTGCCGATACAGCGGTGCACATGCGCCTGGAGTCTACCGAGCAACCCGAAGAGATTGCAGCGCGAAAGGCGCCGCCGGGGCCTTTGAAAGTCACGATCAGCGAAGCCATTTTGCTTTGCCTTGAAAACAACCGCTCGCTTGTGGTGCAAAGATTGAACCCCTCGATCCAGCAAACCTCTGAGGACGAGGAAAAAGCTGTGTTTGATCCGACGATAAACGCGGACGTCTCCGGAGGCAGGGTGAAAGCAGAACGCCTTGCAAGATCCGGATCTGAAACGGAGGATTTCACCACCGATACCGCCGAAGGCATCATTTCTCTGGAGCAATATTTCCCAACCGGCACGACGGTTGCCCTGAAAGCCGCTACGCAAATGAACGACTCCTCTCTTTACGATGACACCTTTTATTCGACCCGCTTGGGCATGACGGTTACTCAGGCGCTGCTGAGAGGATACGGAACGGACGTGAATCTGGCCCGACTGCAGCAGGCACACCTGGATACGCGCATGTCGGAATATGAGTTGCGGGGTTTTACCGAGTTTCTGGTGGCGGAGGTGGAACGCACTTACTGGGATTATGCGCTGGCACGGCGTCAGATCGAAATTGTTGAGGAGTCACTGAAAGTCGCCCGTCAGCAACTCAACGAAACCAAAGAACTGATCGCCGTCGGTCGATTGGCCAGGGCTGAGTTGGCGGCCGTCCAGTCCGAGGTTGCGGCACAGGAACAGGCTCTCATCGAAGCACGGGCCAACAAGGAGTCTATTCGCCTGCAACTGCTGCGGCTTCTCAATCCTGCGGGGCCCGGAATCTGGCAGCGGGAAGTTGATTTAATCCATCAGCCGACCTTGCCCGAAATCGAACTGGAAGACGTTGAGCTGCATGTGGCCGTATCAATGCGCATGCGTCCGATTTTAAACGAAGCCCGGTTGGAAATATTACGCGGCGATCTGGAGCTTGTCAAAACCCAGAACGGATTCCTGCCCTTAATGGATCTTTTCATCACGCTTGGCAAAAGCGGGTATGCAAATTCCTTTGGTAAATCCATTGGTAATATCGACGAAAACAGTTATGACGCCCTGGCGGGCGTCAGATTTAATTATCCTATTTTTAATCGGGATGCAAAAGCCCTTCACCGGCGAGCGCTGCTGACTCGGGAACAGGCGCAAAAAGCTTTGGAGAACCTTTCACAGCTTGTGGAAGTCGACGTCCGCACCGCCTACATTGAGGTCAACCGCACCAAGCAGCAGATTGCCGCCTCGTCGGTCACCCGCATGTTCGATGAGGAAAAACTCCGGACCGAAACCGAAAAATTGCGAGTTGGAAAATCAACCAGCTTTCTGGTGGCTCAAGCTCAGCGGGATCTGTTGGTCAGCCGGATCGCCGAGGTGCGGGTCCTTGCCAACTACCTCAAGGCGTTGATCGATCTTTACCGGCAGGACGGATCGCTGCTCGAGCGCCGCGGAATTTCCGCCCCCGGACGCGAACCGGTCAAATTTTCAAAAAAATGAAGCTCCCCGCAGCAAGTCGCCGACGCGCCATAGCTTGGGCGACGGTGCGCTGCAGGGTATTACGGCCAAGGCGAATAAAAATTTGTCCAATGGCATTGTGATCGTTTCCAGATCTCACAATGGTAGTATTTTGGGTGTATTTTGGGGACGTCTATGATTTTATGCTTTACCTTGGCCGAAGAAGGTGATAACGACGAGGCATGCCAAGAAAAGCAAGGATAGACGCACCTGGCGCTTTCCATCATATCATCATCAGGGGTATGGAGCGCAGGAAGATATTTCGTGAGGACGCTGATCGAGTCAACTTCTTGGATCGGCTTGGGGGTATCGTCGTCGATACACAAACCCAGTGCTTTGCCTGGGCATTGATTCCTAATAAGGAATTGGCGTTGGAAAGAAAATACCTTCTGCAAGCGCGGGGATGCGATTTTTCCGCGGTTGTTGAACGCGTTGCAAACCTGTTAGATTTGGAGGTCAATGAGATTTTGCGGTCGGGCAAACAACCTCAAATAGTGAAGGCACGGAGCTTGATCTGTTTCTGGGCGAATCGACAATTGGGTATGACCACGGTTGAGATAGCCAGGCGCCTGGGAATCTGCCAATCGGCGGTAAGCAGATCGTCATTGCGAGGGGAAAAGATGGCAGAAGAAAACCACTTCAGACTGGTATAACGCCGAATAGCATAAAATCATAGACGTCAAACTCCTTTTGCAACTACATTGGGATAGAGATCAGCCTGGTCAAATGTAATGCGCGGTTGGTTCAGAGCAGATTCGAGTCCCGCCATGTTCCGAATCCCACGAGAACCTCCTGTACTATTGATCATACGCTCGTGCAGTTCAAGGACCTCGAAAAGAGTCAAATACCGCATTACGCCAGCCGTTGATAAAGCTCTTTGTTTTTGGACAGGACCTTCTGTACAGCTATCTCAAACTCAGGTTCAGGCTGGGCAAGTAGGTCTTCAATGGAAGCAGTGACAAATTGATTAGGTGAAAGCCCAAATTTTTCCGCTTTTTCACGCAGAAGATTGGCTTTCGCGTCGTCAAGTTGCACTGTAATTCTAGTCATAATGTCTTCCTCCAAGCATTCATAAATACAGTATACTCCATACCGGTCTTTTTCTCAAGGGTGACACTCCTTCCTAATTTGATCTCCACATCCATACGAAAATAAGTCACGTTAGTCAAGGATGTCCCCAAAGATCTCCAGAGATCTCCGGCAAGGATGGACACACAGATTATGATGGAAGCGTGCCGGTTTCTCTTGATTATGGCCATAAAGATGGCTATAATGTCATAATTATACGAAGGGGGTGAGGAGTGTGAAAAGGCAGTTTTCCATAGCTGAAGCCAAGAACAAGTTGCCGTCCATCATCCATCAAGTGGAAAAAGGACCCTCCGTCAAACTTACCAGGCGAGGAGAACCGGTTGCGGTGCTGTTGTCGGTTCATGAATACGAACTGATGGATCAGAAAAGTAGAGGGTTTTGGAATGCCCTAATGACATTCAGGCAGGTCATGCAGGATAGAGCAGTGCAAATTACCGACTCCGATTTTGAGGGTCTTCGAGATTCGTCCGCGGGCAGAGAGGTTCAATTTGAGGTATGAAATACTTGCTGGACACTAATGTCGTGTCAGAGTGTGTAAAGACGACACCCAACGAGTCTGTCCTTCACATGCTTGAGAAACACGAACATGAAATTGTGACGGCAGCGCCTGTTTGGCACGAACTTCAATACGGTTGCCGCCGTCTTCCCAGATCTCGCAAACGCAAGATTATTGAATCATTCCTGAACGACGTGGTGAGACAGAACATGTTGATTCTGCCCTATGATGATCGCGCTGCGGAGTGGCATGCCAGAGAACGTGTGAGGTTGTCGTCAAAAGGAAAGATGCCCCCGTTCGTGGATGGCCAGATTGCAGCGATTGCCAAAGTAAACGGTCTCGTTCTTGTGACGCGCAATGTTGAAGACTACATGTCGTTTTCAGGGTTGAAGACTGAAAACTGGCATAAGGTTTGAGGGCTGAAAGATGCCACCAAGAACATAGTCTTTTTCGGAAATGGTAATGATCATTAGCGCCAGCCGCCGCACAGATATCCCCGCATTCTACAGCGAATGGTTTATGAACCGTATTCGGGCTGGTTACTGTACAGTGCCCAACCCTTTCAATCCCACTCAGGTGTCACACGTTTCGCTCAAACCAGAGGATGTGGACGTCATCGTTTTCTGGACCCGCAATCCGCGTCCGCTGTTCCCCTTTCTGACAAAACTGAAGGAAGGCGGCTATCGGTATTACTTTCTATACACGCTGATGGACAACCCGCGTGCATTAGATCCCAAGTGCCCTTCTCCGGAAGCCTCGTTGAAGACTTTTTGCGAACTATCTGATCGTATTGGCCCGGAAAAAATGATCTGGAGGTATGATCCTGTCGTGCTCAGCACGGCTACCACAGCAGGTTTCCATGAAAAAACATACGAACGCATTGCCCGGGCACTGCAAGGGCACACGCGCCGTTGCGTCATCAGTATTTTGGACGTTTATCGCAAGGCCCAGAAACGCTTTCGTAAGTTGGCAGAGGAAGGCCTTGAATTGTTGGCTTGCGAGGGCGAAGCATTTGGCGATCTCATGAAAACCTTTGTTCGTGCCGCCACTGAGAATGGGATGCAGATCGTCAGCTGTGCTGAAGACATTGATCTACAACCTTTTGGCATACAGCCCGGTAAATGCGTTAATGACGAGTACATCTCCGACGTTTTTGGAATCAATGTGACCAACAAGAAAGACCCGTCTCAACGAAAAGCCTGCGGTTGTGTGGTCAGCAAAGACATAGGCATGTATGACACCTGCCTGTTTGGCTGCCAATACTGCTACGCTACAACCAGCCTTGAGCGAGCCAAGATCAACCACAAAAACCATGACCCTGCCTCCCCCTCGCTGGTCGGTTGGTATGATGCGGAGCCAGAACAAAAACCCTTTCGACAAGGCACACTAATGGCACATTGAACCCACCTGTTCTTCTATCTCTTGTGAAGAATGGGAACGCCGGTAAAAATTAAGTTGATAAGGGAAAGTGTAAACACGAAATAGATCCCATGCCAAGACAAGCCCGCCTTGACACCCGCCTGCCAACGCCTGAGACAGCATTGAGCTTATGTGCCGGCACCCGCCTGCCATCGCCAGGTATAGCGGGCAGGTCAAATGCTAGCATTTCTGGCAATGGCGGGCAGGTCTCTGGCAATGGCGGGCAGGCACCCGGTGTCCTGCACCACATCAGAATTTGGAAATGAGCTCCCCTGACGTGGGGTTCTCGGTCGAAAGGGGAGAAACCATTGCCCGCGAAAATGGGTTGCAATTAATCGAATAAGGTTCTGTTACTTTCTTACCAGCGTCCCCATTCTCTTCCCAGCATGACGCAAGCTCACCCCTTCGGCCTTCATCACCCAGTCGATCACAGAACCACCTGTTTGGCAGGCACCAAGACAGTGCCAGAGGTTCTTGGAGGGGGTGATCACCAGCGATGGCTCTCGTGATCGTCATGGAACGGACACAGCCCTATCAGGTCCGAGCCGTGGCGCTTGAGTGCCACACCTCTGGCCTCGGCCAATCGCTGAACTGAGATTTCCTGTTTGAGCCGCTTGATCTCTTCATCAGGGATTCGAGCCATCAGAGCCTCCTTAAAATTCTGTCAAGAAAAAAATGTTGCCAAAACCTGAAAATGCATATAATATTTTATGTGCATTGTTACCTTTCATATATGATCTCCATTGCCAGGAATTGTTATTATGAGAGGATCTCATAATAACGGAAGCCCGAAAATCCCATGTAATAATCCCAACAAAAAAGGATTGGAGGGATACGTTATGCCGTTTGCCCAAAAACTCACAAAAATGAGAAAAGAAAAAGGACTTACACAGGAAGAGATGGCCAAAAAGGCGGGAGTGGGAATCGCACAGATGAGACGCTATGAAAAAGGAAAATCTTCCCCTACCCTGGAAGTTATAAAAAACATCGCCAAAACGCTTGGCGTCTCAGCAGATGAGCTGATCTTTGACAAAAAAGAAGGGGTGGCCTCTGCTAAGATACTTGACAGAGAGCTGCTGGAACAATTTGAGCTGGTCTCAAGGCTTAACCCTCATGATAAAGATGCGATAAAAACTATCCTTGAAAGCATGATCATAAAAAGTAGGCTTGAGGAAGTAATGCCTTCCAAAACAGATGCGGCCTGGTCAAGGGAAATGCGTAAGGTGGTCTCAGAGCTTAGAAAAGGTGCTGAGGGATATTCGGAAGAAGAAATAAACGACATCGTGGATGAAGCCGTCAAAGCTGTAAGAGCGGAGGGAGAAGCCAGGAGCGAACACGTTGAAGCCTAAGCTAAGGGCTGTGATAGATACCAACCTTTTTATCAGCGGTCTCTTTGGAAAGGATTCTCTCTCGGCCAAGCTCCAGGATCTCTGGATAAACCAGGAGTTCGAACTGGTTACCTCTATTGAGATAATAAAGGAAGTGAGCCGAGTACTCCGGTATCCAAGGATCAAAAAAAGGTTTCATCCGAAAGATGAAACGCTCAAGCGATTCTTTCGGCTTGTTTTCAGAAAGGCCGTGATTACCAAAGATATCTATAAAACTGACAGAATCGCCGACGACCCATCAGACAATAAGTTTCTTGCCTGTGCTCTGGAGGGGAAGGCAGATTTCATCGTATCCAGGGATCAGCATCTGAGAAACCTTAAACAGTTTCATGGAATCAAGATCATTGATGCCAGTACTTTTGTGAAGAAGGTAACCGGTAAATAAGCAAGGTTGGTCTTCGGCTGCGGGCTTCAGCCCCTGCGGATCTGGAGTTTATCCGCCTCTGGCGGGCTGCCGCATTTTATCCTGAGCCCAGCCGAAGGGCCTCAGCCCGGCTATTTTACGCCCACCATCCCGCGCTTCTGGCCATCTGATAATCCACATTATGTAATCGGCTAAAAGCAAAAAAGCCGTGCCAGGAAAAACACCCTGTCACGGCTTTTGCACCTCTTACATAACATTGACTGATTATCTGACACCCAGAAGCCCTATCCCCCGGCCTCCCACCCCTGAAAGACGAAAGGCCGTTAAAGAAATAACCTTCAACCGCCCTCAAAATTATGATCCGAGATTAACATGAGTCAAGAGCCGACTTGCCCCCTTTTTCTATACAAGGGAGAAGCAGACTGTCGACTATTCTCAAAATGCAGGATCCTGTTTCATTCTCTCATACAATTAACAAAATCGTTAACAACCAAATTATCGGTATACTTATTTTCAAAGCCCTCTCTCCAAGAAATTGGATCATTGCGCCTGTAAGAATTATGGCACAAATAAATGAAACTAGATTTTTTAGTAAGAAATTAATACCATCTTTTGGATAGCCAATTATTTCCTTGCTTAGAAATACAACGAACAAAAAAATTGTCCAGAATAAAACTATTTTAGTTAGCCTGCTTGCCTCTTTTTTCTTGTCATTGATTCCTCTTGCGTTTATTTGCATGGATCAGCTTTTATTTCCTCTATCGGAATCGAAAGAGTATCATCTATGCTTGGTGGAAGACTATTGGAATGTTGATATATCAAAAAATCTTCGCCAACATTTAGCTGTGCAGGGTTCAAGTAGTCATAAAGCAAAATAGCAAAAGGAGATGTGGGGATGTTCAAACCTTTTTCAATAATTGGTGCGATTATATCCCCCCCTTTGACATTCCTCTTTATGAATTCTCTGATTGGTATTAGGATGCCGCCGCCTTTCAATCCGAATGGATCTACCCAATTGATGGGGTCACCCAAGCAGTATCCATAAAAATCCGTATCACCGCCAGCGAAGAGTATCGGATCCTTTGCGGTCCACCGCCCAGTATCCGGGTCATAATCTCTGAACCCAAATCGAACCAGCCCTGTATCCCGATCATGCAGCCCGCCGGCAAACCCAAAGGGAATAGCAAATGATGGATCGGTATCGGTGATTATGTTCCCAAAGGAATCGTAGTCGACTCTTTTTACCACATTGCCCGCAGCATCTGCAACAAGTCTCAAAGACCTCACTTGATCGTAAGTGAGACAATAGGTAATTCCACCCTTTGTCATGGCTACAGGCATGCGGCCGTCGGCATATTCGAACCTCATGACCAGGTTGTCGCTGCCATCATACACAGCCAGAAGCCGGGTCAATCCCTGCCACAGATATTTCTCAGTGGTGACGCCACTAACTATCTTTGCAATTCTTCTGCCAAGAGGATCATGGACGTAGTCGATTGCCGGGCCATCCGGCAAGGTCACGCCCAGGAGTTCCCCGCGGGAAGAGTAGTCAAAGGTGGTGACATCTGTGCCTTGGATCTTAGTGGTTAGGAAACCGTCCACATTATACTGGTAAGTGGCATCCCCGGCAGTCAGCAGATGATCCTCATAGGAATAGTCAAAGGTCCTTCCGGAAATCCCTCTTAGCGCATTTATCTCATAGGTGCGGGTTCCGTTTATGCCGTATTGATATTCTTCGACCAGAGTGCTGTCTTTGGTGACAGTGAGAAGCCGTCCCATAGGGTCGTAGGTGTAAACGTAATTGGACGTGGCACCGTCAATGGTTTCTGCCTTGTCAGTAATCCTCCCGTTATCATCACGAGTTAGGCTCCACGAGGTGAGGCTGCTGCCGCTGACGGCAAAGTCCTGAGCCTCCACCTCTCCATATCCGTTGAAGGTGCGACTCAGGTTCAAAGCCCCGCCAGTGACGGCCTCAGGAAGGCCATTTGCAGCATTGCGGAAGATCGTAAAGCCACCAGCACCGGTTAAGAGACCGTCATCGTCGTACGTGTAAATATGGGTGTCGCTGGCATAAGTGAAGCTGTTCATGTTGAATTCGTTGTTATAGCCATAAGACAGGGATTGACTCAGAGTGCCGCTTAAGGTCTCGGATGTGACTAGCTTTCCATCATATCCATAGGTGATCGACTCCGTTCCCTTCGATATGGAGCCCAGCTTTGTGCCGCAAAGATATGTCAGATCAATATTTCCCTCAGGTGTCTGTATCTGAGTAAGCCTTGTCTTGTCGTACACGTTGTTGATCTGGTTGCCTGAGGGAAAGCTGGTTTGGATAAGCCGCCTGTCTTTGTCGTACACATAACTGTAACTGCCGCTAATAGGTGTCTGGTAAGAGCTGTTCAGATTGACTCCGTTGAATCCAAACCCGTGGTTGATGGTCGATGGATTGGCAAGCACAGTCATGTTGCCATTATTATCGTAGGTGAAGCCAAGGGAAGTGCCATCAGGTCGGCTGATCCCTGTCATCCGGCCCACGGCATCGTAATCGTAGATCGTGGTGTGTCCTTCAGGATCGGTGACGGATTCCAGAAATCCCTGTACATCGTAGGCAAAGGTGGTCTCTCTGGCACTAGCGCTGGTGGACGTCAATCTTCCTCTCGTGTCATAGTCAAAGGTTGTGTCATAGAGGCCTGGGATGGCAAGGCTTGTGGTCAGAAGCGTTACAGGATCATACAAACTCGTCACGGTCCTGCCCTCAGGCGAAGCCAGTACCTTCGAGGACTGAAGCGTATCATGCACAAGTGTCGTGGCCTTGCCATTGACGGTGACTTCTTCTATGATCCGATCCGGGACATCGTCCGAGTTCGTGTCCGCATAGGTTTTTTCCCTGAGTGTAACTCTTTCCAGTGCGGAGGGCGTGCTCTCCGTCATTTCCCTCACGTATTTGAACTTGTACTCTGAGTCGAGATCGTACTTGAATGTCAAATCGATGCCGCAGGCAAGTGACTTGCTCACGCTCAGCCCGTCGGCGGACTGTGTAAACAGCGTTTCCGCCCCTGTAGGATCAGTGATGCTCGAGGTGTAAGCGCCAGTGGAATCCGTGCGATCCAAGTAGGACGTGAGATTGCCTTCTCCTGTGAGCGCCTCTGTTAAAATGTCGCCGTTTGCATAGGCAGTCCTGGTGTATTGCCAGTGCCCCCCTTCCTGATCCGCGGCATCTGTTAATCTCCCCATGGAATCGAAGACGTGCTCAAACCGGTTCCCCTCCGGCTCTATCTTGGCGGTCATCAGGCCGTCTGGAGTGTATTCAAAGCTGTAATAGCCTCCGTCCGGATAGGTAATGCGAGTAAGGTGGTTGTTAGCGTCAATCGTCAGGGTTGTGGTGATCCCGTCCGGCGAGGTGATGGCGGTAGGCACGCCGCTGGCGTCTCTGTCAATGGTGATCTGGTTGCCAAAACGGTCAGTGATTGAAACCAATTCGTTTTCTTCATCATAACCAAACTCATACAGGGTAACACCTGTATCAAGGTCGATGGTCCTTTTGTGCCGTCCGGCGTTGCTCATGATATGACCCAGACCGTTCTCCTCGGCAAAAGCGATGTCTTGTGTGGTCATGACGTCGGAGAAAGCAGATAGGGAAGCCACCTTCAGGATGTAGACATTCCCATCAGAGACGTAGAAGCTGCCTGATGCATCTGTGGCAACGCCAACCGGCCAATTAAGCTGTGCCTGAGTGGCCGGCCCGCCATCGCCGTTGGAGCCCGCAGTTCCATTGCCCGCCACGGTGGTGATGATGCCGCTTGCGCCCACCTTGCGAATGCGGTGATTCCGACAATCAGCAATGTAAAGGTTGCCCGGGACGTCCACGGCAACGCCTCTCGGCCAGTTAAGCTGTGCCTCGGTGGCTGGCCCGCCATCGCCGTTGGAGCCCGCAGTTCCATTGCCCGCCACGGTGGTGATGATGCCGCTTGCATCCACCTTGCGAATCCGGTTATTGTTTGTATCCGCGATGTAGAGGTTGCCCGCGACATCCACAGCCACACCTGTAGGATAGCTAAGACGGGCTCCTATTGCTGATCCCCCATCGCCGCTGTAGCCTCCATTTTGCCACCCCGTTGGGCCACTGCCTGCCACGGTGGTGATGATGCCGTTTATGTCCACCCTGCGAATCCGGTTATTGTTTGCGTCCGCGATGTAGAGGTTGCCTGAGGCGTCCACGGCCACGCCTGTCGGCTGGTTAAGCAGCGCTTCGGTAGCTGGACCTCCGTCGCCGCTGTAACCTCCATCATAGGGCCACTGAGTGGGAATTGGGCCACTGCCTGCCACGGTGGTGATGATGCCGTTTATGTCCACCCTGCGGATGCGCTGGTTGTTTTTATCCGCGATGTAGAGGTTGCCTGAGGCGTCCACGGCCACGCCTGTCGGCTGGTTAAGCAGCGCTTCGGTGGCTGGACCTCCGTCGCCGCTGTAACCTCCAACACCATACCCAGTTGGGCGACCAGCCACAGTGGAGACGCTGCCGTTTGTATCTATCTTCCGAATGCGGTGCATCTGTGTCTCCACGATATAGAGGCTGCCCGAGGCGTCCACGGCCACGTCATCGGGGCTGATGAAACGCTCATCGCTAGCTCTTGTGATGACGCTGGCATTATTTCTTGTGATATTGCCGTCTCCCTTTACAAGGGTGGACAGGTCCGTTAGGCTCACAACATGGCGGATCGACAGCGTCCACCCTTCGGCGATGTCGCCTTGCGCTGCATTCATAAACAGACTGCTGCGCATCCAGGAAGTCCACGCCCTACGTGCCACGATAGTTGTTGCCGCACCGCCCGCCTGGGCAAATGCCTTGGCAAAGTTCCCGGACGATAAATAAACCATTTCATAGACAAAGCCGACCCTGACGTGTGCGCTTGTCGGGCCATTCACCGGCCTACCTAGGTAGTCGAGCCCGTCCCAGATAAACTCCGCCTTCTGATTCGGCAGAGAGTCCAAAATCTGTTTAAAACACCGGCCAGCCACCTCGAGCTTGACTGTAATGCTCGTTAAGCTCTCAGGCACCGTCTCACCGCTGGCAGGAACTGTTATCTTGTGGTAGTAGCCTCTCACTCTGTTGCTGGCATAATGGAGAGTCATGTCCGTGCCAGGGATGGGGACATCTTCATGGAAAATCCGGCTTCGTTCCTCAACAAAGGAACTACAGGACATCTTGCAGTCCTTTTCTACCTGTTGATCTGTCTTTGGTTCACCTTCCGGGTTCGGAGGTACGGCATCTGACGGCGGGCCGTAGGGCCAGTTGCAGTCCCAAGAGCTAAAGTGGGGCACTGCGACTCGCCAGAAGGTGGATCCCGGCGGATACTTTGCGGCATCGTCAAGGCCGATGACCTCGTCCCTGAAAGAACCGTTGTCATTCAGATCATCGGGCTGATCATCTCCATCTGCATCCAGAGCATCCACAATGCCATCCATGTCTGTATCAAGCAATCGAACTACCATGCCATTGTCAGAAGGCACCCAGAAACCTCTGTCACGATCGTAGTAGCCCACAGGGACGATTTCCCCAACATCAAACCCCAGGAAATTCTCCACCCATGTGATGACAGGCTTATCAAATCTCACCCTCTCGGCGCCATCCACCCTGAGTTCCACACAGTAGGTGTAGGCCGACGTGGGAGGCAAAACGGCGGGCATGGACTCTGGCGTGGTGAACTCGGTGGCCCGGGTGGTGATGGTACTGAGTTCGTGTACATCATTGCCATCTTCATCCACCAAATAGGCCCTGTTATCCCCGGTGAAGACCATGGTGCAGGACCGGTTGCCAAAATCATCAGCGACCTCTGTACTCTGATGGGTGACCACGGTTTCCGGGTCGCCATCAAAGCTGAGGGTGGTAGCTGCCGGGTCCTCTGCAATCATCACGATGCTCTTAGCAATGGCGATGTCGTTCCACGGGACATAGACCTTCCTGTGAGCGGTCAACAATCCGTCCTTTTGATACACGACGGTGATGGTGCCTCCCCCTTCCACAGGGATGGAGAATCGACCATCAGCATCGGTTGCGACAGTGCCGTATTCCGGATGGTCGTGGATGGTAACAGAAACATCGGCGATTGGAGAACCAGCCAGATCCTGAACCAGGCCGGTAATTACGGAAAACCGTTTGGGATCGTATGATTCGACCGTAGCGTCTGGCGGGATCAGATCTTCATACTGTTCGCCAAAGGAGCCCTCCGGCTGTGGCTCTGGATTGCCCATCACCTTGACCATACCCTGCGCACTGGCAGAGCCATTAGGACCGGTAACCGTGATAGCATAGGTAGTGGTGTGGTCAGGCGAGACAGTGGTAGATCCATTTACAGATACAACACCAATGCCGTTATCAATGTAGGCGTTTTGCGCATTGGTCGAGGTCCATGATAGGGTGGAGGACTCACCAACCTGAATGGTCTCGGGGGTTGCTGAGATACTCACCGTGGGCGTTGTACTGGCAGGCCCAAGGGAGACAACAAGATCCACCGGGGAGCCTTCCTCAACCGAAATCCCGGCTGCAGGATCCTGGCTGATTACGTGGCCCTCTGGCACGGTGTCGCTGTTTTCCGTTGTAATCGTTCCAACCGCAAGATCGGCGGCAATGATTGCTGCTTCTGCCTCTGCCTGCGCTAAACCCAAGACTTCTGGCACTTCGACCATCCGTGGGCTTGCCGTGATTGTGACCGTATCCGGGGCGCTTCCGGCCGTGCCGTCATTTACAATAAGCTGAACTTCGTACGTCCCGGAAACATCGACCACGAGGGTGGGGTTGACCGCGGAGGCATCCAAGAGCATCGCACCGCTTCCTGGTGGAGTAGAGACAAAGGACCACTCATAGGTCAAGGTGTCCCCATCCACATCATTAGACCCACTGCCGTCCAGTGAGACCGTATCACCTGCAATAGCCGTTTGATCCGGCCCTGCATCGGCTACGGGCGCGTCGTTGACAGCATTGATCGTCAAGGTGACTGCTGCGGTGTTGCTGTCTGCGATACCGTCGTTGACCTTGAACGTGAATAAATCGCTGCCGTTATAGTTCTCAGATGGCGTGTAGGTTAGATCCGGCGCTGTGCCGGCCAGTGTGCCGTGACCCGGACCCGCCACGATTTCATAAGTCAGGCTATCACCATCGATGTCCGTTCCTGTTAGCGTGATGTCTGCCGACTCATCTTCGTTTAGCGTGACCGGCTGATCATTGGCCGCCGGCGCATCGTTGACAGGGTCAACAGTGATGGAGACCGTAGCCGTGTCGGTACCACCCTCTCCGTCGCTCGCTGTATAGGTAAAGCTATCCGTACCATTGAAGTTCGGGTTTGGTGTGTAAGTGAAGGCGCCGTCCCCAAGACTCGTAACCGTTCCATGGGCAGGCTGCGTGAAAGTGGACACAGTCAAAGTATCCCCGTCCACGTCCGTGTCATTGGCTAGCACATTGGCGGTGGTCACCGGTGTGTCTTCATTCGTAGTAGCGGCATCATCCGCAGCCGCAGGCCGGTCATTGACGGCCGCAACCGTGATGCCCACAGTGGCCGGTTCGGAATCCACAGTGCCGTCGTTCACAGTGAAGGTAAAAGAGTCTGGACCATTGTAGTTAAGGTCGGGATCATAAGTGAGGTTCGGCGCAGTCCCGGCCAGTGTGCCATGACTTGGCCCAGAATCTACTGAATAGGTAAGCGTATCGCCGTCGGCATCCGAACCCGTCAAGGTGATGGAAACCGCGCTGTCTTCGTCTGTGCTCACCGGTTGAGCATCAGCCACCGGCGCACTGTTTACAATGGTGACTGTGACAGATGCCGTCGCCGTTCCCCCAGGACCCGTGGCCGTGATTGTGTATGTGGTGGTCTCGCTGGGAGATACGGTAATCGATCCGGTTGGATCCACGCTGCCAATATCCGGCTCGATCATACAGGTGTTTGCGTGGGTGGAAGTCCACGAGAGCGTTGCCGGCTCGCCAATGTGAATGGAGTCCGGATCAGCGCTTATCTCCACAGTGGGAGCCGGCTCGGTCACAGTGACTGTGACGCTGTCCGTGGCCGTGCCTCCAGGGCCTGTGGCTGCAATGGTGTATGTAGTCGTCTCAATTGGCGTTACGGTGATCCAACCTTCCAGATCAACCACGCCGACATCAGGCTCGATCACGCAGGACTCGGCATTGGTGGAACTCCAGGACAATGTGGCCGACTCGCCCACATGAATGGTCTCCGGATCGGCCTCTATCTCCACAGTGGGAGGGAGCGTGGTTACCGTTACTGTGACACTCTCGGTCGTTGAGCCTCCTGGCCCAATAGCCGCAAGGATGTAGGTAGTGGTCTCCTGGGGTGTAACGACTTCAGAACCGCTTGCAGAAACCTCTCCGATGTCGTGGTCTATGATTACAATGTCAGCATAAGTGGTTTGCCAAGTCAGGGTACTCGAATCCCCAAGTGTGATGGACATAGGATCTGCCGAGAAAGTAACCTCCGGCGGGGGAACCGGACTATCGGACCGTCTTACCTCAATGGTCACGGAGGCCCCGGGAGTGCCTCTGAGAAAGACAGTCAGGCGGTTGGTGGATTTCAGTGCTCTGTCTTTATAGACAATGATATCGTCTCCGACGAGAAACTGTCGAAGGGGGATAAACCTTCTGTTGAAAAAGAGAAACCCTCCTCGTATTTCCATATCCGGCGTATTCTTTGTAATGACAATATACCCAGTTCCGGGATCATCTACATGGAACGTGTGGCGGGAAAAATGCACATGCCAACTGCCTATTTCGAAATCACTTGGCCCGAATACGGTCTGATCCTCTGCACGAACCAGTGGGGTGATAGTAGACAAGGCGACAATGACAGAAAGGAAACAAAGAAGCTTTCTTGACATGATGATCCTCCAATTAATCTCTTAGGTTCAACTCTTTTGGGAAAGTCTCAAGAGCCAACCTCCCTGACCGAAATTAGCTCGCCACTCTCGGAATTGGTTGAGTAGGGGTGGTAAAGTCAAAGAAAGAATCCTTTTTCTGCCCATCTTACCTTGCTCTGGATTTCGCCTTTTCGGTAAAAGATTTGGATTTCATCTAAGCAAAGAGCATACCACGTAACCTCGCAGCTCTACCCCCTATCTGTAACAGCTTGTGACTGTTGCATTTTGAGAAGCTTAAACCATGTAAACCAATTTCGTAAGGGATCCCAAAGTGTGTAATTATCTCACACCATTGCGAAATACACGTCTCTTTTATTGTGTAAAAACGTTACACTCACACCAGAGTCAAGCATCAAGACCAGCAATGTTGAGGGCTGAGATTCTTAGGCTGGGGGCTGCGAATTGCCCGTAAAATCTCAGGTCTGTGCCAACGCCGTCCACGTTGCTGAACAGATCAATCAGATTGCCCGATATGGCAACGCCCTTTACGGGGAACACGGCTTCACCACCTTTGATCCATAATCCTGCCGCCCCGACAGAGAAATCTCCTGAAATGGAGTCTGCGGTGTGGAGCCCACCGTCTCGATGCTCTGGTGTGGGAGCGTTGCTACGAAACGATGCGAACCGTGCATCCCCATGAAGAAGATTCCCGGATCCGGTTGCTCTGTTCTTCCTGTGCCCAGAAACTGTGAGACCTCCCCTATCTTTCTTTATTCAGGATGGTTTTTACCATGTTTTGTAGCTCGAAGATATTGAATGGTTTCGTAATACAGGCGGTGGCCCCACATTTCAGGAGATCATGTACAGGTCCGTGGGCAGTGATTATAAGAATGGGAGTATAGGGGTGTTTTGCCTTTATCCTTCGTGTTAATTCAAGCCCGTCCATCTCCGGCATCATGTAATCTGTGATAATTAGATCATACGATTTCTTGTCAATATGGCTCATTGCCTCAACTCCATTTTCTACAACATCTATCTCGTAATCATAATGTTTCAGAGCCTCAGGCAGTAAAGTCCTCACAAGTTCTTCGTCGTCTGCGATAAGGATCCTCTTCTTTCCCATCTCCACCTCCTGTTTAATCTAACTACAACTGAGAGGGTGCAAATGTCAACCAAACAATACAACCGACAGTTGTTAGACTTTTGCTGAATCTTATGTGATAAAATTTTGTAAAAATTGGAAAAATGAGGATGTGTTGATTGAAGGAAGAAGCGATTGATCGAGAAAAAGATCGGCCTAAAAATTAAACAGATAAGGAAAAGCTGGGGTCTCTCTCAGATTGAATTGGCCGAAAGGATAGGTATCTCTTTTCAGCAAATTCAAAAATATGAGAAGGGCTCAACCAGGATCTCTGTCATGCGTTTGCAACAGATCTCGGAGGCCCTTGGCGTTAACATTACTCTCTTTCTTGAGGAAGGGGAAAGAATTCCCAAAGTTTCAGACATCGCTTTAAGATACACTACTGGAGGAGGCCCCCTTGAAACCTTTCAACCCCTTAACAAGGAAGAAATTACTCTCTTGAAGCTCTTTCGTAAGACAAGGAATAGAAAGGTAAGAGAGGGCATCTTAAAGCAATTGCGAGGGGTTATTGAACTTGAAAATCAGAAATAGGAGCCTACCTGACTTCAGAACGTCGGATAAGGCCAGAAAATAAAACCTGAAATAACTTTGAAGCATATTAAAGATATTCCCAATTTTGACAGACCGCGAGAAAAACTGGCTGCCAAAGGGCCGGAAGCTCTTTCGGATTCAGAACTTCTCGCTATCCTCCTTGGAAGCGGAGTAAAGGGAAAAGGTGTCTTTCAAGTAGCTCATGCCATCTTGCGAAAGCTTGATAAGGATAAGAAAAAAATAGATGTAAAGGCTCTTGTCTCGATAGAAGGTGTTGGTTTTGCCAGGGCATGCCAGATTGTGGCCTCTTTTGAACTTGCAAGGAGGAGACTATTAAAGGAAAGCGTCCTTATTCAAAAGGCAGAAGATGTTTTGCCCCTTATTTCATATATTGCCGATAAAAAGCAGGAATATTTCCTTTGTATATCTTTGAATGGAGCAAATGAGGTTATCGGAAATAGGGTGGTGACTGTTGGCCTTCTTAATACAAACCAGGTTCACCCTCGCGAGGTGTTTGTAGATGCTATATCCGACCGGGCAGCCTCCATAATCGTTGCTCACAACCACCCGTCAGGCATACTCAAACCGAGCCCCGATGATATAGCTATCACGAGACAGTTAGTTGAAGCCGGCAAAATCCTTGGAATACCTGTCTTGGATCACATAATTATCACAAAGAAAGGTCACCTATCATTCAAGGAAAGAGGTTTGATGTGATTCCGCCTATCTTCCAGTTTAATTAACCGTGAAAAGAATGGGGACGCTGTGAAAAGAATGGGGAAGGTCGCCAAGCCCAGAGCATCTAACCATCATGGGGAAAATCTACCCACCAGAGCCGCTTTCAAAAATTCCCGATTAAATCGCGCGATATGTGTAATGGACACCTCCTTAGGGCATGCGTTCTCACACATCCGATGATTGGTGCAGTTGCCGAAACCGCAGTTGTCCATTTCTTTGAGCATGGCCAGTACACGCTGGTTCGCCTCCGGCCTTCCCTGGGGTAGCAGGGCAAACTGAGACACCTTGGCGCTGACGAACAGCATGGCCGACGCATTGGGGCAGGTGGCCACACAGGCGCCGCAGCCGATACAGGCCGCCGCGTCCATGGCCTCTTCCGCCTTTTCCTGGGCGATGGGGATGGCATTGCCATCCGGAGCCCCCCCGGTATCGACGGAAATATAGCCGCCAGCCTGGATGATTTTTTCCAGGGAGCTACGGTCCACTATCAGGTCTTTGACGACTTTGAAGGCTCTGGCGCGGAAAGGCTCAACCACAATGGTGTCGCCGTCATCGAACTCACGCATGTGCAGTTGGCAGATCGTCATTGCTTTGCCGTGGCCATGGGGAATGCCGTTGACCACAGCACCGCAGGTTCCGCAAATCCCCTCGCGGCAGTCATTATCAAATTCGATGGGCTCCTTGTCTTCCAGAATCAACTTCTCATTTAAAAAATCCAGCATTTCCAGAAACGAACTGTGGGTATCAACGCCCTCGACCGCAATGGTTTCAAACCGGCCGCGATCCTCCGGACCATACTGGCGCCAGACTTTCAGGGTGATGTTGATCGTTTTGTGCTCGCTCATCATTTATAACTCCTTTGGGTTAATTCGACATTTTCGAATACAAGGGGTTCTTTGTGAAGCTCGGGTTCCACTCCATCACCTTTGTACTCCCAGGCTGACACGTTGCGGAAATTATCGTCATCGCGGATGGCCTCGCCCTCTTCGCTTTCCGATTCCTCACGTAAGTGGCATCCGCAGGATTCTTTACGTTCCAGCGCATCGATGGCCATCAGTTCGCCGAGCTCGAGATAGTCGGCCAGACGACCGGCCTTTTGGAGATTCAGCCGGTACGTGTTGGCAGGGCCGGCGACCTTGACATTTTCCCAGAATTCCGCGCGTATCCCCCGGATCTGCTCGATCGCCTTCTTAAGGCCGGCCTCGTTGCGGGCCAGCCCGACGTTATCTTCCATGACCCGGCCCAATTCGCGGTGAATGTCTTCCACCGTGCGCTTGCCTTTGATGGAGAGCAGTTTTTCGATGCGGGTCTGCACCTCCTGAATCGACTCGTTAAATGCAGCATGGTCCGGGCCTACATCCGAATTGCCCGCCTCTCCCAGGTACCCGGCCAGGGTATATGGACAGATAAAGTAGCCGTCTGCCAGGCCCTGCATGAGGGCGCTGGCGCCCAAGCGATTGGCCCCGTGATCCGAAAAGTTGGCTTCACCAAGGACGAAAAGACCGGGAACATTGCTCATTAGGTTGTAATCCACCCACAGGCCGCCCATAGTGTAATGCGCGGCAGGATAAATCATCATCGGCGTTTCATAGGGATCTTCATCGATGATGTTCTTGTACATGGCGAACAGGTTACCATACTTGCGGGCAATCACTTCTTTGCCGTCGCGTTGAATAGCCTGGTTAAAATCCAGATACACGGCGCGTCCAGTTGGTCCTACCCCTTTACCGGCATCGCACTGCTGCTTGGCATTGCGGGAAGCCACATCCCGGGGAACAAGGTTGCCGAAACTCGGATACTTCTCTTCTAGATAGTAATCTCGCTCGTTTTCAGGGATATCGTTCGCCGGGCGTTTATCGCCCGGATTTCTTGGAACCCACACTCGCCCGTCATTGCGCAGGCTTTCACTCATCAGTGTCAGCTTGGTTTGATGACTGCTGACGTGCGGAAGACAGGTGGGGTGAATTTGGGTAAAGCAGGGATTTGCAAAAAAAGCGCCTTTTTTATAGGCCTGCCAGATGGCGCTGACGTTGCACGAAATGGCATTCGTGGACAGGTAGAAGACATTGGAGTAGCCGCCGGTGGACAGCAGGATGGCATCGGCTGCATGGGCTTCGAGGTCTCCGTTAATTAAATTGCGGGCGATGATACCCCGGGCCCGGCCGTTGGCCACAACCAGGTCTATCATTTCGTGGCGTGGAAACATTTTCACCTGTCCGTCGGCGATTTGACGGCTTAAGGCCCCGTACGCGCCCAGCAAAAGCTGCTGCCCGGTCTGCCCCCTGGCGTAAAAGGTGCGGGATACCTGGGCCCCGCCGAAAGACCGGTTGGCCAGGAGCCCGCCGTACTCCCGTGCAAAGGGGACACCTTGCGCCACGCACTGGTCGATAATGTTGTTGCTGACCTGCGCCAGACGGTAAACGTTGGACTCCCGGGAGCGAAAATCACCGCCCTTGACGGTATCCACAAAGAGCCGCCGGATGCTGTCGCCGTCATTCGCATAATTCTTGGCCGCGTTAATCCCACCCTGAGCGGCAATGCTGTGCGCCCGTCGCGGGCTGTCCTGGATACAGAATGTCTTGATGTTATAGCCCATCTCGGCCAGGCTGGCGGAAACCGAAGCGCCGGCCAGGCCAGTTCCCACGACAATAATATTGAACCGGCGACGGTTGGCCGGGTTGATCAGCTTCATTTCCATCCGATGACGATCCCACTTCTCAGCAAGCGGACCGCCCGGGATTTTTCCATCAAGCCGTTGCATGGTAGAATTTTCCTTATTGAATCAAATACAGGTAAACGGGCAGACTGGCAAAACCGATGCCGAATGCGAACGTCACGATAAGCCCCAGGTTCATGATCAGCGGCATGTAGCGGGGGTGATTGACGCCGAAGGTCTGGAACAGGCTCCAGAATCCGTGGCTGATGTGCACGGCGACGATAACCATCGCCACCACATACATCAGAACCCACAAAGGGTTGGCAAAAGTTGTGGACATCAGCTGAAAAATGGGTGTAGCGGACTTATCGACGAACGTGAATTTGAGCAGATGCAAGATGATAAACGCCAGAATCAACACAGCGGTGTACGGCATGGTGTTGGATCCGATCGTCCTGCCTCCGGGGTTTTTGTACACGTCGTATTTCGTCGGCCGGGCTTTCAGATTTTCGAAAAAGAGAATTGTGCCGATCACAATGTGAACAAGTCCCAGAGTCGCAAGCCCGATGTTAAAAATGGTCAAATACGGTTGCAGCGAATGCAGCTTGGCCGCGTATGCATTAAAGGCATCGGCGCCCGCAAACGCCATAAAATTGCCCAGCAGGTGCACCGCCAGAAAACCGATCAGGCATAGACCGGTGACGGCCATCAGCATCTTTTTGCCGACCGATGACCCGAGAACAAACATATACCAGTTCATGGAGGTCCTCCTTTTTGAATATCGAATCCGCCGGACAGGCGCTTCCCAAAAACCCTGCCGTCCTTGATTCTGTCAAGCTTAACTTCAACTATCTGATGGAACAAACCGTCGCTTCCTTCTAAGAGAACAGGGATGTAGTTTTCTGTCAAGCCCTTGAGATATCCGGTTCTCCTGTCCCGTTTTCCCTCAACTAACACCTCCAATGTTGAGCCGATGAACTTCTCTGAGAACTTCCTGCGCCTGGTTTGTCCAATCTCGCGCAGATATTGACATCTCTTTCTGGTTGTTTCGGGCAAGATTCGATTTCTCAGTCCTTCAGCAGCAGTTCCCTTCTGCACGGAAAACGGAAAAACATGAAGATACGCAATGGGCAGTTCTTCGATCAGGCGGCATGTGTTTTCAAAGGCCCTTTCGGTCTCTCCCGGAAACCCGACCATCACATCAACTCCTATGGCTGCATGAGGCATCTTATTGACTGCGTGCAAGACCAAGTCTCTGTAAAACTCCGCGCCATACGGTCGGTTCATCCACTTAAGCACATCATTGTCTCCACTCTGCAGCGGGATGTGCAAGTGAGGACAAATGTGCTCAGAGGCTGCCAGTTGCCCGATGAGGTCTTCTGATAGCTCCATTGGTTCTATGGAACTCAAACGCAAACGTTGAACGCCCCGGGAACCGTCGATAGAGCAAATGAGATCGGTCAGCGAGGTCGCAGGGGAAAGATCTTGTCCGTACCGGCCCATATGGATGCCGCAGAGCACAACTTCGGAATAGCCGTGGTTTCTAAGCCTTTCTATCCTCTCAACAACGATCTCAGGACTCAGAGACCGGCTACGCCCCCTGGCATGAGGGATGATGCAGTAGCTGCAAAAGGCATCGCAACCATCCTGGATTTTTACGAAGGGACGGGTGCGATTCCCGAATCTGGTGATGGGAAGGTCTTGAAAGGTGCGAGGAGCCGAAATATCTTCAACCAGGGTCAAGCTGTAGTTCTCGTGCTGTTCGGTCAGTCGCGGGATCATGTTTTTTGAGTCATTGCCAATCACATGATGCACGCCGGAAATCGAAGAGAAGACCTCTGGGGCCACCTGGGCGTAACAGCCAGTGACTATGACGAGGGCCCCTGGATGGCTCCGTATGTTCTTTCTCACGGCCTGCCTGGATTGCATGGCTGCTTTTCCAGTGACCGTGCAGGTGTTGATAATACAAAGATCGGCTCTGACTCCTTTGTCTACGGAATGCCACCCCCGGTCTTCAAGCTGTTCGGAAATCGCTTCTGATTCATAGCGATTGACTTTGCATCCCAGGGTCGCGATGGTGAAGAATTTCACGGGGCAATCCACCCCCCGCCCAGAACTCTTTCGCCTTGATAGAAAACAGCAGCCTGGCCGGGCGTTATTGCATACTGGGGCTCAGAAAAGCAGACCTTGGCCCTGTCCCGGCCAAGAGGAGTAAGGGTGGAGTCTGCCTCTTTGTGGCGATACCGGATGCGGGTCTTGACAGCCAAGGGTTTGTCCGGAGGTTCAATGCCGATCCAGTTGATATGGGTAACTGTGCATTCAGTGTCTGCCAATTCTGATTTTGGTCCAATAACAAGCCGGTTCTGTCTATTGTCAAGGAAAAGGATATAGTAAGGCTCTGGTCCGGGTATCCCAATCCCCCTGCGCTGTCCTATGGTGTAGGCGTGGAGACCCTGGTGACTACCCAGTATGTCACCCCTTGCGTTGACAATCGCTCCGGGCTTGGAGACAAATCCTCCCAGATTGGCAAGAAAGTCCCTATAGCTGGGGGTGCGAACAAAACAGAGTTCTTGACTCTCTCCTCTGGCAAAGGATGTTAATTGCCATGCTTTGGCCATCTCCCTGACTTCTTTTTTCGTGTGGGTTCCCAACGGGAACATAGCCTGGCTCAACTGTTCTTCGGTCAGGCGAGAAAGAAAATAGGACTGGTCTTTGGCCTGATCCACACCCTTTAAGAGGCAAAGCTGTCCCTTCGTCTCCTTGCGGATTCCGGCATAGTGGCCCGTTGCCAGCGCTGAGGCGCCAAGGGCCTTGGCCTTTTCCAGGATAACGCCAAACTTGATACGCTGATTGCACACCACACACGGATTTGGCGTCTGCCCTGATCGGTAGGCGCCGATGAAGTAGCGCACAACTTCCCTTTCGAAAGGCACCGAACAATCGATCACTTCAAGGGGAATGCCGATTTGCTCCGCAGCCCTCTGTGCCCAAGCACCGGAACCGGATAACGGCGCAGGCGGAGTCAAATCGCCGGGAGGAGATTCATAACCCGTATGGAAATGAAGTCCGATGACCTGGTAGTTTTGTCTCTTGAGAAGGGCTGCTGAAATGGCGGAGTCGAGGCCGCCGCTCAGGGCAACGGCCACAGTTTTTTTCATTTTACGATTGGGTTTCCAACGATGCTGATCTCCATGGCCCGGGGGGGACAGGCTGGGACACAAAGACCACATACACTGCATTTATTGTGATTAAAGACAACGCTCATCTCAGGCCGGTTAATGGACAAGGCGCCGGTGGGACAGACTGCCGTACAGGCCCCGCAATGGGTACACTTGTTCTTATTGCGGTGGATGTCCTGGCCAACGGGCTGTATGTGTACTCCGCGATCTTTTAGATATCGAATCCCCCTGTTAAAGTCCTTTCTCGCCCCTGACAGCTCCATGACCATGATACCTTCTTTGCGCGGCAGTATGGTCGCTTTGAGGATATTGAATGTGAGATTAAAATCAGTGGCAAGGAAACAGACAATTGGCTTTTCCACCTCTGTCTTTGGAAACTGCAGGACGAGCATTCTCGAATACATATTGGCACCCCTGTCTCATCAATACTGAAAGCTGGGCATTTTTAGATAAAAGCATTAAAACTGAACTGGTTGGATTTGTCAACAGGCTCTTGCCCGGGGTGTGGCAGTCCAATACTCCGAAGCCTTTTCTCCGGCAGAGCCAATTGTCTCTCACCACGCCCACAAGACGCAGATTTCCATTCTGAACAAAACGAGACTACTGCTGGAGCGACTGCCTATAGACGTGAAACATACGCTGAAGGGCGGTAAAATTCGTCAAGAAGGCAAGGAGCGCAAGCCCGATTAGGAGTTGTCCGCTAAGGAGTGTGATGGTTAACACAACAAAACGTTCCAAACGGGTGAAAAGCCCCACCTTGCACGAAATGTTAAGCCCCTCGGCCCTGGCGCGGGTGTAACTGACCATGACCGAGCCCACGAGGGTCAAGAATGTGAGCAACACCAACGTGTGATGACCACGAAAGGTGGACCAGCACAGGATGCCGAACAGAACCGCTGCCTCTGAATATCGGTCCATAAAGGAGTCGAGGAAGGCGCCGAACCGTGACTCAAGGCCTGCTGTTCGGGCCAGAGCTCCGTCCAAGGCATCAAAAGGGCCAGAGATGAGAAACAACAAGCCGCCAAGAAAAACATGGTCTGTTGCCACCATCGCGCCGGCAGCGGATGCGGCAAAGAAACCGATCATGGACAGAAGGTTGGGTTGAATTCCCAGGCGCACCAACAGACGGGAAAAAGGGGCAAGCATGACATCTGACCAACCCTTGACCCAGCTTGTTAGCGTCCAGTACTCACGGTCTGCCTTTGAGGATGTTTGATTGTCACCCTTGTTTTTCGACCTGTCCAAGCCCAATCCCTTTCCTGCCGTAGACTTCGCAATTGTCCTGTGTCTCCGGTCATTCGCGGACACATCTAATCTTGACGACTTTCTACGAGTTTATCAATCTTGTTCAAAAATATTTCCTACGAGTTAGTATAGGACAACACAAATATCAACATTAATTCTGTCCGCCCAAAGGCCTTTTGCCGCAACTATTGGCAATCACACCGGTCCAAGAGGTTCATGATAGAATCCGGTCAATCGCTTCAGCCCATCCTCTGGGGCCTGGTTTGTCCGAATAGATAACAGGGGCACCCCTCTGGATGGATTCCCATTCTCCTGTTTTTTTTCTGATTACAACGGGTATGTCTACATTCATGAGCATGGGGATATCATTGGCGCTGTCTCCCAGTCCGATACTCATCAGCTTCGTGCCGGGGCATGTCTGTTCATACAGCTTTCTCACGATTTGCACTGCCTTTCCCTTGTCGTTCTGGCCCATCAAGTGGTAAAAGCGACCTCCCCTGGTAATCCGCAGCCCCTTCTTATGAAAGAGATCTTCAATGAGCTGAAGTGTTTCAGCAGTATCATGGAAGAGGAACGGTTCGGAATACTCACGCATGGCAGCCAATCGGGCCTCCTCAAGGGGAAGATCAGTATGAGCGCTAATCTCTTCAATCGTCATTTCGGAAAACCCTCTCATTCTAAACTTCCCTTCGTCCTTTATTTCCTTCCAGGTGTCGCACAACACACCGTAGGGCACGCCTAGTTCCATCACCTGATAAGATCCCTTTTCAACAAACCCCTTTTCTGTCAAATTCAGGATGTCATTCGGAACAAAAATTGCAGCCCCGTTTTCTACGATAAAGGGGGCTCTGAGGCCCATGCGGAGACAAAACACTTCGATCTCAAGTCGTGTCTTGCTGCTGCAGATTATCACGGGGATGGATTTTTTCCTGAGCCACTCCAAGGTCGCCCGGGCATCATCAAACTCATAAGTGTCATGATCGATCAGAGTTCCATCCAGGTCTGTAAAAACCACAATTTTTTTCATGTCGGATTTGCCTATGAACAGTTGACCTATGCTTTCATATATAATATTAATACGTTTCAAAATGCCATGGTTTTTTTGATTTTCTGCTGGAGACAGGGCCGGTGTCACAAGGGGGAGGATGATGCATATAGAAGAGAATCCGCACGATGTTCAAGCTGCTGACCTGATTGTGGGCATACCTTCGTACAATGAAGCAGACATCATTTCTTTCCCTACCCAGAAAGCAAGCGAAGGTCTTGTCAAGTATTTCGGGAGCAAGAACAGCGTAATCATTAACTGTGACAATGATTCCAAAGACGGCACCCGCGAGGCCTTCATGAACACACCCACAGAAGTTCCGAAGATATACCTATCAACGCCGCCAGGGGTCACAGGAAAAGGAAACAACCTCAAGAATCTGTTCCGAAAGAGCTGTGATCTGGGTGCACAGGCCATTGTTGTGGTAGATGCGGATCTTAAGAGCATAACCCCACGGTGGATAAAAAACCTGGGAGAACCCCTTTTTGAAGACTTCGGCTTTGTCGCACCCCTTTATGTGCGACACAAGTATGACGGAACCATTACCAACAATATTGCATATCCAATGACGCGTGCGCTATATGGCCGCAGGGTGCGTCAACCTATTGGCGGCGACTTCGGCTTTTCCGGTGAACTGGCCGAGATTTATCTGTCGCACGAGAATTGGACGCCGGCCATAGCGGCATTCGGCATTGACATATGGATGTCGACCATAGCTATGTGTCACGGCAAGTCAATTTGCCAGTCTTTCATGGGACGACCCAAAGTTCACAAACCAAAAGATCCGGGGGAGTCTTTGGGTCCGATGTTTGTGCAGGTCGTAGGAACTATCTTTGATATGATGATAGACCGCTGCCCTTTCTGGAAAGAGGTCAGGTGGAGCAAACCGACTGCCATTTTTGGGTTCGGATTGGGTGAGATGGAGATGCCTCCCCCGGTTGACGTGAACATCGAGCGGCTTTATGACAAATTCCAGGCAGGTTTTGCTGATTATGGTTCCTTTTGGAAGGAGGTCCTTTCAGCCAATCTTTCAAAGAAACTCTCCGAGGTCAAGGAACTCTCATTGGCAGGTTTCGAATTTCCCGCTAACCTGTGGGCTGAGATGTTAGTTGATTTTGCAGTGGCTTATAAGCATTGTAAAGATGGCAAGCAAAAACTGATGGAAAGCATAATCCCGCTCTATTTCGGGCGGACCTGTTCCTATGTTATTGAGTCGGAACCTATGACGATTCAGCAAGCCGAGGAACTTATTGAGGATCAATGCGGCGTTTTTGAATACAGCAAATCCTATTTGCTGAACAGATGGTTTGAATAGATTGCAGCGGAGGCCCCTATGAAGAAAATTCTCATTGTTGACGACGAAGAAGTTATTCGCATCCTCTATGCCGAGGAGTTGGAGGAAGAAGGCTATGAGATCGTCACGGCAGGAAGTGGTCACGGCCTGATAGAGGTTATTGAGGTGGAAAAGCCGGATCTTGTTGTCCTGGACATTAAAATGGCTGAGCATGACGGGTTGGATTTGCTGCAGGACATCAGAAAGGACTTTTACAATATTCCCGTGGTTCTTTGTTCTGCTTACTCTTCCTTTAAAGGGGACCTGAAGTCCATAGCAGCTGACTACTACGTGGTAAAGAGCGCAGACCTGAGCGAGTTGAAACAAAAGATAAGAATGGCGTTAGAAGGACATATTCCACACCAATCCACTCAGGAATGAGATTGTGAATGTTATTTTGGAGGGGCTATGAACCCTGAAATTTTCAGAAAATATGACATTCGCGGGATTGTGGACAAGGATATCACTGAGGAAGATGTGGTCTCTATTGGAAGAGGGGTTGGCACCTACCTTAGGGCTGAAAACCGCTCCCATGTTGTAGTGGGGCAGGACTGCCGGTTGAGCTCTGACCGCTATGGCAAGCTCTTGGTGGATGGTCTCCTTGCTACAGGCTGTGATGTTGTGGAAATCGGGGTATGCCCTACACCGGTTTTTTACTTTGCTATCAGGCACTTGAAAAAGGAAGGCGGGATCATGGTCACAGCCAGCCATAACCCCCCTGAGTATAATGGGTTCAAGCTGTGCAGTGGTTACGACACCCTCTTTGGAAAGCAGATACAAAGAGTGCGACAAATCATAGAGGAGGGCAGTTTCGCCCGTGGCAGCGGAAGCGCCGAAACAGTGGATGTGGTTACGCCTTACAAAGAGTTCTTGAAAGGAAATATCAGGATTGTCAAGTCACTCAGAGTTGGCGTTGATGCTGGCAACGGCACTGCCGGAGTAGTGGCCGTTCCCATTTTAAGGGACTTGGGCTGCGAAGTCTTTGATCTTTATTGCGATATGGACGGCACTTTTCCCAACCATGAGTCGGATCCTACGGTGGTCGAGAACATGCAGGACCTGATAGCATTAGTTCGCGATAAGAAACTTGATGTAGGCATCGGCTATGACGGCGATGGAGATCGCATAGGCATTGTTGACGAAAAGGGCAACATTATATGGGGCGACCAACTGATGATCGTATTTGCCAGGGAGATCCTTTCTCGCAAGCCAGGGGTCACATTCATTTCAGAAGTGAAGTGCTCCCAGACTCTTTATGATGACATTGAGAAACACGGTGGCCGGGCGATCATGTGGAAGACCGGACACTCTCTTATTAAACAGAAAATGAAAGAGGTTAAGGCAGAACTGGCCGGCGAGATGAGCGGGCATATGTTCTTTGCCGACCGGTACTTTGGTTATGATGACGCAATCTATGCCTCGTGCCGCCTACTGGAAATTCTGGCAGTGACTGGAAATACGATCTCCGAACTCTTGAGTGACGTGCCAAAGACTTATACCACGCCCGAGATCCGTGTACCGTGCCCGGATGACAAGAAATTTCTGGTGGTAAAAGAGGTTACGGAATATTTGCGTCAGCGACACGATATCATAGACATAGACGGCGTACGTGTTCTTTATGAGGACGGCTGGGGACTGGTTCGGGCCTCCAATACACAGCCTATGCTGGTCCTGAGATTCGAGGCCCTTTCCCCTGAGCGGCTTTCGCAGATCCGAGAAGAAGTGGAAACGATTGTGGCCGACATTGAAAAAGGCCTTTAGTCCGTTTTTTCTTGACTTTTCAAAATGTTATTATGTATTAACCAATATCTTTTTCTTATCTTGAAATCAAAAATACACAGACGGAGGGGGCATGAATAAATCAGGTCTCGTAAGCGCTTTGCAACGGGAAGCAGGCATTAGCAAGGCAAAGGCTGAGGCTGTCATCAATATTTTTTTTGATGCCATGTCCGACGCTCTGGCAAAGGGTGATAGGGTTGAAATCCGCGGTTTGTGCAGCATCTATGTTAAGAAATACAAGGGCTATGTCGGAAGGAACCCAAAGACCGGAGCCCCCGTTGAAATACTGCCAAAGACGCTCCCATTCTTGAAGTGCGGAAAGGAACTGAAAGAACGGATTGATTATTGACCTCAACGTATTTCCTCAAGTTCTTCTTTTCGGACGCATGGATGAATGCTCCGTCCCGTCAATCAGACGTCTAATGTTGTCAGAATGACGGGCAAATATGAAGAATGCCATGAGGACGGCACAGCCTGTTATGGGGACAGAGTGCGTGCCAAGCCAAATACCGCAGGGGAGCACTGCTGCTGCAGCAAGGGAGCCTGCAGAAGAATATCCCGTAGTGCAAAGGGCAAGAATATACACCAGTGCGCATACAAGAAAGACAAGGGGTGACATGATGAGAACACAGCCTGCAGCAGTTGCCACACCCTTGCCTCCTTTGAAACCTAAAAATACCGGGAAAAGGTGACCAGTAAAGGCCGAAAGAGCTACAAGGCAGACCCACAACTCACCCTTCCAGTCAGAGATATCCACCCAGCACACAGCTACGAGTACCGGAATAACACCCTTTAAGATGTCCCCGACAAGCGTCATGATTCCTAGCTTTTTCCCTGCCAGGCGATAGACATTGTAGGCCCCAATATTTCTACTCCCTGCCTCTTGAATGTTCACATCGCTGAACAGGCGCGTAAAGATCACGCCCCACGGCACAGAACCAAGGAAATAGGCAAATAGCGGCAAGATTATGGCCTTGGAAATCATGCTGGTTGGCAATACGGAAAGCTTATTCGGGTCCGGGAGCAGCGTTTTTCATCTCTGCCTGACATATGGCGATGTACTGTATGGCCTTGTAGTGAACGCCCAAGTCGGGATAGGATTCAATAACGGTCTTGAAACGTTCCAGGGCAGCCTTGTAGTGTTTTGTTTTATAGTAGAATATCCCTATGTTCAGTTCATGCTCAGCCAGATTCTTGTTGCAGACCCTAATGTGCTCTTCGGCCTTTTTGGCAAAAGGGCTCTTGGGATAGCTGTGAATCAGTCGCTCAAAGGTATGGACTGCCTCCTGGGCCGCGGTCTGGTCCCTGTCAATGATTTCGAGCCGGTCAAAATGGCACCGGCCTATCTGATAAACCACATAAGGGACAGCCTCGTTCTTGGGATGAAGGTTTTCGAATTCTTCATAAGCAAAGATGGCTTCCTCGTACTCCTTGCGGTAATAATAGGCATCGCCAAGTTTGAGTTCGGCAAGAACAGCATATTGGCTGAATGGATACCAGTCCTTCAGTTTTTCAAAAGCCTCAATAGATCGCCTGTAATCTTCGTCCCTAAGGGCCTCCATCCCTTCTTCGGCGAGCTCTCGTGCAGTCTTCTCCTCTTTTGTCTGGCTGAACCAGGCACAGCCGAAAAACTGGATAGTCACCCCGAGAATGACAATAAGTTGAAGGCCTTTTTTCAGATTCACGAAAACGTCCTCATCATGAGTCGGCCAGCTTTTTTGCATATCCTGCTGCCTCCAGGCCTGCCACACACCCTTCGCCCACTGCCTTGGCTATTTGCCAGGGCTGTCCGGTAATATCTCCTGCGGCATACAAACCCGGAATATTTGTTTCCTGCTTCTTGTTGGTTTCAATAAAGCTAAAGGTCTCTGCGTCGAAAATGACCCCGAGGTTGGCCGCCAGCTCCATGGCGCCCTTTGCACCCAACTCCACAAAAACACCGTCCACTTTCAGGCTTTCCCCGTTAGTCAGCAACACCTCTTCCACTTCGTCGCTTCCAACTATCTTTTTGACCCAGACGTCATGGATAACTATGACATCACTCTTCTTTAGCTGGTCGTAAAGTAAATCACTGATCCTGAGTTCACGACATACCAGGTGAACCTGTTTAGCATAGCCCAAAAGGGTTATAGCGCCGGTTGCAGCTGCGCTTTCATTTCCCACCACCACTACATCCAAGCCCCTGAAAAAGTTGGCATCGCAATCCACGCAATAGCTCACGCCTCGACCGACAAGCTCCTTTTCTCCTTTCACGAGGAGCTTTTTTCGAGAAACGCCCATGGCAAGTATCAGGGCTTTGGAGCTGAAGGTCTCGCCGCTTTCAGTAATCAGGGTGAAGAGATCATTCTCGCTTTTCGTTTCAATGATGTCCTCTTCTATGAATAGCGCTTCAAAGCTCTCCGCCTGCTGCCTGCCGCTCTCCAGCAGATCTTTGCCGGTAACCACTTTTTCAAAACAACAGAAGTTAGCCACGTGAGCCTTGTAAAGGCTGCTCTTTTCCGGCTTCCCAAAAACCAACACCTTCGCCTTTCTCCCGGAAGCGTGGATGGCAGCCTGAAGTCCGGCAGGCCCGCAGCCAATGATGGCAACATCGCACGAATTGGGGGGCATTTCACAAGGCCTTTTTCACAAATTCTTCGATGTGGGACTTTGGCACTGCGCCAACGACTTGGTCAAGGACCTCGCCATCTTTGAACAGTATGATGGTAGGGATAGCCCGAATGCTGTATTTCGTTGGCGTGTTGGGGCTCTGGTCTACGTTGCATCGGGCAAAAATCATCCTGTCTCCATATGTCTCTTCCAATTCCTTGAAGACCGGGCCGATAGCCTTGCAGGGTCCGCACCACGGCGCCCAAAAATCCACCAGAGCTGGTTTCTCTGCCTTCAAGATCTCTGATTCAAAGTTACGGTCGTCAACGTCCAATAAACCTTGCTCTCCCATAATTTCACTCCTTTTCTATTCCTGTGCTCACTCAAGAGAGAAGTCCCGAGTTTCTTTTGTATAGGACACAGGATATGGTTTGTCAACTTGAACAAACATCGATTTCAGCAATAACAAATGGCGGATTTCGGCCGGCTTTCCTGCTTGACACTCAGGGGATACGATGTTAATAAAAAAAATTACGGGCCGTTAACTCAGTCGGTAGAGTATCTGCCTTTTAAGCAGAGAGTCGCGCGTTCGAGTCGCGCACGGCCCACCAGCGTCCCCATCGTCTAGCCTGGTCCAGGACATCCCGCCTTCAAGCGGGACAACACTGGCTCAAACGCAGGTCGAAGATCTGCTTCGCTGGAACGGGAACGAAACGCTACATACTGTGTCCCCATCGTCTAGTCTGGTCCAGGACACCGGCCTTTCACGCCGGCAACACCGGTTCAAATCCGGTTGGGGACGCCAATGCCTATCAAGGAATTTGTTGAGTCTTCAGCAAATCCCTATCACCCTTCTCAAGAAATCTGCCCTTTCCAAGAGACAACTCCCCATCCGCGCACTGCAATGGTCATAGCCAAAATTTGGTGAAGACTTCGCGGAGAGATGGCAAAACATAACCTTCCGATTCTGCGACCATTGTCCTGTTTACCTCTGTTCCATAACCTGGTATGAGGCGACTATATTGTTGATCCATTCCATTGTGATGGAGTTGTTCTCATGTCTCATCCTACCGTAGCACTCGTTAAAGGCACTGACCGGTACCAGAATATTGCTCAGGCGCTTGACCTGCTGGGCAAAGATGCGGTTTCAGGGACACGGCACGTGCTGAAACCTAACTTTGTTTCCACTGAGGTCCAGCTCGCCGCCACACATCGAGAGGCTGCCAGGGCAGTTGTGGATTGGGAAATTCGGCATTTCCAATACTCATTAGATTGCCGGCAACCATTAGTGCATAAGACTTGTCGAGCGTCTTGGCGTACGAATTCGACTTGTTTTTTTGCAAGTAGGGTGATGAAAGCAGGAGGGCCACGGGAGGTGCTAAATCATCCAAAATATCCTTTCATTTCATCCATATGCACTTTTACCCGTTTCTTGACTTCAGCGATCATTGCAGCATCTAGTTTCAGGAGACGGGCAGACTCTGCTCCTTCCACATCTATCTCCGTCTTCCCAGCCAGATTGTAACCCATTGACTTCACGAGCAAGTTGGCAAGATGAACAACAAGCAGCTCCTTTGAAATGGAATCGGCCTCCTCTAGGTGATCATGATAAGTCACGATATCCACAGATTCCTTCGAGAATTTCCATTGCTTAAGCAGAGCGGCGCCGAACCTGCCGTGATTTGTATCCACCGTATTGAACAATTCTTCGGAATCGATTTCTTTCCCGATTTTCTTCTTCATCTGCAATTCGCCAACAGCCTGGAAAAGCACTAATTTCCCAATGTCGTGCAGCAGGCCCATGGTGAAGGCGTCCTCTGGCAGGTCAAGCTTGAGGACTTCAGAAATAATTTGTGCAGCGTATGCACAGGAGAGGGAATGTTCCCACAGCTTCCCTATGACTTCTGACAATCGCTTGTTCTTGGTAAAATAAAGGCTCCGGTTAGTGATCACATCCACATATCGCTTAGTCGTAGTAAGTCCCAAACGACCAACGGCCTGTTCCAGGGTCTTGTTCTCTGCCACCCCCCGATAGAAGGCAGAATTGGATATGCTGATAAGCTTGGAAGAAATGGCTGCGTCTTGCTTCAAAAGGTAAGCGATCTCTTGAAGATTAACCCCTTTAGTGACCATCTCTTTGAATTTCAAACTGATCTGAGGAGGCGAAGGGAGATTGATCTCCCCACGTTTGAAAATAAAAATGATCTGGTCAAGTATCTTTACGTTGGTGCCATCAGGCGCTCCCCGTACATCTTCATTACCAGCATTTCCGAGACGCGCTTCCAGGTCTTGCACCTGCTCTTTCAGGGCAACGATATTCTGCTTCGTCTCTTCCTGTTCCTTGAATTTCTCCAAAGTCACCTTGATCGAGAGGTTGAGCACCTGATGATAGTCACCTGCTTTCACCACGTAGCTGGACGCGCCCAGTGCCACAGCTTCAATGGCATCTCTGACGGCATCTGGCGACGAAAGAATCAAGACAGGTCGATTCACGTTTCTAAGAATTCCCGCTAGATAGTCCTTTCCATGATGCTCTGTGAAGCTATGGTCCACAGCAAGCAAGCTGGACTTACTCACATTGTCAACCAGTTCATTTGGAGATTTCGTAGCAGTGACGCTGTACTCTTGACCGATGGTTTTCATGATTTCACGAGCTTCAGCAAAGTCATTAGTTACCAGAAGCACTGATTTCATACGTCACTCCCTTTGCTCACAGGTTTCCATTAACCAAGTTTCCAAGGACGGAAACACGCGGAGAAGGCCGGCCATCGGTACAAAGCGTCACTCTCGACGACCCCCCAAAACCATTTCCGGACGGACACTAGCTAACACATGCTTTCTTGAAAAGAGAACATCATGCATCAAGATTGATTTAGCAGGAAGTATGCCATAATTCCAAAGAAACTTTATTTTATATGAAGCTCTCCGCAGCAAGTCGCCGACGCGCCATAGCTTTTGGACTAAACACTCTTACCACGTAGCTATGACAGATACGGTCATCGTTCGTTGAATTTCTTGTTGAACCAGTGGTGGAATTGGAAAGAACAGATACAAAGCGATCAGATGAAAATCATGGCCCAGAAGCCTAAATCACATATGAGCTGTTGCATTCTGGGCAAGCCAAGACCGACTCAACAGACTTGCTGCTCTGGATTGGAAAAAGGGGAATAAAGAAAAGGGAAAAGTGGTTTATCCAGCGCACTTCTTCGAAGATCTGGGTGCGACCGCATTTGGAACAGTATTTCTCACGTTTTAGGCCACCGTCGACTTTCACTTTGCGTGGTTTGGCGCCAAGAATGATGAACATTGGGGATTACCACTTTTGAGGAAAGTTTTTGGCCATGAATTCTGAACCAAGCCCTTGCTGGATGCAGGCAAGAGCTTCGTAGGAGAAGGTCGGACTCAGCGTGTCAGATTTTTACGAGATCATAGTCCCTGCTCCCCAGTCCGATTTTTTCCGCGTATTCCAACTGGATTTCCCAGTCAACCTTCGGATAAAGGGCCCGGAACTTGTCCTTGCCGGGTTTGAGCTTTTTGGTAAGTGAAGAGTTTTTCCGACCCTCTGCCTGGTTGACCAGGTCGGCTGAAGCCTGGTCAATGGCTACCGGGTCGTTTGAGGCAACGATGCCGATGTCGGCCACAATTGGAGCATCGTTGTACGGATAGCAGTCGCAAGCAGGCGACACATCGGTAATGAAATTGAGAAAGGTAGCCCTGCCCTCTTTTCCCTTCAGGACCCCGGCCATATACTCCACCATGTTTTCCAGAAAGACCGGAATGGCCTGATCCCATTGGATCTGGATGGCCTGATTCGGGCAGATGATAATACACTCACCGCACCCGACGCATTTTTTCGGGTCGATCTTTGCCTTTTCATCGATCAGGGAAATAGCGTTATGGGCACAGTATCCCACACAATCGCCGCAACCTTGGCATTTTTTTCTTTTCACCTTGGGGGAAACTGTGGAATGCTGGGCCAGCTTTCCTTTTCTGGAGGCGCACCCCATCCCGAGGTTCTTGATCGTGCCCCCGAAGCCTGAAAGTTCATGGCCCTTAAAATGCGCAGCGCTCACAATAGCGTCTGCCCGGACGATTTCAGCGCCTATGTAGACCTTTTTGAATCGGTTTAAGCCCACAGTCACGGCCGTTTCGTTGCCACCCCTTAGGCCATCGGCAATGATCAAGGGGGCGCCAACCACAGCATATGAAAACCCGTTTTGAATAGCTGTGGTCAGATGGTCAAACGAGTCGCTGCGACTTCCAACATACAGGGTGTTTGCATCAGTCAAAAACGGTCGGCCTCCCGCCTCCCTGATGCTGTCAATGATTCTCCGGATAAAGACCGGTCGTATATAAGCGGTATTTCCAGCCTCTCCAAAGTGGAGTTTCAGGGCAACGAGGGCATCTTTCTTGACTTTGTCCGCCAAACCCACAGCATCCAGCAGCCCCTTGACCTTCGCCAGAAGGTTTTGGCTATATGTGGCGCGAAGATCTGCAAAATACACAGGACTTTTCATGGTGTTCCTTTCTGATCTGACACAGCATTGTCATCATTATTTCGCATAGAGAATCATGCGCTTTAAGTCAAGCAAATAAGGGCATGTGCCTGCTTCATGCCTCAAATCCTCTGACAGTCGATTTTGCATGCCTTCCAGAAAAAGCCTTTTCTATGCAAATATGCTTTGCTAAGGATTCAGTGGAATGCCATTCTATGTTTCAATGAAAGGGACGAATAGATCATGATACTTGCCGTAATGAGTGATACCCACGACAACATCTGGAATGTGCGAAAAGCTCTTGCGTTGATTAAGGAGCACGGGGCTGAGGCCATTATTCACTGCGGGGACTTTGTCGCCCCCTTCGTCCTCAAGGAGCTTGATCAAGCAAAGATTCCGGTGCACGGGGTATTTGGCAACAATGACGGAGATCAGTACCTTCTGACCAAACTCTCCTTTACTGAGCTTTCCTATATCACGCTGTACGGCCTGACGGGGGAATTGGAGGTTGGCGATTTCAAGATTGCCTTTACGCACTACCAGGCCATGGCAGAGGGTTTGGCAGCTAGCGGCCGGTTCGATCTGGTCTGTTTTGGGCACTCGCACGAGGCATACCTCGATAGAGTAGGGCAGACGGTGTTGTTGAATCCTGGGGAGGTTATGGGAAAAGATGGGTCCCCTGGATTCTATCTGGTGGACACGTCAGAGCGCAGCTATGAGCGGGTTGACATCCCAACGGGATAGCGTTTCATTGATCCCTCTGATCCATGGCAAATCAGCGCTGTTGGAAGATCTTGGCCGTCAGTTTCTGCCAAGAAGCGGTATTGGCGTCTGCACTGCCCGCCAACACGCCGTTGCTTTGACTGATTTTCGCATCTGCGCGCCAGAACGGATAGGAAAATCCTTTTACGTTTCTTCCCCTGCGTTTCCGGACGCTGCTCAAGTTTCCAGATCACCGAAGGCGCGTCGTGAGTTTTCGAACGAGGAAAACTGCTTGATTTCCATGACACAAGTGGGTTAATATAAAAATAATCAATAAAGGGCCGTCTTTATTGGGGGCCCGGTTTCGTTCTGAGGGAAAATCCATTTGTCAAGAGTGGCAACCTGAAGTTTGGAACTATGAGAATTTCTTTGAAAGGAGGGTGTCACTATGGCCGATGGAACTGTGAAGTGGTTTAATGAGCGCAAAGGCTACGGCTTCATTGAGCAGGAAGATGGCCCGGATGTATTCGTTCACCATTCAGGAATCAATGCAACCGGTTTCAAATCTCTCAATGAAGGCGACAAGGTGACCTTTGATGTCGAGCAAGGCACAAAAGGTCCTTCTGCAGTAAATGTGACTGTCGTCTAGGTCGCTTTTCGAGGCCGCAACAGGGCATTCCATCGATTCAGATGGAGTGCCCTTTTTTTGTTTTGATCAATGGGTGAATTTCGGGGGATGATTTCTGGTGCCTGGGGCGGGGATCGAACCCGCACGAGGACATGCCTCAAGGGATTTTAAGTCCCTTGCGTCTACCAGTTCCGCCACCCAGGCAACTTGCTGAAAGTATTGTAATCTTGGGCTCTCAGCCGGTTTGCGCAAAAAATTTTCGACGGTCAAAAAACATCAAAACTGTACATTCTCGGTAGTGAATAGCCAAAAAACGCTCCCAACGCAAGGGAAAGTACTCAGTTGCCAAAATGCGGTCATGAACCCTTTCCAGGACATGATGCATGCCTAACGCCTTCTATCCGTGCAACCAAAAACAATCATCCCACATTCGACCATCCAACAAATGCCCTGTTTTGTTTTCGTTAAGTCCTCCCCGCTGCTTGAAAAAGAAAGGCATCCCAGCAGCCAGGCGCTGATTGCTCATGGCAGCCATGAAAGAAAGGCCCCTGCGGAAACCACATGATAAATGCTTGAGTCAATCTTAACCTGGCGGTAAATACCGCCGCGCCTCACAACCCGAACCACTTGTTTGCAGTTAAGAAACCGGGAAAACCGTTGCAGCGGTTTTGACATACTGGTATCGTTCAATTTGACCTCTGTCATCATCCACGGTGCATTATCTCGCGTAATTAGGGCATCAACCTCGCGCTTTTCCCGGTCCCGCAGCTACCACAACCTGAATTCTCCCAGCCCAAAATCGGTCCAGACATGGCATGCCTTAAGAAGATGGGACATAATAAAATTCTCAAACCGGGCCGCTTCATCCCGGACTTCCGACCAATCCCAGAAATAATATTTCTGTTCCCGTTTGATCGCTCTTTGCAAACGCCGGCTATATGGTCTTACGCCATAGATATAGTAAAGCCGCTCTAAAGTGGCAAGCCACCCCCTCACTGTCTCAAAGGCAATACCAAGATCCTCTCTCAGTGAATTCATGGATAGCGGAGTGGCGATCCGAGGGTTGAGCAACTGGACCAGGTACTCAAGCCGGTCCAGGTCTTCTATACGGGTTAAATCCCGCATGTCTTCATGTGTGATCCGTTCGCGCCGGGAACGTAGCCATCTTCCGTGAAATCCTTGTTCCTGTTTCAGGTAAGGCTCGGGAAATCCCCCAAGGTTCAACAGTGGATCAATATCTCTATCTGTTATTTCACCGTCGGCAAAAAGGTTCCAACCTTCCTCCGGTCCTGTAAGAGAAGCTTCCATTGTTATTCCCTGAACTTCTCCAAGGGAAATGGGATGCATTCGATAAAGAAAATAGCGACCCAGCAGGCTGTCGCCACCTTTTTGATACAAATCCAAACGTCCGCTGCCTGTCACCCAAATGGCCGCGTCATCCCCATGTTCATCATAAAACCCTTTCAGCCAGGATTTGAATCGACGCATCTTGTGCAATTCATCAAAAATGATCATTGGCCGTTTGTCTGGCCGCCGCCATTCTGCCAACAGGTCTTCCCCGCTGAATATCCTTTTGCGATGACCGGCAATATCCCAGTTAAGATACACGCCTTTGTCCTGCCAGGTTTCCAGCGTCTGTTTGGCCAAGGTCGTTTTGCCCACCTGCCGGGGACCCGCCAAAAGGATCATTTTTTCGGGCGGATGCGATTCTTCAAGCCACCTCATCAAGCGTCTTTTCATGGCCGACATTGTCAGATAATCATGTAAAATTTTCAAGACTTTTTCAGATGATCATCTAACTCTTTCAAATCCTTTGCACCCAGTTTATTCAGCATGCTTCTTTGATTGTGGATATTTCCGGCAATGTTCCGGTTTTACATCGTGAATTCGACAAATGTACTTGTTCTTTCCTTATTCATGACTACAGCCTTGTTCAAACGCAAGGGGTCACTGATAATCTGTCAGCTAGTTTCCATCCCGAAATGGCGATCTTGAGAGACTCGCTCAGATCGAGCCCTGTATTTCCTATTTCTGTTCAAAGTGAAGACCGACGAGACTTATCTGTAAGCCCGCCCGTGCTTGTCGTTATGGACCAGAATTGATACGAGTCACCTTGATGGGGTGTGGCTGACAAAAACAAGAGATCTCGCGTGTGTTCCTTTAACATTTCAGCCAGCTTGTAATTCTGGGTTACGGTCTTTTTCTTGCCTGTCTGTTTTCTTGACAGGTGATGGGATTCATCGAAGACGACCACATCCCAGGGGGGGGCGGCCAAGAGCCGTTGAACTCGCCGGGGGATTTTCAAGGTGTCAACGGATGCGATAACCCTGTGGTGGTTTTCCCATGTGGCAGAACCAACATCCGAGAAATCGAGCCCGAGGATCTCAAAATAAAGTCGAAAATTAGTTTCCAGCTCCTGTTGCCAGTTTTTGATGAGGCCTGCTGGAGTGATAATCAAGATGCGCTCAGCCTCGCCCCTTGCAATCAACTCACGAAGGGCCATTCCCACTTCAATTGTTTTGCCCAGCCCCACCTCACAGGAATGGTTTCAAGCTTCCGGCCCTCAGTCGTATCAAACACCACATCTGCCTGGTAGATACCGGCAACCTCAGCAACACGCAACACTTCACCCGTACCCAAGTCAGGTCTGGACGGAACCGTCACCCGGTCATTTGTACTTACGTCAAATTTGGTCTGGTACGCTGTAGCTTGCTCTGTCATAGCTATATCAAGTGCCTAAGGTGCCTACAATGGCCACGGTTTTCAAAAAAGGAACTCCTCTATTCATCGAACTGTTTCCTGGGAGGACCCGCAAGAATAATGACGCGCACAGAATCTCCAACAATTTCAACTCTTGGCTTCATTCCAGAGACCTTCTCGCACTCCCTCACCATTGTTAGAAACCCCTCGCCGCGTCCTTCCATATACGCTCGGTCAGTCACTGGGCTGATATAGTCTCTTAAGAAGCCGGCAAGCATTTGGTTCCTCCGAATCGGTTGGCAACCTGCAAAAAGGTCTTCAACAGACAATGTGTTGTGCAGCCTTCCCGGATTGCTGATTTCAATACGATCGCCAAAGAGAAAGATTCGGACTTGCCCTGGGATTGTATAGTCGCGATGAACGAGGGCATTGACCACGGCTTCCTGAAGAGCCCGAAGGGAATAGGCAGGCTGATCCTGGCGGCCCAATTCATCTTTTTTGGCCGCCGTAGGGACATAGGGAGAAATGCGTAGATAGTCCAGAGGATGCTCAATTTGCTCAACAATCGTACCACGGAATGCCTTGGCGTCCACTTGCTCATTTGCGTCAGGGTTAGTGCCTCTGTAACATACCAGGTCAACATAAGCACCTGAGATGAAGTCATCCGGAGCCGAGGAAAAGAGAATCAATCCAAGGCCTGTTGGGTGAAGTTCACCGCTTTCGTCTGCCATCACCAATTTGAGATTTTGCAAGAGCTGTTTATAAGATATTTGCGCTTCATCAAGAGAGACACCATACCTCCGGAGGTAGTAATCCGAGATCCGAGTTTTTTCGACCAATTCTGTATTTGCACGAAAAACAGGGCGCTCCTCAAATGGGATCATCATTCCGCGTCGCTCGAATATTCGTGCCTGCTGTTCCAAAATCATCTCATGGCAACGATCTACTAATCTGTGATACGGACGGCGACCTTTTGGTGCATGCACACTGTAAAGGGCTTTGCGCACTTCTACCTTTAGACAAAGCCGTTGTGTCCCTGCGGAATCTGGTAGTAATACTCGGTCAAAGAGCAAGAGATGCCCCAAAGGAGGCTCGATATTGTTCTGGGCCACATTCAAGATGAACTCTTGCAAATAGGCACTTCTGTCTCGGGGGATCCCCACACGCTCACCATCGTCGCGTACACCAAATACAATGACTCCTCCTTCCGTATTAGCAAAACACGAAAGATCCTTTCCGAGTTCTAGGGTAGCTCTCCCCTCCCCACGGACAAACCGTATCTCATTCCCTTTAAGGGTAATCTCCTTAAACTCGATAAAGGAATCCTCTCCCGCAAGGATTTCACGCAAAAGTTCATCCTGTGTATCGTACATAAAACCTCCTTAAAAGCCATATTTCTCGTACCATTGGCATTTTCTCTATTGTCAGCAATGAGGATTTTGTCCTTGCGATCTCAATCTATTAGACGCAACTATTGGTTTATCTTGCGTCTTGTTCTGTTGCCAAACTTATCTTCAACCACGAATTCCTCATCACTGAGGCTTTGCCCCAGGTTGTTTTTAAGATAATTCAAATAGCCGTAATCTCCCCATCTTCCGCCGGTCATCTTCTTAACGGAAATCATTAGCCTCAAGTAAACCTCCCCAATCATCTCTTCGGCCATGTTCGCTTTCCACGCAGAGCTGTTGGTTTCGTATTGCTCCAACAGCTCTCTTGTTATTTCATCCAATCGACCCTCTTCTATCTGCTTGTCCTGAAAATGGATTGCATATACGTTTTTGTATGCTTCATACACGACCATATCTGTTATCCTCATGTTCCCACGGACATAGACATCCCTCACCATGGATTCCACCTCAAAGGCCATGAACGCAACGGCAGGCTCCTGAAAGATATCATCGTACTGGCCGTGCCCCACACTACTCATTAATTCGGAAAATTTCTTATCTTCCAAGCGCTTTTGCTGGAAGTTAACCCCCTCCAGATGCCTGCACTCCTCATTGCAATCTATCTTTGTCAGCCTATTTTTTGCGCAGCATATTGGACAGATAACCTTATCAAGAGGGGAACAATATCTTTTCCCTTTTTTTGTCGAACACAACCCGCATTTGGCCATAAGTCACCTTTTCACAAATTCTTTGTGTCATCGGCTTCATATTTGATATCTGATGTTTTCAAGATTCTCTTCTTTTATTTCGAGATATCCTCTTGTAACCTTTTCACTAATTTCAGGTTCAAAACGAATCTCTGAAATGTAATCCCCGAAAACTTCACCCACTTCTTCATCTCCTTCAATAATAAGAGTGCCAAAATTCCATTCGCCCCAGTGAACAACCCGATTCTCCCGGAAAAATACTCTTCTATTTTGCTCCAAAAAGGCTTTTGCCACTTCTCGCAGAAAAGCAATATAACAATCAACCAGGGATTTTTCGACTTTATCCAACCGCTCTTTGGTCTCTTTCCAAAGAGATTTCAGTGCTTTCATTTTCTGAACCCTTCTTAATATTTAAGATGAGACCCCACTCCTCTGTCACTCCCTTATGCAGCCGCCTTGTTTGTAGGATTTATGCCACTGCAACTTCATCAAGCCGCCGAACGTGAAAGATCTCGTTTTTCTTGACCGGTTCTATTTTGGACTCTTCAACCACCAGTACAGCGATGGTTTCCCCAACCGCATTGAAAACTTCAAGAGAATAACCTGTTTCTTGGCCCTGTTCACCTTCATGCATATCCACAATGGTTGCTACATCGCCACTATAAAGGCCATATTCAGGGAAATCTTTCCGCAATGCTACGCGTGTGAAGAGCGGGTATGCCATTTTCAAGCCTCCTTGTCAGGAAATAAAGTGATAAACTTTGTTTGCCGAGATTTGTATTCCACCATCCAAACTGTGACGATCTTGATGGAAACACCATTTGGTCCAACAAGTTTTCCACGAATTTCGTACATATCGCCATAAATTGTTTTGCATATCAATTCAGCTTCTATGGGTAAAATTTGGCTACGAATATCATCTAGTAACTGCTGCCAATTTTCCAGTGTATAACCTGCAAGCTCTAAAAATTTTGATTTGTCATGTTCGGGTCGCCATTTCAAAAAGTAGTGCGTAAGTTTTTCAGGCGCAATGATCGTTTGATCAGATAATTTCAATGTATTTCATCCTAAGCTTCTTCGGGTCTTTGCACACGTCAAATTTCCATCCACCCATCTCTCCCCAGACAAAAACCGCGTCACACCATCTCTTTGCAGCCTCATGTTTTGCACGGCCCTGCTCGTCCTCAAATCCTTTTACTTCGAGCACAAGGGTTATGCCATTTTTCAGCTTGACCAAGAAATCGGGCATGTACGAGTGTTGTGAGCCATTGAACTCATAGGCAATGGTAAAATCCAGGTGATCATTTCGAACGTATGACTCCACCAGATGACTTTGTTCCAAGTGGAAAGCCACAGAACGTTCCCACGTTTTGGTGTGAAGAACAACATGGCTAACATGACTCTTTATTGTTTGCTTGGACGGACGCGATGTCCTGAAAAGGACTTCATCAAGTTGATCCTCGTGGCCGGAACCGCTCTAAGCCTGGCAGCAGTGGTGCCTCACCGCTCCCTTCATCCGACCGAAATTCCACACAACCCTCAAGCCTGCAACATTTGATTCAATTTCGCTTGCCATTCATCTTCGGCGAGCACTTCGAATCGTAATACCCTGTCCTTCATCACAAGGCCCAGTTCAGTTCAGCTTCTTGATTTGGCTTCCCTAGTGCATATGGAAAACATCTTTCGCTTATATTCAGTATCTGGACTGCCCATTAAATGAAGCCCTTTTGTTTCCACAACATATACCTGCTCATAATTGTCTTTTTCTTCTGAAGCTCTGGCGGTAAAAATGAAGTCAGGGTAGATTTTATACTTTCGCCAGCCCTGTATGGCATAGTCACGCCTGGCTCGGTTCCTGTACCAGAAAAAAAGCCTCTTCTGTCCTTCAAGATACCAGGCCACTGCCTTTTCGGTTTCGTTGAACTCGTCTTCGGGCACGAATTCAAAAAGGCTCAGTTGCAGTTGCTGGCCATCCTTGCGATTCAGTGTTTTAGCGGCGGGTTTAACTTTGATTGATTTTGGAAAGGTAAAATCAAATTTTTCTCCAATCACCAAAAACCTCATCTGATCTGAATCAAGCATCTGCCGGAAGATGTTCTCAGCTAACCGGCCTTTTTCTTTTTCAAGCTGTTTTCGTAATTCCTCGATAATAAACACAAAATTGTTGGCAATCATCTTATGATCATATTTTTCTGCCAAATGAATAAGCACCGCCTGGGCAAATTCGTGGGCCATCCAGGGATTTGGCACGATATCACAGAGTTGGCGGGTCATGAAAACAGGATCAACACGAATGCCGCCTTCCTTCAGCTTTATTGCCTCTTTCTCCTCGATTACTTTTTTGATGTCCTCTGACAGCGTGGCAATGTGCTCAATATCCTTTTCTTCAGACATGGAAAGTGTAAGCAAACGGACGGGCTCAAGATCAACATGATCCCAGGGTATTTGTGCAGCGATGTCCATCTCATAATTGACGGGTTTCCACCTCTTGTTACGCCGTACCATAAAGACTGGCAATATAGTGCTACTTGCCGCCTTTTTGAAGCGGTCCCGGATCTTTATTAAACGCTCTGGCTGCTCTCCATCCTCTCCGGCTTCTTCCATATCAGGAACAATGTGGCTTTTCAGATCTCCAAGACCTTCACGACTAAAACCATCTCTAATGCTGGTCAACAGTACATTTGCATTCTGCTTAAAGCAAAACACGTAACTCTCATCAAGCTCTATGATCCGCGTCTTACGAGCCCCCGGCTGGCGAAGTATGCGTCCCACGAGCTGTGTCAGGGCATTTTTAGAAGCAGGATTTGTTAAGATAACCAGGACATAGGCAAAGGCGCAATCCCACCCCTCTTGCAATGCCTGCTTGGTAATAACATAGCGAATTTTGCAGTCCCGGCCCATTAACCCGCCGATATCGTCAATCTCTTTAAGTTCGTCCTTTTCACTTGTCTTGACAGCCACCTCTTCAGCGGGAATCCCGAACGTCTTTATGAGGTGTTCCCGAACGTCCTCAGAATGGATATAGCGGGTCCCCCGCTGCTCCTTACCCGTCCTTTCAGCCTGAATGAGACAGATAGGGCGTATATTGACGCCAGAATTTGCTTCATACTCCCGGGCCTTTTTCTCCAGGATATTCCTTTTGTTTACACCGGCCAGCAAAGTGTCTTTCCAGTCCGGGCTCACCTTGTTGACCACATGAAGATCAAGCTTAATCATCTCCTCGCGATGAAGCTCCCTGCCGGATATGTCGACCAGGATGTTGCTCTTTTTGGAAGGCGTAGCGGAAAGCTCTATAATCATGCAGGCATTGAAGCCACGCAGCGTATTTTGCGCGCCCTCGCTATATGCCTTATGACCTTCGTCCAAGATAATTATCGGTGATAGAGTCCGAAGCGTATTTCCAAGCGAAGTCTTGATCTGTTTTCCCCAAAACCCGCTTTCTTTCTCATAGGTATCCAGATTAGAGATAGCTTGAACAACTTTCTCCTGCCCTTGCACATCATCCTCGGCAGGGAAAAAGTCCTGAAACCCTCCGTTATCCTTAAAAACCTTCAGCGTCTCTTTGGTCTGGCGATTTGCGGAAGGAAGCATTAGCATCAATACGACGAGATTTTCCTCTACGTCTAATGGGGAAAAGCGGTCTGTTTTTTCGAGGATGACCGTGCGCCCTCCACTGGCTATATCGAGATGCTGCCGGTAGGGATGGTCACGGTCTTTCAGGCTTTGAATTGTCTGCCGATAGATCTGTGTCGTTGGCACTATCCACAGGACAAGTCCTGTCTTCTTCTTGCGATAGACCATGTTGACCAGGTCAATCATCTTGACCGCAAGAAAGGTCTTGCCTCCGCCTGTGGGTATTTTGAGGCAAAAATTCGGCAACGGCTCGCCAATACCGTTTTTGCGGGGCCTGTAGCTCCGCCCTGTCGCCGCTTTCTCCCATGCCTTGGCCGGAAAATCTATTTCGAATTCCGGATTTTGCTCGGCTTTTCCTCGCCAGTCGGCCAAAAGCTTGAAATAAGACTTTACCTCCGACAGTGCTCGTATCTGATATTCTTTAAGTTCCATATTTCACCGCGCAAGTTCATAGATTTCAAACGGGAGTTGGGCAAAATCGATCCGCAGTTCGTCTAAGTGCGCATGATCCAGATATTTTGTCGGCGCAAAGACAAGCCGTCTCTTTTTCCCTGACTTTCCAAGCGATTTGGCACGCTCCAGCGTTAAAGCTATATTCTTCAACTTTTCGATATCGGGCTTGTAGAAAAGATAGACTTCATAATTCCTGCTCTCGCCGACAAAGCTTTTCTTTTCGTTCAGAGCTTTCGCGTCAAATTCCTCGCCTGTTGCCGTGTAAAATATATATCGTGCCAGTTCTTTATATGTCGGCAACCCATCTCCTGAAAGAATACTTTCCAGTTCAATCGGTTTGCCAAGTTCAAAATAACTGAATGTTCCTCCAAGCCCATTTTTAAGATTCTCATCCTTCGTTTTTGGCACACCCTTGATAACTCGCCGTACACGCTCCGCCGTAATTTTGTCTGCATAATCTTCGCATTCAACGAGGATGAATTTGCGGTTGCCGCCGTCTTCCCTGTTTAAGGAAAGAACGGCATGGGCGGTTGTGCCTGAGCCGGAAAAAGAGTCTAAAATCAGTGCTTCGGGCTCATCCAGCATATGAATAATTCGTTTTACCAGCTCAACATTTTTCTCTCCTTTCGGAAAATCCCAGCGTGAAGAATATTCCTGTAAATCAGTCCAGTTGGTATCCAGCAATGTATATTCGGAAGCACTAAGTAGATATTGCACATTTCCTGTTTTGTCATTTTTTCGCAACTTCCCATTGGCTATCATTTCTTTTGCCTTGCCCTCTTCGTACATCCAGTGCCTTCCCTTTGGTGGCTTCTTGCCAAACAATGGATACTCCATTGTCTTTCGTATTCCAGGTGCATCAAAAGCATGCCAACGCGCTGACTTTTTGTGCGGACGTTTAGGGGGATGAATAAGGCATTGATCAGATTTCGCATAGAATACAACCGTATTGTATCCAAAGTTTGCAGATCGAACTTTTTCACGTTCCTGAATATTTTTCTTTACTCTGGCTACCGCAAATGTATTCCGGTAATTTTCCTCCCCGAAAACTTCATCCATTAGCATTCGCAAATGCGCTTCCTCATTATAATCTATGCTTACAAATATGGCTCCATCATCCCTTAGCAAGTCTTTCAATAATTTCAACCGCGGTGTCATCATGCATATCCACTTGTCATGACGGGTTAGATCTTCACGATCAACAATCTTTCCAAGCCATTCCTGCATCATGGGAGAATTGACATTATCGTTGTATGCCCATTTTTCATTTCCGGTGTTGTAAGGCGGATCAATATAAATGCATTTGATTTTTCCGGCATAGAGCGGAAGCAGCGCTTTTAGGGCCTTCAGGTTGTCCCCGTGGATGATGAGATTGTCATGCAGGCTGACCTTGTCAGTTAGACTTTTGTCCTTTTTGGGAATCAGCTCATGGTATTTGACAAGCAGATGATGGTTTTGAACGAACGATTTGCCTTTAAACTGAATTTGCGCCATAGGTTGTCTCCATTTGTCAGAACAATTCCTTTTTAAGAGAATTCAGAGCGGATCTTGGACCCAGAGGGAGTTTAAGGTAAAATTAGGCTGTTCCGGCATTTTACAGTAAACTCTTCCGTTGAGTACTCGTCCGGTTTTCTTTTTATTCACACCGCCCCACTGTTTAAAAAAGAATGGAACGACTGCCTTACGGCATTGTTGCTGAATATCAAGTACCCACTTTTCATCCATTAGCCGGGCTCCGGGGCCACTTTCGCCACCGACAATGACCCAGTTGATGCAGGACAAATCCATATTAGGGAAGGGCCCTAAAAGTGGCTCCAAAGACAAGAATCGTACTGCCGCACGGACATTACGAAGATAGTCGATGCGCTTTATATAGGAAACATTTTCGACAGTCACACCCATCCAAACGTTATCTGGCCAGTTCAATAAAGACGCAAGTTCAGAAAGGCGTTCAGCCCGTTTGGTCAAAATTTGAAATGTGTGCCAATGCGCTTCCTCCATGATGTCGAACACTTGACGTATAAAGCTCAGCGGAATGTCCTTATGGAAGAGATCGCTCATTGAATTAACAAAAATAATCTGAGGTTTTTTCCACGTCAGAGGCAGATTAATAGCATGCGGATGCAGGGTGACTTTAAAGCCATTAACGTAATTCCTCTGCCCCACCGCCTTTAAACGCCGCGCCATACGTTCAGCATAGCAATGAGCGCACCCCTCGCTGATTTTAGTGCAGCCTGTGACAGGATTCCACGTCGATTCTGTCCACTCAATCGATGATTTAACGCCCATCTTTTTGCCCTCATAACTTGGGGAAAGTAGCCATAACAGAATCACCAAACGTGCCTTTTCTGTGGCTGCTGGCTGTGATTTTCCCTTCTTCTTCAAGCTCCCTAAGAACGCTCTTATAGTTTTTCTTGATGTAAGGTGTATCAACGTTGTGTTGTTCGTAGATCTCATGCATAGCAAGAGTCTGTCCGGCAAACTCCTTAAGCAACATCTCTTTTAGATCGTGAATGGGGCGGGATAGCTGGAACAGAAGGCATTGTTTAGGCAAAAAGTCTGCCGGGTTATATTCAAAAGACGGAACCCCTTGTGTTTGACTCGAACTTTCCCGAGCCATGATATCCTTCATGATTTCATATCCACGGAAATTTTTACTGATAAAAATTAAATGGTGGCTTGTTCGCCTGCCACGTGCATCCTTAAACGTAAACGGAAGGGTATGACGGCTTCCATAAGATTTTATGGACTGGCACAATTCTTCAACAATCATTACTTCGCGTTTGGAAGGCGAAACTCCGTTAAGCCTTGGCCTTAATACATCTGCTCGCTCCTCTCCCAATAAAGCATCCATATGTTCTTTAACCATCGGATTACTTAAGCCCATGTTGATGCGATTATAGTTGAAGAAGAAGATGCAGTCGCATCCCCAATCCTTCAAAACAGAATCAACGAGACGAAGCGACAAGCCTTTGTATCCCCAAGGGTCAACGAAAAATAGTGTCGGAACAAGGTCCATTTCCTCAAACATTTTGACAATTTGTTCTCCGATTTCCTCATTTTCCACCTGTGGTTTGTATTTTAGTGTTTCTACTCCAGGAAGTTCTCTAATTGCTTTCTCAAGAGATCGAGACTTCTCTTCATCTTTGTCATTAAACAGGGTCACAAGCCGATCACCAATATCTGGTTTTTCGATGGCATTTTTAAGGATTTTAATCGGAGTGGACTGTTTGCCATCATCATAACGCCCATGACCTGCGAATAAATCAATGTAGGCAATTTTTCCTGAAGATCGCCCTGGATAACGTTTTTGTGTGGAGATAATCACATTCGCCCAAACATCAAAGTATTTCGAAACAATAGTAGCCTTGACAAGCGATTGTTCAGTTTGCTCCTTAAAGAAACTATTTTTTGACATATTTTGTCCCTGTTTATTAAGGTATTTTTTCGGCTCCTATTGTAGAAACGCCGAACAACCAGCATAAGGGGTGCGAATGGAGTACCAACGGAATTCCCTTCCCTCACCAGCGATTTGTTAGCCCCAGTTTATCACAATCTCAGGCATGACTTTAATATGAAAGCTATACAAGCTTTTTAAATTGAATTCTCAGCGTTTTTCCTTCATTAACGGCTGCCTTAAATGTCCTCTCAAGATGTCTCGGATACAACTTTTTCCCGTGATATCCGGTAGTTTTAAGGGCATTTTCAAGACTGATTGATTTTTGCTCAAGTTCCATATAAGAGACGAGTTTTATGGCAGCCTTATCACAAGAACAAAAAATCATTTTCTCCTCAGTTTGGTTAATATAGGCAATTGAAGTCGACTCACCAGGGTCTATCACTAACCGTGCTTCTTTCGCTTCTTTTTCTACTTTTTCTAAACCTTCAAGGTCAACATTTCCAATTACTATAACTTTATCCGCTATATTAATAGGATTTGTCGATCCACCTTTCTTAAAATAAGTCGCCTCTTCATAAACCTCTTGAGTAACATAGACATCGTAAGCCCTGCTTATTTTTCCGAACAAACCAAGAGTATGGAGATCAATGATAACATCGGCGTCAAGCAGCAGCAATTTTCGCATAGTTTCCTTCCACAAATCCTGCTGCGTCCAGATAGTCGTCTATTTCAGCCCGATCTATTTCCAGATATTCGGCAAAAGCGCCTCTTGATATCTTGCCTTCCATCAAGCATCTGCAAGCAAGAGATGTAAACCTTGAAGGAAATTTGGACGGCTTGTCTTTGTTATACAACCTTCGACGCATATTGCGATCAAGATCACGGAATTTCGGGTTATCCAAGACCCTTTGCGCTTGGGATTTTTTAAGTTTTTTCAGGTTGACAAGTCGCCAAAGGACTGCTTCCCTTGAGACACCGAACTCCTTGGCCAGCTCAATGATATCAATGACTCTGATTTCATTGTCCGTAGCTGTTTCTTTGAGTGCATTGAGGAGATGAGCTTCAGGTAAAAGCAGACTTGAAGCGAAGATGTCCGCGTATTGTTCCGGCCTGGTTTTTGTTGTACCGTTACCAATTTCTTCGGGAGAAAAAACATTCCAGGTTATGACATGAAATAATTCATGTGCCAGATCAAAATGTCTTCTCCATGGAGCATCCTTCGCGTTGATGAGTATGCCAACCCCTAAAATGTTGTCCACAACACTGGCGCCGGAGACACCATCCCCCAAAGACAAATGAAGGATTTTGAAACGAAGCTTATTTTCGAGTACATTAAGCAGATTCAAGGAAACACGAGAACCTAAGTCGAGGAAATTGTGAATATCAGCGCCAAGTTTATCGGCCTGCTCAAAGCCGTTTACGGAAAAATCATCCCTATCATAATTTTTCTGAATATCTTTCCATCTTCGCTTGAGCCCAAGCAGGTGTTCCACGTTACTGTAATTTTTCAGAAAAGAAAGGAATTGGCGCTGTATTTGATTTACGTCTGTTTTTCTTGCCTTTCTCCACAAGGGCACAGGATCGGGGGCAACGTCCGATTCCAAGAAATAGTCCAGATTTCTGCCATATAAACGAGCCATCATAATTAATTCATGGGCATTTATCTTCCTTGTACCTTTTTCAATGGCAGAAAGAGTCTGATAGTTTTTAAACCCCAGTTTTTGAGCCGCTTCGGTAATGGAAAAACCTGCTGCCTGTCTTGCAGCCATAATCCTTTTATCCAGGACCTTTTCTTCCTTTCCTTTGGATATCATGATATACTCCTTCAATAATGATTTCTTATATTATTATTAATCATATCGGCAATTATATAAGAAAGCGTTATCCATTTGTCAATCCTTAATTGAATTGATGGAGCTTCATTATCTTTTTTCAAGAAACGATGTGTCATCCATCCTTTTTTGCCTAGCGCATACCAACTATGGATTATCAGTCGGCTTTTCAACACCATCTAACTAAGGCAATTACAGGATAATCCCTTCATATCAAGACCCACGGCCTTCCATATTTGAGGCTGCTCTTTACACAGAGCGATATCCACGTCACTTCCACATCTCCTTATCGCTTCCATGATTGTTTTGAACATCTTGATCCTTACATTCCTAGGATACCTGAGCTTTCTGCCTTCCTTGACCAGACTTTTGTTGATCCGCAGTAAAGGAGAATCAGGGAACCGGGAACTGATATGGTTGGCAAGCCCATTGGAAGGGCGATATTCACCTATGGTTATCCTTGTTGGCTGAATAAATTGAAATATCTTATCAACCAGCAATATGTAGTCCTTCTCCCAGGTAGAATAAAAAAAGACAGGGTCTATTCTCAAACGCACTTCGTAACCTGCCTTCTGCACTTTTGCTGCAGCGGCCAAACGAGATTCAGGAAAAGCTGTCCTGTGCTCTAACTGTTCAAAGACCTTATCAGTATTTACACTAAACGAGACAATTGATTGCCCCCCGTGGTCAAGCCCGAGAATCTCATCCACGCAATCGCTTTTGGTCAGAAACAGCAATCGCGTTCGTGGTGCATGCTTCGGCATGAAAGGAATAATCTGTTTTGCAAAACCGGTAATGTAGTCCACGGCCAGAGGGTCACCGAGTTCACCAAGATTTAAGACTCTTAAGGATTTTGGTATGCGGGATCTGTCGAATTTTTCAATTTCGTCATACATCTTCTCATAATTTATGAAATGGGTGGAAACCGGCTGCGTTCGAAAGGTCAAATACAAATAACAGTACTCACACCAGAAATTACAATTGTTGTACGCCGTTAATTTATAAAATTTTGCACACCGTCCAATCGGATGCTGAAACTGTTCAATAAAAGGACTCGTTCTGTCGCGCAATAATAGAACACTTCTTTCAGCTCGCAGCTTTTCTGTGCCCGTTTCACCATTCATACCTGGCATCTTGTCTAACCAAATCAAAGGCAACTTTGATCGACTCGCTATCTTTTTAACCCTTACCTCGTTTGTCTTACCACGGATAGCCCATAATTCACTGACAAGAGGCTTTTGTACTTCTCCTTGAGAGTATGCCAGGCTTTCTTCCTGAATTCGATTTGTGAGTTCCATCTCCTCAGCTGGGCACTCCTTTAGAATAGCCATTACAAGTATTTCCTGCGAGAATTCAGAGAATCCGGTCATGAAATTATAAAATTCCCTATGCAAATAATGAAGAAGTTATAATGTCATGACCACCCCTCCTATCCCCAAATTTTGTCAAAAAGCTTAACGAACTTTGATTTGCGCTTTCTCTTCATGACCATATCTTGCCTCCAGCATTGAAATTCCGACTCCTACGAGCCCTTTCTCTGTATGATGCTGTTGTCATTGGGTTTCCTTTGGTACTTCTCCCAGTTCGGTATTTTGATTCGCCCATCTTTTCTGGCCTGCGCAATTAGATCTTTTGCGTCTTTTTCATAAACCATCTCGATTTGTAACGCCCTCAAAAGAAAGTCCCTGAAAGAAAAAGTTGGTTGGCGGTGAAGCATTTCTTCCAGCAGCCTTTCCAAGTCAATTAGCTTACGGCGTCGATGGCGTATATACGTACTTTCCGTGTCTACGATTTGAGAGCCAAACAGCGATTCTTGCCTAGTTCGAGAAAGTTCCTTTTCATATATCGCTTCCTTTCGGATGCGCTGTTGCTGGGGCTGCATCTTAGCTTCGACTTCTTTGAATGTTCTGAGACCCTTATGGTGGTGGGTGGCATATATGAGGTAGTAATACGTACGATCTTCGGTTGGTTTTAAGATTGGCGTGTTTACTACGTATTGATATCCACCGATCTTTCTGAGGCACTCCTTGTAATAGCTCAGGATGGCATCCTCACGGCTTCGACCTTCAGGTATTTGCCCTCGCCAACCAGTGTCGCCAAAAAGGCCATCGAACGACCTCGCAATGGACTGATCAATATCCGGTTTCAAGAAACGATTGACATAGTCAAACATGAAGTTGATGAGGACTTCACTCTTCGGCCTGCTGACGATTGGGCCGATATTCTTTAGCCCGTAACCCGTCCATCCAGAAGGGTCAATAAAAAAGAGTGTAAAAAAGCCTTCGGCTTCCGATAGAACTTCATCAATGAGGTCTTCAAATTCACCGTGGAGTGGATGTGCCTCTATCCCGCTCCTTGGATGCTGCATCAGAATACTTTTGAGCTCGTTGAATTGTTCTTCCTCCTTTTCTACAAAGATGCATTTGAACTTAACCGACTTGCCCCGTTCTTGAAGACCGCTCTTTGTTTTTGAAAGTATATCCAGACTGATCCTTATTGAAGTATCTCCATAGTCCTCAGATGCCGACTTCCATGGGCCGGAGAAGCCGTCAACGTAGCAGATGCCATAGTCAGACCCGAACCCAATTATCCAGCTTAAGCGTTCGAGATAGTTCTCCAGGACCAGATGCTTCAGGTAGGTCTGTTCTTTTCCTTTATAGAAGCTGTAATCTTTCATAGGACTGATGCTGGCTCCACGGAGACTCCGAGCACATCGAAGAAAAAGGGGTCACAAAAATACAACTTTCCCTGTCCAAACAATGAAGGAGTTATGATGTCATGACCGTCCGTCCTATCCATCCTAGTTCCTGCACATCGCCCCATACGAGTTGACGCTCCTTTCAGGGACCGAAGAAAGGGCCGTGCAGAACGTGCATAGCTGATCTTTTTGCCCCGAGAACCCGTCTAACATTTTCACCCATGATTTGCACATGTCAAGATGCCCGCCTAACCTCCTCTATTCCTGCAACCACAGCCATGTCATCCCATATTCAACCATCCAACACAAATTCCCTGCCAATTCTTCGTGAAGCATTGATTATGTTCTGATCTTCGTTTCAGCTATTTGTTGGTATATGCATACCTCCATCGCACTTAGCAGGACGAGAGCTGTTTGTGATCTTTTTAAATGTATTCTAAATGTATTCTAAATTGTAATTAGGTTAGATATTTCAACAATCTGAAAATTATGTTGTTTGGCAACGTGGGTATGCCTTCGGTACACATCGGTCTTAATCTGGTGAAGAAGGACACTTCGGCTCCAGCCCATTTCTATGGTCATACGCAGGTAGTATTCGCGCTCGGTAGCGTCCTTTATCTTCGTCATTATTGAAATGTTCTGTCCCCATGGAATTTCTCTAACAAGTTGTAAGAGATTTGGGTGTCTCCTAAAGCAACTTATCATGACAAATCTATTTCTATTCAAACATGAGAATCAAAAGCTTTTGAGAGGAAACGCAGGGGCAGCCCTTGACTTTGGACAAACCGCCCTTGACCGCTTTATGCTCATGACTCACATCTACTCAAAAAGACTCCTCCTATCTGCTGTTTCAGGATTTCTCATAGATGGTCCTTCCATTCTTTGCCGCTTCAGAATAAATCAGGTATGGGTCCGCCTCCAAATGCTCATACTTATCTAAATCAGCTACAATCACGTCTACGGTGGCTCCAACATTCTTAAAGCTCAGGTATATCCTCACACTGAATACCCTTTCTCACATTTTCTCACTGTGAGAATCACAAGATCTGTGAGTAAGTCCCTCTCCATGAGCCCTTAGGTCCTCAAATCCGACGGCGAGGCAACAATAGGCTCAGGTATTTGCCTAAAGGCTGCACCTGCTGAAACAAGCACTTCAGCTTTGAGGCGCAAAGCAGTAGCAAGCACCACGGAGTCATTTGTCAAAAGACCGTATTTTCTCTGAAGCTCAAAGGCATCCTCAAGGAGGTCCTTACGTGTGCAAGGTTCAAATCCGAGGCCCAGGTCCTGAAGTGCGGCAATTTTTTCTTGATATATGGAAAGGCTCTTGACCACATCAGGCTTTTGAGAAAGCTGTCTGGCAGGAAATCGGCCGCTAATCCGGCCGAGCATAACGGCCTCGGCAAGCATTAGTTTATGGGTCAGTTCCTGCCATACAGTCTGAGGCAGCATCCCAATCAACTCCCCGGTGGAACAACGCCGCAGCAACCTCTGGGCCTGGGCTGAAAGACCTTGCTCGGCATAAAGGAGCACATTGGTGTCAATGACGCAAAGGCTGCCGCTTTGAATATCGTCAAGGTTCATACGTCCCAAGCGTCCTCCTCAAGTATTTGCTGAAACTGCTCCCTTGAGAGCTTGAGAGGCCGCTCGCAAAAAATCTGATATGCCGCGTCGCGCTCTCTTGGCTTGGGAACACGCTTGCTCAGATACGAAACGAGAGCGTCCTGGATGAGGTCACTCAATGGTCTGCCCTCATCTGTTGCCCGATGTTTGGCTAGTCTGATTACCTCTTCTTCAATGAGTGTGCCGATCTTCTTTTTCATCGATATTAACCCTTCTGTAATAATTCACCACAGAGACGCCGAGAACACTGAGGTTTTCTTTTTTTGCCAATCTGAATTATTGGAATCGCCCCTTTGCGACGAAGCCTTGGTTTCAATGCTAAGTCTTGCCTGATAGGTGGCATTCTCAAATCTCGGCAAAGATTCGCATCGAGTTTCAACCTCAGCCTTATCCATAGGGCCCGGACAAGTAATTCTTAGTTGGACCTCAAGACTTCCGGGACCGGTCAACGCACCCCGCAGCGTGCTCGGATACCCAGTCAAATCCACATCTTCATGATTTGCGAAGATGCTGAAAACGGCCTTTTGGATGCCTGGCCCCTCAATGTCCTGGACTCTCGTAGCAATCTCCTTTCGCAGCTCCTCTGGTGAACGACAGGCAATCGTACTCCTTTCTTCAAGGGACACTGAAGGCATGGGAACACCAGGCTCAGGTACTGGCTCAACAGGAATTGGAATGGTCCGTGTGCCCTCAGGTGATTCAGGAGCAGAGGGCGGTGGTGTTGCGGCTGGCCAGGGTGCAGCCAAAATAGCCAGTGGGATCTCTCCGGCACCAAGCATCACATGCTCACCGCAAAAATTGCGGCGGGTATGGCGGAGCCCGAGAGCGCGGTTGCGGTCCTCAACAAGACCAACGATAGCATCTGAAATGGCAGGTATGGAAAGGGGGACGGGATATCCAAGGGTGCTTCGGTAGAGGTCTCCCACCTGGGAAATGGTTTTTCCAACAAGTGAATCTATACGCTGAAGTATGTGCTCTTGAATGAGGGGTTCGGGATAAATGTGCGTCCTTAAATACTTGAGCACTTCTTCTTTGTTCCATGCCTGGCCAAGGGATTCGAGCTCGAAAACAGTATCTTCAGGACGGTTGGACCACTTTTCAATACGAACATACATGCCACCCGATGCCCTAATGGTATCCCGCACATTCCTGCGTTCTTTACCTGCTATGGTCTCGTAACGCTTCCTGCGTTCCGCTGATGCGGCTGATGGCGCAAGATCATCGGCAGCTATTGATTTCTTGGCAAAGGCAAGAAGGTCACGATTCGTGAAGTGGTTGGCGTTATCATCCCTTGGTTCAAAGAGGAGGATCTGATTCCTTTTTTCAGCGCCAAAGTATAAGGCCATGACGTTCCACGTCAGACAGACGCCGCGGAGAAAGTACATAACGCAGAAAATTTTTAGAGAGGCTATCTAGGGCCGACTTTGTTGTGTCAGGATCTGAAAAGAAGACCGTTTGCTTTGTATCGCCGAAGAGATCCTGCTTCCATATCTTTTGTATCTCATCCCTTGCACGTTCGTCTTGAATATGTATGGTGGCAAGGGCAACCTTTGCATATTCATTTTCTTCCAAATCAAAAAACAATCGGCCTTCACGTTCATGAAAGAATGAACCATAAGTACGAAATGCCTGGAGGCTGCTTTCAAATTGATTTGGGTGCGGCTCTTTTAGGACGACCTTGGGCAGCAGTTTTTGGCATATGGTATCGAGATCCATTTAGTGAAGTATTCCTTACTTGATAGCTTTCAGATGGTCACGCTTGCGAGTCGGCCGGGTTTTGAGCGTGGGCGGCACGATGCCGTCGGGGTAGAGGGCTCGGTGGTTGCGTTCATACTCTTTGGCCTC
>Ga0209986_10000090_pt1 | contig 76995 bp, 92 predicted proteins | sample BlataG_FD_183168 | JGI IMG/M metagenome (GOLD analysis project Ga0209986, IMG submission 183168) | Deep subsurface microbial communities from Black Sea to uncover new lineages of life (NeLLi) - Black_00105 metaG (SPAdes) (version 2) | ecosystem: Environmental > Aquatic > Marine > Oceanic >...
TTTTTCGGTCCTCATGGTCATTTACGATTTCTTTCCGCTCGATGCCCCTGACTATCACATGGTGCAACGTCCCCGGCGAATCCAATCTGGCTCCTCTCGGCATGGCTTCGTTATTCCTCTCACAATACTTTTCTCCTGATACCATGTTTTGTATAATTTGTAAACAACGTCCCCATGTTACCCCCCGGAGCGCTTCAACCGACTGAATGCCCTTCAGCTCCGTTACAAATCCGATGACCGCATTGATGATGATGACTGCCGATATGGCTGCGCCTTCTATGTGCTCGCCAAAGGCAAAAGAAACCCCACTGGCGGCTAGAAGAAAGGCAACAATCAGGTTTTTGAACTGATTGACCAAGATGGCCCAGCCGCTCTGAGGCTTCACTTCCCGAAGGCAGTTGGGTCCAACCTGGCGGCGTCTTCTCTCTGCTTCTGAGAAATCAAGCCCTGCGTCAACAGAGACATCCAATAAGTGGAAAGTATATCAACATCAAAATGTTCGTTCTCATAGTTGTCGAACTCATGAATCAGCGCGGGGACCTTGTCATTCCAGCCCATAAGCAGGACGCGTCGTTTTGTCTTGATTTCTACAACTCCCAGGTCAGCCCCACGCTTGCCGGGCCGTGGAGTATAATCAGGCAGTGCCTGGCTATCTTTATGGCTCCTAGCTATGAGGACCAAGCGATCTTTGCCGCTGACCACAAAACCAACTGGTGGATTCAGTAAAGGGCGACCGCCCCTGTCGTCACAACGCACTACACCGAGGAGAATGGCCTTCGGGAAGGCATCCGTCAAGTCCTGCAATGCCATTCCTTCAAATTCCGGACAGGCCCGTATATAGATTTCGTTACTCTTTTCCCCATGGGTGAGCAGTTCTGAGTAGACATGAGAAAGCCACCGGTGACGCACATTCTGTGCGATAAGAAGACTGATGACCGAGTCACTGGCAAGGATTTCGATCTTTCCCTCATAGGCCTTTTCGGCCACAGGGATCTTTCGAGCATCGAAAATCTCGGCCACCAGAAAGGGAAATTCTCCATGAGCCTCCAGGCTCCCATGGTTTGAAATCGAAAGAATGGTCTTAATCGTCCGCATATCCGCAGCATCGGACCCACCCCATTCAAAGTCAGACCCTGGAAGAATGATCGCCGCTGCGTTCATGAAATCAACACGCCGTAAATGCTCAACACGAAGTGGCGTCCCGGAGCGGAAGATAATCTGACGTTCGTTCCAATCTTCTCCCAGATAATCCCTAAGTTCATACCTTCTTTCCGTTGTTACCTCTTCTAACAGGATAACGATGTGAAGTTTTCGTGCACCGTGCCCTCGGAGGAACCGCTTTACCCTGCCTTCAGAGAGCACAAGTTCATGCACTATTGTGGGTGTTCGATTAGTCCATCCCAGGATCAGCACGTGATTGTTCTGAGCTATGGGTGTAAGGCCCTTTTCCAGTGTTCTCATGGTTTCGTTAAGCCACTGGGTCATAATGGCGATGAGTGAACCCATAAAAAGTACGTAGCCAAGAACTGTCACAATTGTTGATGCCGTGCCTAAAACAAGGCCTTTGTCATCCCCAAGATACCCGGGATCAGTCAGTCGCAGAAAGGCCCACCAAATCGCTTCGCTGAAGGAGGAGAAGGTTGTTGTAGATCGGAATACGAATATCCCTGCTCCCGCTGATACGAGGCCGATAATGGCAGCAATCAACAGGAGGCGATAATGGGCTCCGCGCAAAATCAGGCGCTCCAGATAAAAGGTCATCCTATTTCTTATCCTATCCATCATCGGCCGGCCCCACCTCTCGAAAAAAGCGATTTACGATGCCGCTGTCCAAGTGCTCGACGGGAGCATAAAGCTTTCTTATCGCCCAAGAGTGTTCGGTTTTCTTACTTGAAAATTGACCGTGTTGTCATTTTCTTCACTTACGGCAAGGTTTACAGCGCCTGTTATGGATGAGACTCATTAGTTGTGGGCTACGACGCCAACGCTGGATGCGGCCATGGTGATCAGCATGCCGCGTGTCACTGATAACCGCTGGCCAACCAGGGCCACGATCCTTTGCACGAGGTAACCGCTGCCCAGATAGCTCAGCACCTGCGACACAACGGCCAGAGCCAGGGCCCATAGCACCATCCCCCTGATGACCTGCCCAGCATGCTTGAGGGTGGTAAGCTGCGGCAGGAGGAGGTGGACCGCGAGCCCCAGCAAGATGAGCTGGACAAGATACCGCCGCGCCCGTACGATCAACGGCGGCGGAGAGATAAGTCGAGAGTCATGAGTAATGGGCATATTCCCTCAGCATGTATTGGTCGCACTAACGCCTCCTGGCCCAAGGATTTTGACTCATCCCCTTTCATGCCTCGCAACCGAAGATTCTGTGTATGAGAGTCCTCACCTGAAAAGCAACGGAAGGCAATTCAAACCGGAACAATGTCAGTCCTTGTCCTGCATGTCCGCTTTGTCTTCAGCATGTGCCGCTTCGGATTCCTGGCCAATACCCGCCGCCAGACGCTCGCCAGCTCCGCCCTGTAAGATGAATGTCTGCCAACTCCAGGACAATTGCCCTTCGTGATCCTTCTGGCGCAGCTCGCACAGATGACGACGGCAAATGGGGCAATCGGGGTCAACGCACGGATCCGTGTGGATAAGAGCACTGGCAGCTCCGCCAAAGTGGTCGCCGATCACCCTTTCCAGCTTTTTAACCTCTCCATGGGCTTCTTCCAAACTGTAATCTCGAGGTAGAACCAGGTGGAAGTCGATGAAGACGAAGTTTCCCGAACGCCACGCTCGAAGCTGATGAATATCAATCCATACATCCTTGCGGTGTTCGGCGAGCAATGCAGAGATTTCCCTGAGAAGCTCAGGGTCCGACGCGTGCATCAGTGCAGCGAAGGATTGACGTACCAGCTTTGCCCCTAAGACAAGAATATTTAACCCCACCATACAAGCGATGGTCCCGTCCAGCCAGTACCATCCGGTCTGACGAACCAAGAAAAGCCCTAACAACACACCTGCAGAGGTATAGACATCGGTGAGCACATGTTTGCCGTCGGCCATCAAGACAAGGGAATGGGTTCGCTTGCCGATCCGGATGAGTCCCATTCCCAAAATGAGATTGATCAGGCTCGTGCCGAGTAGAATGATCAACCCAATTTCGAGAAGGGGGAGTGGTTGGGGGCGGAGGATGTGGGACAGTCCTGTCTTGAAAATGCCCAAGGCTGCAAAGATGATGAGGGCGCCTTCAAAACCTGCCGAGAAGTACTCAATCTTACCATGTCCGTAAGGATGGCTTTCATCAGGGGGCTTGGCTGCAAGCAAGATGCTTCCAAGGGCGAAGGCGCTGGCCACTACATTGATGATGGATTCGAGCGCATCAGAAAGGATGGCAGAAGAATGGGTGAGCCGGTAGGCGTAAAATTTTGCAGCCATGAGCGAGGCGCCGACCAGAAAGGACAAACTGATAGCAATGAGGCGAATCCTCAAATGCTCTTTTTCGAGAGGCCTTATCTCATCGTTTCTTTTGGACATTTTGTTACTCGAGAAACATCCCAAAAACGCTTACATGTATCCCGTGCGTCCACAAGGCCGGGCTTCCGGATACGTTTCCAAGGGGCAGGTACACGTGGTCAGAGGATTAAAGGGTTCTCCTGAAAGTCATGATTGCTGTTGTCATCATCACGATTGTGAAGACCAAGAGAAAGGCGATATCCGTTGCTATGCTCGCGAGATCAGCGCCTTTAAAGAGTAAGCCTTTCAATGCATCAACAGCGTATGCTTCAGGATTTATTTTGGCGAATGTCTTGAGCCACTGCGGGAAACTCGCAATCGGATAAACTGCCCCGCTCGGGAAAAAAAGTATAACATTTAGAAATCCGCTCAATATCCCGACAACCCTTGGATGATTTATCCTGCCCAGAATGACAAACATCAGGCTCAGCAGACAGAGGGTTGTCAGGATGATGATGAGCAATATGGAGGCGAACTGCTGCGGGCTCCGTGAGAAGTGAATGCCCGTCATAAGCATACTGACAGCCAGTATCACGACAGCAATAATCGTCGTAATGAACAACCCGCTTATGATAAGACCAGCTACGATATCTGATTTGGAAAGGGGTGTGAGCAGGTAGCTCTCATCAACCCCAAGAAACCTGTCCATAACGACGTTGAATGCCCCTGTCGTTAATGTCCCAAGGAAAATAGCCATGATGACCACGCCGGGGACAAGCGACTCATAATAATCCACCTGCCTGTAAAGGTTTATATCCCTGAGGAATATCTCATCGCTCTTGTCTCTTATGGACACATAATCCGACCTGATCGACCCCAAGGCGCCCATAATAGCGTTCTTTACCGCTTCGGACGAAATGCCGTCCGTATTGTCCAGAAAGAGACCCACCTCAGGCCTGGCCTTCAAAGCCACCCTCTTACTGAAGTCAGAAGGAATGATAAGTCCTGCCTTGTACTTACCTCTCCTGATCCCATCAATGGCATCTTTCTCATCTCCGACGATAACGAGGGTGAACGTCTTTGGACCGGCCTCGACAGCCCGCAAGTTCTCCATCACATTCCTGGAGAAAGGCCCCGAATCGAGGTTTGCAACCACCAGCGGAAGGGCCTGAAGCTTTCCCTGAAATGAATGACCCAAAATGACAAGATAGATCAAAGGCAAGAGAACGCTCATGGCAACCACCAGCGGATTTCTCCTGAATTTCTTTAAGTCCCTCTCTATCACTGCGAGAACTCTCAGCCCAACACTTCTCATATTCTGATCACCTCCCCCATTTTTGGGGTATGCCGGCCCCAACAAGAAAACTCACCTTTTTACCTTCTTCTTCCCTTATGGATTTTCCAGTGTAGTGTATGAAAACGTCCTCAAGGGATTGCTGGTGGACCGTTGCCGACAAAACCTTCCCACCAGAAGACTTGACCTCATCTATCAGTAAGGGGAGGTCCTGCGCGCCATTGTCCACATAGATCCTTACGTTGCCATCCTCAGTGCCGACCTCGCGCACAAAGGGCAAATGGTTGATCCTGTCGACGAGGATATCCGTAAGATTCTCGACTGCGAGAGAGACTATATCATTGCCTGGGATCTGTGACTTGAGATCCTGGGGGCTCCCGATGGCTATGATCCTTCCAGAGTCAATAATAGCGACCCGGCTGCATAGCACCTCGGCTTCCTCCATATAGTGGGTCGTAATGAAAATGGTTATCGAAGCCTCCTCCCTCAACTTTCTTAAAAAATCCCAGACAACGCGTCTGGACTGGGGGTCAAGTCCAATGGTCGGCTCATCCAGAAAGAGTATTTTTGGCCTGTGCACAAAAACCCTTGCAATTTCAAGTCTCCTCCGCATGCCGCCTGAATATGCCGCTACAAGCTCATTGGCCCTTGCTGACAGACCAACCGTCTCCAGAAGATAGGCAATCTTGTCTTTCCTTTCCTTGGAAGAAATGCCATAGAAGCGCGCATAAATGTCCATATTCTCAAAGCCTGTAAGGTCAAGATCACTGGTCATCGCCTGCGGAACAACCCCGATCTCACGCCTCACTGCAGCAGGTTGTTTTGTGACATCGCAGCATCCTACGGTCGCCTCACCACTTGTGGGCTTCATCAGGGTTGTGAGCATTCTGATAAGTGTTGTCTTGCCGGCCCCATTGGGGCCGAGAAATCCAAAGATTTCCCCCTCCATGACATCAAAACTCACGTTGTCGACAGCAACCAGCGATCCGAATCTCTTCGTTATTCCCGAAACCTCAACGGCCTTATTCCTTTGGAGCATTTTCCATCCTTTTTGGTATCTCCACTTCAACGGTCATTCCTGGCTTTAAGAATTCGCCCGAGTCTTCCACAGCGATCTTGACCCTAAAGGTCTTTATATCCTGCCTCCCCCTGGTCACATCCTTTTGTGTGGCAAATCCAGCGTATCTGCCTATCTCTGAAACCCGACCTTTAAATACTCTATCGATGGAGCCCTGCGCTTTGATCAATGCCTCACCGCCCAGCGCAATGTCGCCAACTATGGTCTCGTCTACATCCGCTCTGACATAGAGATGGCTTAGGTCCACAATGGTCAAAATGGTCACGCCCGGACTCACCCACTCACCTTGCTCCAGAGCCTTGAATACGACCGTCCCAGATATGGGGCTCTTGATTATGGTTTGAGCTAACTTAGCCCGGGCATATGATAAATTGGCCTCCGATTGCCCGAGATTAGCCTTGGCAGAGTCCAGCTGGTTTTCGGCTGTCGCTAGTTGCGCTGCGGCAGCATCCCTCTTTGAAGCTGCTGCCATCAGTTTTGCCTTTGAAGCGTCATAACTCGCAACTGTCGTATCATAATCGGTAGCGGCCATCTCAGACGATTCCTTTGAAATGGCCTCCCGTTCATAGAGTGCTTGCAACCTGCCCATGTGCCTTTTGGCCTCTTCCATCTGCGCCCGGGCTTTCTCCACATTCGCTTCGGCATTTTTGATCTCCGCCTCGGCGTTTGTGATATTTGCCTTCGAAGCCTTGATACCCGAATCTGAAACCCTGATCTCGGCCTTTGCCTTCTCGACAGCTGCCAATGCCTCTTCTACAGACGCCTGGAGATCTTCACTTTCCAGTTCAATGAGGGTATCGCCTCCCCTGACAGTATCGCCTTCCCTGCACCATTCCTTGGCAATCGTTCCAGGTACCATCGTGGAAATATTGACCTCCAGGCCTTCAACGACTCCTGTCGTCTGGATCGATTCAGACCTTCCGCCCCTCTTGGAGAAAAAGAAGAACATAGAAGCAGTCACTATGAGAGTGACAAGAGCAACCAGAATCAATCGTCTCCTCATACACGGTCTCCGTGACGCCTGCCCATGCGTCGTTTCACATGCTGATGTTCGTGAGACAGGCTAACAAACAGGATGCCGCCCCTCTGCAAGTTCAAGGCAGAAGCCGTTGATATTCTGCAAGCCTCTGTGAAATATGTCCTGCACATTTGTGGCTACATCCTTTATCTTCTTCCCGCGCTCAAGCAGTATCTGGGCAGCTGCCATTTTGGGCCGGTCAATTGGCGTGCCTATGGTGCTCAACAGCAAAACGTACACTTCTTTCACCCCCTCTGAAGTCTCATATATCTCTTGTGCCATCTTATGGGCGAGCACATTATAGATCTTGCCAACATGGCTTACAGGATTTTTGCCTGAGGCTGCCTCGGTGCCCATCGGCCTGTTCATAGATATCAGCCCGTTAACTCTGTTTCCACGACCCACCTGGCCAGAATCTGCATCTTCCGCCGAAGTTCCGAGTAGGCTCAGATATACACCTCCGACCCCCCGGCCTTTCACATCCAGGGTATTGTAATGAACCTTTATAGCCTTGAAATTAAAATTTTCGCACCCGTAAAGGAAGGCCGTCATTTCCTTCCGTACCTCTTCTTTGCGCATAAAGTAATCCATCTCTGAAGAGACCTGTCGGCACAGAAGTGGCATCGCTACTGTGACATCCAGGGTTTTGCCCTTCCTGAGTCCCATGGCCTTCACGTCCTCGCCGGTTTCCGGAAACCTCTTTTTGAAGGCCTGGGAATTCAGATGCCTTTCAAGCTCTCGAACAGCCAGCTCTGTCGGAGACAGTGGATAGTAGCCCACAGCCGCTGATGTATCATTGGCTTGCCTGCACTCACCAGGCCTCAAGAATATGTCTGTCAATTCCTGGGAGCCTTGGGCCAGGACGGTTCTGTAAGTCACATCCCTTTCAGCATCAACAAAGCGCAGGTTTTCCTTGAACCAACCTTTTGCAGTATCAATGGCAATGTCATCCACAGGAATCGTTTTTTCACCCACCTTGAACGTAGCCCTATCACCTATGATCAGTTCCATCGGCTTGAGTTGGCTTCCGCCACCAAATTGCTTCACGGTACAACCCGCGGCAAGCAGCCCCTTGTCGATATTGTGGTGGAGGATAGCACCAAATTCTCTCATATATTCTCGGGAAAGAGCCACCGAAATGGCATCCATAACGGCATCACATATATAATCAGGATGTCCTTTGCCCTTCCTTTCCACAATCTCGACACCCTGCTCTGCCACGGATTTTCCCCCGAGTCTCTCGATCGAAATCATCCTACCCCCAAGCGTTACGACAGTCTTGTTCTGACAACACACAACCGAAGGTTATACAGATAGATACACTTATCAGGCGACCGTGTAAACCCCATTGATGACGTCTCCGCCGTGTCGACGCAAAGCCACGCCGGTGGTTGAGTTTGAAATCTACGCGCAGAAAGGTATTACGAAGGTCTGAAAACCATCAGCCAAACCTGGCAGATGGCAACACTGATCAACATATATGGAAACGCCACTGGACATCTCCAAGATCCAGTCCGCAATAAGCGCAAGGATACCAGCCTCGTCCACGGCACCTACAATGATAAAGAGAAAGAGAAAAAACATGAGGGTCGGCCACTCAATGTCCTTTTCAATCAGGTGGATCATCTCTACCTTCTTCGTGACGATGGCCACGGTGAAAAGGATGCTGGCGCCCATAAGGGCCGCAACGCTCACCTCCATGTGCCAGTAGCCATGGGAAAGGAACAGAAAGATGACGAAACTTAGAATAAGCACACCATGCCCCAGACCAGCTTGCTGTAGAAAAACATGGCAACCATGGCGGCCGCGCAAATCAAGGTTAGGGCAACCACGAAGTCCACGAAGGTCAAACCCGCATAAGAGCCGATCATGATATTGGGTGGATCGCCAATGAGGGTCGCAGTGCCTCCCACGTTGGAGGCGAGAACCAGGGGGATGAGCATGTAGAGAGGATTGAGCTGAACCGACACGCATATCTCGATAGCCACGCCTGTTAGCAGAAGCATGGTTGTCACGTTGTCCAGGAAGGCGGAGGTGACCGCTGTAAAGATCATCAGGATAACGGTGAGAAGAAAGACTCGGCCTTTGGCCATCTTGTAGGACATGTAGGCGCACCACTGAAAAACACCGGTATTTTTCAAGACGCCCACGATAATCATCATGCCCATCAGAAGGAAGATAACGTTCATGTCAATGGAAGCAATGGCCCGTTCAAAGGAGAAGATCCGAAACTCCGGATTAATGGTACCCACAGTATACGACAGACACATCATGAGAGCGGCGCCCAGCATGGCAGGTATGGTCCGATGTAACAGCTCAAAGGAGATCAGCGCGTAGGCGAGGAGAAAAACGAGGGTGGCAATACAAAAGGCAGGGCCCTGCACCCGCGGCAAGGTGAGGTCTTCGGTGACATAGAACTCATCTCCTTTCTGGGCAAAGTCCATGCCTGCAAAAGTGACCTCTTGAGTCTTGAAAGGTGGTAAAAGCCAGAACCTGGAGCACCAAAACGGACGCCCAGCGACCAAAGATTCTGGAGATTCTCCGGAGCGTTTCCTTCTTCTGGAGCACCTCTTGGGCCCCAAGCAAGGCAGCCGCTGTTAGAAGGGGCAGGATGTAGTACATGCCCCTGTAAGCCAGAAGCGATCCCAGGGATGCCCCGGTCTCTACCAAAACGGCCTGCGGCTTGGACTTTTCTAACTCTCGACACTCTTAGACATCGCATCATTCAACGCGCAGGACGGCTGACACGGCCCCAGGCAAACCTCACACTCACTATGAGCGCAAATCCTGCTGTTCGGAAAGATCTGCTCCATTTCCTGCACACAATAAGAAAAGCTGCATAGGCTCCGATAAGTAAAACCTCAAAACATTTATGCAACGTTAGGGTCTACAAATGAGGCCATTCGACCAACGACGTTTCCCCTGTGGTCTGTCACGTTGGAAGAGGAGACCTCCACTGGAAATACGGTACCACCACTTCGCTGAACGTCGAACTCCTCAATCTCTCCTTTTGTTTTGTCTATGAGGGCCTCGACGTCAGAAAATTTCCTTACTTTGCTTTCAACGAACAATTCGGCGGCGTTTTTGCTTACCACCTCCGTCTTTTCCAAATACTCGAAGGTCCTGAGAAGGGCTGGGTTCACGAACGTGATACGTCCATCAAGATTTGTTATAATGACGCCATTGGCAGATGAATTCAGTGCATCATAAACGACACTCCACTCTTCTTGAAGGTGTCTTCGATCAAAGGTCTCCATTTCCTTTTCTCGGCCTCGTTTGCCCAGATATTTTTTTTGGATGGCCTAATCTCGTTTTCATCCTAACAGCTATTTCTCAGCCAATACTCTTTCAATTCATCATGTAACAGGTCTTGGGTGGCTCCGTCAATTTTCCAGGTTATCTTCTTGATCTTAATCCCGTCTTCAATCGCGGAAAGCAGGCTTTCCATCAGTCTGGTCTCAAGGCCATCTGGGCTCTCATCGCTGGACGTTTCGTACCAAGATGATCTTTTTCCGCGATACTGACCAAGGAACGCCTCCAATTCCTGGACTTGATCATACAGTGGCAGGGAAGAGAAACGGTCCGAAAGTGTTACGGATACTTCGCCGTCTTTTTGTGTCTGCAAGCGGATATCGCTCACTGGGTCTACGCCTTTATTGTTTTATTTAGCGACAAAAAGTGCCTTGTGTTGATTCGGGCTGTTTCTCTAGGTCTGTCTCATACATCACCGAGGTTCGTTGAAACACCGTCGGTTGCCGTATCAGGAACCAATTAACTGCATGAACCTATCTCTCAAGCCCCAACGATTTCCATCCCTCTCCGGTAAATTTCCTTCCCATAGTCCGTCCATAATCCTGTTCCCCAGTACCTGAAACAGCTTGTTTGCGAAAGAAGAAGATAAAGAAGAGCTTCCCGGTGGACAGGGTCGTTTTCGTCGATTTTTCCACCATCAAAACGTTTATGGAATGCAACACTCAGGTCGCTCAAAGGATCAAGAAGATCTTTGTACCCTTCCACCCAACTCTTGTTGTTCGTCCATGACGCCCTATCCAGATCAAAACCAGGATCCTTCCTTTTTACTTCGTCAATAGCCCGGTCAGCTGCGCCCGGAGAATACCCATCCATACATTCCCAAATCCTGTGTTGCGATATAGGCTGAACGGACGCGCAATCGGTATGATCCATACCCATTGCCTGTATGAATTCTAGGTACTCAGACCCGTTCATCGCGACTACGCCTACCTTGCCCACTTCGCCGAAGACCTTCATATAGGCACCTGTCATGATTAGCACCCTATTTTTGCTCACCTTCTTTTTAGACTGGCTTCGGCGGTCACTTCCTACGAATTAATTCTGGCATCTTGTGCTTTCCTGTTTGCGAACCCTCTTTGCGGTGTCGGTCCGTTTAAACGGCTTGTTTCTAACCAGAGACACGGCCATATACCAGTAATTCGATCCCTTTACGGACGATCATGACGGCTATGGCAGCCAACAGAAGACTGGCAATTTTGGACGTGGTCTTGGTTCCCGCGTGACCAAGGAAGCCGTTGATTGTCTCGGCAGATTTGAAAATCAATCCTGCAATGAGAATATTTAATAACAACATTGTGGCTGTGGGCAAAAAGCCGTATTCATTCAGGAGCAGTACTGACGTCGTGAGTACTGCAGGTCCTGTGATCAAAGGGACTCCCAGGGGCACCGCGCCAAGACTCTCCGGGTCCACTTGCCTTTGGACCTTTTCGGCTCTAAGGAGGTCGCTCATTGAGATCACAAAGAGCAGAATGCCACCGGCAACCATGAAATCCGCCACGCTTATCCCCAGCAGGTTCAGCGCGCCTTTCCCGATCGCGAGAAAAGCGATCCCTACGATTGAAGCCGTGATTACCGACTGACGCAGGACTCGACGCACAACAGGCCTTCCCAGGCCCTCAGTAAGCCCCATAAACATGGGAAGAACACCGATAGCGTCAACAGCGACAAAAAGGGGAACGAAACAAAGCCAAAACGATTTTATTTCCAGATCCACCATGCGTCAACAGGAACCTAATACGATTTGGATTTTTCGTCTTGCAGCCCTGATCCAGTCTAGACAGGTCGCTCAGGAAGCCGAAGCACCACCGGTTTCGTCCAATCCCCACTTGAATCCCGATGGGTAAACCCGCTGCAAAGAGCTATTGCCTACCTCATAGAAATTCTCCCCTCTTCATCAATGACAAGGTATCTATCCACTGTGATTGTCTTTTGCTTTTCCGTCTCTTCAACAGTACCTGTCGCCAGTACTCTTGCCCCAATGAGCTCAGCCACGGCTTTGCCCAGGTCAGTCCGGGCCAAGTCATACGCTTCCCCATCATCCGTCACGATTTGAGCCCTTTCATTGACCATCCCCTCAATCGTGACAGGGTCTGTCTGGGCAATCGTTCCTGAAACCAACAACCCAGCAAGCAACATAAAAGTAGCAAACCACGCTTTTTGTCTCTTCATTGTCCAACCTCCCTGGAAATAGAAATGTAAAAGGTCGTTCCGTTAGCAGGGTCGGATTCGACCCAGGCCTTTCCACCATGGGCTTCCATGATATCCCGCACAATGGCCAGACCCAAACCAGAACCCTCTGTTTGCCGTGAAACTGACAGCCTGCGAAACATGTGGAAAACCTGATCACATTCCTCTTCGTTGATGATTCTACCGTTATTGTTTACAAAAAAGATGTGAAAGTGATCGTCATGGTGGTATCCAATGGCGATCTTGGGCGATCTTGCTGAGGCTGTCACCTCCATGCTTCAAGGCATTGTTAATCAGGTTTCTAAACACCCTTGTCATGGCCAGTTCGTCGGCCATGACTTCTCGGACGCCTTCAGGTCCTAAAAGACGAATGCTTCGCTTTTCGAGCAGTTCTGAGACCTCATCTCGAATCTGCTCCACGACCTTATAAATGTCTGTCTTCTCCATGTTCAGGGCGGCTCCAGTGGCACTGATGTATTCGTTAATGGCCATGACCAATCTCAAAACCTGATCGGCTGCCTTTTTGATGGCCTTGCAGTACTTTTTCAGCTTGTCATCCAAAGCATCGCCGTATCTTTCAAGGATGGATTCCATCATATCGACAATGCCTACGGTCGGGTTTTTGAGATCGTGAGAAATCGTATACGCAAAGAATTCAAGCTCGTCTTTTTTCTTTTTGATTTCCTCGGCCTTAATCTTAATGGCTTCATGAAGTCTTGCCACATTGACGGCAATTGCAATTTGATTGCCGACTGCCGCAAAAAGATCTACATCGGATTGGGTCAAAGACACGGTCCGTTTGGAAGCCAGGTTCATGACCCCAAGAACCTCTTCGTTGACAATGAGTGGCACACAGATAATCACCTTGAAACCCTGACCTTGAAGAAGTTTTGTCCTGGCTCCGTTTTCCAGGTCTGTGACTTTCTGAGCGATAAAGCTTTTGGTTCTGACCGCTTTCCCGGAAAAACCCTCCCCGATGGCGATTCTGCGGAGGTCCTCTGTCCCCACCTCACAAAATCCTGCACAGGCCGCCAGTTCCAGTTGGTGGCCAGACTCATCCATCAAATAGATCCTTACAACGTCTACCTTATAGTGCTCTGAAACCTTCCGAACGGCCCTGTCGAAGATTTCTCGAAGACTAAGAGAGCTGGTCAGATCGCTACCGACGTCATGGAGAATGGCGAGACCCTTGTTTCTCCGTCCCAGCTTAGCCTTACTGAACTTGACAGTTATGTGTTTTCTGTTTTCCGACATAGGTATCTTCCAAGAAAAGAACAGCGGCTTCAGTCCGTACAATAGCGTTTGACCTGTTGTTGTAATTCCTCAATAAGGAATCCGGACCCGCCGTCTTTCAATCTCATCGAGGAAATCCCGGCCGGTGTAAAGAACGACAAATCTTTTCTCAAGTTCATCGGTCAGAGCCTCCACCTTGTCTTCCCCAATGCCAGTAGTGCGGACATACACATTGCGTCGCCCTTCCTCTGTCATTTCCACCGGTGTTTTGAATCCATCCGGCTTGACCGCCAAAACAGAACATTCAAGGTGATTGAGCACCTTTTCAGCAGTGTTTCCGATTAAAAAACCAGTGATGCCTGTTCTTGCTACAGTTCCCATGACAACCAGTTCCACCTGCTTCTTTTTTGCCAGATCCACGATCAACTGACTGGGCTTGCCTTCCAATAGATGGACTCTGGAGGATCGGTAATCCAATGAGAACCTTTCCAAAAGCTCTTTGACTCGGGTCTCGTGGGCCTTTCGGGTTTCCTTGAGGAGGTCATCCACTACGGCCTGTTTTAGTCGCGAGCGCGCCCTAAACGTTTTTTCTCGATTCCGGTTCCAGCAATTGACTACGTGAAGGGTACTTCCTTGGGAACGGGCTAATGACGTGGCCAATGCCATGATCTTGATATCGAGGTCATTCATCTTGTCATCAAAAGGCGCAGGATCTACTGCAGCCAGAATTCGATCGACTTGTCTGCCATGGGTCGGTTTGACCGCCCAGACTGGGCAGGGACATTTGCGCATAAGGCGCATAGCCGTACTTCCCAGAAGCATTCCTTCCATTCCGTCGTTCGATTCAATTCCGACCATCACCAAGTCGTGGCTTCTTTTAAGGACTTCCCGGATGATTTCGAGAAATGGGGTACCCCACAGAACTCTCGTGGTCAGTTCGACCCCCTTTGCCTTGGCAGCTGATCTAAACCTCTTCAATTGCTCTTCCGTTTCGTCCCTGTCGCTCTTCGGGATTTCTTCAAAACCCTGTGCTTCCACCAACAGCTCTGCGCCAAAGGGATAGTATTTTAGAACCTGGATCACTGTCAGCGAAGCACTATTACTTTGCGCCAACCTAACTGCCCGATTGAAGATCTGCTCTCTGCCAGGTTTCCCGTCGTAGGCAAAAAGTATGTTTTTAAAACGTTTCATGATAAGTTGCTCCCCTTTTTACAACAATCACCGTGCAGTAGCATGAACTTGCCCCAATACGTTATGGCTAAAACGGGAACGTACTGACAAGAACCAGCAAGCTGTTTTTCCTATGGAACGATAGGCACTGTCATCCCGGCGGAGGCCTCCAGGACCTTGCCGGCCACACTGCCCATTGAATAGTCTTTCACTGCCGACTGTCCTTTTCGTCCCAGTAATACGGTCCCATAACCACCCCCTTTGGCCTCTTCTAAGATATCACTCGCCGCACTTCGGCTACCGTCAACGAGCTTTGTTGCAATTTGATTCTCACTGGATCCCGCCCTGACAATCATCTCTTGGGCTTTCTTCATGTACGGACCGATCTCTTGCCCCGCTTTTTGCTTCCAGAGTTCTTCCAGTTATACGGGGATCTGTGCAACTGTTGTGCCAAGACATTAACCCATTAACATTACAGCAGTTTCAAGCGTTCCGGCAGCCGACAAAGGAACTCCTTGTTCTCCGATGTGTAGGAGCGCCTAGTCTCGAGACGAATTCCCCCACTGGGTCGGCCACAAGACATTACAATTTAAGGCAAAACAACCACAGGAACTGGAAGTTCCCCATTTTTTCTTAGGAGAACAGCGGATTCTCTTTCTGATGAAGCATGTACGAAAGGGTGGTGAAATGGGGTCAAACAACGCCTCGGGCTTTGTGACGCCTCATCAGAACCGGGGCGGGTTAGCCCCCGTGTATTTTTTACGGACCTCCTTGTTCTTGTTCGACGTGATGCGGTCCCGGCCGTTTCATTGGGTTCTTCGGGACTTCTATCGTCGGGTGCAATAGCTGATTGTACCCGTTTGCTGTGTTCAACCCCCTGACACTTCTGATGATTCTAACCATTTGACCTATTGAAACCTCGTCCGGTTCATGCACATACCTCAGCATCCACAGACTCAGAAATCTCAAAAGGGTTGAGGCAAAGAAAACGACTTGCAGGGGCACGAGGTTCCGGGAAAAGACGTTAAATTGGTGACCGTCAAAGGATTCGAGTGCCAATCCGGCCACAACTGGCCCTAAGACGGCACCAAGCCCTCCGATAATGTTGTAAGCAGATATATACAGAGGCCTGGTCTTTTGTGGAGAAACGGCTAACAACAGGTTATTGGTGCACAGATTGATACCGGCCCAAAATGCACCTCCCATCAGGTGTAGAACGATTGGGATGACGAGACTGCCTGGTCTGACTGTTGCCCACGCTAAGGGCAGGAAGACAACCACCCAACTGGCAATGCGAATGACCACCTTGTTTTTGACTTTATCAGACACTTTGCCCCACACATGCATACCCAGCAGATCAGCCAGAGCGGAAACCATGGCCAAAGCAGCCACAAATCCATAGCTGAATTGAAGGTCCCGAAGAAAATACAGGGTGAAAAAAGGGCTTGCCAAATAGACTGCGCAGTTCCACATGGACATAAAAACCAGGAAACGTCGAAAATTGGCATCTTTGAAAGGAAGGGCAAGATTCCTGCGAAAAGAAATGTCATCCCGGGAAGGGCTTATAGGCGCCTCGGATACGCGGCGCAAAAACCGCAGACTCATCAGGCCAAAAATGACAGCTGATGAAAAAGTTATTGTGAATCCAAAAGAGGGACCAAGCGCTTGCGACTTCGAAAAATCCAGGAAATTTCCAAAAAGGATAGTAGCGGCGATCCCAGCTGCCCCACAAAGCATATTCCTGGTGCCAAAGAACCTCCCTCTGATGTCGCAGGGAACCAGGTCTGATGTCCAAGAGAGCCACGCAATATAACCGACGGTGGCAAAGGCGTGGGATAGAAAAATAAGGCCCAGGACAGTTGTGTGTTTAACAGTATTGTCAGAAAAAGGCAAGAGGCCAAAACCCAAAACAGGAACCCACAGCCCCCTTGCAACCCAGGAAGAGACATAGGCAACTTTCTTTCGCGTCCCGTTTTTCTGTATGAGCCTTGATGTCGGGAGCTGGAATATAGTTACCACAAACGGTAGTGCCGCCAGAATGCCGATCATGAAATCGCTCATGCCGAGATGGAGTGCAAATCCGGTGAGAAAGACCCCCCCTGTGAGCGTGGCGAACACGTGAGCAAAGATCCCATCGTAAAAGGAATTCCTGAAGTCCGGGACAGCAAGCAGTTTCATGGCAATCTGGCATCGAAGAAATCCCCCAAAGACCTGGGATCAATACCGGGAAAGGCGGTCAGGTCTGATATTTCAGAAGATTATTTTTGGAAGATTTCCATCTAGTTTTGGGGTTAGGAACAGCCTTTGATTATATCGCTTATCATTCGGAACACATCGCTAAGACGAATGATTCCGACGATGCGTCCTTCCTTGCGAACGTACAGAAACATCAGGTTTCCCAGGACAAGAAGGTGGATCACTTCATTCAGTGGCGCATCGTGCTCCACAATTTCCTTTTCGCGGTGAAGCAATTCCTCTTCCGAAATGGGCGTCATCACGTTACGGACCTTTAGGTTGGCTGCTTTGTGACATGCATCATCCAATGGATTCTGAAGGAGACCGTAGTTTTCTACCATGGACTTGACAAAGTCAGCACTCCATCCACATTGCGAGATTGCCCTGCCGTCTCCCATGGATTTGTATTTTGGCTCCAGGGCTCGGAGAACATCCCAGCGACTTACCTTACCAACAACCCGCTTTTTATCATTCAACTCCCATCTACACGATAAATAAAGAATTCCTTCCCGGGTTCAAGGGTCTCAGAGTAGGGCGGCGCCCGAAATAAACTGCTGGAGGACAGAGGTTCCAGAAGTATTAGGGCAAGTTTCCCAAAAGGCTGCGCCACATCGATCCAAAGATCGCTTGGATGACAATGCAGAGCAATCTCTCGTTCGGCCAGAAAAGCAGGGTTCAAAGAGGACTCTTTTTTTCCAACTTGATCGGGGAGGTTGGCAACCGCCAGGCGCCGTGACATGACAGTTTGCATGAAGCGGTTTTTTATGACCTGACAATGAATCCGGTGCCGATCCAGAACCTCGCTCAACGCTTGCTGGTGAGCTGTTACGATATACGCCCGAAGGATCCCGGCCTTGTTTCTAATGTTCCTTAGCGAAAGGCCCCCATTGGTGATGGCTTGGCTTGTGCTCGTTATTTCTCCGATATATCGCTGAGCGCTAAGTCCTTGCGACCGAACACAGGCAATGATTTCCGGAAGCAGACGATTCAGGCTCATGGATCGGATTTCCGAATCAACATTCGGATTATTGGCCACCTCGAATTGGGCCTCAAAATCGGTCAGATACCTTTCGCGCCCCAGGGACTTTTTCTTCAAGATGGCCGACTCGTGGACATCCTTTTCCCATTCATCTCTGACGTCAGCTTTTAGGAGATGAAGTTTTAACTTCAGTTCGTCTCGTTGTTGCTTCAGCCCCCCCAAAAACCGCTCAAAATCCTCAAAGGTTTTCATCTTTGTCTCCTGTCTCGGCTTTCTACGCCATGTCCGCTTGATCGTTGCGTGGCCTTGCCCGGAACGGGATACATCTTGGCCTCTGTTTTATCCCGATGTCTTTCCAGGTGTTCGTGCCGTTTCAAGGCAAATTCAGCCATGCGTTTAATAATGTGCGGCAGATCCGATTCTCTCCAGACAGAGGCAAAGCCCTTCATTTTTTGAAGACGCTCACTAATAACATAGGCGCCCTTTTCACGAGGATTGAATCGTATGTCCTCGTACCGAAGGTCGACATTATCTCCCAAAACCTTCTGCAACAACTCCCCAACTGTCTGGGCAAAGAACTTTTTCACATCCTCCGTTGATTCTGCGGCGCTTACTTTCTCTCTGAGCCTGGCTCGGAGGTCTTGTTCCAACTTGCTGAAAGAAATCTGTCTTGTCATGTCATGATCTTCCTTATTTCCGAACTTGGCGGCGGTTAGGATTGCCCTGATGACTGGGCGGACATGTCAGCCCAGTCATGGTTCATCGTCAACTTTTTTTGGAAGTTATGGTTTGAAAGGACGAGATGACCTGCTTTATTTTTTTTCCTTTACACTTTGGGCACTGGATCTTCTTCTTTTGATATTCTGAGACACGCATGGTTACCGTGAACGTTTTGTTACACTTCTCGCAAAAAAACTCGTATGTGGGCATGACCAAACCTCCTTGTAGGAAAATCTCGTGAGGAATTGGTTCGTTCAATGCCGGTCGGCCAAGGGATACTTGTCTCGTATCCCCGGCCGATTGGTTGAAGTACCCCGCCAATTTCACAACAAGTTATCCCCCGTGTGTTGTCCCTAATACATGTCCTCAGCAGGCATCTGGGGCATACCCCCTTTTTTCTTTTTTGGCTTCTCCGCAACGGCAGCCTCTGTGGTCAAGAGGAGCGCAGCCACTGATGCAGCATTTTGCAGGGCGAATCTGGCCACCTTTGTAGGGTCGATGACCCCAGCTTTTGCCAGGTCTTCGTACTTCCCAGTCTCGGCATTGAAACCAAAGGCATCTTTGCCCTCCATCACCTTTTGAACCACCACGGACCCTTCAAACCCGGCATTACCAGCAATTTGCCTGACAGGTTCTTGCAAGGCCCTTTTGATGATTTTCACGCCCAGTTGTTCTTCACCGGGAAAGCTGGCCTTCTCAAGGGCGTTAAGTGCACGGATATAGGCCACGCCGCCACCTGGGACAATACCTTCCTCCACAGCCGCACGGGTCGCGTTGAGGGCGTCCTCCACCCGGGCCTTTTTCTCCTTCATCTCGGTCTCCGTGGCAGCCCCCACATTGATCACAGCCACCCCGCCAACCAGTTTTGCCAGGCGTTCCTGGAGTTTTTCACGATCATAGTCACTGGTGGTTTCCTCGATCTGTACCCGAAGCTGCTTGACACGGCCTTCCAGGGTCTCACGACTCCCGCCACCTTCGACGATGGTGGTGTTGTCCTTGTTCACGGTGATGCGTTTTGCCGTTCCCAGATCGTCGATGGAGATATTCTCCAACTTGACACCCAGCTCCTCGCTGACTACTTGGCCGCCGGTCAGGACGGCAATGTCTTGCAACATGGCCTTGCGCCGGTCACCGAATCCCGGGGCCTTCACAGCAGCACATCTGAGCGTTCCGCGGAGTTTGTTGACCACCAGTGTGGCCAAAGCCTCTCCCTCCACATCTTCTGCGATGATCAAAAGCGGCCTTCCCATCTTGGCGACCCGTTCCAAAACAGGAAGCAGGTCCTTCATGCTGTTCAGTTTCTTCTCGTGCAGGAGTATGGATGCCTCTTCCAGGTGGACCTCCATCTTCTCAGCGTTAGTGACGAAGTATGGGCTCAGGTACCCCTTATCAAACTGCATCCCCTCAACAATCTCAAGGGTCGTCTCCATGCTTTTGGCTTCCTCCACGGTAATGACCCCTTCTTTGCCCACCTTATCCATGGCTTCTGCAATGATATCGCCGATGGTTTTGTCGTTGTTGGCGGAAATGGTCCCCACCTGGGCGATCTCTGTCTTGTCCTTGGTCTGTTTGGACATGTTTTTGAGGTCTTCAACCACCAGATCTACGGCCTTTTCGATGCCACGTTTGATGGACATGGGATTTGACCCCGCCGCCACCAGCTTGCACCCCTCACGATAAATGGCCTGGGCGAGAATCGTTGCCGTGGTCGTGCCATCGCCTGCTACATCAGAGGTCTTGGAGGCAACTTCCTTCACCATCTGGGCGCCCAGGTTTTCGAACTTGTCCGCGAGTTCAATTTCCTTGGCAACGGTCACGCCATCCTTTGTTACCCTGGGCGATCCCCAGGACTTTTCGATGAGCACATTGCGACCCCTTGGACCCAGGGTCACCTTTACAGCATCGGCCAGCGTGTCTATGCCTTTCATCATTTTTTCCCTGGCAGTCATGCTGTATCTGATTTCCTTGGCTGTCATGGTTCAAACCTCCTTTCCAATTACTTTTCGATGACCCCCAGGATATCATCTTCTCGAAGTATCAGGTGTTCCACGCCATCGATCTTGATGTCTGTGCCAGCGTACTTGCCGAAGAGTACGCGGTCGTTTTCTTTAATGTCTAACGGAACGCGCTTTCCGTTGTCGCTCGTTTTTCCAGGTCCTACGGCGACCACTTTGCCCTCCTGGGGTTTTTCCTTGGCCGTGTCAGGGATGATGATGCCCCCTGTCGTCTTTTCTTCCTGATCAGTCCGGGTGACTATCATCCTGTCATGTAAAGGTCTCACTTTCATCGCAGAAGCCTCCCTCTTCCTTAGACTTTGCTACATTCCGTTTATTTTTCCTTTCAAAATTTGCTGCAGGGAAGTCGATACACCTTGTATATTGTGTAACACCAAAATAAGTTTCGCAGCTCCGGTATCTGAAACCGAGGTCCCGTCTTATTTCGTCTTTTTCACTACTTTGCTGTAATCCTTTCCAGAATTTCTTCGCATTTCCTGGCAGCCCGCTCTGCCCGATCAGCCGACCCGGCTGCCTCTCTGGCTGCCTTTTGTGCCGAAAGGGCTGCCCGTTCCGCCGTAATGGCTGCCTCCTCTGCCCTGTCAGCATTTTCCGATAGCTGGGAGCCTTCCACGGCCAGGCCTTGAACAGCTGCGCTGGCACGTTTGGCTTCCTCTAAGGCTTGCTGACCTTTCATCAGGGCCTGTTCCGTCTTCTTCTCAAGAGTCTCAATCTGTGAGGTACTTGCACATCCAAAAGCAGCAATGACAGAAAAACACAGTGCGAGAAAAAGACTTGCTAAACGACCATTCCCACCTGGATACAGCGGCACACCTCCTTGCTTGTCCATTTTTTGGTGAGTGCGAGGGAGACAACGCTCTCCCCCGCACTGTTGTCGCAGCGCTCCTCAAAATGGATTTACGCTGCTTTGACTTCGATCTTCTTTTGAGACGCTTTTTTGGTTTTTGACATAGTGATTTTCAACATACCATCCTTGTAAGCGGCATCCACCTTGTCTTTTTCAACCTCAGCAGGAAGGCGAATCGAGCGGGAAAAGGCCCCATAGCTTCGCTCGATACGGTGAAAGTTTTCGTCCTTTTCTTCCTTCTCCTGCTTCCGTTCCCCGCGAATGCTCAGAATGTCACCGGTGATGGTGATGTCGATGTCTTTGGCATCCATGCCAGGAACCTCTGCCTTGACGACAACTTTGTTGGCGGTTTCCGACACATCCACGGACGGCGCCCACGCGCCTTCCGCACCGGAAGGCCTGAAAGGCCACCCCTCAAAGAACCGATCGAAGAGCCTGTCCATCTCGCGTCTGAAACCGGTCAGTTCGCTACGCCGGCTCCACGGTGCCAAACTAGAATTTTCCATACTATCACCCCCTTTCCCTGTTTTGCTTTTGATGGTTAGGGTATCGGCCCATACAGATCTCTTATGGCTTTAACAAATGAGCAACTGCCGTGCCAATCAAATTAACTTATTGATATTTCAAGCTCTTGATAATTTCTAATGAATGGCACTCGGAACTGTCAGTTCCGGTTTCCGTGGAAGAAAGTTCGATGTCCTCTCTGATATAGCGGTGAGCTGGATTTAACCTATTGAAATAGTGAGAGATTCAGTTAACAGAACTCCAGGTTCCGCTTTTGCCCATACCAGAATTACAGATTCTTATTTACGGATTGACGCCGAGAGTTGGAAGGGTTTCGACCTCTGAGCAATCTACCCGTTGCCTTCGTCATGACGAATTATCAATCTTTTCGGTCGGACCATTGGCATTCAAGATCTTGAGCTCCAGAGGTCTTGTGGTATCGAGATGGACATCCCTCTGTGGGAAGGCAATGACGATGCCAGCTTCACGGAAGAGGCCATCAATGCGGAATCGCACATCGCTTTCAATTATGCGACGCTCCATAATTCGAATCACTATAATCCAAAAATATACATGAAATACGAGAGAGTTATCCCCGAAATCACTGAAAAGCACAAAAGGCTCAGGTACCTTGAGAACACTTCCGTGGTCCGAAACGGCTTTAATCATAAGACGTTTCACTTCACGTACAGGGGACCCATAGGCTACTCCAACGGTGACGCGGGCCCGGATCATCTTGTCTGAGAGAGTCCAATTTGTTATATTTTTTTCCAAAAAAGTGCTATTCGGTACCAGGATATGTATATTGCCAGCCGTTCGTATGCGTGTGCACCGCGCGCCAATCTCTTCAACTTTAGCGAAGTTCCCTTCTATTTCGACCAGGTCGCCTATCTTAATCGGCCGCTCAGCCATGATAATGAATCCGCTGATGAAATTGTTGATGAGGTTCTGGGCGCCAAAACCGACACCAATGGCAATAGCACCACCGAGGAAAGTAAAGGCCGTAAGGGGAATGTTAACCATGCGCAAGCCAAAGAGAATGATCAACAGGAAGGCGAGGTAATAGATTATCTTTTCAAGTGCGGCGGCGGCGCTTGCTTCCAGGTTCATTCGAGGCAGGAGACGGTTCCTCATGACCCGGATGAAGTGCTTAACCATGAAAAGACCCAAGACTAAAATCAACAGGGCGATCACGACCTTTCTCACCGTCACAGCCTGGTCATCAATCACCCATAGTTCAAAGTTCCAGACATCTTTTGCCTTGCTTCCCACGGCCAGGACCGTCTCCCACAACGCAACATGCTCACGCCTTGAAACAATTTCATCCAAAAGTCTGTGACTTGGCTCTTTAGTGGCCAGCAGCATTGATAGATACTCAAGGCTTCGTTCAGCCAACTTTTGAAGAGCCTGCCGCTGTTCCTGTAAATGTTGTCTTATCTCCGGATTTACGGCCTCTTCCGAAACTTGTTTTTCTAAAGCTGCAATCTGAGACTGTAAGTTGGTCCCGTAACTCTGTTGCAGAGCCAATACCCCATCAATGCTCTTGATTTGAGTCTCGGCATCTCTCCGCCAGACATCAATCTGTTCATGACTTGCCTCATCTTTGACAAGCTCATAACGTCTTTTCCAAACCTGCTCCCTCTGATTTATGAGATGCAACATATGCTCGGTCTGCTCCAAAACCCTTTGATAGGTTTCGCGCCATGTCACCCGTGCTTTAAGGAAGGCAGAGGCTATGACAAGCTCGCTTTCATTCCTGGCATCTGATATCTTTTGCTGGGCCAGGAGCCATGCGGTCTCTATCTGTCTCTGTTCGCGCAGCAATTTTCCCCGGCGTTCTTGTAATTCAGCCCTCTCTTTTTCAAGGCTCTGCAGTTGCTTTTCCAGATCACTTTGCTCAAAATGGAGGCGGCCGCGCACCCAGCTGACGCTCTGTTGTCCGATATCTGTTTCCAGTTCTGCTAGCCGGAGTCTTGACTGAAGGTTTTCAAGATTTACTTTTTGAAAATCGAGGATCGCATGAGCCAGTTCCACATCCAATGTCCCTTGTTCAAGATCCCATCTGAATTTACCTGAGTCTTTCCCAGTTTCTGCGGTTTTTGTTTGTTCCTTGAGGCGGCGCAAGGTCTTTTCCGCCTCTTGAAGCCTCAGCCTGGCATCTTCTACGGCTCTTTCCGCTGACCTTTTTCCCAACTCAGCCGCTTCCTTTTCTTGTTTGGAAGCGGTCATTTCATCCAGGAGGTGATCATAAAAACTCAAAGAATACGGTGGCTTTTGGGAAAGTCCAACCTGTTGCTGCGCTTTTCGCTTCTCCCGTAAGAGATCCTCTTCCTTATACAGAGTTGCCTGCTCCTTTAAGGCAGTGAGAAGGCGTTGATACATTATATGAGTCTCTCGCAGTTCAGCAGTACGGGCCTGCAGATCGAAAAGTGACACCCCAAACTGCTGCGCTGTGTGATCATTCTCAGCAGCTTCGGATACCTTTATGCGCTCTTGAATCTCCTTTATTTTATTCTCCGCCACGGTGGGAGTCATCCCAGAAGACACCTCTTCATTAGTGACTCTCCCGGGCGATTCTTCGGCTGAATCCGCCAGCGGCATGCCAAGCCACAAGAGCATCAGAATTATAATGAGGGGAACAATCAGGCTGGGATTTCCCAATCGCTCTAGCGCTGGCAGCTTGTTTTCGCTGTGCCCTCGAAATTTTCGGTTTGTCTGGTTTTCTTTAAATGGGTAATGCATAGTCATCTTCAAAAAAAGCTTAGCAAACTCACTTTGCCATGGACTATTCCGCTCCGCGGTCACCACTCACAAGGACGAGAAATCTCTTATTCTTTTCCGCACTATCGCCTCGCTAACCATAGGACAGCAAGGGTGCAACTCGCCTCTGTCTCCAACGATCAATAGGCGCTTCTATTGCATAATAAACGACCAACGAAGCGAAGAAGACAGCCAGCAGCAGGAGGATAAACGGATATTCCTCTTCAAAATACTCTTCAAAGACTGCAATTATGAGGAAGTGGATGATATAGATTGGATAGGAAATGTTGCCGAGAAACCTGTCCAGCCTGCTGTCCTTTGTAAGATTGAATATGAGTGGCATGGATAAGAACATAGTGAAAGCAAGCAGTGCCAGCGAGAATTTCTCGTTTATTTCGTTGTAGAAAACAAGCACGGCCAGCAATGTTGTCCAACAAATCAACCCCAGTGAATATTTCCTTCTATACTCTTTGATCCGGGTGAAAAGAAAATAGCTGAAATAACCGATAAGAAAAAGACACAATTCAGCGGGAAAGAATCTTCGCAAAAACAAATCATATTCCGGACCTTTTGAAACAATAAAAAGACGCAAGGCAAGGCTCAGGATGAAGATCGCCCCCACCCAACGCATACTACGTCGCAAAATAAGGGGGGCTAACAGGTAAAAACATAATTCCAGAGAAAGAGACCACGCTTGCGGGACTAACATGTAGCTCCAGGCTTTTACTGAGGCCGTTCCATTTGGCGCCCAATAGAAGGAGTAATTCGTGGTGTCTATGCCAAGCAGAAACAGCATTTCCTGCCCCAGCACCGCTACGTTTGCCCACAAACAGGATACGGCCATGAACACACCGTGTGTAAACACTTTCTTAAACTTATCAATGTAAACAAATATGCCCACATCAAAAGCATAGAGAACTCCGAACGACAGAAATAACATGAACAAATACGTTGGAAATAGACGCAGCAACCTATTTGAATAAAAAACAAAAACGCTGCACGTTTTGTATTTCTGAGCAAGAATCAACGACATATAAAAGCCGGATATCATGAAAAAGGCCTGAACCGCAACCTGTCCGGGTATGATATTGATATCGAATGCATCCGCATGCGACATCAAAACGGCAAAGGCGAGAAACAAACGAATCGATCCCATTCACCCCACCAGCGGACGAAGAATGATGTTGACGGAAATCACCGGAGTTTCACCTCTCGTGGAATTCATAGTCATCCCTTCGGCGCCTGCGTCTCTTGTTGTTTTTGCCCTTTCCACTGTTATTCATCTCAATCCCTCCCACCCTATTTTTTCGACACTGCGGGCAGCGTTTTGGTCTGTCGAAACCGCGGGCAATAAAACGCGCCTGTTCGGCAGCCGTGAAGACAAATGTGTTTCCACATTGTATGCACGTCATGATCTTATCTTTCATCCCGGTCTTCCTTAGCAAGCTTCTAAACCTCCTTCATGAAGATCATCTTGTGGTCGCTTTTTCGATAGAAATCATGCAGCACACAAACCACACGATAGCCGCATTTCTCATAAAAAGATCTTGCGGCTGCGTAGGCCGCGGTTGACGAGGTGTCCACATAGATACGCCTTGCCTTTTTCCTGACGACAAACTCTTCCATGCATTCAAGAAGCCTCCCTCCAATCCCTTTTCTTGAAAATTTCTCGTCCACTACGATCCAATAAACGTCGTAACAATTATCCGTCATCGGAATAGGGCCAAAACAGGTGAACCCGACCAATGAGCCGGTGCGATCCACCGCGCAAAAGACATGATACTCCTCGCGTTCCGGATACCGCAAAGCTTCTCCCACGACCTCCATAGCGATCTGAATCTCGTTCTTGTTGAAGGTGCCCCTCAGTTCAATAAGAAGGCGTATCTTGTCCTTATCCTGAGGCACGAGAGGTCTGATGACCATCTTTTCCGGACCTTTGAATTATGAAATGCACGATGCGGCTCACCATATCCGAATAGCTCATACCGGCTTTTTCGGCGGCCGCCGAAAATCCGGCGTCAGGACTGAGACATGGATTGCCATTAATTTCAAGGACATAGATTCTTCCCTGGCCGTCGACCCTCATATCGATGCGTCCATAGTCTTTGAGCATAAAAAGACGGAAGCAATCAAGCGCTGTCCTTTTTATGGCTATTAGGAGGGCTTGGGGAAGATCTTGTGGAAACTCTCTGGGTGTGTGATGGTACTCAAAAGACGTCTTATCCCATTTGGCCCGGTAGCCCACGATGGACCGGAGACTCTCGGGAAAGTCGGAAAAATCGATCTCTGCTACCGGCAGCACGCTCGGAGAGGGGTAACCGAGAAGGGAAGCATTGAACTCTCTGCCCTCAATATACTCTTCTACTAGAAGGGCCTCGAAGCGCTCTGATAACTCCGGGAGGCGTTTTCTAAGCTGTGCCTCGTTCTCAAAAATCGATTCCTGATCAATGCCGATGCTGGCATCCTCGAATCTCGGTTTGACCATAACAGGAAACGTCAGGCCCGTGGGATGAAATGGTTCCATTGCATTGTAAGTTGTGTAATTGGGCGTGGCAATCGCACTGGCGTGAAGGAGTCGCTTGGTGATGAACTTATCGGTTGTGAGCATGAGCGCCATGGACGGGGAGCCCGAAAAGGGAATCCCGAGGACTTCAAAGACGGCGGCCGGATGCCCTGACAATCTTCCATCTTCATCCACCGTCTCACACAGGTTGAAAACCATTTCCACCTTTTCTTCTTTCATTCTCTGGATGAAGCGACCCAGGTCCCTTGTAAAAAAGATACGTACCGATGAATGACCCAATTCCTCCAGGGCCTTCTCAACAGCCTCTACCTGGGCCATTACGTCCATGGAGGCTTCCGAAAAAGCCTGCCCCTGTGGAGCCGGTTCGTTATGGACAATGCCGATGACCCTCCCACCCATGACTATGACCTATATGCCCCTGCTTGTTGACGGATACCGTTTGATGGCTGATGACATGATCGCCCCGATAAGGGACTTGTATGTTATGCCTGCCTGACGGGCGAGGATGCAAAGGTCGGAGTGCTCAGGGTGGAGACCGGCCAGGGGGTTGACTTCCATAATGTTCGGTGTCCCATCTTCGTCTACACGTAGATCGACTCGCCCCCCATCGCGGCAGCCAAGACCTCTCCAGACAGTCAAGGCCAATTCCTCAGCCTCTTCCGCGACGGTGTCTTTTGCAAGGTGATATTCAACCAGGTCTTCGCATCTTTTCTTGTTCCGATACGAGTGCGCGTAGGGTTCCGCATCTTTTTTAAGAATAATTTCCAGCGCTCCGATGGCCATTGCATCTTCTCCTGTGCCTATGATCCCGACCGTGAATTCCCGCCCAGGTAAAAAGACCTCCACGAGAGCAGCTTGATTGTACGTCTGCAAGAGTCTCTGGCAGACGGAAAGGAGTTCGTCTCGAGTTGAAATCTTCGATGCGCCGTTGATTCCTTTTCCGGTCCCCTCGGCCACCGGTTTTGCAAAAAGGGGGAAGGGCAGGGCAACCCTCTCCAGATCGGACACCCTCTCTACGACAAAGAAATTTGGCGTGGGAAGACCCATGTCTCGAATAACGCGCTTGGTCATCCCTTTGTGCAGCGTCAGCGAGAGCACCAGAGGATCTGAAAAGGTGTACGGTACGTCGTATGCGTCCAACATGGCAGGGATTTGTGCTTCCCGTCCAAACCCTCTAAGTCCCTCGGCAATATTGAAAACCATATCCCAGCGATCCCCAGCCAGCAGCCGTCTTGCCAAGTTTTTTATGTTACCTATGCGAGCTGTCTCAAACCCCAAATCCTCCAGTGTGTGCTCGATCGCCTCGATGGTATCTGCACCGTCAAACTCGGCAGTCTCCTCCTCCGTAAATCCTTCGGCGAGGTAATCGGTACGGAGATCATACGAAAGTCCTATCTTCACATGCCCTCCCTTTGTTGTATGGCATGTGCCTTGCCTGATCTTTCTGATGCGAGATTCCCATCTGGGTCCGGGTAACGACAAACATGTCCCTCGTAGTTCCTGAGCAACAAATAACTGCCATCGCGTCCAATAACGTATTCGGGAAGTAATGGGATCTTGCCGCCCCCTCCGGGTGCGTCGATCACATAAGTCGGCACCGCGTAGCCACTGGTGTGTCCCCGCAGGCCCTTGATAATCTCCATGCCCTTCTGAACGGGGGTTCGAAAGTGGGCTGACCCGGAGACAGGGTCGCATTGATAGAGGTAGTAAGGCCTCACACGCATTTGGAGAAGGCCATGAAACAGGCGCCTCATCGTTTCCGCGTTGTCATTGACGCCTGCTAGAAGCACGGTCTGGCTTCCCAGAGGGATGCCAGCGTTTGCCAAAGACTCACAGGCTCGGCGAACCTCAGGAGTCAACTCATCTGGATGAGTAAAGTGAATGCTCATCCACAAAGGATGATATCGCCTCAACATACGAGTGAGAGTTCCCGTGATCCGCTGCGGCAAGACCACAGGGGCCTTTGTTCCAATACGGAGCAATTCAACGTGTCGGATCCGTCGCAATCGAGATAAAAGCCACTCCAAATTCTCGTCCCTGAGGGTCAATGGATCGCCACCGGATAGAAGGACATCCCGCACAGCGGGCGTCGCTTCAATGTAGTCAATTGCCCTTTGCCATTGACGCAAGTTGAAGTGATGTGACCTGTGGGAACCCACCATCCGTGAACGGGTGCAATAACGGCAGTACGTCGAGCAGAAATCCGTTGCAAGGAAAAGGACCCGATCTGGATAACGGTGCACCAGCCAGGGCACCGGGCTGTCCCCCTCTTCTCCAAGGGGGTCGGTTGCTTCCCCCCGGGAGCGCTCGTATTCGGCCGTCACCGGGACAACGGTGCGACGGAGCGATTGTAACGAGTCTTCTTCATCGAGTAGGCTCGCAAAGTAAGGAGTAATCGCCACTGGAGGTGAAGCAGAAGAACGAAGGATGGCATTACGCTCGTCTTCTGAAAGCCGGATGATGCGCTCCAGTTCAGGAAGGCGGGTGAGGCGGTGGCGCAATTGCCAGTGCCAGTCGTTCCATTCGGCGTTGGTGGCTTGAGGAAAGAATCGTTTACGAAATCTTAGGGTCCGTGGGCTTGGTTGAAATCTTGAAGCCCCATGACTTTTTCCGATGCATACAATTTTGCCTTTTTCTGAATGTGAACTGATGCTGTACTTTGATGGAACAACACCAGTTCGCTTGTCCACTTGTCCAAGAGTAGACAACGTACCAGGAGGTTCCCCCTCATCAGTAAAAAGGATGTCCTTATCCATTTTGGAAATTTGCGCCTTTCTCCTCGTGCTCTTTTTTGCGCTCCCCCCTGCACGGTCAGAAGATTGCTATCTCCCTCATTGTCGTTTTGCTGTGTTACGCATAGCCTTCTTTGTATTCATCCTCTTCGTCTTCATCATTCTCCTTGATTGGTTCATAGCTCTCCACAGTGATGATCATATCACCATCTAATCGCTCTCTTACTGTGCCTGTAAACCGCAGTTTGTTATCGACGAAAGCCAACAATTCCTTGCCCTTTTTATTGTGTTCGACAACATATTCCTGGTAATCCCGCGTTTTGATGGCGACACGAATGACGTTGCCGTTTTCGTCCCAGTCTTCCGCGACGACAATGCCAGTGATTGTACGTTGCCTACCCTTTTTGCTTTTCACCTCGACCTCCTTCTTTGAACCTGCCGAACCTTATTCACTGTTACTGTCTCTTTTTTCTCAAAGACTTTGGTGATAGTTTCGAAAGCGCAAACTACCATACGCGCGTTTTTTCCATATTGTTCAGCTTTGCTGCTAGTCGACTATGTTTACTTTATTCTGTCTTTGATTGCACAGAATAACTCTCCCATGTCCCTCTGCACTCTTCTGCAGAGCTGCTTTTCTTTAACTGCTTGCCAATTTATTACATACTGTTTCCACCCGTAGTTCTTTATTGCTTTTGCATGTTCTCCGTAGAAGACGACAATATCTTTGTCATCAATATATCCTTTGTCTTCATCTGCAATAATCATATGAGGGATCTCTTCCAAATATGTTTTCCCGGAATTCATGTAAGCTAGCATTGAATGATGCCCGTCAAATAGTAGTAGTTGATTGTCTTTTGTCTTGACTAGCTTTACATTAGGGATTCCTTGAAAGAATATGTGTTTTCCGGATTTTATGGCACCCGTCATCCTTCTTACTTGTGCCAAGTCTCTGATTGCGTCATCATTGTGGATGTTCAGGATGTCCCTTAAAGCGACTTTTTCCTCTACTTTCTTCAGCGCTAGCTTTTTTTGGAGTGTTGGAAGCATATTCTTCTCAAAAAAAGAAACAGCGTCATAGACCGTATTGCCATTTTTGGAAACCTCAATTTCTGATATAAAGGTTCTTAGTTCATTTGGCGCTTTTTCGGGATAGCTTAGTTTTATTATTCTAAATGCCATATATTCTAAATAGATCTATAGTGATTTCCCAGAGTAACTGTTGTGCTTTTTGAGCCAGGCCAGTAGCTCGGAAAGGCTGGCCGTGGCCAGGGCTAGGCATTTGTCCGCCCCGCCATAGTAGAGCCGCACCGTGTCCCCATCGGCTATCCAGCCACACGGAAACACGACCTTGTCAACATCTCCGAAAACCTCGTATTTTTCTTCAGGCGCAAAGACCCACTGGTCAGACCGGGTCATAACCTGGCAGGGATTCTCCAAATCGAGAAGAGCCAATCCCAGCCGATAAATGGCCCCGCTGGCTGTCACTTTGACGCCATGGTAGAGAATCAACCAGCCCTCGTCAGTCTTGAGCGGCGGCGGCGAGAGGCCGATCTTCTTGGCGTCCCACCAGGCGCCTTTTCTCGCTAGGATGAGCATACGATGGTCACCCCAGTGCTTCAGATCGGGTGAAAATGAGATCCAGATGTGAGCTCCAGTGGACGGAAAAGTGGAAACCGGGCGGTGGATCATTGCCCAGCGTTCCGTAAAGCGAACCGGAAAAAGGGCCGCGTCTTTGTCTTCCGGCGGCATAACAGGGCCAAGACGTTGGAAGCTCTCAAAGTCAACGGTCGTGGCCAAGGAGACCAGAGGCCCACCCTCCGAATAGGCCGTATAAGCTATGGCCCATCGTTCTTGGTCCTCGAGGTAGGTTATCCTGGGATCTTCTATTCCCCAGATTTCCTCAGGATAGGTTTCCGGATTGGGCATCATGCTTGGCTGTTTATCGATGCGCCAGTTGCCGATCCCGTCTCCGCTCCGAGCCGCAGTGAGATGAGATATGCCCCGTCTGTCCTCAACCCGCATCAAAAGCAGAACCTCGTCATCCACCCTGGTTGCACCGGCGTTGAAGACAGAATTGGCCGGGTAAGGGATGTCTTTGACAGTAATGATAGGATTGCCCCCGTGACGTCGAAACAGCTCTTTGAAGTGCAGGTTTTTCATTTCTCTAGAACTCCGGATCCAGAACAACGGGCTGGCCGGTCCGCTTGGCTTCCCGGGCCAGTTCGTAGGCCCTGTTGTACAGCCCCGCTACTACTTCCCAGGAGACGACCTCGTCCAGATAACCTTTCAGATTCTCGCCGAGTTTCAGCCGAAGCTGTTCGTCGCAGGCCAGCCGGATCACCTTTTGTTTGAGCATATCCTTGGTGGTGAATAGTAGTCCTCCTTCGCTTTCCAAAGTCTGGGCGGTCAGCCCCTGCATGGGTGCGGTGGTGATATACGGCTTGTTCAGAGCGATGATTCGGGCCAACGTGCCTGACTGTGTCTCATCGGTAGACGGCAGGACGATGAAGTCGCACACGGCCATCATCTTGTAATAAAGATCTCCCCTTGGCACGAATTCATGATAGTGCGCGATGCCCCTGCGCTCCAGTCTTGACACTTCCGTCTTCCATTCCTCATAATCGTTCTTGTGATCGGGATCGCGCATCGTCCCAGCGGCGAGCAGGTCCCACTCGTGGCCCGAACGACGCCTGATTTCTTGGTGGATCTCCTGCCACATTGAAAGCAGAATGTCCCAGCGCTTGTTGGACTGAATCCAGCCGATCATGCCTACCACATGATCAGCCAGGCCAAAGTCGATTCCGCACCTTGATTCTGGTTTGCACCGTCCGCTGTTAAGCCATCGCAACATCCCCCAGTCCTGTAATCATACAGGGGGATGTTCAGTCGTTCCGGCCCAAGAACCAGTCGAAGCAGCGCCGGGCTTCGACAATCCATTTTTTATCTCTCGTGATTTTATAGGCCTCTACGCAGGCCTCAATCATGTTTTGAGCCTCGATCGGCTGCTGATCGAATCTGGCCCGCTGCCCATTTCGCGAAAACCACTGTGAAAGATAAGGTGCTTTTCCACACCTCGGTCTCTGGCTCGGAGCTGGAGGGAAAGACGGTAAGACTCACCCTCCTCCCTTTTCACGTGAGGATGGGTTGCGCCAAGAACGATATAGGCAGTTTCCGGATGTCTGCTTACAATTTCTGGTAAGGCGTCAATCATGTGCTCGATGCCCTTGCCGGGAGGAACCAAACCAAAGGTCAGGGTGACATTGCGTCTTTCACTCCGAATAGGTCCTTATAGTAACTGGGGTCAATAAAGGGAACATCCGGGATACCGTGATGAACCAGAACGATCTTTTCCTCTGGTATGCCGCAAACTTCCTTAAGAATCTCATCAGCCTTACGGCTCATGACCACCAGCCGGTCAGAGACGCGGCCCAGCTCTTCGAGGATGATCTTTTGTTCGGGATCGGGTTCCGTGAGTACGGTGTGCAAAGTCGTTACCACAGGCATGCGCAGATTGTGCAGCAGTTCCAAAATGTGGCTGCCATAATGACCCCCAAAGATCCCGAACTCGTGCTGTACACAAACTGCATCGACTTGGTTCATGTTCAGAGAATCAGCAGCCATTCGGTTACAATCCCATGGCCTTTTCTTCATCTTCCTGCTTTTTCTTGCACTCAATGCATAAAGCGGCTATTGGGCGGGCTTTAAGCCTCTTCTCAGAAATCTCTCCGCCGCATTCTTCACAGATACCAAAAGTTCCATCTTCAAGCCTCATCAGGGCATCCTTGATCTTTCTGATCAATCCGCTTTCCCTTTCCTTAATGCGGAAGGCAAAACTGCTATCAGTCTCCAAAGATGCTTCTTCAGTGAAATCGGGAGACTTATCCCCAAAATTGGTCATGCCACCGGCAGTCTTTTTCGCTTCTGTCAAAAGCTCATTTAAGGTTTGACTGAGCAAGCTTTCAAAATATTCTTTCTTTTTCATGGTCAACATAGCCGTACAAAAGGTGCTCCGTCAAAGAAAACACACTCACTTTTATACCTCACATCCTCCTTTTAGCCTTGGTCAGCAGTCCCCAACTCGTCTTCCTTGGATGGTTCCTCTGTGGAGGGTTCGTCTTCTGGATCTGGTGGGGCGTTCTCGTACTGCTCGTCCCTCTTTTCACTTTCGTCTTGGTACTCATCTTTGTAGTAGTCGCCATTTCCCCCAGATGGTTCCTCTGTGGAGGGTTCGTCTTCTGGATCTGGTGGGGTGTTCTCGTACTCTTCGTCCCTCTCCTCAGGTTCCTCTTTGTATTCCTCTTCATACTCGTTCTTCATATCCCCCTCCTTGTCGATCCATCCACCTGAGTCCCCGTAGTCACCATCGGCTCCCCTTTCGTAGTATGAATCGGCCGTTTCCGTAATGGATACTTCGGACGCCAATACATTCGCCGAAAAGACAAACAAAGCCGATACCAGAGCACAAAGACCTGGCAAAAAAAATATCTTGTTTTTTTTCATGTCAATACCTTTCTGAGCAATCTTGTGGTTGGTGTCTAGGGTCTTCCCGTTGAGACGCCCCCGCACCTGTGCCATAGAATTTTCGTTAATGGGCAACAGTCGTGCCACATTCTTAACCTATTGATAATGCAGGTTTTTGTATGATTGCCACGAACAGGAACCAGAACTAACAGTTCCGATCTTGATGGGAGGAAACTTGATCAGGCGGGTGATAGAGCGATGTATGTAATGCAGTCTATTGAAATAATGGAGGATTAAATGATACGAACTTTGAGTTCCGGTTTTCTTAACTATCGGAACTCAAAGTTCTTCTCTGTGTGTAAGCTTAATAGGTGATTTGAACTCTTCCTTTCTGATGCCATATTTTTTCATCAACTTATGTAGTTGACGGGGACTGATTCCGGCTGCCTCGGCAGTCTGTTTCATTCGGCCCTTGTTTGCGGCCAATACTTCTCTTAAATAGAAACTTTCGCTCTGTTCCACAGCCCTGTGTCTCACCTTTGACAGGGTAAGCGAAATGTCTGCCTCGACCTCTACCTGCGAAGGATCAGAGGTAAAAAGCTCGCTTGGGAAGCCCTCAGGCGTCAGTATTGTAGACGCTTCTAATATGTAGGCACGCTCCATAAGGTTTTCCAGTTCACGGATGTTTCCGGGCCATGAGTAGTTTCTAAAGGCTTCCATCACATCTGGATGAATGTCGTGAATCTCCTTTAGATCAAATTTGTTCAGCCTTTTAAGAATGACCTCGACAATATATGCGATGTCCTCCATTCTCTCTCTCAGTGGCGGGATTTCGAGCGGGAACACATTTAACCGATAATAGAGGTCTTTTCTAAATTGGCCGGCTTCGCACATTTTCTTCAAATCCGTATTCGTGGCCGCTATGACCCTCACATTGGCCTTGATCGTCTCTTCCCCCCCAACGCGATGAAAAGTTCCATCCTGTAGTATCTGCAAAAGCTTGATCTGGGCAGAGGGCGTAATGGTGCCGATCTCGTCGAGGAAGATCGTGCCCTCTTGAGCAATCTCAAACTTACCCAGCTTTCTCCGGACAGCCCCCGTGAATGCACCCTTTTCATGTCCGAACAGCTCACTTTCCAAAAGGCTGTCCGGGATCGCTCCGCAATGAACGCTGATGAATGGGCCGTCCTTTCGGTTGCTATGCACATGAGTCAGTCTCGCCAACACGCCTTTTCCCGTTCCTGTTTCACCGGTCAGCAAAACCGTACTCTTAGTTGGTGCAACAGAACGAACCTTATCAAAGACTATTTTCATCAAGGGGCTTCTTGTCCGCACGATTTCGAGTGAATCCTCCTGCCAGAATCTGTCCCGAAAATAGTCGAGCTCGGATTCCATAACGATAGATTCATGGATGCTTTCGGTGACATATTTCACCTCATCTGGATTGATAGGATAGGTGAGGTAATCGCTGGCTCCCGCCTTGACAGCCCTCACGGCTTCCCTGATCATTTCCTGAGATGACATGACAATGATTTGGGCTGTCGGATAGGCATGCCAAAATGGTTGCAATGCAGTCTTGTAGTTATTGTCAAGCATTGACCCGCGGAGAACTTCCACATCTATGAATAGGAATTCATACCGCTTTTTCCGAAACACCTCCAAACAGCCATCCTGGCTGGACACCACATCGACCCTATATTCTGAGCGCATGCTAGTCCGGATCGCATTACAGGCTGATTGGTTTGTAGAAGCAACCAGAACGCCTTTCATCCATACCTCCACGGTCGTATCAATGGTGATTGAGATTAGATCAATTTATTGTCGTGGCTCAAAAACCTCAAGCCCTTTTCCACATATTGCACCAGAAGCTTAAGGCTTACAACACAAAAAACAGAACCATGAGTTCCAATCATGAAAAATACCGGAATCTAGAGTTCCGGTGTACAAGTTTTCCATTTATTTCAGCCCGTTGAACAATCATAGAAGTCTTTACGGAGGGCAAAGGGTATATTTTTCTGCAAGTATCGGAACCAGTAGTTCCGCTTGCGATTTCGTCTCAACACAACAAGCCCTGCAAAATCAAATGATTATGGCTCTGGCACGGGTAATGCTTTTGGCTGGAGGTCAGGATATGAATCGTGATCATGAAGACAAAGACGATTGTCAGAGAGGCTGTACAAAAGCCGGATATTTTACAGAGGGAGGTTCTGCCATGAGGATAAGGCCTTTACACGATCGAATTCTCATCCAAAGAGTGGAAGAAGAAGAGAAGACCACGGGGGGAATCATCATTCCCGACACGGCCAAGGAAAAACCCATGCAAGGCAAGGTGATTGCCGTGGGCAAGGGCAAGGTTACTGAAAAAGGGGAGGTAATTGCCCTGGATATCAAGAAAGGGGATCGGATCCTCTTCAGCAAGTATGCCGGCACTGAGGTGAAAATCGAGGGGAAAGAACATCTGATCATACGAGAGGACGACGTCCTCGGTATCATTGAGGAGTAACAAAGGCAAAGGAGGCCGTTACGATGGCAAAAGAAATACAATTTCAGGACATGGCCCGCAGGGGTCTGCTCAAGGGGGTGAACCTCCTGGCGGACACGGTGAAGCTGACTCTCGGGCCGAGAGGTCGCAACGTCCTTTTACAGAAGAGCTTTGGCTCCCCGACCGTCACCAAGGATGGCGTGACAGTGGCCAAGGAGATCGAGCTTGCCAATAAGGTTGAGAACATCGGCGCCCAGATGATCAAGGAGGTTGCAAGCAAGACATCGGATGTGGCTGGAGACGGGACGACCACAGCCACAGTACTTGCTCAGGCGATCTACCGGCAGGGTCTGAAGCTTGTGACGGCGGGCAGTCCTCCTATGGCATTGAAGCGGGGGGTTGAGGCTGGCGTGGAGGTTGTGGTCGAGGATTTGAAAAAAATGAGCAAGCCCACAAAAGACCGCAAGGAGATTGCCCGGGTGGGCACCATCTCGGCCAACAATGACGAGTCCATTGGCAACCTGATCTCTGAGGCCATGGAAAAAGTAGGCAAGGAAGGTGTCATTACCGTAGAAGAAGCCAAGGGTATGGACACCACCTTGGAATTTGTGGAGGGAATGCAATTCGATAAGGGATACATTTCTCCCTACTTTGTAACTGATGCTGAGAAGATGGAAGTGCACCTTGATGATCCCTATATATTGCTCCACGAAAAGAAGATTAGCAATATGAAGGATCTTCTGCCGCTTCTCGAAGAGACTGCCAAAATGGCCAAGCCCATCCTGGTCATTGCAGAGGACGTGGAGGGCGAAGCACTGGCAACTCTCATAGTGAATAGACTCCGTGGGACGTTGAAGTGCGCGGCAGTCAAGGCCCCTGGGTTTGGGGATCGCAGGAAGGCGATGCTGGAGGACATCGCAATTCTGGCGGGGGGCCAGGTGATCTCAGAGCACATCGGAGTAAAGCTCGAAAACGTCACGGTCAACGACCTCGGGCGGGCCAAGCGGGTCACCATCGACAAGAACGATACGACTATTGTTGAAGGGGCTGGCAGCAAATCAGCCATCAAGGGCCGGGTGCGGCAACTTCGCACCCAAATCGAGGAAACGACTTCTGATTATGATCGGGAAAAGCTCCAGGAGCGACTGGCAAAGATCGTGGGTGGCGTGGCCGTGATCAATGTGGGCGCCGCGACCGAGACGGAGATGAAGGAAAAGAAGGCCCGGGTTGAGGATGCCCTCAACGCGACGAAGGCGGCCGTTGAGGAGGGGGTTATAGTCGGCGGTGGCGTAGCCTTTGTCCGGTGTATTCCGGGACTGGAGAAGCTGAAACTTGCCGGAGATCAGCAGTTTGGCGTCAATATCGTAAAGAGGGCCCTTGAGGAGCCGCTGAGGCAGATCGCAGAGAACGCGGGCCATGACGGCTCCGTGGTAGTAGAAGAAGTCAAAGCGGGAAAGGGAAGCTTCGGCTTCAATGCGGAGACAGAGAAGTTCGAAGACCTGATGAGGGCCGGCATCATCGATCCGACCAAGGTGGCTCGCCTTGCCCTTCAGAACGCAGCCAGTGTGGCGGCCCTTTTGTTGACAACCGACGTAGTCGTCACCGAAAAGCCCAAGAAAAAAGAACAACACGCCTACCCAGAAGGGGCTGAGGATATGTACTGAGGTGGGCTTGCGGGAGGCCTCGTGCCACGCTGTTGACAGGGGCGCAGTTCCATCCAACAAACGGTGAGTAAAGAGAAGGCCGGCAGAGCCTGACTATGAGTACAACGGCATTCAGAAAGGAGGTGAAAAATAACCAGGGAACAGGTGATGAACTGACCACGGTTAGGGGCATTGTGATCCCGGTGGATTGGGATGAAGAAGGGAATGCGCTTGCTGCTGCTATTTCGGGCTCAGATGAGCAGGAGTACGTGATTGAACAAGATGAAAAGGGGAAAGAATTGCGGGAGATCATAAGGCAAGAGATAGAGGTCATCGGCGTGGTCAGAAAGGCAATCAAAGGTCGCAAGACCGTTACAGTGAAAAGTTATAGGTTGAAAACGGATGGTGATTGGCAAGGATGATCCACGGGAAAAACCATACAATTAAGAAGGGAGTAATTGACAATGAAACGGAACAAAAGGTCTTTGATTTCGGGGCTCTGCGCCCTGGTACTGCTTTGTGTAGTGTGTGCAACGAATGTGTGTGCCGCAGACCAGGTTACGATTACCGGAACAGTGTATGCAGCGGCTTGGGATGACAACGACAATGTGACCGCTGCCACCATAGTAGCCGGGACGGGCGAGGAATACACTATCGTCAACAACGCCGCTGGACAAAAATTGTTCAAACTGGACAATAAGATTGTCAAGGCTTCTGGTGTTATTGGCGAAGACAGTGAGGGCAACAAGACTCTCACCGTCACTAACTACGAGGTCATGCCGGAATAAAGTCAAAAGAAAAGGGGGTCCGCGCAAACAGATTGAACAAATACTGCCGTCGTGACCCCGTGAGGGGGGATTCGTCCCCCCTCTTTTTCAAATAAAAGGAGCTACATTGCTCCCAAACCCCCTGGGTTTCGTGAAAACCTTTATTCTGGTCAATAAAAGAGGAAAGCAGGTGACAAAAGCACAATTCATTGAACAGATAGCAATGGATGCTGGTATCTCAAAGGCTGAGGCGGATAAGGCCCTTGACTCGCTTCTTGACGGTATTGTGGAGGCCGTTAAAGAAGAGGATGGCAGAATCACGCTCCCTGGTTTGGGCTCGTTTTCAAAGGTTTATCGGAAGACCCGGCAAGGAGTAAATCCCTCAACGGGTGAAAAAATAACTATTGAGGCCCATCATGCGATAAGGTTTCGACCTGGCAAAGCCCTGAAAGACGCTATCTGAGAATGTTCTGGCGCAATGTGAGGTGGCGCGGCGGACGAGTGGTGACGCGGTTTCCAAGTTCTCCATTTGGCTTAGGATCGAAACCGTTTTTAGGAGGATTTATGAAAAATGAAGAAGCAGACGCATGGATACGGCCCCCACTTAATGCTGGATCTGAATGACTGCAATCCAGCAATCTTAGACGACCTTAACGCTTGCTTCAAACTGTTGAACGAGCTGCCCGAAAAGATCGGCATGACAAAGATAACACAACCCTACGTGTTTAGATACAGCGGGCTGATACCCGAAGATGAAGGTATTACCGGAGTGACTGTCATCGCCGAGAGTCATATCTCGCTTCATACCTACCCCAGGAAGAGCTTCGTATTTGTGGACCTGTTTTCGTGCAAATCATTCGATGTGGAGAGGGCCAAGGACTATATCGTCCAATTCTTCCAGTCGAAGTCCCCCGCAGTTCATGTGCAGGAGCGCGGCTCAGCCTTTCCCAGAGCCATCCGGCTCGCTTCATAGGCATTCTCTTATGAGATTTAGTGTGCATCCTGGCGCTTTTGGCGCTGTTCCCGAGGAATTTTGCCGGTATGAAACGGCATCCATTGCCATTTTGCCCGTTCCATATGATGGCACATCCACATGGATGAGAGGCTCAAGCCGTGGACCCCAGGCCCTAATAGATGCCTCTGCCAATCTGGAATTATACGACATAGAAACCGATTCCGAGGTGTTCAAGCACGGCATTATCACTCTGGACCCCGTTTCGTGCCCGGACGACCCGGAAGCAATGGTCACTGTTGTCTATGAACGTGCAAGGCGCATTTTGGAGGACGGGAAATTCATCGTTGGAATAGGTGGCGAGCATTCCATTTCGGTGGGATTGGTGCGCGCCACGGCAGAAAAATTCCGAAATGTATCCGTTCTTCAGTTTGACGCTCACTCTGATACGCGTAATGAGTATGAGGACAGCCCGTACAATCACGCCTGTGTTATGTCCAGAATCGGCGAAATCTGCCCTTATGTTCAGGCGGGGATTCGGAGTATGGATTCCTCCGAACTGAAGAGATTGAATCGCGACCGGACGTTTTTCGCCCATGAAATTATTAAGCGTTCAGACGTGACCTGCAAAATGCTGAAGGCATTAACACGGAATGTCTATATCACGATTGATTTGGACGTTTTTGATCCCTCCATTATGCCGTCCACCGGGACTCCGGAACCAGGGGGATTGGATTGGTATACTCTGCTGGGGCTTGTTGAATCAGTCGTGAGGGAAAAGAACGTGGTCGGAACAGATGTTACCGAGCTGTTACCCAATCCGGCCAACAGAGGTCCGGATTTTGTAGCGGCAAAACTAGTGTATAGGGTCCTGAGCATGATCTTCACAAAGAGAAAGGAAAATTGATGGAGAAACAAGATCTCCTAAGAAAACCGATCGAGCATATCGACATCAAGACGTTTGATGCCAGACCGATCATAGAGGGTTACGCTTTGATGGCCTTCCAGGCACGGAATCTTGCCACGGCTGCAGAAATTTACAACGGCATGCTGGCAGACCACGACTGCAAAATCATCCTTACACTCGCAGGCTCTCTATTCAGCGCCGGCTTAAAGCATGTGGTCACGGATATGATCAATCGCAATATGGTGGATGTCATCGTATCTACGGGCGCTATCATCGTGGATCAGGATTTTTTCGAGGCGCTCGGTTTTAGACATTATATGGGCAGCGCATTTGCGGACGATACGGCGTTGCGAGAACTTGCCATTGACCGGATCTATGACACATATATCGACGAAGACGAACTGCGCGTCTGTGACATGACAATAGCACAGATTGCTGACACGTTACCTCCAAGACCGCACTCCTCCAGAGAATTCATCCATGCCATGGGAGCTTATTTGGACAGGGAAGGGTTAAAAGCGGAAAGATCCGCAATTCACTCTGCTTATAAGAAAGGGGTGCCAGTCTTTGTCCCTGCATTTTCTGATTGCTCTGCTGGTTTCGGACTGGTGTACCATCAGTGGCACAAGAAAGACGGGCATCTTACCATCGATTCCGTCCGGGACTTTCGTGAACTGACAGAGATCAAATTGGCCGTCAAAGATACGGGCGTCATCATGGTAGGTGGTGGGGTACCCAAGAATTTCACTCAGGACGTGGTGGTGGCCACAGATATCTTGGGTGAAGAAAAGCCCATGCATAAATACGCTATTCAGCTCACAGTAGCTGATGAACGGGACGGCGGACTGTCGGGGTCCACGCTGAAAGAGGCATGCTCCTGGGGAAAAGTAGACCTGAAGTATGAGCAGATGGTCTTTGGTGAAGCCACTCTTACGTTTCCTCTGCTTGTCAGCGATGCCTACCACCGAGGTGCCTGGAAGAAAAGAGCGCCCGGGAATCTGTCTAACCTTTTTATGAAGTAAATACGGCGAATGGATGACCCATTCTTGATTCGAGCGTAACGTCAATGATTCTGAATTTATAGAGGGGATGGAGCATGAAACACAAGGATGAGCTTTTGGCCCGGGCTGAGGCCCACATATTCTCCACCGGTCTGAGGGATGGAGCGACCCATCTCTGTCGGGCCAATATGAAGTATGGGTTGGCCAAGATCCACTGGGTTCAGGAGCGGCTTGGCCTGAAGTCGGATGCCACCTTCATTTCTAGCCCGGACATGACCATTAGCCGGAATGCCGCCCGGTGGAAGAGCGGGTTTGGCTATGGGGGAAAACTTACCTGGGGCGATGGTGACATCGAACTGGTGATCCTGGATGTAAAACCTAATACCTGCGGGATGCTGGTGGGAGGACTAGACCGATTACCCGACAGCTCAGAGCTGGTCTGTATGGTCGACAAGCTAAAGGACCGAAAGAGAAAAATTGATGGGATTGAGATCCAGTGGGACTTCCACCTCTCCAACCACTTCATAGACCTCTTTTGGGTAAAACCCCTGGGGGATGTCAAATTCTCCGAATATGTCTTTATCATCCATTCGTCTGCCCCTGAATTAAGGGGGGATAACTCGATAGGATTCGGCCTCTATTATGACCGCAGCATGCTCCTTAGAGACATGGCGGAGAGGTTCGATACTCCCTTCGGCCCCCTCCACGTTTTGACCGGCTCTCGGGCCAAGGAATACTATGAGTTTTACCGCTATGCGGAAGGATACTCCAAACAAAAGCGTATTCTCGCAGCCGAGGGTCTTTTCGGCGAGTTTCAGCTCATCTCTAACGAAGTGCACCAAGGGCTGGCGAATATGAACGAGATCATCCTCGGTTGTCACCTACTGCATGAGAACAACCCGGAGCATATCTTTCCCTTCGTATTGAGGGCGGACTTGCCAGCCTATCTGGTAAAGGGCAAGCCCAACATAGATGAGAAAGAAATCGAGTCCCTGGGCTTTGCACAGCGATCACAAAGGTTGGGGGTATATGATAGGTTGAAGAAGGCCAACATCATCCCCCATGGGTCTGGCTATGCCTTCCCGGACCTGCTGAATGTTTGCCGGGTCTTCGAACATAACGATCACAGATACTTCGAGGTAGACCTGCTCAACGACCGGGGCAAAAAGGTGCTCTCCGACGTTAGGGAAATCCCTTACACCTATCGGGGCCGGGAAGTAGTGCTCAAGACATTGGAGCTGAATCTGTGCGAACTGGTGGCCAAGTTGCTTCCCCGGTATGTCCTCAAGATATAGGACAATGGTCCTGCAATTGGCCATAATATGCTGTGTGAGAGAGGAGGTCATCTATGTTCACCAGGAATTTGAACGAGGAGGAGGTGGCCATTATTCGCAAGATAGAGGTGTTCGTTCGAGACAAACACCACAAATTGCAGGGCCATGACTACTCTCATGTCTTGGCTGTCACCCAGTATGCTGTTGAAATCGCCCAGAGTATACCTGACTCGGTAGATCCATTCGTGCTGATCTGTGGAGCCCTGTTTCACGATATCGGTCGGGTGGGGACCATTACCGGACGGCTGCACGGACTGCGAGGGGCGACCATCGCCAACGAATACTTGAGAGCTGTTGGCATAGGCGATGAAATGCGCGAACAGATTGTGCGGATCGTGGTCCGGCACACGGAGACCTCTATGTTGCCCCCGGAGACTGTAGCTGAGAAGGTGGTCTTTGATGCAGATGACCTGGACCGACTGGGGTTAATCGGGATGCTGCGGGGGATGATGGTTGGAAATGTGGATTGGTCCATGGAGGATATCATCGAGAACCGGCTGGATAAGAGGAGGAAGGACTACCAGAGGTTACATTTTCAGGCCAGCCGAGAGCTTGGCCGAAAGCTATACGAGGAAACCCTCCAACTTATCGACTTCATCCATGATTCCTTGGACCAGAGGTGCCTCGAGATAAGCAAACTAAACCTACCAATATAAGCATCTACTCGATGCTTAGCAGCAGCTTTTATGGGCTCCGATGCGCCGTCCTATCGCCTAAGGCCCTCAATTACCTTACTTCAAGAGTTTCGGAGTCACCGCGGTGGAACTTTTGCCTGTCTAATGCGGCTCATCCTGCCATCATCCAGACCAACAACTCCACAACAAACGCCCGAATAGCAATTTCTCGGGGCTTGAAAAAGCACTTCAAAGAGTATGTTGGGTGGGAAAAGAGGTCGGATTCAGTACAGTATATTGTGCCTCCTGACCTTTTTTGACCCATATATTGTGTTTTTTGACTTGACTTTCGGAAAAATCCTGTTCTATTAGGTGATTACGTTCGACGTAGTTCGTTATTCACTCAAACCAAAGGAGGAAAGTATCATGACAAAGGCAGAACTGGTGGAACGGATGGCAAAGGATGCGGGGATCTCAAAGGCTGCGGCCACCAAGGCGCTGAACTCATTTGTTGACAGTGTCAAGAAAGCTCTCAAAAAGAAGGACGGAAAGCTCACACTGGTTGGTTTCGGCACGTTTGCCAAGGTGCGTCGCAAGGCCCGTACAGGCGTGAACCCCGCGACAGGCAAAAAGATAAAGATCAAGGCACGCAATGCTGTGAAGTTCAAACCGGGCAAAGGCCTTAAAGACGCTATTTAGTGTCATAGCAGTCCGTTATCAACGAAATTCGTGTTTTTTCTGGCAGAAAATATTTGGGATAGACTGTCTTTCGATACTGACAAATAATTGAGGGATTGAGGAATTCAGGCATTGAAAGCAAAATCGCAAAGGAAGGAAACCACAGATGAAGAGTCTGACAAAGGATCTGCAAGCCGTAACCAGGGAACTGAAGGCCCTCACAAAGAAGACAGAAAGCCTGGTCAAGGCGGTTGACAAGACCGAGAAGGCTAAAGCTTCTAAGAAACCGAAAGCCAAAACCAAAGTCAAGGCTAAAGCTGCGAATAAGAAAGCTCCTGCGAAGAAAAAGGTCGCTACGAAGAAAAAAGCCGCTGCGCCGACTGCGACTGACCAGGTGCTCAAGATCGTCAAGAGGTCAAAGAAAGGCGTTGACGTCCCCGCGTTGATGAAAAACACTGGGTTTGATGAGAAGAAGGTAAGAAATATTGTTTCCAGGGCGTTTAGCCAGGGCAAGATTAAGAGAACAGGAAGAGGAGTATATGTAGGGACGTAACCCCAGCTCCCACTTCCCTGCGTCTAGTGATAATCTCTATTTCCTGATCACTGCGCGCAAAACTGCACGGATCTTTGTCTCGCGGTTATGTAAAATGCGCGGCTTGACAATTGGGCATTAACTGGTTGCAGACGTGTCTGGTCCGGGTGGGTGATTCTCGTGGTCATTTTGCTGGTGACGCACTGAAGCCCGCGCATTCATACGCGTGGCGCCCCCAGCCTGTTGACCAATTCACCTATCATTGTCAAACATAGAATGAACGAACCTAATGGAAGGGTTTGCTTGTTGACTAGAGTGCTACAAGCTGTTAAAGAAAAAATATGCCGACTCACAAAATCGCTCTGCGATTCTATGTAGTCCCTCCTTCGACGGAACTCTGCAGTCAGAAAAAGGCACTTTTCCTATCCAATTGACCGAGGGGTGAGAGATGAAAAGCGAAATTGAGGTGTTCAGGGAGTTTATTCGAAAAAAAGGCCTTAGAAATACCCCCGAGCGTGAACTCATTATCAAGGAGATCTTTTCCACTCACGATCACTTTGACGTGGACGAACTCTATTTACGCTTGAAACGAAACAAACATAAGGTCTCAAAGCCATCCATCTATCGCCTGATTCCGTATCTGTTGGAGACCGGTCTGATTCAAGAGGCCTATTTTGAAGATGGCCACCTTCACTATGAGCACATCTACGGCCACGAACACCATTGTCATCTTCGGTGTATAAAATGCGGCAAGACCATCGAATTCCAAGAAAAGTCTTTGATACGGCTTGAAAAAAAGCTGGCAGAGAAATACGATTTTTCGATCAAGGGCCACAAGTTTGAGGTAACTGGTTACTGCCGGAAGTGCAAAGCCCATCTCTGATTGTCTTTCTCTGGATCTAAACGCTTTCAGTGTCCAAATGAAATTGCCATGGAACGTAAAAAGACAGGCAAGACGGTTTTCTTGTGTCAAAACTGCGGCTATCAAGCGCCAAAATGGATGGGAAGATGTCCGGACTGTGGTGAATGGAACAGCCTCGTTGAGGAAAGACGCCAGTTGGAGTCCGGGCTTGCAGTTCATGCTTTTTCTGCAGCCTCGCCATCCCGGCCGGTTCCTATCAACAGTGTGGAAATCAGCCAGGTCAAACGTATTGCCACAGGAATACACGAATTTGACCGTGTCCTCGGAGGGGGAGTGGTCCCAGGATCTCTTATCCTAATAGGTGGAGATCCCGGCATCGGCAAATCCACCCTCATGCTTCAGGTTTCACACAGACTTGCATCGCACAAGTACAAGCTGCTGTACATTTCCGGTGAGGAATCCGTACAGCAAATCAAGCTCAGAAGCAACCGACTGGGCACATGTTCAGATGGACTCTGGGCCGTCTCGGAGACAGGCCTTGAATCGATCAGAGCCATGGCCGGCGAGATGGAGCCCGATGTCATGGTAGTTGATTCCGTTCAGACCATCTTTACCCCAGAGTTGACCTCTGCCCCAGGCAGCGTAAGCCAGGTTCGGGAGGCCACTATGCACCTAATGCTCCTGGCGAAGCGTACAGGTATTCCGATTTTTCTGGTGGGACACGTGACAAAAGATGGAGCCATTGCCGGCCCCAAGCTGCTGGAACATATGGTTGATACGGTGCTCTATTTCGAAGGGGGCCAAGACAACCTTTTCCGGATACTGCGGGCAGTAAAGAACCGGTTTGGTTCCACCAATGAGATCGGTGTGTTTGAGATGAAGGACAGCGGGCTTTGCGAGGTTCTGAATCCTTCTTCGGTATTCCTCCCCGAACGCACTTCTTTGGTCCCTGGTTCTGTGGTTACAGCGAGTATTGAGGGTTCTAGACCCATATTGCTTGAGATCCAGGGTCTTGTTGCCAAGTCCGGCTTTGGCACACCGCGGCGGACAGTCCTTGGAGTTGACTACAACAGGGTTTCTCTTCTGGTAGCAGTCATGGAGAAGAAACTCGGCTTGCAGTTGAAAGACGATGATATCTTTGTGAATGTAGCAGGCGGCGTAAGAATAGATGAGCCAGCCGTGGATCTGGGGATTGTCTCAGTTATTGCATCGAGTCTCTTTGACCAACCTGTCAAGGGACACACAGTGGTGCTGGGAGAGATCGGGTTGACCGGAGAGGTCAGGCCAATCAGTCGGATCGAACCGAGGGTGCATGAGGCAGGAAAGATGGGCTTTGAGCGGTGCCTCCTTCCAGACGACAACCTGAAACATCTCAAAAGACCGGATACTATGGAGCTTGTTGGCGTCCGCACGATCTCTGATGTGGTCGATTCACTCTTTTAGTGGCAATTTTGTCTTGCAAAAGATCCAATTGTTGATATATTCCCGGGGTGAAATCTTACAGATGGCATGACTCTTATGCAATACGTGCTCGTAAGGAAGGATTCCCAGCTCGATCAGTCTTTAAACTTCAAGAGATACAAGAATCCTTTCGTATCCTGAAAAAAGGTGGCCGTGTGCTTGATTTGGGCTGTGTCCCCGGCTCATGGCTGCTGTTTGCTTCAAGGACAGTGGGGGGCAAAGGTTTCGTTGTTGGAGTGGACATCACCTCGATTTCTCTGAAGCTTCCGCCCAACGTCCGATTTGTCCAGCACGACGTGCTACGCCCTGACGCGTCATTCTTGGACGCCGTTGGACGCCCGTTTGACACGGTATTGAGCGATATGGCGCCTTCTAGCACAGGGAACAAGTTCCTGGATGCTCACAGGTCCCTTGAACTGTGTGAATCCGCCCTGGCTATTGCAGGTCACGTTCTGGAAGCCGGAGGAGCCTTTGTCTGTAAGATCTTTCACGGGGCTGACTTCAACGTTTTTTCGGACCAGGTCAAGAAGTCCTTTGGCAGGGTCGTGCACGTAAGGCCAAAGAGCACCAGGAAGGCAAGCAGGGAGATATATGTCGTAGGATTGGGAAAAAACTGATCTCACGAAAGGCAAGTATGTAAAAGGCCAACTCAGGAGGCACGATGTCCGGGCATTCAAAGTGGAGCACGATCAAGCGCAAAAAAGGCGCGACAGATGCAAAGCGAGGCAAGATTTTTACCAAGTTGATAAAAGAGATCACCGTGGCTGCTCGCTTTGGGGGAGGCGATCCGGATGCCAACGCTCGCCTCCGTACGGCTATCGCTGCAGCAAAGTCAGAAAACATGCCCAAGGACAACATTGAAAGAGCAATAAAGAAAGGGACAGGTGAACTGGAAGGGGTCGCCTATGAAGAGGTCTATTATGAAGGATACGGACCTGGCGGGGCGGCTGTGCTCGTGGAGTCTTTGACCGACAATAAGAACCGTACAGTGGCCGATATACGCCATGCCTTCAGCAAGGCCGGGGGAAGCCTGGGTGAGGCAGGATGCGTGGCCTGGATGTTTCAAAAAAAGGGTATGTTTGCCTTTGAGAAGGGAAGCGTGGACGAAGAGACCCTCATGGATATAACACTGGATGCAGGGGCAGAAGACATCAATGACGAGGAAGGGACCTTAGAGGTCATTACTTCCACGGAAAATTTTGAGCAGGTGAAGAAGGCACTGGAAGATCGAGCGATCAGATATGTCGTTGCCGAGATCACGATGTTGCCCCAAAGCACGATTGGACTTGAAGGCAAGGAGGCCGAACAGATGCTTCGGCTCATGGACGGACTGGAAGACTCAGACGATGTCCAGAAAGTATATTCCAATTTTGATATCTCCGATAAGACCCTTGAAGAGATCGGCGGAGGCTAGGTTGACCGCGGAAATCCGGAGGTTTTCGGTACTTTTTCTTACAAAAACTCTTGGTTCGGTATATAGGCATCCGGGATTGATACAATAGCGACAGAGACGAAGGCGAGGCCGGCTTGTTAGTACTGGACGAACTACATTACTCCGAGGAGCATATATGGGTCCGCCGGGAAGACGATCACACAGTGACTCTCGGAATGACCGATTACGCCCAATTGGAGTTGGGGGGTCTCAACTATATAGAACTCCCAAACGAAGGTGATGAAATAGTGTACTGCGAGCCCTTCGGCAGCGTTGAATGTGCAAAGCTGGTTAACGATCTCTATGCCCCTGTCTGCGGGAAGGTGCTGGCGGTGAACCGAGATGTCATTGACAACCCCACACTAATCAATCAATCACCATACAGCCAAGGGTGGGTAATTCGAGCCAGGCTCTATTCCATAGACGAATTAGACACCCTCATGTCGGCCGACGATTACGAGGAATATGTACTCAGCAAGCCCCTTTGAGCACGGTCTTAACAAACCCATACGAGCCCTCACTTCCCAGTAATTTCCTGCATCCGTTTTACTGCCCTGAAGGCTCTCTTGCGAACTGTTTCGGGTACTTTCACCTCATGGGTCATTGTCCTTAGGGCTCTGAGGACATCACTGAGCGCTGTTCTTTTCATGTCTTCACATACCATGTTGTCGGAGACCTTGTAGAACGACTTGTGCGGGTTTGCTTTTTGCAGCGGGTAGATCAGCCCTTCCTCCGTTCCCACGATAAATGACTGATTCTCAGAACGTTTGGCAAAATTCAGCATGCCGGAGGTGCTCAAGACGGCATCGGCCAGGGCCAGAACCTCCGGACGACATTCTGGGTGAGCCATAAACAGGGCCTCTGGATGGGCTGCCTTTGCAATCATCACTTCTTGGGCCGACAACCGGTCGTGGATCGGGCAGTATCCGTCCCAGTAGTTGACTTTCTTGCTGGTCCTGGATGCGGCGTATTGGGAGAGGTTCCGATCCGGCGTCATGAGGAGTTCATGCTCCGGCAGGCTGTTTACAACAGCAACAGCATTGGCGGAAGTACAGCAGATAGTGGAGTGTGCCTTCACCGAGGCAGGGGAGTTGACATAGGTTACAACGGGAATTTCGCCAAGCCGGGCAAGCCTTGCCTCAAGGGCTTCAGTCGTAATCATGTCAGCCATGGGACACCCTGTGTCCATGCGAGGCATAAGCACGGTTTTGTCGGGAGATACTATGGCAGCCGTCTCCGCCATAAAGAGGACACCACAAAAAACGATTACATCCGCATCGGTTTTCCCCGCAAGGATGCTGAGTTCAAGGGAATCTCCCGTGAGGTCGGCAACATCCTGAATTTCAGCGGGCTGGTAGTTGTGAGCGAGCAGAATGGCATTTCGCTCACTCAAAAGCGCCCTTATTTCCTTGGCTATCGTGTTAGTCATAGTATGTACGTCCAACCAGTATCCGCCACAGGCCAACAATCAGAAAAACAGATTTACCCTATTGCCCTTCCAGCTCAAGCACATCTGCGTTCTTGGGAATCTTAAAGACAAACAAAGACAAATCCAACCCTTGGTCAAATTTGAAGTCAGAAAATCGAATGCTCGTTTTGTCCCCAAAAGCGTTGGAAGTAACCGATTTCAAGATATCGAAGGTGTTCTTTGATACAGTCAGCAGAAGTTCCACCAGATTCGGCCGCTTTTTCTTGGGAAGAAGCTTCAGGACAAACAGGTCCTTCTTTTGTGACTCCGTGGCTGACAACCGTACGACAAAATTATCAAGGAGCTTGCGAGGTTCGGTAAAAAATTCTGCCAGTTTTGCGTCGCCAAAATAGCCGGCACAACTTCCAACCATGACCTGGTTATCTGCCGGCCGATAGATCCACACATTTTCTCCGTCCGAAATAATAAGGTATTCCTCCGGTATTCTATAGTGCCAACGCATCATGGCAGGGCGCCTGAAACAGACGTGCCCCTCTGCTGTATCGACTATACCCATCGCTTCTATGCGAGATTCCTGGAAAAAATCAGCCTCAAAATCGGCTGCTGCATACCGGCGCTGAACCCGCTCAAAGATTTCGGAAATCGAAAGACAGTCCGAGGCAGCACAGGTGTGCCGGGACAAAAGAGCAAACGACATGAGGAACAGAGCCACACACAGATAAGGAAGCCACAGCGCCAACCGCGCACATATCACGTCTTTTTTTCTCATCAGTTCGATATCCTCTTAAACGCCATAACCCTTTACAAGCACTTCTCTTGGTTTGCTTCCCTCACTGGGGCTCACAACGCCATCACGTTCCATCATCTCGATCATGCGGGCAGCCCGATTATATCCCACCCTGAGACGCCGCTGTATCATGGAAATAGAAGCCTGTCGGGTTTCTGTCACCAGCGCCACTGCCTCGTCGTATTTTTCATCATATTCGTCTTCACGAACTACTTCCTCTTCCTCGATGTGAGCCCGCAGGACCTCCTCTCGATAAACAGGCTCCCGTTGTCTTTTCAAGAAATCTATAATCCTACGAATTTCCATTTCCGAGACATGCGCCCCGTGGATGCGCTGCAGCTTGGCCGTACCTGGCGGCAACAGGAGCATGTCGCCGCTTCCCAGCAAATCTTCCGCGCCGTTGGAATCCAGGATCGTTCTGGAATCCGTGCGAGAAGAGACCTGAAAAGAAATCCTCGTCGGGAAGTTGGCCTTGATAATACCAGTCAACACATCCACCGAAGGCCTTTGGGTTGCAATAAGCAGATGTATCCCTGCTGCTCGAGACATCTGCGCGAGTCGTGTGAGGGCTAACTCCACGTCCCTGGAGGCCACCAACATAAGATCCGCAAGCTCGTCAATGACAATTAAAACAAGCGGAAGCTTTTCATCAATGTGGTCCTCATCAGATGCCCCTGCCCCCCCTGATCCCACGGCATGTTTAACACTATCTTTTTCCTTGACCAGCTTCTTATTGTACTGATATATGTTTCGCACCCTCTTTTCGGCCATAAGAGTATAACGGCGCTCCATCTCTTGAACTGCCCAGTGTAAGGCCCGCGTTGCCTTTTTAGCTTCCGTGACCACAGGTACAATCAAATGAGGAATACCATCATAGGCAGAGAGTTCGATCCGCTTGGGATCGACCAATAGCAGTTTCACCTCCTCTGGCGTTGCCTTGTACAGAACACTGCAAATCATGGCATTTAACCCCACACTCTTGCCGGACCCCGTGGCGCCTGCGATCAAAAGGTGAGGCATTTTTACCAGATCGGTTACGAATGGATTTCCCAGAATATCCTTGCCCAAAGCCAGGGTAAGTTTGGACTTGGATCCTTGAAAGGCTTCAGAGGCAACAATATCTCTGAGCTTGACTGTCTCCCGCTCTGCATTGGGGACCTCTATGCCAATGACTCCCTTGCCCGGAATGGGGGCCACAATGCGAATACTTGCAGCTCGAAGGGCAAGAGCCAGATCGTCTGTCAGGTTTACGATCTTGTTGATCTTGACTCCCGGTGCGGGCTCGTACTCGTACATGGTCACCACAGGTCCTGGAGAAACAGCCACGACCTTCCCGGAGACATCGAAGTCACTCAGTTTTTTCTCCAACAGCCTTGACTGCATCTGCATGCTCTCGCGGTCCATTGCCCTAACATCAGATCCGCCACCGTCCAGCAGGTTCAGAGAAGGCACCCTGAACCCGTGATCATCGGTCATGAATTCAAAGACCTCCTGTCGTTCGACAGGAACCTCTTTGAATTTCTTGTATGGACGTTCTACAATTTCTACAGGAACGTCCTTTTTTTGCGAAAGCTTCCGGCCTGTCTTGGCCCTTCTTTTTGCCTTATGGCGGCGCTCCTTCCAGATTATCCAGCCTGCCTTTGCACGGGCAAAAATATTTCTACACAAAGTGGAAAGCCACCCGAAAAGAGTCATAAGTGACAGCCGGGTAGTCATAATGAATGCGATGGTCCAAATGGTGAGCAGAAAAACAAGCCCACCGGCTGAGTTCACATATCTCACAACGACCTTAGCCAACGGGATTCCTAGAATCCCGCCGCTGGAAAAGCGCTTTCCAAAAAGAAGGTAATGGGTGTGATGCATTGACAGGAGTCCTCCTGTTGTCACCATTAACAGGAGTCCGCCGACAAGGGTGATAAGAATGGCGCCCCTTGAGTACGCCTTGAAAACATATGATATGATGATAAGCAAGACAATGGGTATCCAGAAAGCGCCTAACCCAAATACAGCGACAAGAAAACCGGCCACGTGAGCCCCGGCCGGTCCAAAGAGGTTCTGCACCTCTCCTGACGTCTGGACACGATTAACGCAAGGGTCTGATGGGTGGTAGGAAAGGAGGCTTGCAGCCGTAAATATCAGAACGAAAATCAGGACAACCCCCAGGATTTCCTTTCGCATCTTGTTCTTTCATACCTCCGGATTAAACGCCTGGCTGGCTCTGATTTTCTCAAGGTCTTGTTTCATTATGGACCGGACCGTGTCCCTGAGAGCTTTCTTGGTCTTGCTGTTGCAAGAAGCAGTCTCGACTGGCGGATGAATACTAACAAGGATACGACCGGGGCTGATGCGAAGACTCCCCTTTGGCATGATGTGGTGAGTTCCACAGATCACAACTGGAACGATAGGCCGTCCGGAACGAATGGCCAGGTGAAACCCACCAGCCTCAAATGATTTGATTTGACCATCCGCGCTTCTGGTCCCCTCTGGGAAAATGACCACAGACACCCCTTGGGCAATTTTTTGAGCTGCTTGCTGAATGCTGTTGTGTGCTGACTTCCGGTTGGACCGGTCAATACTGATATATCCAACCCGCGCCATAGACTGCCCAAAAACCGGAATCTGGAAAAGCTCCTTCTTGGCCAGCCACCGAAACTGAACAGGAAGATATCCGAGCAGGGCCAGGATGTCGAACATGCTCTGGTGGTTAGCCATGTATATGTATGTCGCACATGGATCGATGTGATGCAATCCTCGAACAGTGACCTTCGCCCGGCTGACAAGAAGCACGGACTTGGCCCAGAACCTCCCCGCCAGATGGGAGATGTCGCCACCCTTTTTCCAAAATGACAAGGCAATGGCAGCCAGAGCACAAATGAAGGTGATAAACACAATCCACGTTGGAATAACAACGGTTCGGATCATATGTCAGCAATTCGGCCGTGAAAAAAATCGGGGTTTCAGATTACGCCAGTATCCTTAGGGTTTCAAAGATGCTATCGGCAAACCGTATAATGCTCTCTCTTTGTGCGGTATTTGCATAATGGATGCAGTCACACCGAATCCGGTTTCGGGTCCGGATTAACAATTCAAAGGTGATTGCCGTTGATCCCAGCTCAACAGAGAAGTAAAAGGGCTGACAGTTCTTATGGGCCGTCTGAACTTCATCCAGGAGACGATCCTCCACAGGTATCCAGTACAGATCTTCCATCCGGGAAGGGCCATAACGCTCATCGAAATAGGACTTGAGCTTTTCATAGTCCTCTGGCCGGAGTTCATCGATACGGTACTGTTTCATTTCAGTTCAGGAAACCTGGTCCTTATGGTTCCGTCTAGCGTTTTCCGGTTGCGCTGCTGGGCGTGAATTCTTAGCTCTTTTGTATCACACCATTAGACCACAATAAAGCAAAAATCCCGCATTACCGTCAGTGATGCGGGATTCTTTCTGTCCTTAACCAAGCAGATATTACGATTTATTATCGTCCTTGACCTCCTCAAAGTCAGCATCAACCACATCCTCATCTGTTGGGGGCCGAGGTTCAGCCTGGGCCGAGGGGCCACCAGCCTCTGCTGATTCATCTCCAGCCTGGCCCGCGGCAGAGGCCCGAGCATACATAGCCTCTGCCAATTTGTGAGAGGCTTGCATGAGTTCTTCACTCAGCTTCTTGATCTCTTCAGTATCGGTTCCCTCCATGGCTTTCTTCAACCGTTCCATAACTCCTTCCAGGTTTGTCTTGAGTGTGGCGTCAACCTTGTCACCCAGTTCTTTGATGGACTTTTCGGTCTGATAGATAAGGCTGTCTGCCTGATTCCTGGCTTCAACCAGTGCTTTTTTCTTCTTGTCCTCATCAGCGTGCAGCTCGGCCTCCTTAACCAACTTCTCAATTTCCTCTTCTGACAGGCCGCTTGAAGCCGTAATCTGGATCGATTGTTCCTTGCCCGTTCCCAGATCCTTGGCCGAGACATGGACTATGCCGTTGGCATCGATGTCAAAAGTAACCTCGATTTGAGGAAGACCCCTGGGCGCAAGGGGAATTCCAACCAGTTCAAATCGGCCCAGGGTCTTGTTGTATTCAGCCATTTCGCGTTCGCCCTGAAGTACATGGATGGAAACTGCCGGCTGATTATCAGCGGCCGTGGAGAATATCTGGCTTTTCTTGGTGGGGATGGTGGTGTTCTTTTCAATCAGCCTGGTAAATACGCCGCCGAGTGTTTCAATGCCAAGGGAAAGGGGAGTAACATCAAGAAGAAGGACGTCCCGGACATCACCTTTTAAGACCCCCGCTTGAATGGCGGCGCCTGCAGCTACTACCTCGTCCGGGTTGACACCCTTATGTGGTTCCTTGTTAAAAATCGCTTTCACCTTTGCCTGGACGGCCGGCATACGGGTCATGCCACCCACCAGGATGACTTCGTCGATGTTCGAGGGCTTCAAACTTGCGTCTTTGAGGGCAGTCTTACAAGGTCCAACGACTTTTTCCAGAAGATCATCAACCAAGGATTCCAGCTTGGCCCTCGTCAGCTTGATATTCAAATGCTTCGGTCCACTGGCGTCGGCCGTGATAAAAGGCAGGTTTACATCGGTCTCCATAGAGGTAGAAAGCTCCATCTTGGCCTTTTCCGCACCCTCCTTTAGACGCTGCAAGGCCATTTTGTCATTACGGATGTCGATTCCCTGCTCTTTCCTGAATTTCTCGGCCAGATAGTCGATAATCCTTTGATCAAAATCCTCACCCCCTAAGTGGGTGTCGCCATTTGTGGACTTTACCTCAAAAACACCTTCTCCGATCTCCAGCACGGAAATGTCAAAGGTGCCGCCGCCCAAGTCAAACACAGCTATCTTTTCATCTTTCTTCTTGTCGAGCCCATAGGCCAGAGAAGCTGCGGTCGGCTCATTAATGATCCGCAAAACGTTAAGTCCCGCGATCTTGCCTGCATCCTTGGTGGCCTGCCGCTGGCTGTCATTAAAATAGGCAGGCACTGTGACTACTGCTTCGGTGACCTTCTCACCCAGGTATTCCTCTGCCGTTTTTTTCATGGATTGCAGGACATGAGCCGAGATCTCGGCCGGGCTGTAAGCCTTGCCCCGAATCTCCACATGTGCGTCGCCGTTGGCCGCCTGTATGATCTTGAAAGGAGCGATGTCTTTGTCCTGCTGGACTTCTCTCGAAGCATACTTTCGTCCAATGAGTCGCTTGACGGCAAACACCGTGTTCTCAGGATTTGTGACCGCCTGTCGCTTGGCCGCTTGGCCTACCAGGCGCTCCCCGCTGCCGCTCCACGCAACCATGGATGGAGTGGTCCTTGCCCCCTCAGGGTTGGTGATGACTTTGGGATCCTTCCCTTCCATTATGGCTACACAAGAGTTGGTTGTGCCAAGATCGATTCCTATCACCTTACTCATCACTTTCCTCCTTACAGCGTATGTTCAACCCTAATCAACTCGCAAAAAGCTGTCAGGTTCAAACTAATGAACTGTTATCTTTGTCTCCGACTTGTCACCAACACGCTCTGGTTTCACCTCGGCTTTGGCATCCGGCCTTTTTGAAACAACAACCATGGGGGGCCTGACCAGCCGGTCCCTGAGCATGTAACCCTTTTGAAGTTCGTGCAGCACTGTATTTTCAGGGTGTTTCTCAGATTCTTCTTGCGACACGGCCTGGTGGAAATTCGGGTCAAAGGGCTTTCCCAGTGTCTCCATGCGGACTACGCCGAATCTTTCAAGGCTGTCCATGAGCCCTTTTAATGTCATCTCCACGCCTTCACGAATGCCTTTGAAGGCATCCTCATTCTTTTCGTGCTCCGTGGCAAGAGCCCGCTCAAGATTGTCTACAATCGGCAAGATCTCTTTGATAAGGGATTTATTGGCGAATTTCCTGAACTCATTCATCTCCCTTTCGCTACGCTTCTTGTAGTTTTCAAAATCCGCCGTAACCCTTTGAAGGCGCTCATAATTGGCTTCAGCCTTTGCTTCCGCGGCCTTCAGGCGTTCTCGAAGGCCTTCCTTCTTATGAGCCTTTTCCTTTGCCTTGTTCGAGGTTTCCCCATGCAGTTCCTCGGCCACTTCAGTCTCAGATGCTTCCCCGGATATGGCCTGGTCCTTGCTGCCGGTCAAAAGGATCTCCTAACATCTACTTGATCTTGTTGAGTTTTGCGTTGATGGAAATTATGGAATCAAAATAAGAACCACACAGGAGTTTGTCAAGGGGCTGTTCAACGAAGAAATGTGGTCCTTGGTTATTAAGGATTTACCTGATGGCAGGCTTGTGCGGATCTGTAAAGATTTCCCTGACAAGTATCTCGACCCTCAAGGGTTTTCTGGATCAGGTAAAGGGTCTGTTGTTTCTGCAAGGCCCATGCAGGAGCAAGAAGCGCAGATGGATCAGGATCTCCGGTAAGGCGCTGTATGATCATGTCGGGACAAAGACGTTCCATAAAAGCGACAACCCACTGCGCGTATGTATGCTGGTCAATGGTCTGGCAACCGCCTTCCTGGTAAAGCTGTGCCAGGGGTGTCCCTTTTGAGATATACAGACTATGGATCTTGATGCCGTGTATCCCAAGGTCTGCAATGGCTGAGGCTGTATCAAGGATGTCCTCCTTCGATTCACCGGGAAGTCCTAAAATGACGTGCGCGCAAATCAGTATGTTTCGGCCCCGGGTCATGCGAACAGCACGTAGAAAATCTTCGAACGTGTGACCACGATTAATTATCTTCAGCGTTCGATTGTGTGCGGACTGAAGCCCGTACTCCATCCAGACCATATGAGTCTCTGCGTAGCGCTCAATAAGACTAAGTTTTCCCTTATCGATGCAGTCCGGTCTTGTCCCAATAGCAAGTCCTACAATATCTGAGTCTGCCAGGGCCTCATCGTAGCGCTTTTGCAGGACATCACATGGCGCATACGTATTGGTAAATGCTTGAAAATATGCAAGGAACTTCTTGGCCTTGTAGCGGACAGCCAGTCGTGCCTTGCCTTGTTCAACCTGGTCCCTAATTGATTGGCTCCTGCCTCCTGCGCCGGAGCCTGAGCCCTTACTGTCGCAGAAGATACATCCAGCGGAGGATATTGTTCCGTCCCTGTTCGGGCAAGAAAAACCCGCATCTATGGTGATCTTCTGGACCCTGCAGCCGAATTCCTTCCTGAGATAACTGTTGAAATCATTATAGCGTTTTGCCATCACGGTTCACTAACCTGGATCCGGCGTTGGCGAAGCGCCGAAGATGACTGATTCCACCACGAAAGCACGAAGACGCGAAAAGGCGGGATTACGCTAAATCGCGGAACGATTTTATGCTTGGTTGCGCACCCTTCGTTGAGCCCTTTCCACGGCGCCTCAAGTTGTCATGTTTTGGCCGAAGCCGTGCCACGACACAGACAGGTTTACTTACCGCTGCTTCCTTCCGGATCTGACGGGGTTCGTAACCGTCTGTTGCGTGGTGCCCGACCAGGGACACCTCTTGGGACATGGAACCATGAACCCGCAAAAGGGGATTCAGCCCCGCATAAGCGGATTTCGGGCGACAGGACACCGCTAGCTTCCCGCCTAGCGCAACCAAGTGTTGCATTTATATCCCAACGGGAGTTCGATTTCAACCGCAAAAAAGAGTGATGACCCTTTTCCCTTGACTTAGGGCTCGCCCAAAAATAACCTCTTCGAAAACTTAAATATTTCGAAACATTGACTGCCATGCTTGGGGAAAAAGAGTCTTTTTGCGCGACCGTTGACGCTATTATCCGCCGTTACCATATGTTAGAGCCTGGCGACACCGTTCTGGTTGGCGTATCAGGTGGACCGGACTCCGTCGCACTCCTTCACTGCCTCGTAGACCTGAGGGCTGTGTGGTCTCTTGATCTGGTAATCGCCCATCTCAATCACCAACTTCGAGGAACAACTTCAGACCAGGAAGCAGCGTTTGTTGAAAGACTGGCTTCAAGACTGGAAATTCCCTGTGAAATCGGTTCAAGAAATGTGGGCTCCTATAGCGCCGAACACCGGCTGTCAATTCAGGAGGCAGCCAGAGACGTTCGTTACGCCTTTTACGATGAGATGGCAGCCAAGTACGGGGCCAAGAAGATCGCTCTTGGGCATCAGGCAAATGACAATGCCGAGTCCGTTCTTATGCACCTGCTGCGAGGAACAGGTCCCAGAGGGCTGGCAGGCATCCCGCCAGTGCGCGAAGGTCGCATTATACGGCCACTCATAGACATAACCAGGAATCAGATATTGCAGTTTCTGGAACAGCGCGGCCTGAAATATATGCGGGATCATTCCAACGTGGACATCAAATATCTCCGCAATAGAATCCGCCACCAACTCTTGCCTGCCCTTGAGAATAACTATAATCCCAGGGCGGTTTGCGCTTTGACTCGCCTAGCCTCTATTGTGCGGAAAGAAGAGGATTTCTGGGATCAGCGTGTTAAAGATGCTTTTGAAAATCTTCTATTGGAACAAACAACAGATCGTATAACTCTTTCGGCCCCGGGCCTGGCCGGTTTGCACCCAGCTCTGTTGCGGCGACTGGTACGCTTCAGCGTGTTGTCGCTTAAAGGCAGTCTGAAGCGACTGGGGCACAGCCACGTGGAAGCAGTGGTCCAGCTCACCCGCAGGCCCATGCCTTCAGGATGGCTTGACCTGCCCCACCAAGTTGGCGTGGTTCGTGATGGCGAGGAGGTGACGTTCTTATTAGGGAAACCCGAAGAACCACCTCGTTTCCAATATCACATAGCCGGCCCAGGGACCACGTTCATCCGGGAAATTGGCACATTTCTCAGGCTCTCTGCTTGTGAGTCAAGCGAAGCGGCTGAGCCAGGAGAATACCCTCCCACCACGGCGCTTTTTGACCTGCAGGCGGTATCTTTTCCGATAATTGTTCGAAATTTCAAGAAGGGGGACCGATTCAGGCCTCTGGGAATGTCAGGCTCTCAAAAGGTCAAGGCCTTTTTTATCAACCACAAGGTTTCAAGGTCAAAGAGGCAGCGTTGCCCTCTACTGCTCAGCAGCGGCAGGATCATATGGGTGGGGGGATACCGCATTGACAATTCAGCCAGGATTACGGAAAAAACGAAGAGAGTTCTAAAGGCCGAGCTCCTGCCGGAATAATCGATATCGCCTGGCCTCCGGCCCGTAGGGCCTACGCCCCGGAGGGAAAAAAGCCTTTATCCCCGCCGCTTATCGTAGCCCGAAATCACAGTTTCAGGGAATTACCAGGACTTATTGAGAAGTTACGGACTTTTTTGAGAAGTTGCTAAAAAGATTGAAAAGAGTTACATATTGTATTATATTTTTTTTGTTGATACTTAAAGCATTGACTGAATAGTCAAGGAGGTCGCTTTATTGAATCCTTTTTATAAGAATCTAGCCCTGTGGCTGGTAATAAGTCTTGTCATGATCCTACTCTTTAACTTGTTCAACCAGTCGAGGATCCAGGACAGAGAAATCACCTATACGGAATTCATGTCACAGGTGGAAAAAGGGCTTGTGGCAGGTGTCCTCATTCAGGGGCAAGAGATTTCAGGCTCCGACGTGAATGGCCTTCGTTTCAAGACCTTTGCTCCCCACGATGCGGACCTCATCAAAATCCTGAGAAGTCACGGGGTCACCATCAAGGTCAAGCCCCCCGCCGAATCCCCATGGTACATGACCATACTGGTATCCTGGTTTCCGATGATTCTGCTGATTGCCGTGTGGATATTCTTTATGCGGCAAATGCAGGGAGGAGGAGGCAAGGCCCTGTCTTTTGGAAAAAGCAGGGCAACACTTCTTTCTGACCAGTCTGCAAAGGTAACCTTTGACGATGTGGCCGGCATAGATGAGGCCAAGGAAGAGTTAGGTGAGATCATCGACTTTCTGAAAGACCCTAAGAAGTTTACCCGCTTGGGTGGCAGAATCCCAAAGGGTGTGCTTCTCATGGGAGCGCCGGGCACTGGCAAAACCCTTTTGGCAAGGGCTATTGCCGGAGAGGCTGGCGTTCCTTTCTTCAGCATTAGCGGTTCGGACTTCGTGGAGATGTTTGTGGGAGTTGGGGCGTCCCGGGTCAGAGACCTGTTTGTTCAGGGAAAAAAGCACGCCCCATGCATCATTTTTATCGACGAAATCGACGCCGTTGGCCGTCACAGGGGCGCTGGCCTTGGAGGGGGGCACGATGAAAGAGAACAGACCTTGAACCAACTCCTGGTGGAGATGGATGGATTTGAATCCAACGAAGGCGTGATTCTCATATCGGCCACAAACCGACCCGACATCCTGGACCCCGCTCTCATGCGCCCCGGACGTTTTGACCGCCAGGTCGTTGTGCCTGTTCCTGATGTGAAGGGACGTGAAGGGATTCTCGATGTCCACAGCCGTAAGACACCTTTGGCGGACGATGTTGATCTGGCTGTCCTTGCACGGGGCACACCTGGATTTTCCGGCGCAGACCTTGAAAACATGGTCAACGAAGCCGCGCTTCTGGCAGCCCGGTCTGACAAGGATCTTTTGGAGATGGCTGACTTTGAGGAGGCCAAAGATAAAGTGCTCATGGGAACAGCCCGCAAGAGTATGATCATAAGCGATGAGGAAAAGAAGAATACCGCATATCACGAGGCGGGGCACACGCTGGTGGTCAAAATGCTCCCCGGCACCGACCCGATTCACAAAGTCACCATCATACCCAGGGGTCGTGCCATGGGACTCACTCAACAACTGCCCATAGATGAAAAGCATACCTATCCGAAAAAATACCTTCTGAACAATCTTGTCGTGCTTATGGGTGGACGGGCAGCAGAAGAATTGGTCCTCAACGAGATGACAACAGGCGCGGGAAACGACATTGAGCGGGCCACAGAGACTGCCCGCAAGATGGTCTGCGAGTGGGGCATGAGTGAAAAGCTGGGTCCCCTGACCTTTGGCCAAAAAGACGAGCAGATCTTCTTGGGAAGGGAGTTTGCTCAACACCGGGATTACAGTGAGAATACAGCCGTTCTCATCGACCAGGAGGTTTCGCAGTTGGTGTCAGAGGCGTACGAAAAGGCGAAAAAAATTCTCCAAGAAAATATCGATACACTCCACGCCATTGCTAATGCTCTGCTCGAAAAAGAGACACTGCTGGAAAGTGATATCGATGCCATCATTGCAGGAGCTGTTCCGGCTGGAGGTGAATCAAAGGAAAAAGAGGCCAAATCCGAGGCACAGGGTGAAGGCAAAGCACAGGCAACAGGGCAACTCCGACCGCTTCCCAGCTAGATTTCATGGACAAAGCATACATTTTTGAGGTTCAATGCGGCCCTTTTTCTCTAACGCTGGGCAAGCGCACGCTGATTATGGGTGTTGTGAATGTGACACCCGATTCCTTCTCAGACGGCGGTCTCTTTTTTGACAAGGAAGCAGCCACAGCCCACGGGCTGGCCCTTGCGGCAGCCGGGGCTGATATCATTGACGTGGGCGGGGAATCGTCGCGCCCATTTTCAGAACCGGTGCCGGCAGAAGAAGAGATTCGGCGCGTCGTCCCTGTTATTGAAGAACTCTCCGGCCGTTGTTCCGTTCCGATATCGATTGATACATACAAGGCGCAAGTAGCAAGACGCGCCATTGCTGCAGGCGCTTCCATTGCCAATGACATAGGAGCACTCAGCCTTGATCAGGGCATGGTGGATCTGGTAGCTGAAACAGGTGTGGCCGTCGTCCTAATGCACATGAAGGGCACGCCAAAGACCATGCAGGCAGATCCCCACTATGAAGACGTGATTGGGGAAGTCAAAAGCTTTTTGGCCAGTGCGATTCTCAGAGCCGAACAGGCGGGCATTGACCGCACCAGAATCATAGTCGATCCAGGCATCGGTTTTGGCAAAACCGTGACACATAACCTGCTTCTTATCAAACACCTTTCAGCGTTTTATGCCTTGGGGGTTCCGGTTCTGATTGGACCTTCGCGAAAATCCTTTATTACAAAGATATTGGGCGACGGAGACGAGCGCCTGGAGGTGGGCACACAGGCTGCAGTAGCTGCTGCTGCCCTGAACGGCGTACACATAGTGCGCGTCCATGATGTGGAGAGGACAAAGCAGACCCTGAAACTTGTTGATGCCATCAGGAACGCGGCTGGCAATAGTGATTGACCCCATCAGAAAGTGTTTACAAAACAGTCAGGCCGGTGACAAATGACTGACACTACCGCGAAAAGGCGCTATTATGCCATTGCAGCGCCAGCTGTTGCTCTCATGGTCCTGATTGGAGTGGGCCTGCTTTTTTTCGGAAGGAACGACAAAGTCACGATCCCCTTGTCCGTGAGATTTACGAATCTTTCTCGCGAACTCCTTGTAGTGGGAAACGTTCCCGTGCTGGAGGCCCTGGTCAAGGGTCCTTCTGGGCTCCTCGAAGGCCCCAAGGAGTTGCAGTTGAGCCATGAGATTGATCTGGCCTCGGCTGAACCAGGGCGGCAATTCATCAAAATTCTGCCTGAGACGATCCAAGTACCCCAGGGCGCCTCAGTCCTTGAAGTCGATCCGGACTCTTTCACAATAGGCATAGAAAGACGCGTGGAAAAGCTGGTTCCTGTTCTCCCTGATTTGATCAATGAACCGGTTCCCGGCTATGTCGTATCTTCCGTAGTAGCATCACCTTCCAGGATCGAGCTTTCTGGACCGGCAAGCATGCTCGAAAAGATATCAGCAGTACGCACTACCCCCGTCAATCTGGCAGGATTAACGGCGTCTGCAAAAAAGAAAGTGGCTTTGAACCTGCGTCATAGCCCCTACGTTCAACCCACTGAAAATACCCTGGTTCAAATCGAAATCGTGGTTGAGGAAAAAATCATTGAGGAATCTATCATTACTGCGGTTCAGGGCACAGGCACTAATTACACGTACGAGATCAGGCCCGACCGGATTGAACTCATACTCAGAGGACCGGAAAAGACAATAAAAAAGCTGCTCCAGGGCAATGGAATCCAGGTCCGTGTGGACCTCAAGGGGCTAACACCTGGCACGCATAAACGCCACGCTGTGATCGAACCACCTCTGAACACAACGCTGGTGGAGGCCAAACCTGAGGTCTTTACTGTGGAACTACACGAATAAGGATACTGCACCATGCTTTTGGTTATGGATGTAGGAAACACCAATACGGTTATCGGTGTCTACAACGGAAAAGACCTCACTTGCCACTGGCGGGTGAGAACTGAAAGGGATTCAACTGAAGATGAGTTCCACATATTGATAAGAAACTTGTTCTCGTCCCAGGGTGAAGCTGTGGAGTCCATCAGTGGGGCCATCATCTCGTGCGTCGTACCTCCTATGATGAACAACCTGAACAGCTTTTGCACAAAATATCTCCATCAGAAACCGTTGTGGGTCGATGCGGACACATTTAAGGACATGCCCATACTCTACGACAACCCCAAGGAAGTGGGGGCGGACAGGATCGTAAATGCCGTTGCGGCCTTTCACAAATACCCCACCAGCCTGGTTGTTGTTGACTTTGGCACTGCTACTACATTTGACTGTATCTCACATAAAGGCGCTTATCTGGGTGGCGCTATCAGCCCCGGGATCTTGATCTCTTCTGAAGCCCTTTTTCAACAGGCTTCAAAGCTCCCCCGTGTGGAGATCTTTGTCAGACCAAAAGACGTCATTGCCAAGGACACCGTCAGCAGTATGAACGCTGGGATCATATACGGTTATGCAGGACTGGTAGACGGAATCGTTAACCGCATCAAAGAAGAGATGACGCCAAAACCCAAAGTTGTTGCCACAGGCGGTCTGGCCGAGCTGATGGCAGAAGTGGCAGAGACCATTGAGGTGGTTGAGCCTAATCTCACCCTGGAAGGACTCCGAATCGTCTACGACAAGGTCAAAGACAAGTAACCCTAACCCGGATAAACCGGAAATCCGAAGCGCGAATTTCACAACTAACACACGCACACGATTGCCCACTTTTCACAGGTATTGAGTTGCCATAAGTAAATACCACGGCCCGCCGCCTATAATATCGCCCCTTGAAGCGGCCTGCTCAAAGAAAACGTCCAGTCGATCCTTTTTCACACGGTGCACCTCGATCTTTTCAGAGGGCTCAAGATCCTGTTTTTTTGGAGTGGCATCCTCCTCCAGTTCCACGACTACGCAACATGCCGTCTCCTTGATCAGTGCGCTGTTCAAGGTCAACTGAGGAGATATCCGGACGACTCTTCCCGTATAACCTGTCTCCTCCTCAAGCTCTCGGAGGGCACATGTCTCCACATCGTCATCATCCAAGACCCCTGCCGGAAAGCCGATGACATAGCGGTCAAAGATGACCCGGTATTGCCTGATGAAGATAAGGTCGCCGGAGTCCTTGAACCGGGGCATGACCAGGACCGACGTACGTTCGCTCGTCCGTTCAATGTAGTCCCATTCCAGGACCTTTCCCTGATCATTTTCGTAGATCACCCTTTTGGAGACAATCCACTGACTTTCCACAAAGTTAACAGTCTTCAAGATATTCATGCCATACCTCATCGGTGCAAAGGTCTCTGGTCTAAGGCATCTTCTCCTGGGACCCAAGACCAGTATTGTGGGCTACCTGGGCTATGCTGACTCCAGTAACAATCGACGAAACAAGCCCCGCAATGATGACCGGAACCATCTGGAAAACATGATTCGCCAGGGTAAATCCAGCGGCCTCTTTGGCTGAAATACCAAAGATCAAGAGTCCGAAGACGCCACCCGCTTCCCAGAGACCCCAAAAACCCGGTACTGACGGAAGTGAGATAAAGAAGCAGAGTATGACCATCACCGCACACATCTCCAGAAAAGAGATCTCAATTCCCGGACAGCCGTACGACAAAACGTAGTAAGAAAGCCCGGAGAACGCCCATACCAGCAACGAAAGAACAAAGCACAGAGCAGTCTTTTTCGGACTTCTCAACAGACCAAGTCCGGCTGTAAAGTTATCGAAGATGTGAGCAAGTTTTGTGCAAAGCTCTTCCCTGATCTTCTGCCTGAAGGCATCACCGGCAAAAAAGAATAGCGCTGGCAATCCCAGGATCAAGCGTCTCATGATCCTTTGACTCTGCCTGACACTTACCAGAACAATGCACGCAATGAGTACAAGAGACAATTTCAGAGTCGTTATCCCAATTGTCTCAAGAGTGGCTTTATTAAGGTGATATTTGCCAAAGGCAAGATCAAGGGTTGGACTGATTTCAACATTTGCAAGGACAATGACAAGAAAAAGGAGCAGTATGAGGATGTCAAAGACCCTTTCAGCGCCCACCGTTGCCAGGACCTTGGAAAATGCGACCTTCTGCTTCTTGTAAAAAATCGCCGGGCGGGCAAGTTCTCCTACTCGTGCGGGCAGAATGCAATTGAACATAAATCCGATCATGAGGGGATGAAACGCACTCCAAAAACCCGTTTCCTTGACCGGACTGAGAAGAAGCTGCCACCTGAAAACCCTGATCAGGAAACTCATCAATCCAACTGCCACGGCAGGGATGACCCACCAGTAGTTGATGATTTTCAAATAGCCCACTAGATCTTGAAGCGGGATGTTCTTGAAGGTGACATAAAGGGCCATGCCTGAAAATATCAGCCCTGCTATCAGAGATAGGATAATCTTCTTGTTTGCAGACATAGAGCCTTAAGATTTGCAGATACGTAGATTAAAATGTCCGGGAGTCGACGGTCGGCTTAGCAAGAGATCAACCGGCCAGCGGGCGAACCGGCTATCAGGTTAACCGAAAGTATACAGACAAAACGCGTAATCATTTACTGGACAGAATCTCCCTCGCCTTCTCAATATCCTTGCTGATCTGGGCGGCCAGGGCATCAGGTCCCGGAAATTTTTTTTCGCCGCGCAGGCGTGTTACGAAATTCACCCGAATGGGTTGGTCATAGAGATCCTGGTCAAAATCAAGGATGTGGACCTCTATGCTAAACTCGCCATTATCAAATGTGGGGCTGTATCCTATATTTGCCACACCTTTCAATGTGCTTTCATTGCATTGAACCGTTACCGCATAAACGCCGCCCTTTGGACAGAGTTCATCATAGAGAGTCAGGTTGGCCGTAGGAAACCCCAACAGCCTTGCCCCTCGATCCTTGCCCCGGATGACGGTCCCCCGGACCTGATAATGACGTCCCAGGAGTTTTGCCGCCTCTTCGACCTTGCCCTCTGTCACCAGGTTTCGAATCTCGGTGCTGCTAATGCGACGAGGCCCTTGCTCAACCCACACTGCAATAGTCACTTCAAAGCCATGTGTTGAGCCCATTTCCTTGAGCAATAAAATGTTCCCCTCCCTCTGTTTCCCAAAGGAATAATCAGGACCAACAACCACCGACTTCATCCCTATTTTGTCACACAACACATCTTTGACAAACGTCCTTGCCGGTGTGGCAGCAAACTCCCGGGTAAAGGGCACGCATACCAAGGCGTCTATGCCTGTCGCACCGATCAGTTCGACCTTTTGTTCATAAAGCGTTATGAGGGGAAAGTGTTTTTTGCAGTTGAGGACCCGAATGGGATGGGGCTCAAAGGTCATCACCACGGAGGTGCCCCCCAAGCTTTCCGCTTTTTCTATGACTTTACGGAAAAGGATTTGATGCCCCACGTGAACGCCGTCAAAGTTGCCAATCGTGACAACTGCATTCTTGAAGGGTTTTGAAATATCCCGCAGATCTCTAATAAGTTCCATGTTAACAGATCAACTCCACATATGATGCTTGACAAGTAAAGTGAAATACTTTATTTAAAATATCTTACCTCCAAAATCAATCTTTTTCTGTCTTCTCAAGTGCCGAAGTGGCGGAACTGGTAGACGCGCTAGGTTCAGGGTCTAGTGGGTGTACGCCCGTGGGGGTTCGAGTCCCCCCTTCGGCACCACACCTAATAAAATCAAGCACTTAGACAGCTTTTTGACTGGTGGGTGCGTATAGGGTGCAAGAGGGTGCGTCCAAGTCGTCTAAATTATTGACGGCTTTTCTGTTTGAACCGGGGATTAAGTGGCCATGAATATCAACGGTAATCTGAATGCTTGAGTGTCCAAGTTGTTCCTTGACGTACACCGGCGTTTCCTTCTGAGACAGCAACAATGATGCGAACGTGTGACGCAAATCGTGTGGCCGGATTTCCCTCAACCCGGCCTTCTTGAGAGGACGCTTGAAAACCCGCCTGAGGCAGGTCGGCCAGGATATCTGGCTTTTGCTGATCAGGTTATACTCCATTATTTAAAGATTCTTACGATTCAATTGCTATACCTGAGAGGAACTAGCACCAATGCTTACAGCTCAAGCGCTTGGTGTTTCAAATAGAACGCTTAGCTCTCTATCCGAAGCGTCAAATATAACCATGGCGAATTCGTACGCCCCCGTTTCCTACTCGTCCATGGACCGCGTTTTGCTCAATGCTGTTTGTAGTGCCGTCCATGGCTGAGTTCAAATTCTTAAAAAAGCGGCGTATTGGTATGATATCAATTGTCGTTGGGAAGTGTCTTGGTAGGCCTTTTCCCCATGGGAGAACTCGCTTAGCGCTCTTGCAGTAACACCCCTAAATCGTTCCTTTACCATGGTTAAAATCTTCAATTCGGTGTCAGAAAAGACCGACAAAATGGGTTCTTCTACGCTCGTGTACAATTCCCCAGTGTATTCTTGTCCCGGATAAGAAATTTCGTCTATTTCTATGCGGCCCGCATTGACGATGGCAGCCAGAAATATGTCATAGTTCGCAGGGACAGGGCCATGAGGAAGATGAATGTATCGGGCACCAGTTATGCCTATTACATATTCTTTGAAGTGTTTGAAGTCGGCATAAAAAAGAAGTTTGTTGATTAAAGTTTTTAGTAAACCATCTCTACAAAAATAGAGTATACAATTGAAAAACTTGTCCATATCGAAAAAGCAAAAACCCGAGAGGGGGGATGCTTCTTCATGGAAGAACAGCTCCTCCAGATAACGCTCAATTGGGTATTCATCTCTTACCATCTCTTGAAGGCTACGAATTAAGGATTTCCTTTTTTGCGAACCCAGAGCTTCCGGGTTTTCTTGAATTAAGTCCAGCAGGTTTTTGGGATCTCTCACCAGCTTTAGTTGTCGATCATGTGTTACATCTTGGAGGGCACCATTCTCATATCTACTGAGCGTCACAGCTCCCCACCCCAGAATCCGAGTTAATTCTCCTTGTGTCATGCCGTACCGTTTCCGAAGTTCCTTAATCTGCTCGGGCTGCAGCATATTATGCGTTTTCCGGTACATCCTATAAGCTTCGGCAAGGGGATCCCGTTGGGACTTTGGATTGATGAACTCCTCCCCACACTCGGTGCACTTGGACACTTCAAAATCCACCTCAACGGGTTCACCTCGAATTTGAAAAGTCCGTGTCGTTCTAACAAGTTTTATGCGGTCTTCCTCTTCACAAAAGGGACACCTATTATTCATTTGTGGCCTCCTCTCTTACTTGAAAGGGTAGGTGATTCCTTTTTCAGCAAAATGAAATGAAATGCATACGGCCCGTGTACCTCCTCCAGCAACTTTTAGTTTGATGTAGACCTCCTCATGTTGAATGGTTCTTCCAAATTCCCAAACATCACCTGGAAAGTCTCGGTCTGGTTTGGGGCCGTCGATGTAATCAACAGATACAAGCCGCATAATCTCATTTTGCACGTCAAGGTTGGTGAACCCCAATTCAGTCAAGGTGTTTACGTTTTTCTCCCTTTGAGGTACGAATACTCCTCTACCACTGACTATCTTCTTGAAATTACCAAGAAACTTATTTACGTCACTGTGAGTTGTCAGAGTACAATTTGCCCTTCCCTGTTCTTATCGGGAGAATATTATCATATGATTAATTTGTCAAGATATTTTATCATATGATAAACTACCTTCTTCGGTATAAACCAGGGTGCAGCCCAACTTTGCAGAGTGCGACAAACGGGTGCGGCCAGGGTGCAAACCGCATCCGACCTAGGCGCTTATTTTTGGCATTTTGACGACGCAAGTATTTGATTTTACGCCCTTCCTTATAATCTCTCCTTCGGCACCACCTTTCATTTCAACCGCTCGCCTCTGCCACAACAAGGGCCCTTCTGGGGAATGCTCCAAACACCCCAATCTGCATGATTTTTGCAAGGTCATACAAAATCTGTTGTGCGCTATTGTTGTTTGAATCTTGCTTGCCTATGATTGATGAACTCGTAAACAGTCAAAAAATGTATTTTTTGTCATTCCGGCGAAAGCCGGAATCCAGTCCGCCGGAGGCGGATCAGGTAGTTGGAACTAATATGGACTCCGGTTTTCACCTTCTGACAAATTTAAGAGTGAAAGGGCTGTGAAAAAATTGGAAGCAGCAGTTGGTGATCTTGTCCAACACACACAAACACTGAAGCCCTTGCATTATAGTTTGAAAGGGCAGATCGAAGAAACACTGAAGTTGTTGCGGAACCACCTTGCCAAAGAAGATAAAAGTCCCAGTTCAAATTTTGTTAGAATTTTGTTGGAAGATTATTTGAAAAAGGTTCTCCAGGATAGGATGGGGCCAAAGGAAGGGGGATGAAATCGTTAAGCATTGCCCCCAGGACAGGACATCCCCCATGGGTTAGGGGGGGCTTGATGGGGGGTTCTGTCTTAGGGCAAATGGTGGAGTTTTGATGGTCTGACCAGAATGGGAATGGGGACGCTGTCTGTTTTTTGGGGACGTCTATGATTTTATGCTATTCGGCGTTATGCTAGTCTGAAATGGCAAGCCTCAGGTGCGTCTATCCTTGCTTTTCTTATCATGTCTTGTCATTATTACCTTCCTCGCCAAACGTAAAGCATAAAATCATAGATGTCCCATGCTACCTTGCCGTGGCAAGTCTTCCTTGAGGCATTATGGTCGGGCGACCTGGGGGTTTGACAACCGATCCAGGCCGGAGTGGTCAGGGCAGACCCGTCATGGATCGACTCGCCTGATATTGTAGACGCTTCGGCCTTCCGCAATGATGGTTTCCGGATCTCTTGCGGCAAAGACGCGGGTGTGAACGACACTCACGCGGTTGCCCGTACGCTGAACGAAGGCCTCTGCAACGATGTCGTCGTCCGGCCCGGGCCTTAAGTAGTCAACCCGTATATCTACGGTGGAAATCCGGTCGTCTTTGGAGCAATGGGTCCATGCAGCGGTCCCGCCACAGGTATCAATGAGGGTGGAGATCAGGCCGCCGTGCAGGGCGGGACGGCGTTTGTCTCCGATAAACGCCTCCCGAAATGGAATGGACAGCCTCGCAAATCCCGGTCCCAATTCGTCAACCTTGATGCCGAGATATTTGTCAAAGGGCACCTCTTCCTCAATGAATCTAATTATCGTCTCAAATGTCTCTTTCATCTTGCTCTCCATTACATGCAAATCGGGTCGAACCCCTCGCACCCGAAGCCTTTCCCCTGGTCGAGAGGCGGGAAGCCGTATGTCCCGGCACTAAGTGTATTTTGATATCACAACGCCTTGGCGATTTCGAGCGGTTAGATTATAAGTGCCGGGAATGGGCGACGTGAGAAAGACGGTTCCTTTGCCCCCGACGCGATCTCCCCGGCGCACAATGGGAGGTGTCCGTCTAGCTCGGTAGGCTGGGTGCGGGGCCGGGCTTAACAGGCAGGCCAGATGTGGTATTTGAGGCAAGGAACGACCCTAAGCTGTTAAAATTTGGCAAAAAAACAAATATTGGTACGCACAAAGAATACGCTTACATTGACGCGGATGTGATCCAGGTGATCAAAAAACGCATCAAAAATGAAAAGGATCACACCCTTGCGCTTTCACGGATTGAGCAACTTATGGATGCCGAGCCGGGTACGCCTGAATTTGATGAACTTGCGTTGCCGAGCACCCTGGTGGAAATCTATGAAGACGAACACTTCCCCATTGAGATGCCTGACCCGGTGACGGCAATCAAATTCCGGATGCAACAACTGGGGCTCAAGTGATAGTAGACGCCTTGCGGAACATAGGCTCGTGCCGGTTGTGAGTCAGCGCGAGATGGAGGGCCGAGCCCGGCCTACAAAACAGAATCTCAAGGTGTTGAATTGGCTCGGGGAGAACACTTACCGGCATAGAGGCTGTGTCATAACGGATGGTCTTCACACAGGCTATTGTACTACATTCAACCCGTTCCTAATGGAGCATTACGGGTTTTCTCCTTGTGTCCGTTCTGATTTGAAAGGTATAAATGAGAGGTTATATTTAATACACCATATAGGAGTGTAGACATGCCAGAGTCCCACCAAGAGGATGAGCAACACACTTCCCTCACAAAAGAAAAAGTCCGCCTGATGATAAAGAACCAAGCCCTAGAAACAGAAAACAAAGTCAGCGAGGCTAGGCTCAAGTTCGTCCTTTTTCTCGGTGCGGCTTTCCTTACGGTGTTCGGTGTCATTGTCCCTATGTTGCTGACTAATACATCTTCTGAAAAGGTCGATAGGGCCATCAAGGATATGGAGGCAAAGTTTGAAAAGTTAGCCGGTGAGCAACTAAGAAAAGCTAACATAGAGTGTTTCCTTGAAGGTAAGCCATTGGAAGGTGCGGTCTTGAAACTTTCATTAGACCGAAAGTCGGCTATTGTGGTCCGCAACACCGGGGATCGTGAGGCACGATGGGTTATGGTGGACTTGTATACGAAAAACGATTTGCAAAATGTAATTGGAAGTGGGTTCCAGAAAAAACCTTTGTCTGATATCCCTGGCTATGATCATTACTATCAACACGACGCTGTCAATTGGGATGTGTCGTTCGTAAGACTACATCCCAGGGCTACTGCATTGATTGAGTTCAAAAAAGGCCCAGGCGCTCTTCCAAGACTTGAGACGGAGGCAATCCTAAAGGTGCATTTCGGCGAACCGGAACCAAAAGTGTTCCGGTTTACAATCAAGGTTGGTAACTAACACCCTGTCGGAGTGGTATTGGCCTAAGAAAAAGAGCAAAGACAAAGTCACCTCAAAAACGGTGTCAAAACCCCTCAAACCCAGTACCAGCAAGGCTTTGCGAAATCAAACGTTTCAACAAAAAAATCAAACGATCATTGGGAGTGTTGAACAGTGACATTTCTAACAAAAGAATATCGATGGCCCAAGAAGGGCGATGACCCGTTTCTTGCCAAATCTGCTGACCCGAATTCACCGACTTGGGCTAGCCTTCAGTGGTTGGTCAGTATGCGTGTTGATGACACGCTTCTGGCAGACGCATTCAAAGAAGCCGGAGATAAGGTTGTTGAGGAATTGAGTAGGGGTAAAGAAGGGGAGCATCCCGATATGTACTTTTTGCCTATTGCTTACCTATACAGACATGCCTTGCAACTTAAAATGAAGCGGATAATCAGACTTGGGATTAAGCTGTATCTGGTGGAGTTGGATGAAAATCTGGAGGCTTCGCTTGAAAAACATAAATTACATCAGCTTTGGAACTTTACGAGAGAGGTTATTGAAGGGTACTGGCCTAAAAGCGCCAAGGAAGACTTAAATGCAGCGGGTAAAATCGTACAAGAATTCCACAAGATCGACAAGTCGGGGCAGCGTTTGCGATACACAAAAGATAAAGATGGAAAGAGCACTTTGGCGGTTTTGCCCGAATCTGTTCAGCTAACACATTTGAGGGATGTTTTTGAAGCAGTCTTCAACTACCTGGATAGTATCGAAGCGGGATTGTCAGAAGCCCCGTACCCGCCGGACTATTAGCAAGATGTTAAATGTCTGATTCAAACAGGGAACCATTTTGAATGAAATAAACCGGCTAAAAAGGTCACTACAGCCTCGTCAGTCTCAATATTGAAACCTTGAAAAGTTCACAGAACAAGCGCAGCGGCTTCTTTGTTATGAATTGTCCCCTGGAGGGACGCCAGGATGCTGTCTCTGCACCTCTTCCGGCAGAGTCCAGTAGGCTGGGTTTCGCCCACAGCTCAACCCAGCACCGGATTGCTGATTCACCGACTCTGGTTGTTGGATTTGCGGCTTACGCCTTGAGCAAAGCGCCTGGCTCAATCCAACCTACCCGACTACTCAATAGACCAATGAAGGTTTTGGAAACGTAAAAGATGCCTGAATCAAACGATCTGCCCGAAATGTGCCTTGAATGTGCCGGATTCGACGATAGGAGGATTCATAAGCACTGCCGTGTCTGCCATGACATGGCGTTTCGGGAGTCCATATTGTGTGATTTGAACCGGTCGGTTCAGAAAATCGCCGGCTTTCAGTGTCACGCTTTTAGGCCGGCACTCAGACTGGTCGGAGCGCTCGAAAAGGAAACGCCCGGGCAGGATGTGAGCGCTGAAGATACTCCTGAGAGAGACTTTCTTAAAGAGCTGTTCCAGTCAGACAAGGTCAAATATGAAAGGGCCTTGGCGCTGCAGATGCTGCATCGCGACCCTGATACGATCCTGGTTCAGTTGAAATACCATTTGGTTTGGAACGTGTCCCACCGAACGCCGGTGTTCGTGCCGGTGGGCGATTTCATCGATGTCGTCCATGATGCGTTTCTGGAATCAAGCGAAGTCGCTCAGGGGTTCGTGAACCTTCTTTATCTGGCTCCGGATCACGTGCATATTTACGTGGAGTCGGACGGGGAGCGTTCCTTGGAGGGAATGGCAAACGATATCAAGCGACTCTCAGCACAGACCATAATCGAAAAATTTCCCTCATTACGATACACACTCGGTGCAAGCATCAACATTTGGGATGAGGCCTACTTTGTCGAGACGGTGGGTTAGAAAAGCAGTTTTTTTGTCTCGGCCGGAATCACGGGGCTCTGAACAAGCTCGTCAGGAAGCCTGCTTCAGCGGCATTCCTATATCGGCGGGTCTTCTAAGAAGATTCTTCTGAAATCCTTCCGGTACGATTTTGGGGTGTCGTTTTGATAGATCCAGTATGCGGCAATGGCCCTGATTCGTTCCATCGTCACAACTCCCGTATTGAGCAACAGTTTGATGAGATCCAGGGTTTTCAGGGTGGATATCTCGAATTCCTTTGCTGCGACCAGCATATCGTCATCATCTGTTACGATGGGTATCTTCAGGAGTCCACTATGATATTGCAGGCGGGCATCAGCAGAGCTCTTCGTACAACAACCGGGCATCTGCTAGGGGAAGGTTCAAGACGCTTTGAATGAAGCTGGCGGGCTTTTTGTTTTCTTTCAGAAAAGCCGTCAACGCATCAAAGAAAGGGCTATCAAAAGTCCTCTTGGGGCAGCAAATGTACTCTGAAGGGGTCGGTTTTTTGTTGTCGAACAACACCTGAGAAACGCTTTGGAACTCTTTGCCGAAATTTGTTGTCGCCTTATAAATCTCCCGATTCGTTTCCAGTTTGATTTTTGGTTTGTTCGCGTGCTCTGCATACTTGTTTATTTCATAATAGACCGTAATAGGTGAAACGACGAGGGCTTCTGCGACTTGTTTCAGTCGGTTGATTTGCTTTGGAACCGTGCCCAGCCGACGCAGGTGCAGATATTCCTTTTCCGCCATTTCTTTGCTTACCAACAAAGCTCCCGCAAAGGCATCGGCAAAATCTTCCGCCAGATCCTCTTTCAAATCCGGGGATTTCACATGCCCCAGTTCGTGTGCCATCCAGAACTTGAAATCATGTATTTTGCTGTCCAGGTTGAGGTAGATCCACGTCGTCATGGTCTTGGGCAAGTAGATGTGCAGTGCGTTTTCGTGTTGATGCTTTTTTCCCCAGAAGACGGGTATGATGACGGCGTGGTACTTATTGAAGAAGGATATGAGACGCTGGAAATGAATCTCCGATTCGTCGGTGGCCCCGATTTCCGAGCGAATTCCTTTGGCCACTCCTTGAATATACTGGTAGTCCAATCTTGGCTTGATCAAAGAAGGGGGCCGGGAGAAGCTGTCAAATGGTAGATAAGGGACCAACTTTTCTAAGAGAGAACCTGTAAACTTGGCGTCTTGAATATAATCCTCTGAAATCTTGTGGCTGCCTTTTTTTCGAAAAGCAACCACCGGCTCATCTACAGATTCGATTCTAGTTACAATCTGATCGAACGATAACTGCAAAAAGCGGGCAAGCCGCAGGAGCTTATCTGGGCGGGGAAATTTCTGGTTTTTCAACCACTTGGAAACAGCTTCTCGGGAAACACCTAACTCCGACGACACTTGCGCCTGGGTCAGACCCAATTTTTCAAGCCTCTGATTAATCCTTTCCAGGTTCAATCGCTTATTGGGAGGCCGGTTAGTCATGATAGGTACTATAGACCGGCTGTCAACTTTTGTCAACCTCAAATCGTTGTCCGGGCGGAAAGGGCGAGGTCCCAACGGAATTATTGCCAACAGATCCGATGGCAAGGCCGATCAGAACAACGGTTTTAGGGGTTTTTTGGGGACGTCTATGATTTTATGCTATTCGGCGTTATGCTAGTCTGAAATGGCAAGCCTCAGGTGCGTCTATCCTTGCTTTTCTTAGCATGTCTTGTCATTATTACCTTCTTCGCCCAACGTAAAGCATAAAATCATAGACGTCCCCAAGCTACAGCGGCAGCGGTTGAGTACTTGCCTCCTATTTCAGCCGCAGTGCGTGGATGAATACTTTGTGAACCTCGTCATCCCTCTTCATAGTTTTTGGCACATTTTCAATCTCATACTTTCCAGAAATCATTCCGACGAACTGGAGCATAGACTTGCG